>Ga0209415_10015548_pt1 | contig 12320 bp, 11 predicted proteins | sample PeaSoiSIISIP2007_FD_187696 | JGI IMG/M metagenome (GOLD analysis project Ga0209415, IMG submission 187696) | Peat soil microbial communities from Weissenstadt, Germany - SII-SIP-2007 (SPAdes) (version 2) | ecosystem: Environmental > Terrestrial > Soil > Wetlands > Peat | place: Germany... | reverse complement strand
CCCGGTCCGCCTGCCGAGATGGGCGCAGAGCTGAAGTGCATAGGATAGGGGATGTTGAGGATGTCGGCGACTATCCCCGCTCCGTAGGTGATCGAGAACCAGGGTTCGATGCCTGCCACGATAGTTGCCACCTCATCAACCACATTGAACACAAACAATAGCAGAATCACGCTCATCAGGATCGAAATTGAGCTGCTCTTGAAGAGCGAGCTGAAGGCAAACGTGAGCGAAAGTGCGGCTATAAGGTAGACCCAGGCGTACATTATCGATTGGACGAACTCCCATGGCAATTGTCCCGGGAAGTAGTACAGTCCGTTGCCGATCATTATGAGGGCGAATACTCCCAGGATTATCGAAGAGGCGGCGAGGGCAGCCAGGTACTTGCCGACGTAGATGGCAGACCTCCGGATTGGGTTGGGGACTAGAAAGTATCCAGTCCTGTTCTGGAACTCCCCTGATATGGCGTCGCCGCCGAAGAAAGCCGCAGAGAGTACCACAACGAACGTAGCAAAGCTTCCCCACCCCGCACCGTAGAATCCCAGGGGGCCTCCTCCGATAAAAGCTGCTGGTTGATAATACGCCACAAGCCCGGTCAGGAGCCCCGAGATTATGACGATGATCGCCAGCATGACGTAGAACCTGCGAGCCCTGAAGTAGTTCAGGAAGTTGTATTTCGTGATGGTCCCGATTTGGGTGAGGGTCCCCACTCGGGCGTGGAGCGTGTCGCTCGCTTCCATGGCTTAGAGCGTCTCCTTTACCAGGCTAAGGTAAGCGTCTTCGAGCCCTGAGCTCGACTCGATGGTCTGGGCCCCGGCCTTTAGTCCGGCTATCGTCTCGAAGAGCTTCTCCTGTGGGATTATTGTGGGGTCGAACTTGACGACCATCTGCCTGTCGCTGACTCTGCTGTACGAGGTGACCCCCGCAAGGTTGGAAATCTTCGTCCCGGTCTGAAGGTCTACGGGCCTGGCGAAACCAATCCTGACCTCCCCGCTCCCTCTCGCGAACTTCGACGTGATGTTGTCTATCGTGTCGTAGACCAGCAGTTTCCCGTGGTCTATGAGCGCAACCTCTTGGCACACCTCAGTCACCTCGGCCAGCAGATGGGAGCTCATGAACACTAGCCTGTTGCCAAGTGATTTGACAATATCCCTGACCTCACTCATCCCCCTGGGGTCCAACCCGGTCGAGGGTTCGTCGAGTATGATGACCTCCGGGTCGCTCAGCAAGGTAGACGCGACATTTACCCTCTGCTTCATCCCCTTGGAGAAGCTTCCAGTCTTCTTGTCCTCCCAGTCCTGCATCTTCACCTGAGCGAGCGCCTCGTCGATTCTCTTGTTCCTGTCCTCCTTGGACACCCCTCTGATTTCACAGAGCATCGTAAGGGCTTCCCGCGGAGTGAGGGACGGGTAGATCTCGGGCGTCTCGATGAGTGTGGCGCAGGAAGCGAGGGCCGCCTTCTTGTCCTTCCTGACATCCACCCCGTTGATCAGGGTATTTCCCTTCGTGGCTGTTATGAGGCCCGTGAACATCTTCATGGTGGTGGTCTTACCGGCCCCGTTCGGCCCAAGGAACCCTACGCACTTCGCGCCCGTGATTTTCAGGTTGAGGTCATTGACGGCTGTGAAACTTCCAAACTTCTTCGTGACATTGACCGCTTCCAGCGACGGTGCCATCTATTTCACGACCTTCCTGAACAGGTATAAAGTCGCTCCGAGTGTTACCACTGCTATCCCGGCGATGTACACCAACGCGGTGACTACGTTTCCAGGCAAGGAGAGGCTCAGGACGGAGAGGGAGGTGGACGGCAACGATACGCTCCTGACCGCGTCGACCGCGTAGCTGATCGGATTGAACCCTGAGACCGTCGCCATCCAAGACGGCATGGCCGACGTGGGAACCAGGGCGTCGCTCATGAACAGAAGCGGAAAAGTCAGGAACCCGCCTATGCCGAACACGGTCTCTGCACTTCGTGTCCTCAGCCCTATCGCCAGTGATATGCCGGACCAGGCAAGTCCGAAGAAGGCGATCACTACAAGCATCGAGAGGATCCCCCCGGCCCCTGCCGCCACTTTGAACCCTAGGATGTACGCGAGGACGAGGATGATTACGGACTGGACCACCACTCTGAAAGCGTCCGACAGGAGCCTTCCAAGCAGGATCGCCGACCGATTTACCGGCGTGACAAGCATCTTCTCGAGCATCCCGGAGTTGAGCTCGTCGACGATTGATGTCCCTGACTGAAGCGCGCTGCTGAATCCGTTCTGCAGCAGGATACCGGGAGTCGCGTATTCGAGGTAGGTGATACCCGGTGGAAAGAGACCCGGCACCTGAGAGAACCTTGAGAAGAGTTGTGTGAAAAGGACCAGGAATATGATGGGCTGGAGCAGGGAGAAGAAGAGCAGAATCGGGTTGCGGAGGACCTTCTTGAGCGCTCGGACGAACAGGTGCCAGGTGTCGGAAGCTAGGCTCATTGCCTGATGGGCCTCCTTGCCGCACCGAACCTTGCGAACGTTGTCTTCTTGGAGTTCAGCTCCTCTGCCCTTATCCTCCTCCCTGTGTGCTGGAGAAATACGTCGTCGAGGGTCGGCGATGCGAAGTTCACAGACGACAAGTGGATGTTGCTCGAGTCAAGGGCCCTCACTATGCTGGCGATAGTGGCCCCGGCGTTCTTTGCGTAGACAGTGATCCCCTCTTCTGAGTCGATGATTTTGCTGACGCCCTCAATCCCTGCGAGCACCAGTTTCGCTTTCTCCTTGGTCTCAGGTGACGATCCTCCATCTTCGAGCTTCATTGTGATCGAGTCGGCCCCCACCTCGCGTTTCAGCGATTCTGGCGTCCCGTTGGCGACTATCTTCCCCTGATCTATGATGAACAGCCTCTTGCACAGCTTGTCAGCCTCTTCCATGTATTGCGTGGTCAGGAAAATCGTAATCCCCTCGTCTTTGTTGAGCTTGGTGAGGTACTCCCAGATGGTGGCCCTTGACTGGGGGTCTAGCCCAGTCGTAGGCTCGTCAAGGAAGAGCAGCTTTGGCTTGTGAACCAATGCTGAAGCGAGATCCAGCCGCTTCTTCATCCCCCCGGAAAAGCGACCTGCCCTCTTGTCAGCGACGTCGGTCAATTCCACGAGTCCCAGGAGTTCGTCCACCCGCTTCCTGAGCTCCTCCCCGCTCATCTGGTGGAGGTGGCCCTGAAGCATCATGTTCTCCTTGGCGGTGAGGTCCGGATCGAGCACGGTCTCCTGGCTTTGGACTCCGATCAGCCTCCTGATCTTTTCCGCGTCCTTCTCGATGTTGAAGCCTTCGACCGAGACCTTCCCCGCGGTCTTCTTGAGGAGCGTGGTGACAACCTTGATCGTCGTGCTCTTGCCTGCACCATTCGGACCGAGGAACCCGAAGAACTCCCCTTCGTTGACCTGGAACGAAATCCCGTCCACGGCCTTCGTACCGTCTGAATAGACAAGGACGAGGTCTTCTACGTTAATGACGTCAGGCAAGTCTCCCTAATCCCTTAGGAATTGGGAATATAAGTATTATCTAATACGATATCTAATGCTACTTAAATAACACCTGTTCGAGTGTGATGGCAGATGGTAAGCCCCCGCCATTGGCTACACCCGCAGACAGTCCCCCGCGGGTTCCTGAGGCTCTACATCATGACACTTCTTTCGCGGAGCCCGCAGACCGGTTACTCTATCATCCAGACCATCGACGAGAAGACTGAGGGTGCGTGGAAGCCTGGGGCGGGGACCTTGTACCCGCTTCTGAAGGGCCTGCTCAAGGAGGGCCTTGTGAAGCTGTCGGGTGGGTCCGGCGGGGGCGTAAGCAAGACTTACGCGCTGACAGCGAAGGGGAAAAGGAGCCTCGACGAAGCGCGGCGGATGATCGCCGGGCTTGGGAGGAAGGAGCCCGTGATGGGGAGGCTTTTCGCAGAATTGCTCCCGGGGAGCGTCTTCGTCCCAATGATGTTGAGGCGCATTAAGGATGGCGGCGAGGTCTTCAAGCAGAAGGTGGCCGAATTGCCAGAGGAAGAGAGGACGCCCATGCTCCGCGAGCTGCGGCTGGCGCTCGGAAACCAGTTGGAATGGATCGATTCCCAGCTCTCCGAGGCTGGCCCCGCCCAACGGTCGCCCAAGGGGCCCAAGCACACCCCATAGGTCTAGCTTTATTCCGACCCTGAGACAGGTAGAGGCCTCCAGACATGAGAAAGACAAAGATCATCGCAACCATCGGTCCGTCGAGCAGGGACCCGCGCATCGTCCGCAGGCTAGTTACCAAGGTCGACCTGTTCAGGATAAACTTCTCCCATGGCGACCACCCGAGCCACCTGGAAGAGATCAGGACCATCAGGCAGGAGGCTAGGCGTGCAGCAATGACCGTTGCGTTACTGCAGGACCTCCCCGGCCCGAAAATCCGTGTGGGGAAGATGGTCAACGGAGCCGTCGACCTCGTCCGCGGCTCACAGGTCCTTCTGACCTCGTCTGATGTGGAGGGAGACGCCTCCCGCATCCCGATCAACAACCCGGAGCTGCTAAAGTCTGTGGAGAAGGGAGACCTACTTCACCTAGCCGACGGGACCATCAGGATCAGAGTGGAGGAGACAACCAAGGAAGGGGCCATCTGCACGGTGCTGGCTGGCGGGGTCCTAAGCTCAGGGAAGGGGGTAAATGCTCCCGGCGTCAAGCTGAAGATCGAGTACCCCACTAGCAAAGACCTCGGCCACATCCGGTTCGGCGTGCGACACGGAGTCGACTACCTTGCACTGTCATTCGTCAGGAGTCCGTCAGATGTCAAGGCGGTGAGGAAGCTTCTCCCTGCGGGCGGTCCATTGCTGATCGCGAAGATTGAGAAGAAGGAAGCAGTCCGCAACTTCGACTCAATCCTCTCGGAGGCAGACGGGATCATGGTCGCCAGGGGAGACCTGGGGATCGAGGTGCCCATCGAGGCGGTTCCAGCTATCCAGAAGGAGATCATAGCGAAATGCAACGGGGCCGGCAAGCCTGTGATCGTAGCCACCCAGATGCTCCTCAGCATGGTGAACTTCCCGGTCCCGAGCAGGGCAGAGGTCACTGACGTTTCTACCGCGATCCTGGACGGGACTGATGCTGTCATGCTCTCCGATGAGACAACGGTCGGAAAGTATCCAGTGGAGGCTGTCAGGATGCTCGACAAGATATCCCGGTCTACGGAGAGGTCGATGCAGTCCTACGCGAGGACCCTGGTCGAACCGGAAACCAGCGATACCGCTTCGGCCATCGCACGCGCCTCGTGCAGGCTCGCCGATTACGTCGGTGCCAAGGCGATAGTAGCCCCAACGCAGACCGGTTCCACAGCCAGAAGGGTGTCGATGTACAGGCCCCGGCAACCCATCGTTGCCATCTGCACCGACTACGCAGTCGCCAGGAGGCTGATACTATTCCGCGGAGTAGTCCCCCTAGTCTCCAGACAGGCAAAGACCTTGGACTGGCTATTCGAACGGGCGGACCTGGCGGCAGAGCAACTCGGGCTGGCGAAGAAAGGGGAGCGCATCGTCGTCACCTCCGGGACCCCCGGAATGAAGGGCACGACCAACCTGATCAAGGTCTCGGTCGTCGGCAGCAGAGCCTAGGATTCCGGCACGAAATCCATCAGCGTCGGGTTCCTACTCCTTCTCTTCGTCGGTTTCTGGTTGGTCTCCCTAACCAATTCCTTCATCCTGCTTTCCTTCATCAGGGTGCTGTAGTAGTATGCCTCGTCGACCGTCCCTTCGGCAAGGAGTATGACCACCCTCCCTTCTGTCGTCCTTCCTGTCCTCCCCCGCCGCTGGATGTAGCGGATCTCCGAAGGGACGGCTTCGTAGAATATCACAAGGTCGACGTCGGGGACGTGGAGCCCCTCCTCCCCGATACTACTGCTCACGAGGACCGCGAACTCCCCCTTTCGGAACAGGTCCAGGGTCTTCGTCTGCAACTGCTGGTCCATCCCCTTGCTCCCCTCCCTGTCCGACTGCCCGACGAATCGCTGTACGCTGATCCCTTCCTTGTCGAACGCCCTCACGATGTCTTCTATGGTGTCCCTGTACTGGGTGAACACGATGGTTTTGGAGCCAGGCTTCTTTTGTAACTGCTTCTTCACGATGTCGAGGGCAACCGCGACCTTGGGGTGAGGGATGGACGCGAGCTTCTCAGCCTCCTCCTGTACATTGAGCCACTTCGGGTCCCGGATCAACGAAGTGATTGCTTTGCCCTTGTCAGGCCTCTCGCGCATCTTCTCCAGATATCTGAGAAGAGGAGGCGCTCCCTGGGTCTCTATCATCTCCAGAGCATGGAGTATCGCTACCGCCTGGGCCTGGTTCATTATCGCCCCGAAGATGTACCCCCTCTGGCCCCCGCTTGCCTGGGCCGACCTCAATCGTGCGGAGATCGCGATCCTGGCTTCGAGGAGCGCCTTCTTCGAGACCCTATTGCTCCTCAGGAAACCGCCGTTGAGCAGCTTCTTGACCTTGTCGTTGTAGAGTTCTCTAATTCTCAGGGTTGTCTCGTAGTATTCGTCAGGGACCTTGACCCTTATGGTCTCGACACTTGTCTTTTCGACGTAGCCTTTGACGTCCTCGCTCTCCTCGCTCCTGGCCTCGACTGCTTCGATGAACAGGTTCCGCTTGATCTCATTGATCTTCTCCTTGGACGCCCCCGGGGACGCTGTCAGCCCCAGAATGCGCGGGTTCTCTGCGCTTTCGCGGTAGGCTGTGGCCAACTTCGTGTAGGTGTAGTCCTTCACGCTCCTGTGGGCCTCGTCGAACACGGCCAGCACCACATCGCGCAATGACACCCTCCCATACCGGACGTCGTTGTAGACCGTCTGCGGGGTCGCGAAGATGAACCTCGATTTCACCCAGAGCAGTTCCCTCTCCCCAGGGTCTATCGTCCCCGTCAGGGCCGCCATCAGACCCTCCTGTCCCTTCAATTCTGCGCCGAACGCTCTTAGGTGCTGTAGCACCAGCGGTCTCGTGGGGGCGAGGACCAACACTTTCGATTCGGGGTACCTGCGGAGCATCTCAGCGGCGACCATTATGGCGACGATTGTCTTCCCAAGGCCTGTGGGGAGCACCACCAGGGTGTTGGTTGACGCCGCGATGTCAGCGATTCTTTTCTGGTATTCCCTCGCTTGGAAGTCCGAAGAAAGCAAAACGAGGCTCTGGCGTGCGATTCGACTAAAAGCCTTGCCTCCCAAAGCGTCCGAGTTGCTTAAACATAGGTCGTCGGGAAGGTGTCCGTAAGATGCGTGCACGCCAGAAGAAGAAGGACAGGACCCGCAGGATTACCATCTACGTGACAGTCGCGATAATCGCCGCCTCCATAGCCGTCGGGGTCTACTTCGTCTCAACGGCCTCCGGGGGTTCTGTCCTGGACAAGTACGACAACGTACCCATTTCTTCGACCGTAATGGCCGGGCTGCAGAGCGTGAGCCGTCAGCCGTACGGGCCGGCTCCGTCCTCCACCATGCAGAGTGACGTCGACAATTATGCTCAGTCGCCCTACGTCTCCAACGGGAAGCCAGAGTTGGTGTTCGTGGGCGGCGAATTCTGCCCGTACTGCGCCGTCGAGCGGTGGGCTCTCATAATGGCGTTGAACCGCTTCGGCAACTTTACGAACCTCCATTATATGACTGCAGCCAACGACGAGGGGGACTACGCGACTTTCACCTTCGTCGGGAGCAGCTATTCCAGCAACTACATCGTCTTCAAGGCCTTCGAGGCTGAGGACAGGGCGGGAAACGCTCTCCAGACGGTCCCAGCCAACTACTCTTCGGTATGGACGACATTTGGGAACGGCTTTCCTTTTGTGAACATGGGTAACACGTACGTCATCAAGGTCTCCCTTCTCGCCTTCCCCGACATATTGACGGGAGGGAACTGGACAAGCATCCTGAATGAAATATCGACATCAGACAGCACAGGGCTACAGATCCGTCAAGCGGCAAACATGATTACGGCCGTCATTTGCAAAGCAACGTCTGGTTCGCCGGCCGCCGTCTGCTCTGCGCCCCCCATAGGCTCAGCCACTTCGGCCATTGCCGGACCGACCTATGGTGCATTGTCTGTGCTTTCTCAGGCCACCTCTCCCATTCTGGTGCAGACCCCGTCCGGGCCCCCTTCCGCGAAGCGGTTTGGTTGAGCGGACGTCTAACATGACCTGCCTCCGGGGCGTGGCGATCATCGTGGAACCAAAGGCGAGCTAGTTGAGAATCTCGAAGCTGAAGCTCATCATTCTGCTGGCGATGTCCGCCGTCGGTATATGGGCGTCTTCGACGGTCCTGGTCATCTTCTACACGCTTGGCCAGCAATTGCCGCTTTGCCCTACGGGAAATTATAACATCTTTGGATTCAACATCCGGCTTGACTGCGGAGAGGTCCTGTCGAGCTCCTACAGCAAGGTGTTCGGCATCCCGCTGGAGGTTCTCGCACTGGTCTACTTCCTCGTCAACGTCTCCATGGTGTTCATAATTGCCTTCGGTCCTGAAAGGGCAGCCAGGACCACGACCAACGTCCTGTTCGCTTGGCGCTTCCTTGGGGTGGCCATAGTCCCGTACCTCATATTTGTAGAGCTCTTCCTGCTGCACGCCATCTGCGTGTATTGCACGATAATGCATGCGGCCATTCTGGTCGACTTCGTCGTGATAAGCTACCTCCTTTTCTTTGGAAAGAATTCCCTTTGGAACGACGACGAGGGACCTGAGGATGAGGAAACAGCCAAGACCCCGCCTCCGGCCATTTCCACGAACTGATTTCAAAGGAAAACTCGACTGAGATTCCTAAGCAAAGGTCTGACGAAATCGATATGCGGGGGGTGGGACTCTCACCCAACATGTGGGGTGGGGATTCAACTACTTGCACATAGTGTCAAGCGGGCCCGTCGAGATTTGACCACCATAATCTGCAAATCTGCCTCCTTTGAATCGTGGGTTCCGGCCCGGTAAGCAATTAGCTCAGAGTGGAACCTGATTAGTTAATTGGGCATAATTTGAGTAGATTGCGGTGTTGCGAGGTCGAGCCGGTCGAGGGTCATTACTTTGTTCCACGCCGCTACAAAGTCGAGTAAGAACTTCTCCATGGAGTCCTCACATGCGTAGACTTCTGACAAGGCCCGGAGTTGGGAGTTCGAACCGAAGATGAGATCGACACGGGTGCCGGTCCACTTGAGTTTGCTCGTTGCGCGATCACTACCCTCGAACACGTCTTTGTCTTCCGAACTTGCACTCCAGGTCGTGCTCATGTCGAGCAGATTCACGAAGAAGTCGTTCGTCAGCGTCCCGGGGTGCTTGGTGAAGACGCCGTGCTGGGACTGCCCGAAATTGCTATTCAGGACTCGCAGCCCGCCAATGAGAACCGTCATCTCAGGCGCCGTCAGCGTCAGCAATTGCGCCCGGTCGACCAGCAGTTCTTCGGCCGATACAGAGAATTTGGCCTTGAGGTAGTTGCGAAACCCATCCGCTATCGGCTCAAGCACGGCGAAGGAGGCCGCATCGGTCTGCTCCTGCGAGGCGTCCATGCGTCCCGGCGTGAAGGGAACCGTCACCTCGTGACCGGCACTCTTCGCAGCCTGCTCGACGCCGGCGCAGCCGGCCAGAACGATCAGGTCGGCCAGTGATACCTTCTTGCCGCCGGACTGCGCGCTGTTGAACGCGCTCTGGATGCCCTCCAAGGTCTTGAGCATCTTCGCTAGATGGGCAGGCTGGTTGACTTCCCAATCCTTCTGCGGTGCAAGACGAATGCGGGCACCGTTGGCACCACCGCGCTTGTCGGACCCACGAAAGGTGGACGCTGACGCCCAGGAAGTCGAAATCAGCTCCGACACTGACAGGCCGGAGGCAAGGATCTTACCCTTGAGGGAGGCGATGTCCAATACATCAATCAGTTTGTGATTGACGGCAGGGATGGGGTCTTGCCAGATGAGCTCTTCTGCTGGAACCTCCGGTCCGAGATAGCGCGTACGGGGCCCCATGTCGCGGTGCGTCAGCTTGAACCACGCCCGGGCGAACGCGTCCGCAAGCTGATCCGGATTCTCCATGTAGCGCCGTGAAATCTTCTCGTAGACAGGGTCGAACCGCAAAGAGAGGTCCGTGGTCAGCATGGACGGCTCGCGATGCTTTGACGGGTCGTGCGGATCCGGCACGGTACCTGCGCCTGCGTCACCCTTCGGCTTCCACTGGTAGGCGCCGGCCGGGCTCTTCGTTAGTTCCCACTCGTAGCCGAACAGGTTCTGGAGGAAGTTGTTGCTCCACTTCGTCGGCGTCCGAGTCCAGATGACTTCAAGGCCGGTGGTGATTGTATCATCGCCTTTGCCTGTGCCAAACTTGCTCTTCCAGCCGAGACCTTGTTCCTCGATGGGGGCGGCTTCAGGCGCGGGGCCCACGAGTGACGCATCGCCGGCGCCATGGGCTTTGCCGAAGGCGTGACCGCCAGCAATCAGCGCGACGGTTTCCTCGTCGTTCATCGCCATGCGCGCGAACGTCTCGCGAATGTCCTTGGCAGCGGCAAGCGGGTCCGGATTGCGGTTCGGCCCTTCCGGGTTCACATAGATCAAGCCCATCTGCACAGCGGCGAGAGGGTTTTCCAGTTCCCGGTCGCCGGAGTAGCGCTTGTCGCCGAGCCACTCCTTCTCGTTCCCCCAGTAAATGTCCTGTTCGGGCTCCCAGGCGTCTTCGCGCCCTCCGCCGAAACCGAAGGTCTTGAAGCCCATCGACTCCAAGGCGACGTTGCCGGCGAGGATCATCAGGTCGGCCCAAGAAATCTTCGAGCCGTACTTCTGTTTGATTGGCCAGAGCAGCCGGCGCGCCTTGTCGAGATTCACATTGTCGGGCCAGCTGTTAAGGGGCGGAAAGCGCTGGCTGCCGGACCCTGCGCCCCCGCGGCCATCGCCTATGCGGTATGTGCCCGCGCTGTGCCAAGCCATTCGGATGAAGAGCGGTCCATAGTGGCCGAAGTCCGCCGGCCACCAGTCCTGCGACTTCGTCATCAGTTCACGAAGGTCCTTCTTCACGGCCTGTAGGTCGAGACTCTTGAACTCTCTAGCGTAGTTGAAACCCTCGCCCATCGGATTGGACTTCGTAGAATGCTGGTGTAAGATGTCTAGCCTCAACTGGTTCGGCCACCAGTCTCGGTTCGTTGTGCTGACTTTCTTATCCAAGAAACATGCCCCTCTTTACTAGACGAAGCCATTGTCCAACGATATTAGTTTTGTGCAATTGACATTCCAACACTCCGTCCATGAACGGAGCTCGGGAATATCTGGTTTGGCTATCCTGTCGAGATGAGACCTTCTCGCTCTGCGAGACAGAGCAGGCACACCCTGTAGACAACATCACAGATTCCCTGAGCTACGCCAATAGGAGCATCCAGAAACGAATGGTGGAAAACCTCGGCAAGGCAGAGCGCGAACTCGGCAGACGCGTATCAAACGGCCTGAAACCATAGAATCGCCGAGGAGCATGAACGGCCAGCGGTGGCCGTGGAACTCCTAGGTCCACTCAAGCATGATACCGCCCGCTACCAGCCAATTCTGTTCGGCTTTTGTGAAAGGCTAGGGGGTCGGAACCTCGATCGCTGGATCGTGCGATGCCCTCTGGCAGTCCTTGCAGACGAATTCGAAGCCAGCAGTAACGTGGGCATGATGAACCGTAGTTGTGCCGTGTTCTTTGCAACTGGCACGGCCGCAATCTTTACAGATAGCTCGAGCCTCCTCTTCGCAATAGAAGCATTTCATTGTCTTACGCCTTGGAATGCTGCTGTCTAGTTGGATTATTTATGACAAGAAGACGATTTTCAAACCTGAGAACAGCCTAGAATGCATTAATATATGTCAATGTATCCCTGTAGATGAAATGAAACAACATAGCGCCTCAATTCAGCGCCTGATTGAGCTCAAGATTTGCCAGCCCTCGGACATTAGACAAGCGGAAGGGGAGGCGGAGAAACTAGCAACTCCAGAATACGCAGCAAAGTTGAGACGGACCGAAAGGCTCCTCGGAACAATCGGCGATTCCAACAGAATCAAGATCCTGTTGCTCCTCTCCAAACGGGAGATGTGCGTCTGCGAACTCGAGTCTGCCCTTGAATTACCCCAACCGACCGTGTCTCACCACCTTGGACTCCTGGAACAGGCAGACTTGCTCGAGAGGAGTAAGAAGGCAAGGTGGGTGTTCTACAAGGTACGCGATTCACCAGTCTTGGACCTGGTCAAGGGACTGGTTTCGTAGGTGTTTGGCTTGTCTCAACCTAGTCGCAACATATTGTTCGTCTGCGTGGAGAACGCAGGGCGGAGCCAGATGGCCGAGGCATTCGCAAGG
>Ga0209415_10015546_pt1 | contig 12320 bp, 10 predicted proteins | sample PeaSoiSIISIP2007_FD_187696 | JGI IMG/M metagenome (GOLD analysis project Ga0209415, IMG submission 187696) | Peat soil microbial communities from Weissenstadt, Germany - SII-SIP-2007 (SPAdes) (version 2) | ecosystem: Environmental > Terrestrial > Soil > Wetlands > Peat | place: Germany... | reverse complement strand
ATGGAGCAGATCTTCGACACCGTTGTCGAGTACGACGGTCGCTTCGAAGTCGAGCACTTCAGCATTGGGCGGACCAACAGCGAGCCGTCGCGGCTGCGGCTGCGCGTGGAGACCCCCAGCGCAGAGTCGATGGGCATCCTGCTGGCGCAACTGGTAGGGCTGGGCTGCTCGCCGGTGGATTCGGGCGACGTGGACGCTCGCGTCGTGGAGCGCGACCGCTGCGCTCCAGAGGATTTTTACTCCACCACCAATCACCGCACCCTGGTGCGAGTCGACGGCCACTGGGTGGAGGTGCGAAATCAGCGTATGGACGCCATGATCGTGGTGGAAGGCTCGTCGGCCTCGTGCCGGCGTTTACGCGATTTGCGCGCGGGCGATCGTGTAGTGGTGGGAATGCGCGGTATTCGCGTGGTGCCGGAATCGAAGGAGCGCGACCGGTTGGCGTTCGCGTTCATGAGCAACGGCATCTCCTCCGAGCGGCAGGTGGAAACGGCAGTGCGGCAGACGGCGGCGCTGATGCGCCAGACGCGCGACGCCGCTCTGAAGGTAATCGTCGTGGCCGGTCCGGTGGTGGTGCACACAGGCGGCGGCGGTCCGCTTTCCGCGTTGATCAGAACGGGATGGGTGAATGCGCTGCTGAGCGGGAACGCGCTGGGTGTCCACGACATCGAAGCGGCGCTGCTGGGCACCTCCCTTGGCGTGCGGCAGAGCGACGGACGCCAGGAGGAGCATGGCCATCGCAATCATATGCGCGCCATCAATGCCATCAATCGCGCGGGGAGCATCGCCGGCGCGGTGAGGTCGGGGAGGCTCACCAGCGGAATCATGTACGAGTGCGTGCGCGCGGGCGTGCCGTTCGTGCTGGCCGGAAGTTTGCGCGACGATGGTCCGCTGCCGGACACCATCACCGACATGAATGCGGCGCAGGATGCCTACGCGGAGCAGTTGCGCGGCGCTGGCGTGGTGCTGTGTCTGGGGTCCATGCTGCATTCCATCGCGGTGGGCAACATGCTGCCGAGCCAGGTGAAAATTGTGTGCGTGGACATCAATCCCGCGGTGGCGACTAAAGTCAGCGACCGGGGCACCGGGCAAGCGGTGGGAGTGGTGACCGACGTCGGACTATTCCTGGATTTGCTGGCTCGGACGCTGGCCGGGGCGGAGGCTGGCGGCACGGGAGGTGTCCGATGAAGCGGCAGTACACCGACGAACATGCCGCCGCCGGTGTGAACGCGCCGCTGCCGGAGATCGAGACGTGGCCGAATCAGTACCCTGGCTACGAGATTGAGATCGACATGCCGGAATTCACCTCGGTGTGCCCGAAGACGGGACTGCCCGATGCGGGGCGAATCGTTCTCCGATACATTCCCGACGAAACATGTCTGGAGCTGAAGTCGCTAAAAATGTACACGCTGGCCTACCGGAATCTGGGGATTTTTCAGGAAAACGTGGTGAACCGTTTTCTGGAAGATGTGGTGAAGGCGTGCCGGCCCGTGTGGGCCATGGTGATTGGCGAATTCACGCCGCGCGGCGGCATTTCAACGCGCATCACCGCGACCTGGACGCGCGAGGAAGAAGGCAAGAGCAAACGACGCGATGGCAAACGAAAGCGCTGAAGAGCTTACTGCGCTGATCCGCGAAATTCAGGAGCGCGTGCGCGCGCGGCACCCGAACGGCGCGGGCCTGGCAGGCGAGATCCGGCTTGCCGACCTGATGCCCCTGCTCGAAGCTCGCGATGCGGCCGAGGCCAAGGTGGCCAGCATCGGCATGGTGAATCCACGACGGCCGGGGCTGGGGAATTCGGTCATTCAGCTATTCAAACGGCTGGTGGCGCGCGCGCTCGACTGGCATGTACGCGAGCAGGTGGAGTTCAATCGCGGCATCATCGCCTGCGTGCAGGCCGCGCTGGACGCGCTGAATCAGCAGAATCGCGCCATTCATGAAATCGGGGTGCGGGCGCTCGATCGGGCATCGGCGCTGGAGGCGGAAGCGCGGGAGCTGCGCGACATACGAGCGCACTGGGCGCAATGGCGGCAGGAATGGGAAGCGAAGCTCTCGCACAACGAAATCCTGTTCCTGCGGAACATGGCGGAATCGCAGGCCGCGTTCCAGCATCGCGCGGCATTGCTGGAGGAAGCGTATCGCGATTTGGCGAAGACCCAGCACTCGGAGTTCGAGAAAGCGTTGTCGGTGGCGACGCTGGAATTGCAGAAGCGCATGTGGGACGACTTTCTGCGGATGCGCGCCGATTACGACGCCGTGATCCATCGGGAGCTTCGGACCCTGCGCCAGAGGGGCGTGGCGCCGGCAGGAGGCGCGCCGGTTCCCGGGGAAACGCCCACGGCTGCGCCCGTGGACTGGCTCGCGTTCGCGGGGCGATTTCGCGGAAGTGAGGAGCATGTCCGCGAGAAACAGCAGATCTATGCCGAGCGCTTCGCCGGCTGCAACAACGTGCTGGATCTGGGGTGCGGGCGCGGTGAGCTGCTTGAAGTCCTCCGGGAAGCGGGAATCCCCGCGCGCGGCGTGGACGCGAACCCGGAGTGCGCGGCCGTGTGCGCGGCAAATGGCCTGCATGCGGAGACGGCAGATTTGTTCACCTTCCTCGCCGGCACGCGGGAGGAGTTCGACGGGATCGTCTCCACCCAGGTGGTGGAGCATTTGGCCCCTTTGCACGTTCCGGAACTGGTGCGGCTGGCGAGCGAACGGTTGAAGCCGGGCGGTTTGCTGGCCATCGAGACGCCGAATCCGGAGTGCCTCGCAATCTTCGCCACGCACTTCTGGATCGACCCGACGCACACCCGGCCGGTCCCGGCGCCTTTGCTGTCCTTCTGGATGGAGGAGGCCGGACTTGGTGCAATTCAAATGGTCCCGCTGAATCCCGCAGTGGACAGCATCCCCGCACTGCAGAACGTGCCCGACGACATCCGCAGCGCGCTGTTCGGCGGGCTGGATTACGCGATCTTCGCGCGTAAGCTTTAGTTCATCCAAAAGCCACGCGTTAGTTAGGGTAACCGCGAGCCATATTGCCGGTATCCTTGTTCATGCGCACACTGGCTCAAAACCTGCGTCACTCCGTCCGCATGTTGTGGGGCAACCCCGGCTTTTCCGCTACGGCCGTAATTTGTCTGGCGCTGGGGGTCGGCGCCACCACGGCGATCTTCAGCGTGGTGAAGGCGGTGATCCTGCAGCCGCTTCCTTATCGCGAGCCCGACCGATTGGTCCGTGTGTACACGGAGTTTCCGACTTTTCCCAATGGCGGCCTGAGGCGCTTCTGGGTCTCGCCACCGGAGTGGCTGGATCTGCGGCGTGACACACGGTCGTGGGAAAGCATGGAGGCCTGGGTGACAGGTTCGGCGAACATGGCCGGATCGGTCCGGCCCGTGCGCCTGGTGGAAACCTACGTCACGGGCGGCATGTTCCGGATGTTGGGCGCACGAGCGGAGCTGGGCCGGACGATCACGGAGGCGGACGATGCTCCCACCGCGCCGCTGACGGCAGTCATCTCCGACAACGTGTGGCGAACTTCGTTTGCGGCGGATCGGTCGACGATTGGTCGCGAGATATTGCTCGACGGACTGAAAGCGACGGTGATCGGTGTCATGCCGAGGGATTTTCAGTTCCCGCCTGGAGAGGCGGAACCCACGCAGATCTGGGTTCCGGTGCAGATCGATCCGGCGCAGCCGGGAGGACGCGGGAGCCATTTTCTGTCGGTGCTCGGGCGGCTGAAACCCGGCGTCACCCCGCGCCGCGCGCAGCAGGAACTGGCGCAGATTGTGAACCGCGATGGCGCCACCGCCAGCCCGAGGATGCACTCGTTCAGCCCGAAGTTTCATCCGCTCTCGAGCTACGCTTTTCAGGACGAGGTGGTCGGCGCGATCCGGCCGGCATTGTGGGCTTTGTTCGGCGCCGTGGTATTTGTTCTGCTCATCGCCTGCGTAAACGTGGCGAATCTGCTTTTGGCGCGGGCGGAGGCGCGCCAGCGTGAAGTGGCGATTCGGCGGGCCATGGGCGCAAGCCTCGGCATGCTGATGCGCCAGTTCCTTGTAGAAGGATTGCTGCTGTCACTGGCCGGGAGCGTTCCCGGTCTTCTGCTGGCGTTCGCCGGGCTGAGGATGCTGAAGGCGCTGGGCGAAACCAGTATTCCCCGCGTGGCGGAGATCGGTCTGGACTGGCGCGTTCTGTGCTTCGCGCTGGCCGTGTCGGTGTGCACAGGGATCTTCTTCGGGCTTTCGCCGGTTTTGCAGTTCGCGGGGCAGGAACTTCATGACACGCTCAAGGCTGCCGGTTCGCGAACCACGGCAACGGCGGGAGCTCATCTGCTGCGACGCGTCCTTGTGGTGGGCGAGCTGGCGCTGGCTCTGGCGCTGCTGACGGGCACGGGACTCATGATTCGAACGTTCTGGAATCTGCAGCGGGTGGATGTCGGTGTGAAATCCGATGGGTTGCTGACCATGCGCGTGCTGCTCCCTCAGGCCGTATACAAGGATGCGCGAAGCCTGACCGGCTTCTGGTCGTCGGCCGAGGAGCGCCTGCGGGCGCTGCCCAACGTCGCGTCTGTCACCCTCGCGTCCGGCCTGCCTCCGGTGCGCCGGCTGAATGCCAACGACACTAACATTGAGGGCTTCGTGGCCCGGCCGGACGGGCCAATGCAGAACGTGGACTACTGGCAGGTGGTGGGTGACAACTACTTCCGGACAATGGGTGTTCGCCTGATTGAGGGACGCTTCTTCGATGAGCGTGACGGCGCAGATGCTCCGCGGGTAGCCATCGTCAACCTGGCGATGGCTCGGCATTTCTGGCCCGGGCAGAGTCCGATCGGCCGGCGCGTGCAGCTTGGGGGCACGAAGGAATGGATGCCTGTGGTGGGCGTGGTGGCCGACGTGAAAAACGCGGGGATCGACAAGCCCGCGGGAACCGAGCTCTACATCCCTTACCAACAGGCGCAGAGCATCACGTTCTTTCTGACGGGGCCGACGGTGTTTCTGCGATCAAAAGGCGATCCCGCGCTGCTCGCGGAGCCGGCACGGAAGGTGATTCAGGGGATCGATCCGAACCTGCCAATCGCCTACGTACGCCCGCTGAGCGAGGTCATCGATCGCGCGCAAGCGAGGCCGCGGCTGCTCACCACGCTGCTCAGCCTGTTTGGGCTCACGGCGGTGATTCTGGCGGCGATCGGCGTCTACGGCGTGATCTCGTACGCGGTCTCGCGGCGGACGGCAGAAATCGGTGTACGCATGGCCATGGGCGCGAATGCGGCCAACGTGATGGCGATGGTGCTGGGGCAGGGAATGCGACTCGCGCTGGCTGGCGTAGCTCTGGGCGCTGCCGGAGCGGTCCTGTTCGCGCGCTGGATTCGCGGCCTGTTGTTTGGAGTAACGGCGCTCGACCCGTGGACTTTTGTCGCGACCGGCATCGCCATGCTTGTGGTGGTGTTAATCGCGTGCGCGGGGCCGGCGCGCCGCGCGACGCGGGTGGATCCCGTGGTGGCCCTGAGATATGAATGATCGGACGCGGCCGATATAATGGCCGCGGCATGGATCCACAGCTTCTTCGGCCATTCATCATTTCGCACGTCATAGCGTTGCTATACGTGATGGCGGCGTGGCGCTGGCCGCGAGGGACGCGTTACGTCACGGGCGCCTGCTTCGTGTTTGCCGGAGCATTCAATACCTGGTGGGCCACGACGTCACCGGCAATATATGTCGCGGCCTACGGCCCCCACGCGATTCCGCTGTACCGGACATTCATCTACGGCGCCTTTGCGCGGCACACGGCGGAGTTCGTTATCGCGATTGCTGCGGGACAGATAGCCGTTGGCGTACTGGCGTTCGCCCCACTGCCCTGGCGCAGGCTGAGCTATGTCGGCGCGATCGTCTTTCTGCTGGCCATCACGCCGCTGGGAATCGGCGCGGCTGCTCCATCTGAGTTGATCTTCGCCGCGGGAGTGGCGTTGTTGTTCCGCGAACGGCGAGCTTCTAGTTCCCACGCGCGGTGATGGACGACGCCAGCACGTCGTAGTTCGCGGAGAGCACCTCTGAAATGGTTTTAGCGCCCGGCGTGGCCTACGCTGCCGCCGCCGCCCATGCTTCCGCCGACGCTTCGAGCGCCCCCGCCACCACCAATGCTGCTCGTGCTTCCGCCCGTGGCCCGCATGCTGCCACCGCTCACGCCACCGCCGCTATAGCCGCGGCTCGGGGAACCGGTGCCCGCAACAATCGGGCCGCCTGGGTGGCCGCGAAGTGGCCGGGTGACAGGGTGGTTGCCGGTGCCGACCGTCCCCGTCGGACCGTAGCCGCCATACGGGTAGTAGCAGCCGTAATAGTAGCAGGCAGAATAGAGCCCGCCGACTTCGAATGGGCTGTAAAAGCCCCAGCCGAAGGGACTGTAGAACATGCCGTCAAACGGCACCATGGTGAACATTCCAAACCAGGGATTCCACGCCCACATGCCCGGAGCGAAGCCGGCATAACCGGGGCCGAGACCGGCATAGCCGCCGCCATAACCGGAGTAGCCATTGCCTGCCTGGCGCGCGGCCGCGATGTTGGCGAGCGCCAGGTAGCCCGAACGGCGGCTGCTCCAGTTGTACAGATCGTCGGTGGCGTTTTCGTCGAATTTCTGCGCGGTGACTTCCGTGCCGAGAAACGCTTCGTGACCCTTCCGGATGGTCGTCACCTTGCCTTCCGCGGCCACCGTGGCTTCGCCTTTGTAAACGCGCACGGCAGCCGGCTGGGTGGTGGCCTCAACTACCACGTCCTTCAACGCCGAGACGGCGTGACCGTTCACAAGGAGGGCAATCTGGTTCCCCTTCATGACCTCCGCGCACTCCAGCACTGCCTTGCCCGATTGCAGCTCCACCTGCGTGTCGCTGAGCGCATTGGCCACCATCCGGATGGAACTGCTCTCGCCAACGCGCAGGATTGCGCCCGGGCTGAGAAGGATCTCGACACGGCCCTGGTCCGTGGTCCGCAGCACCGACCCATTGTCCATGGCCGGAAACTCGCCGAACTTCGGAGAGATCTCCTGGCCGTTCAGCAGGGCCTTGCCTTCGACGTAGTGGATGGTGCCGGACCGAGCTGAAATCACGCTTTGGGCATAGACGGAAATCGCGAAGAACGCGAGGGCGAGACAGAAAATGCGGAGACCCCGGGCCATAGAAACCCCTCCTTCTGTATGGTCGTCCGGTTCCGTGACGCGTGTCAATACGTTTCGGTTGCATGTATTCTGAAGGGAAGGCTTTCATCCCTTGCCCGCGCGGCCCTGCGAGGCCGTCCGGGCGAATCCGCATCCGGAGACTATGCCCGAAAAGCAGTACGATCCGCAACAACTGGAACTGAAATGGCACGAGCGCTGGAACGCCGATCCGGCGCTCTACCAGCCTGAGGAGAACTCCTCCCGGCCCAAGTATTACGTGCTGGAGATGCTTCCTTATCCCAGCGGCGCGCTGCACATCGGCCACGTGCGGAACTATGCCATCGGCGATGCGCTGGCGCGCTACAAGTGGATGCGCGGGTTCAACGTGCTGCACCCCATGGGCTGGGACGCCTTCGGGCTGCCTGCCGAGAACGCGGCCATCCAGAACAATCGCCATCCGCGAGAGTGGACGCTGGCCAACATTGAAGCGATGAAGCGGCAGCACCGCCGGATGGGATTCAGCTACGACTGGTCCCGAGAGGTCACCACCTGCGAGCCCGAGTACTACCGCTGGAACCAGTGGTTCTTCCTGCGCATGCTGGAGCGCGGGCTGGCGTATCGCAAGCAGGCGCTGCTGAACTGGTGCCCGGAGTGCGGAACCGTGCTGGCGAACGAGCAGGTAGTGAACGGCTGTTGCTGGCGCCACGAATCGACGCCGGTGGAGCAGCGCGCGCTGGAGCAGTGGTTCCTGCGGATCACCGAATACGCGGACGAGTTGCTGGAGGATCTCGATCAGTTGGAAGGCTGCTGGCCGGAGCGCGTCATCACCATGCAGCGGAACTGGATCGGGCGCTCCGAGGGCGCCGAGATCGATTTCGCCGTGGAGGGATCGGAACGGAAGCTGCGCGTGTTCACGACGCGCGTGGATACGATCTACGGGGCGACCAGTCTGATCCTCGCGCCGGAACACCCGGCGGTGGCCGAGTTGGTGGACGAGGCGCTGCGGACGCGGGTCAAGCAGATGATCGACGCCGCGGCGCGGCAGGATCCCGGCGATCTGGAGAAAGAAGGCCTGTTCACGGGCCACTACGCCATCAACCCTTACAACCGCGAGCGGATTCCCATCTGGATCGGCAACTTCGTGCTGCTCGGTTACGGCACGGGCGCAATTATGGCCGTGCCGGCGCACGACCAGCGCGACTTCGAGTTTTGCAGGGAGTACGGGATCAACATTCGCCCGGTGATTCGGCCTGCCGACGGTGAGCTGGCCGATGCGTCCACGATGACCGAGGCGTTCCCGGACTACGGGATTGTGGAGGATTCAGGCCCGTGGTCGGGCAGTACCAGCGAGCGCGCGCGCGCTGCGATGGCCGACTACGCGCGCATGAACGGCTTCGGCAAAGCAGCGGTGACGTATCGCATCAAGGACTGGGGCATCTCGCGGCAGCGCTATTGGGGCACGCCGATCCCGGTGATTCATTGCCCCGTGGACGGCATTGTGCCGGTGCCCGACGATCGGCTTCCGGTGCTGCTGCCGCTCGACGTGCACATCACCGGCAAGGGCCGTTCACCGCTCGCCGAGGATCCCGAATTCGTCAATGTGACGTGTCCCGCGTGCGGCGGGCCGGCGCGCCGGGAGACCGACACCATGGACACGTTCGTCGATTCGTCCTGGTATTTCTATCGCTACTGCGATCCGCACAACAACAGCGCGCCGTTCGACCGCGAGAAGATCGCGTACTGGTTCCCCATCGACCAGTACATTGGCGGCGTGGAGCACGCGATTCTACACCTGATCTACTCGCGCTTCTGGACGAAGATGATGCGCGATCTCGATCTGGCGCCCAACAATGAACCGGCTGCGCGCCTGTTCACTCAGGGCATGGTCATTCGCGATGGCGCGAAGATGTCGAAATCGAAGGGCAACGTGGTGAGCGCCGACGAGATGATCAACCGCTTTGGCGCGGACACCGGCCGTTTGTTCGAGCTGTTTGCCGCGCCACCCGAAAAGGAGATGGACTGGACCGATACCGGCGCCGACGGGGCGCACCGGTTCCTCGGGCGCGTGTACCGGTTCGTCACGCGCAATGCCGATCGAGAGCTGCCGGCGGGACCGTGTTCAGGCGACGCGAAGGTGCTCCGCAAGCTGCATCAGACCATTCGCAAAATCACCGAGGACTTCGAAACGCGCTGGCATTTCAACACCTGCGTCGCCGCGATCATGGAACTGGTGAACGAGCTGTACGCGCTCGAAGGCGAAATATCGAGCGGCGTGCGCCATGAGGTGCTGGAGAAACTGGTGCCCATCCTGCACCCATTCGCGCCTTACGTGACCCAGGAGCTGTGGGAAGAGCTGGGGAAGACGAGCCCGGTGTTCAAACAGGAGTGGCCGGGGTTCGATCCGGAGCTGGCGCGCGAAGAAGAAGCGGAGATCGTGCTTCAGGTGAACGGCAAGAAGCGCGCGACCTTCTTCGCGCCGTTCGGAACGCCAAAGGGAAAGCTGGAGGCGCAGGCGCTGGCGGTCGCGAAACAGTGGATCGAGGGCAAGCAGGTGGTCAAGGTTGTAGTGGTGCCCGACAAGCTGGTGAGTATCGTAGTGAAATAGCGCACGCGCCCACGCGTGCCGCGTCGCCACGCCTGGCGACGTCGTTACCGGAGAACGATCACACGATCTTCGAAGGTGCGGCTAGCTCGGCCGTGCTGATGCCAACGAGAGCCCGCCCGGAACCATCAGTGCGGCGATTCAGCACGGTGCAGCGAACCACTCCCGGTTGCGGGTATTTGCTATGGGCATCCAGGAAATCGTCGACGCCGAATACTGGGATCTTGTCGATAAAGGTGTGGGGCAGGTTACAAACCTGCCCCACAAGACTCAGATGAACATCTCTTCGTCGCTGGTGGCCCGATCGACGCTGGGCCGGGCGCTGCGCAGCAGATAGGTGAAGGCCGCATGCAGGCCGGCGGCGACTCCCTGAATCTCCCGGATCGGCCGCACGACGCCGCGCGAAACGGCATTCACAGCGTGCTGCGCCTTGTCCATGGTGTCGTCCAGCACCATTTCCACGCGATCCATCTGCGCCCGCGCGCGTGTAGTGGCATCGTCTACCAGCCCGTCCACCTTGTTGAGCTGCGCCTTCGCGGACGCTAGGATCTCGCGGCTTTCATGGAGGCGCGCGAGCGTGGACTCCAGCACCTGTTCCGTCTTAGGGACCAGCGCCGTCGTCTTCTCCACCATGGCCTCGACTTTGGGAAGAACGTCGAGCACCGCCTTTTGCGCGGCGCTGACGGAACGGTACAGCGCGAACAGGATCGCCGCCTGCAGGATGATCGCAATGGCGGCCACCGCCGTGAAGATCGTCTGAATCACGAACAGATTCTGGTCCATGTCGGACACCCCGCGGCGTCAGGCCTCTTCGCCCGGACCGCCCGGACTCGCATCCGCGCTTGCTACGGACTCCCGATAGGCCTGCCGGCCCGCTTCGACGGCCGCACTCAACTGATCGCGTTGCCGGGCCAGAGCGCTGCGTCCCCGGTCAATCGCATCTCCGGCGGAGTTGCGCAACTGGTCGCTCTGTCGCTTCAGGTACTCTTTTCCCTCGTCTGCTTTCTGCAGCAGCAGCCCACGGGTCTCCGAGCCCGACTTCGGCGCAAACAGCAAACCGACCGCGACTCCCAGCCCCAGACCGAGGAAGAAATAGGGAAATTTGTTGTCCTCTGACATGTCGCTCCTCGTACCACAAAACGCACTTACAGAATAGCAGCCGCCGGGCGGTGCGATAATTCGGCTGGGATGACGGCAAAACGAGCACCGTTGGACGAAGCCGCTCTCACCGCGTATGCGGCGCGTCTGCTGGGCGGACGCGCGTATTCGGTTGGGGAGATGCGCACAAGGCTGCGCCGGCGGGCGGCGAAAGCCTCCGACGTGGAGGCCGTGCTGGCTCATCTGCGGCAGCTCGGCTATCTGAACGACCGCAGTTTCGCGGGCAGCTTTGCGAGTGCGCGCCTGGAAAACGAGGGTCTCGGGAAGGCCCGCGTTTTACGCGACTTACGCCAGCGCCAGGTGGCTCCCGCAGTGGCTGAACAGGCCGTCGCCAGCGCCTACAAAGAGACCGATGAAACCGCGCTCATCGAGGCGTTTCTGGCGCGCCGGTTTCGCGGGAAAAACCTCGCTGTTCTGCTCCGCGAAGAGAAACACCTGGCTTCGGCATGGCGTCGGCTTCGCTATGCCGGATTCTCATCGGGAAACGCGCTGCGTGTGCTGAAGGGCTACGCCGCCGATCAGGCGAAACTCGACGCTCTCGAAAACGAGCCCGCGGAACAAGCCGACGGCGACAGCTGATATCGGATAATGGGGTTTCGTCGCCGGCGTCGGCCATGCGATGACAGCACCGCGGAGGGTTATTGCGATTCGTCGTTTCCGGAGCCGCCGGCTTCATCGGCTCACATCTGTGCGATCGTCTGATTGAGGAAGGGCACAGCGTTCTCGCGCTGGACAACTGCATCACGGGCTCCGTGGAGAACCTGCGGCATCTCGAGGCCAATCGCTGTTTTGAATTTCGCGATTGCGACGTAACGCGTCCGTTTGAAGTGGATGGGGCGGTTGACGGCGTTCTGCACCTGGCATCGCTGGCGAGCCCCCGCGACTACCTGGCGCACCCCATCGAGACGCTGGAGTCGGGCGCGCAGGGCACGCAGATGATGCTGGAACTGGCGCGGCGGTATGGCGCGGCGTTTCTGATTACATCGACGTCGGAGTGCTATGGCGATCCCGCAGTGCACCCGCAAGTGGAAACGTACTGGGGCAACGTGAATCCGGTGGGTCCGCGCTCCTGCTATGACGAGAGCAAGCGCTATGCGGAGGCCGTCACCATGGCCTACCATCGCACCTACGGCGTGAACACGCACATCGCTCGCATCTTCAACACGTACGGCCCCCGGATGCAGCTTCACGACGGCCGCGTGGTGCCGGCGTTTCTCGATCAGGCGCTGCGGGGCGAGCCGATCACCGTGTTCGGCAGCGGAACGCAGACGCGCAGTTTCTGCTATGTGAACGACCTGGTGGAGGGCCTGTGGCGTTTGTTCCACGCTAACGAGGCTTATCCGGTGAATCTCGGCAACCCGCAGGAGCTGACCATTCTGGAGTTCGCCGAGCGTATTCGCAAGCTGACCGGGTCGGCGGTGCCGCTGAAGTT
>Ga0209415_10015545_pt1 | contig 12321 bp, 11 predicted proteins | sample PeaSoiSIISIP2007_FD_187696 | JGI IMG/M metagenome (GOLD analysis project Ga0209415, IMG submission 187696) | Peat soil microbial communities from Weissenstadt, Germany - SII-SIP-2007 (SPAdes) (version 2) | ecosystem: Environmental > Terrestrial > Soil > Wetlands > Peat | place: Germany... | reverse complement strand
CGACGGCCTCCGGCCGCGGGTCAGGGACGCCCATCGGGCGCGTCGGGCTGCTCACGGCGTGAGCGTGAGGATCTGCGTGGTCGCCGCGTCGACGGCCGCCTTGGTGAAGGGCAGGGGCACGGTCTTGCCGGCGAGGTAGGGGTCGATCAGGTCGCCGTAGTGTTCGTCGAACGGCACCCCCGACTGGCCCGTCGTATCGATGATCGACGCGCCGTCGAGCTGCTCCGTCTCCACGACCAGCCGGTACGAGGGGCCGCCCCTGACGGCGAAGACGTCGGCGAACGAGCCGCCGCTGCTCGCCGGATCGTCGGCGTAGGGATCGGGGTAGGCGGCCGCCAGGTCGAAGTACTGCTGGTTCACGGCGTATACCGAGCCGCCGTCGGGGTACGGCCCCTTGTCGAAGAGCCACTCCAGCGGACCGACGCCGGACGTGCCCAGCGTCTGCTCCTGGAAGGCCACGGTATGCAGCCCGCCCCATGACCAGGCCGCCGGGTCACCGAGCGTCGCTCGCAGGTCCGCGCCGGCCTGGTCGAGCGCCTTGCCGATGACCTGGGCCTCCGTCTCGTGGGTCGGCGTGGACGGATCGTCCCACCAGCGGCTGGCCGGCTCGCCGAGCAGGTCCACGAGCGTCATCGCCGAGCGGTCGGAGCCGACGTACAGGCGGGCGATATCGGTCTTGGCCGTGCCGGCGCCGAGGCGCGGGTCGAAGACGTCGCGCAGCAGGTGATCGGCGAAGGCGTTGAAGGCGGCGCAGCCGGTACCGGCGACCGACGTGTCGGTCTGGCTGCAGTCGTACGGCGTGGCGGCCCCGGCCCAGGCCTGGATGTCGGCCAGTACGGTCCCGCCGTCTTCCGTCGACGGCGCGGCGGAGCCGAGGTGGGGCACGATGTCGCCGGCGATGCCGGTCTGGCCGTCGAGCTGGATCCTGCTCACGTCGTCGGTGGTCAGCTTGCGGTCCGTGCCGATGAGGGCCGTGATGCGGGCGGCCCGGTAGCCGGGGTCCCACTCGTCACCCAGGTAGTACGGGTACGAGGCGTCGACGACGGCGTTGTTGGCGGTCACGATCACGCCGCTCGGCGGGTCGTAGATGCGCGGCAGCTTGTCGTACGGCACGTAGCCGGTCCAGTCGTGCGAGCCGTCCCAGCCGGGCACCGGCCCGTTGCCGTTGCCGGCCGCGCGGATGGGCACGAGGCCGGGCATCTGGTAGCCGATGTGGCCGTTCGTGTCGGCGTAGACGACGTTCTGCGACGGGGCCACGTACAGCTTCAGGGCGGCCCGGAACGACGTGAAGTCGGTCGCTGCGTCCAGCTTGAGGATCGACTCGAGGGTGGTGTCCACGACCGCCGTCGAGGTCCACTCCAGGGCGTAGACGACGCTCCCGTCACCGGCCAGGCCGGACCCGCCGTCCGTGGCCGTCTTGAGGTCGTCGGTCACGTCGCTGACCACCGGGCCGTGCACGGTGGAGCGGACGGTGATCGTCACCGGATCGCCGCCGGCGACGTTGATCACCTCCTTGCGCGTGGTGAACCGGAGCATCCGGCCCTTGTACTCGTACCGGGTCGGGTCGGCCGGGTCGACCTTCTCCATGAAGAGGTCCTGCACGTCCGGGTTGACGTTGGTGAAGCCCCACGCGATGTGCGCGTTGTGGCCCAGGACCACGCCCGGCGCTCCGGGGAACGAGACGCCGGCCACGTCGTACGGGCAGGCGCTGGAGACCGTCGTGCAATGCAGCCCGACCATGTACCACAACGACGGCATGGAGTAGCCCAGGTGCGGGTCGTTGGCCAGCAGCGCCGATCCGCTGGCCGTGTGGGCGCCGCTGACGACCCAGTCGTTGGAGCCGATGCCGTCGCTGCGCTGGATCGGGTCGGTCGGGCCGAAGCCGGCCAGCTGCCCGATCTGGTCGGAGGCCTGCTCGAGCCCGAGCAGCGACGTGGGGTCACCCGCGAGCGCAAGCACCTGCGGGTCGATGCCGACCGACGGATCCCCGACAGCCTGGTCCGGGATCGCGACCGCCCCGCTTGCGCCGGCCCCGCCCACGCCCGGCGCACCCGTCGGGGCGATGACGGGGCGGCCGGCGGGATACGGCGGGCTGAGCTCGGCCACCGCCTTGGCGTCGACCTTGCTGGCCAGCAGGAGGTCGAACACCTCGCTGTCGTAGTTCCCGCCGAGCTGCCATGACTCGACCTTGACCCACGCGAGGGTATCGACCGGCGTCCAGGGCGCCGGCTGGTAGCCGCTCAGGCCGCCGCCCGCGCCAAGGAAGCCACTGATGACGAATGGCAGACCCAGGTCAGGGTGCTGGCTGAGCCATGCATTGACGCCGCTGGCGTACGCGTTGAGGATCGCCTTGGTGCTCGCATCGGCGGCGTCGTAGTCGCGCTGGGCCGACTGGCGCCAGCCCAGCGTGCGGATGAACTCGTCCGTCTGGACCTCGCTCTTGCCGAACAGCTCCGCCAGCGTCCCGCTGCTGATGTGGCGCCACACCTCCATCTGCCACATCCGCTCCTGGGCATGGACGTAGCCTTCGGCGGCGAACAGGTCGGCCGTCGTGCCGGCGTAGATCTGCGCGATGCCGTTCGCGTCCCGCTTGACGGTCACGTCGGCCGACAGGCCGGGCAGCGACACCGTGCCGTCGCGCTGGGGCAGGCCGCGCGCCCCGACCCACCCCACGAACGCACCGGCCGCGACGGCCACGATCACCAGCACGACCAGCAGGAGCTTGAGCAGTCGCCCCATCAGGTACACCCCGGTCCTCCGTGCCCGCTCATCTTGCGCGATGGCCGGACGCTCGGGCGGGTCACCGTGGCAGCACCACGCCCAGGCCCAGCTCGCGGGCCCGCGCCGTGACCGCCGCGCCGAAGATGACGTCGGCCAGCCCCACGCCCAGGTGTGTCACCAGCACGCGGCCCGGTGGTCGAACCGTCCCCGCGGCGAGCGCCTCGCCGATGGTCGCACCCGGTGCGGGATAGCCGGCGAACGGCCCCGTGGCCTGCACGGCGAGGAACTGGGCCCGTTCGTCCACCAGGAAGAGGTCCGCCTCGCGGGCCATGTCCGCCGCGCAGTACATGTCGTAGTCGATGGCCACGACCAGGGCGTGTGGCCGGAAGGCGGCCGGACCCATCGTCTGGCGCGTCGCGCCGAACGAGATGCCGGTGATCACCACGTCGGCGTCGCTCACGGCGTCGCCGGCCGACCGGGCCACGGTCGCCGCCCCGATCCCGGGTGTGGCCGCGGCGGCCTCCGCGACGGCGGCGGCCCGGTCCTCGTGGCGGTCATGCACCGCGACGGTGACACCGGGCAGCACCGCGCCCAGGACCGGCAGATGGCTCCGCGCCTGCACGCCGGCCCCCAGGACGGCCGCGCGCAGCGGTCGTCCTGGTACACGGGGGCTCCAGTGGCGGATCGCCACGCCGCTCACCGCGGCGGTGCGGTGGGCGGTGATGGGGGAGCCGTCGAGGATGGCCGTGGGGACGCCCGTGGCCGGGTCGTTGAGGACGACCGTGGCGTGGATCGCAGGCCGCCCCGCGGCGCGGTTGGCCGGGAACCCGGTGACCCATTTGAGGCCCAGGAGGTCGGCTGAGGCGTCCTCGGCACGACCGTCCAGGGCGCGACCGTCCAACCAGGCCGGCATGGCGTGGGCGAAGCTGCCGGCCGGGCGGGGGTGGACGCCGATCTTGGGCGGAAGGTCGGCGTCCGCGACGAGCGCCCGCATGGTCCGCTCGGCGAGGTCGAGCCGCTCCTCGAGCGACGGCATGCAGGCTTCCACCGCGGCCGCGTCCAGGTACAGCAGCGCCGGCAGCGAGCGGGGCCCATCCACGTCCGCATCGTACGTCCTCGCTACGATGCGCTGGTGACCTCCCCCGAGCAGGCGGTGAGCCTGGCCAACCTCAAGCTCGAGCGTGACGCGATCGTGCTCTATGACGCGCTGGCGCGGATCGAGAAGGAGCCCCGCCGCGCCGACGCCTTCCGCCTGATCGCCGGCAATGAACGGCGCCATGCCGAGATCTGGGCCGGGCGCCTGCGCGACGCGGGGGTGACCGTCCCGCCGGCCGACGCGCGCCCCCGGCTGCGGATCCGCCTGATCCTGCTGCTGGCCCGCCTGTTCGGCACGCGAGCCGTGACGGAGCTGGTCCGTTCGCTCGAAGGGGACGAGGAGGAAGCGTACCTGGACCAGGACAACCCGGACGTCGCCTCGATCGTCGCCGACGAGCGTGAGCACGCGGAGATCTGGCGGCGGCTCCGCCAGAAGGCGCCGTCCGCGTCCGCGGAGCCCGCGGTCGCGGGCCCCACGACGTCCCTCGTAGCCGGGCCCGGGGAGGCCCCGGCCGCGGCCGACACGGTCGACGAGGCTTGGCACCACACGGGCCGGAGCGGCACCCTCCGCGCCGCCGTGTTCGGGGTCAGCGACGGCCTCGTCAGCAACCTCTCCCTGGTGATGGGATTCGTCGGCGCCAACGCCGATCGTCAGCTGGTCGTCCTGGCCGGCGTCGCCGGCCTGGTCGCCGGCGCGTTCTCCATGGCCGCTGGGGAATGGATCAGCATGCAGAGCCAGCGTGAGCTGTTCGAACGCCAGCTCCAGCTCGAGCGCGAAGAGTTGAAGGTCATGCCGGAACAGGAAGAGGCCGAGCTGGCCGCGCTCTACCGGCGCAAGGGCATCCCGGCCGCGGATGCCGCGGGGCTGGCGCATCGCCTGATGCAGGACCCCGAGGTGGCCCTGGACACGAAGGCGCGCGAGGAGCTGGGGCTGGACCCCGACCAGCTCGGATCGCCATGGGGCGCCGCCATCAGCTCGTGCATCTCGTTCGCCGTCGGCGCATTCGTGCCGCTCCTGCCGTTCCTGCTGACGACCGGCACGCTGGCCTTCGGCGTGGCGGTCGTCCTGTCGGGCGGGGCCCTCTTCTCGGTCGGGGCGGCGGTCAGTCTCTTCACCGGCCGTTCGGCGCTGTTCAGCGGAGCGCGCCAGGTCGCCATCGGGGCGCTCGCGGCGGCCGTCACGTTCGGCGTGGGCCATGTCATCGGCGTGGCCGTCGGGTGAGCGGCGCGCGGCGCGAAACCGGCGCGCGGCCGGCCGCGTACCGATGGCGATGAGCCCTTCCGGGCGCACGGACGCCGAACTCGTCGCCAGCCTCGTGGCGGGAGACGAGGATGCGCTCGGCGCGCTCTACGACCGCCACGCGGACGCCGTCTTCAGGGCCGCCTTCCGGCTGCTCGGGGACCGCGGCCAGGCGGAGGACGTCCTGCAGGAGACCATGCTCGCGCTGTGGAACCGGGCCGAGACGTACGACGCCTCCGTGGCGTCTCTCGTCGCCTGGCTGCTGACCATCGCCCGGAACCGGGCGGTGGACCGCTTGCGCGCGCGTGCCCGGCGGCCCGTGAACACGCTGCTCAGCGCGGCGGCCGGGGCGGCCACCGACGACACGGCGATCGACCGCCTGGTCGCCGGGGGTGAGCTGGTGGGGGTCGCCGCGGCGCTTCCGGACCCGGCCTCTGCCGCCGAGGCATCCTGGCTTGCGGGTGCCGTCCGCCAGGCGCTCGCCGCCATCCCCGACCCCGAGCGCCAGGCCCTGGAGCTCGCCTACTACCACGACCTGAGTCAGTCGGAGATCGCTGCCCGCCTGGGGTGGCCCCTCGGCACGGTCAAGACGCGGACGCGCCGGGCGCTCGCCCGGCTGCGCGTCGTCCTCGCCGAGGTGCTGGGGCCCGACGCCGGCCTGCGCGTCCTGCCGTCGATCAGCACGGTCGAGGCCTTCGGGGTGCTGCCCCGGGGGGGGTCCGATGGAACACGTTGAGGTGCGCCAGTGGCTCGCCGACGCCCTCGCGGGTGGCGTCCTGCCGTCGTTCCTCGACGATGCCGATGCCGGTGGTGTCCCCGCCGACGAGGCGGCCGGTGAGGTGCGCGCCCACCTCGCGGCCTGTGAGGCCTGCCGCACCGAAGCCGGGGCGCTCGTGACCACGGGTGCCCTGCTCGCCGCGGCCACCCCGGATGACGTCCGTGCGCCCGAAGCGGCGCGTGAACGGATCCTCCGATCGATCCGCGAGACGGGCATGGTGCGCCGACCGTCGACCTCGCGACCCGTGGCCTCCGCTCCAGCGGCGCGGTCGCGCTGGCGGTTCGTCCCCGCGCTCGCCTCCGTGGCGCTGGCGGCGGTCCTCGTCGGGGGGCTCGTCATGGTCGTCAACATGGGCCACCAGCGCGACAGCGCCCGGGCCGACGTGACGGCGCTGGCCGAGCTGGCGTCGGCGAGTGGCCACATCCTGGCGCGACCCGACCATGCCCAGCTGTCCCTCACCGGGACTGACGGCACGTCCACGGGCATGGTCGTCTTCAGCCCCTCGTCGGGCCAGGTCGCCGTCTGGAGTCGTGGCTTGGCCGGCTCCGACACAGGCACGCGCTACGACTGCTTCCTCGCCCGAGGCGCGGCCTTGACGCTCATCGGCTGGATGGATGCCGCCGGTAACGTGGACTACTGGGTCGGCCAGGTCCCGGCGGGCATCACGCTGGGGCACCCCGGCGACCGCATCGTCGTGCAGGCGGACACCCCGGGCGCCGCGCCGGTACTCAGCGGTACCTTCTGATCGGGACTAGCATCGACGGCCATGGCCCGTCGTGGTAACCAGGTCCCGGAAACCGACGTGACGGCCATGTTCGACTCGATCGCGCCGGTCTACGACCGCCTGAACACGCTCATGACGGCCGGCGCGGACGAACGGTGGCGCCACCTCGCCGCCGAGGCGGCCGAACTGCGATCGGGCGATGCGGTCATCGACATCGCCTGCGGCACCGGTCGCCTGGCCGTCCGCCTGGCGCGGGCGGTCGGTCCCTTCGGGCGGGTCGAGGCGGTCGACCTCTCGCCGGTGATGGTGGCGCGAGCCACGGCCGAGCATCGGGCCTACGTGCAGCTCCACTTCAGCCTCGCCAACGCCCTGGCGCTCCCGTTCGACGACGACGGTTTCGATGCGGCGACGATCGCCTTCGGCCTGCGCAACCTGGCCGACTACCGCCGCGGCTTCGTGGAGATGGCGCGAGTGGTCCGTCCGGGTGGCCGCGTCGTCTGCCTGGAGCTGTCCCTGCCGCGCTCCCGCGCGGTCGCGCGGGCCTACCACGCCACCTTCCGCCGCAGCGCGCCCTTGATGGCGGCGCTCGCCGGTGGGTCGCCCGGCGCCTACCGCTACCTGCCCGCTTCGCTCGACGGCTTCCCCGACGCCGAAGATCTGGCCGCGACGATGCGCTCAGCCGGCCTCGTCGACGTGCGCTTCCGCCGCCTGGCCATGGGCGCCGTCGCCCTGCACGTCGGACGTGTCGGCGGGAACGCCTGAGGGGGCGACTGCGAGCGGATCCGTGCCCGGCTCGTCCTGGCCCGGATATCCGTCGGGGGGCGGTGGCTCATCCGGTGCGAGCAGGGGTGCCGCCCCGCCGAGGTAGCGCCGGTGCAGCTCCAGGACCTGGGCCACAAGGTCGGCCGGCGCCTCGCCGCCCCAGCTGGCGACCGTGCGGCTGATCCACGACGCCTCGTTGGCCCGCTCGTCGGCGGCGAGGTCATCGTCCGCGCGCTGGACCCGCCCGCTGACGAGCCAGTAGCCGGCGACGCCCAGGGCCAGGCCCACGAAGAAGAGCCACCAGCCCCACGCTTCACCCACCGGCCGAGTATAGGAGGGCGACTCGGCCGACGCCCCGGGACCGCGGGCGGAGGCGGCGGGCGACTCGGTATGCTGGAGAGGTGATCCCGTCGCCGGCGAGCCCCGACGCCGTCCAGATCGGGCCCCTGGCGATCCCCTGGTACGGCCTGGGCTACGCCGTTGCCATCGGCTTCGGGGCGTGGCTGACGTCGCGCCTTGCGCGGCGCCGCGGCCTGGACGTCAGCCGCATCGGCGACGCGCTGCTCCTGATCGTGGTGGCCGGCATCATCGGCGCCCGCGCCTACCACGTCATCGACCAGTGGCAGCTCTACAAGGACGACTGGAGCAGGATCATCCTGCCGCCCTACAGCGGGCTGGCGCTCTATGGCGGCGTCTTCGGGGGCATGGTCGGGGCGTTCATCTACACGCGCCGCCACCATGAGCCGTTCCTGCGCTGGGCGGACGTGGCCATCCCGGCGCTCTTCTTCGGCCAGGCGATCGCCCGCTGGGGCAATTACGCCAACCAGGAACTCTACGGACCGCCCACCAACCTGCCCTGGGGCATCGCCATCGATTGCGCGCATCGCGTCGCGGCATACCTCTGCCCGGGCGACCCCAACCTGGTGCCCGGCCAGGTCCCGGTCCCGGCCGACGCCGCGTTCCAGCCGCTCTTCTTCTACGAGTCGTCACTCACCTTCCTGGGCGGCCTGGTGGCGCTGTACCTGCTGACGCGGGTCGCGGCCCGGCTGCGCGACGGTGACGTCCTGGCGTTCTGGCTGATCTGGTACGGCCTGGTCCGGGCAAGCCTGGAGACGTTGCGCCTGAGCTACGACTTCACGTTCTTCGGCCTCCCGGTGGCGATCCTGCTGGGTCTGGGGGCGGCGGCCTCGGGCGCGGTCCTGCTGGCCCTGAACCACCGGCGTCCCCAGCCGCCACCGGTGGCACCGGCAGCGGGCACGACGCGTGACATCGCGCCCGCCGACCCCAGCGAGGCGGTGACCTGACGGGCCCCATGACGCCCGGCGCGGACCTGGCCCTGTTCGGCATCAGCGTCCTCGCCGGGATCATCGGGGCGCTTGCCGGCGTCGGGGGCGGGATCCTCGTGATCCCCGCCCTGACGACGATCTTCGGGGTCGATATCCACCTGGCCATCGGGGCCAGCATCGTCTCGATCATCGCCACGAGCTCGGGCGCGGCCGTCGCCTACGTCCGCGACCGGCTCACCAACCTGCGGGTGGGCATGTTCCTGGAGGTCGCCACCTCGACCGGCGCGGTGGGAGGGGCGCTGGCGGCGGCCGTGGTGGCCCCCCAGCTGCTCTACGTGCTCCTGGCCGCGGTGCTGGGGCTCTCGGTCCTTCAGCAGGTCTCGCGCCTCGGCGAGGAGCTGCCGCCGGAGGTGGTGCCGTCACGGGCCGCCGCATCGCTCAGGCTGGCCAGCTCCTATCCGGATCAGCGGCTCGGGCGGGAGGTGCCCTACGCCGCCCGCCGTGTCGGCCTGGGCTTCGTGATGATGCTCGTGGCCGGCTTCCTGTCCGGCCTCCTTGGGATCGGGTCGGGCGTCCTGAAGGTCCTGGCGATGGACGGCGTGATGCGTCTCCCGATGAAGGTCTCCACGGCCACCAGCAACTTCATGATCGGCGTCACCGCGGCCGCCTCGGCGGGCATCTACCTGGGCCGTGGCGACGTGGATGCGCGCCTGGCCGCGCCGGTGGCGCTCGGCGTCCTGGCCGGCGCCCTCCTGGGTTCGCGCATCCTCGTGCGTCTGCGCAACCGCCAGGTGCGCCTCATCTTCGTGCCGATCATGGTCGTCGTGGCGCTTCAGATGCTGGCCAAGGGCCTCGGCCTGCACGTGGCGTTCCTGGGATGAGCGGTCCGGCCACGACGCCCCACGCCGATCCGTCCGCGCAGGCGCAGACCGACGAGCTGCGGCTCGTCGTGGCGCGCGTGCTGCTGGTGGGCGTCGCCCTCAGCGCCGCCCTGGTGCTGGCCGGTCTCCTTGCCTCGCTTGCCGTCGGATGGAACGGGTCGCTGGTCGGGGCCGCCCCGGGCGGTGACCCGACCGACGTGGGAGCGCTGGCCGAGGGCCTGCGCAACCTCCGCCCGCAGGCCATCGCGCAGCTGGGACTGCTGACGCTGATCCTCACGCCGATGACGCGCGTCGCCGCGTCGCTCGTGCTCTTCGCCATCGAGCGCGATCGGACGTACGTGGTGGTCTCCGCGATCGTGCTGGCCATCCTGCTCACGGGCCTGCTGGTCATCCGGTAGCGGAACCTATACTCCGGGCCGATGGAGTACGCGGCCTCGATCCTCGAGCTCGTGGGCCGGACGCCCCTGGTCCGCCTGTCCCGCATCACGGGCTCCCTCGGCCCCCTCGACGCGCAACCCCTCCTGCTGGCCAAGCTCGAGATGCTCAACCCCGGGGGTTCGGTCAAGGACCGCATCGGCCTGCCGATGATCGAGGCGGCCGAGCGCGCCGGCCTGCTGCGGCCGGGCGGCACGATCATCGAGCCCACGAGCGGCAACACGGGCCACGGCCTCGCCATCGCGGCGGCCCTCAAGGGCTACCGCTGCATCTTCGTCATGGCCGACAAGCAGTCGGTGGAGAAGCAGGCGCTCCTGCGGGCCTACGGCGCGGAGGTGGTGCTGTGTCCGACCAACGTGGCGCCCGGATCGCCGGAGAGCTACTACTCGGTGGCGGCGCGGCTGGCTCGCGACATCCCGGGGGCCTTCAAGCCGGACCAGTACTGGAACCAGGAGAACCCGCGGGCCCATGAGGCCACGACCGGCCCGGAGATCTGGCGCCAGACGGAGGGACGCCTGACCCATCTCGTGGCCAGCGTCGGCACCGGCGGCACGATCACCGGCATCGCGCGGCACCTCAAGGCGCAGGATCCGGCCATCCGCGTCATCGGCGCCGACCCGGAGGGCAGCGTGCTGTCCGGCGATGCCGCCCGGCCGTACCTCACCGAGGGCGTGGGGGAGGATTTCATGCCCGGGACCCTCGACCCTGCCCTGGTCGACCGCTGGGTGCGGGTGTCGGACCGCGATGCCTTCGCCATGGCCCGTCGCCTGACGCGCGAAGAGGGCATCCTCGCCGGGGAGTCGTGCGGCACGGCCCTGGTCGCGGCCCTGGACGAGGCCGCCCGCCTGATGCGTGACGCGCCGGCGAAGGCGCGCGACGCGGTGATGGTCGTGCTCCTGCCGGACGGCGGGCGCAACTACCTGTCCAAGCTCTACAACGACGAATGGCTGCGCGCCAACGGGCTCGTCGGCTCACCCACCGCGCCGGTGCGCGTGGCGGAGGTCCTGGTCGCGCGGCACGGCAGCGGTGAGCTGCCGGCCGTGGTCCTGGCACGCACGACGGAGCTCGTGGCCACCGCCATCGACACGCTCCAGCGGTTCGGCATCAGCCAGATGCCCGTCTCCGAGCGGCCGGATGACGCCATCGAGGGCATCGTCGGCTCGATCAGCGAGCGGAGCCTGCTCGAGCGTGCCTACCACGACCCCTCGATCGTCGAGCGCACGGTCGGCGAGGTGATGGAACGACCGCTGCCCACCATCGCCACGTCGGCAGCCCTCGATGAGGCCTTCCAGCTGCTCTCCGACGGGGCGCCTGCGCTGGTGGCCGTGTCCGAGGGCCGGCCGGCGGGCATCGTCAGCAAGCTCGACCTGCTGGAGTTCCTGGCCCACCGCGCGTCCTGAGACGCCGGCCTCCAGCCCGCCGGAGCGTCCCCGGGCCATGACCATCGGGTCACTGGGCGCCGGACGGCGCGCGGTAGAATGCCCCGGACTGCGGAAGCCGACTCCCTGCACCCGGTCCACCCCCGGTGCAGCCAAGCGCGGCCGGTCCACCGCCCGATCCGGCGGTGCACCCGGGCGTGGCCCCGGCACGGGCGTCGCCCGTGACCGAGCAAGGAGTGATCGTGAGCGCGTCGCAGCCGACCGTCCGACCCGCCGGGGCCCGTGGCCATGCCGGCCCGCCGGTCAATCACAACCTCAGCGTCCCGGCGCTGTACGAGGCGGCCATCCGTCGCGACGAGGGCCTCATCGCTGCCGGTGGACCGCTGGTCGTGCAGACCGGGTCGCACACCGGACGCTCGCCGCAGGACAAGTTCATCGTCGACGAGCCGGCCAGCCGTGACCAGATCTGGTGGGGTCCCGTCAATCGGCCCATCAGCGAGGAGCACTATGAGGCGCTGCGCGAGCGGGTCCTGGGCCATCTCGCCAAGCGCGAGACGTTCGTCCAGGACCTCTACGTGGGCGCCCATCCGGCCCACCGCCGTTCGGTCCGCGTGACGACCGAATCGGCCTGGGCCAGCCTCTTCGCCTACAACCTCTTCATCCGCCCCTCGGCCACGGAGCGGGCGGCGTTCAGGCCCGACTTCACCATCTACGACGCCCCCATGCTCAGCGCCGAGCCGGAGCGCGACGGCACGCGCACCGGCACCTTCATCGTCGTCCACCTCTCGCGGCGGGAGATCCTGATCGGCGGCACGGCCTACGCCGGCGAGATCAAGAAGAGCGCCTTCACGGTCATGAACTACCTGCTCCCCGACGAACACGTCCTGCCGATGCATTCGGCCGTCAACGTGGGCCCGGCGGGCGACACGGCCGTCTTCTTCGGCCTCTCGGGCACCGGCAAGACGACCCTGGTAGCCGATCCGGCGCGGACCCTGATCGGCGACGACGAGCACGGTTGGG
>Ga0209415_10015544_pt1 | contig 12321 bp, 14 predicted proteins | sample PeaSoiSIISIP2007_FD_187696 | JGI IMG/M metagenome (GOLD analysis project Ga0209415, IMG submission 187696) | Peat soil microbial communities from Weissenstadt, Germany - SII-SIP-2007 (SPAdes) (version 2) | ecosystem: Environmental > Terrestrial > Soil > Wetlands > Peat | place: Germany... | reverse complement strand
AAGGAGATAGGCATCCCGACCCCGTTCGGCCTCGTGGCGCGGCTCAACAAAGTGTCGGACAAATTCAAGGCCTGTCTTAACGGCACGACGTGGCGGCCCAATATTTATACTTCCAAATGGGGCCAGGCCTATATGGTAGCTGTAAGAGCCAAGAATAGCGCCGTCACTGCCGGGCTTACGTAAGGGCACGACCGATCATCCATATATGTACTACATGCTGCATTGTTTTAGCCCGAAGGACGCTGACAACGCCATGCTCACTTACACGCCCGACGACCCGCTGCGCTCCTGGGCGGAGGGAGCCCGCTTCGACGACTCGCCCCCGGAGCCGGTTCGCGCCGAAGTCAAGAAAGGCTATGGAGGCAACATGGCGGAGTTCTGGGACGACCCCGTCCCGCTTATGACCAAGCGTCTGCACGCCGCCTTGCGAGCCGCAGGCGTGGCCAACCTCGATACCTACGAAGCGATAATTTACGACCCGGCTACAAAAAAAACGTACGACAATTATGTCGCCTTCAACCTCATCGGGACGGTTTCGGCGGCCGACCTGAAGGCATCGCGATATGATGCGACCGTGCCCGAACGGATGATTTCGATGGACTTCGACTCCGTGGTGATCGACCCCAAAGCAACTCGCGATGCCCTGATGTTTCGCCTCGCGGAATCCGTCAACGCGATCGTCGTGCATGAAAAAGTGAAACAGCACCTGGAAGCTAATGGGATCGATACGCTGACTTTTATCGTACCCGAGGATTGGGCCGGTTGAACGGAAGGTTATGAGCTTGATTAGCGCGAAGCGAAGGGGCGTCGTTGAACCTCAGTGTGGTCATTCGCCCAGGGTGCCCGCGGCGGCTGGGAGCTGCCTGCGCGGCGTGGCGGTTGACCTTCTTGAGAACGGGCAAGTGCTGGTGGGGCTCTTGGCGAATCCGTCGTGTAGGATTCAGTGCGATTGCCTGGCAGGACAGGTTACCCAAAGCTCACCCCTCAACCTGGGCGACCAAGTGCTCCTCGTCTGCCCCGACGGACCAGAGAAGGACGGCGTCATCCTTGGCCGTGTCGTCCGTTGCCTGCCGAAGGACTACTCCGCCCAAGCCACGGCAGAGCATGTTGCGATCGAGGCGCGGGAAACGATCACCCTGACCTGCGGAGAAAGCTCGTTGCGGCTAGGCAAGGACGGCAAAATGATGCTCCTCGGCAAAGACGTATTAGTCCGTGCCAAACGCACCGCTCGAGTCAAAGCGGGCACCGTCGCTATCAACTGAAAAGAATGGTCCCCGCCGAGCCAAAGGATCTACCTATGGCTATAACCGATCTCCTGGTGGAGCACTTCGAAGAATTGGAGTTTCTCTGGGGCCAGCGATGCGACTCCTTACGCTCCTCTAGCCTGGGTATGCGCGGGTTGCTCGATCTGGACGAACGCATCGAAGCCCATGTGGAAGGGCTTTTGGTCGGTGGGGAAGATGGCATCCCGGTGGTCAAACACGGTTTGGCATCCGAAGATGCCATGATCGCCTTCGCTGCCGGGTACAGCCTGCTGCGCTTGGAGACCGCGGCCGCAGCGAAGCTCGTTGTAGAGGCCTTCCAGGAGGCGCAAGAAGGACAGCTCGACGGGATTCGGCAGGCGCTGTGCCAGGGGCCCAGCGAGCTGGTTTCGGCGGAGCTTCAAAAGGCCGCGGTGGACGCGCCGGCTACCATCGCCGTGGCCGCCCTTGAGGCCCTGGCGGTTCATGCACGAGCCCAACCCGCACTGAACCGCCTCGCGCGGTTTTTCTCGGACGAGCTGCCGGAAGTGCGTCGCGCCGCTTGGCGCATTAACGGCCAGCTCGGACTCGCCCGGACGCAAACCTTCTTCGAGCCGGCACTCCGGGAAGCGGATGAGGGGGTTCGCGGCGAGGCGCTTCGCTCAGCGGCCTGGACGCAGCAGGCCTGGTTGCTGCCCTATTGCCGGAGCCTCGCCGGAAAGCCACGCCCGGAGAATGGGGAAGCGCACCGGCTCTTGGCCCTCCTGGGCGGCCCGGCGGAGCTGCAGCCGGTGCTGGGCCTGGGCAGACAGGCGGAACTGGGACCGGGACGCTTCCGGCTCCTGGGCGCTCTCGGACATCCCGGAGTCGTCGAGGAATTGCTCCGCGGCATGGAGAATCCGGAGTTGCGCAGTGCGGTGGCCGCCGGCGCGGCCTTTACCAAAATGACCGGGTGCGATATCGAGTCGGGCAAGCGGATTCAGCTCCCGCCCGAAGACGGTCATGAACCGGATGAGTTCGAAAAGGAATTCCTGGACGAGGCGAAGTTGCCGGATGCGCAGAAAGCCCGCGAGCATTGGGCCAGGGTGAAACCCCAGTTTTCACAGGCCAGCCGTATTTGCCGAGGATTCGACCTCAGCCGGGGAGCCACGCCTGAGATCCTGAACCAACTCGACATGGAATCTCGTTGGGAAGCTTGCCTGCGGGGCAAGTTCCATGGAACCTGGCGCGGCACACCTTGGGACTTGGAACGGTTTCCACAAGCCCTGTGAGGTTATTATGGCGATCAAACAAGACTGGAAGGATACGGTCCAGCGCGGCGTCACCGACGCCCGCTGGGACGAGTACGACAATATGGTCCGTCAGGAGTTCGCCAACTACAACTGCCGGTTCGGCGTCGCTGCCAACTGGCTGATCGGCAAGGCGATCCTCTGGACGGAAAGCGGCGGGCCCGACAACCCGAGCTGGAAAACACGCCCCATGCAGATTGGCAACCCCGGAGACCCCGGCTTTGGCGTCTTGAAAGACGGGAAGGAAGGCTCTCAGGTGATCATGGAGCCGTCCTTATTCGCAGCGGTTAAAGGCGGTCAGGTTAATGTGCCCGGCGTAAATGTGAGGGCCGGCATTGCTTACCTGTTCACCCGAATGGCAAAGTGGGCCGAGAAATCCATACCGGACGACAAGGATCGGCAGACATTCACTTATACCGTCGTTCGCAACGATTCCCTCTGGTCAATCGCCCAGTCGAACGGGACCACGGTCGAGGAACTGAAGAAGATGAACCCGGCCGCGGCTGCGGGCATCAAGCCGGGCCAGAAGCTGAACTATCACAAGGCGAAGATGGGCCTGGCGATTGAGTCCTGGCGCGCCTGGCAATCGGCGATCATCGCCAGCAGGTACAACGTTGGCGACCCGGATTACGGAGCGAAACTCGACTACCTGCTGACGTCGGTCTTTCCCCAAATCCATCGGTGAAGAGCTTCTCATTGGCGGACCGCGTATCGGTCGCAATCCTCGTGGTGACGCTGCTGGCGACCGCCGGTTGTTCGTCGCCGGGCGGTTCATCAGGCCACCCGGCGGATCGTGCTGCCCTGCGAAATGCCTTGCGGACCAGCGGAGTGCTAGAGAAGGGCCGCCAGTTGGTTCACCTGAGCCAAATTGGAAACCTCGAAGTCGAGGGGCAATCGTTCCCGGTCGTGGACATCATGGAGTTAGTACCCGGCGCCTCAACGCCTCGGGGCATTAATCGCATCGTCGTGCTGGATGCAGCTCTGGCCCCGGTCCAGCAAATCGAGTACACGACTGAGCGCCCGCTGTTCTGCAAGGGAAATCGATTGTTCCTTTGGGGGGATTTGTCCCTCGGCGGCGTCTTGCCCGAAGGCAATGTCCTGACTTTTACGGAGCACGGCCGCAAGGTCGGCGTGAGCCAAATCGACATCAACCAGTTGCCGGTGGAACCGCAGGGCGATTGGAGACGCAAATGAACGTTCAAGCCACTGCGGGAGCAGCCCGATTGAGCTATTATATCTTCGAAGGCGTGCTGATTGGCACCGCCGGGGGAAAGCCGTTCCACCTGTTCGCTCTCTCGGGTGGCGGAGGCGGGAGCACCCGCCAACCACCGTCTTCCAGCACGAACAATCCATATATGACCGGCTTGAAGACCGCAGGGCGCGGGGCCAAACACAGTCATGGCGGGCCTTTGCCAGTCGGTTGGTACAGCATTCGGAAGCCGGCGAAACATCCGCATCTGGGCCGGGCTGCGCGCCTGGTCCCTGGTTCCGCGGGCCAAATGCTGGGGCGCGACGGGTTTTTCATCCACGCCCGGGGCCCGCACGGGAGCGACGGTTGCATCGTTCCACTGTCGGGGTTCAAGGAACTCATGGATGCGTTGGAAAAATCCAACGGCGGCACGCTTCGGGTGGAAGAGGGCATGGGCGGCACTCGTTTCGCCTAAAGCCCTGCCCGTTGCCGATTACGCCGCCGGGTGCTTAGGCAGGCATCTACAGCCGCACCGGCTTTTCGGCCGGCGCTTTGTGTCTAGAAGTTGTATATCAGCCGATTCCGCGTGCGCAAGGCTTAATTTCTGACTGCCCTGTCGTTTTCCCGTCCGGCAACGCATGCCTTTCACGACCAGTTCCGCCCCCCTTCGGTATCTTTTAATTTGAGGCAACTCGTATGAGCGCGAATGGCGCAGAATTGAGTTGCGAAGGATCGAACGGTGAGGTACGCTCGTCTCAAACCAATGAAACGGAATCTATTGCTGCTCGCGGCGTTCCTGGCCGGATGGCCGCTTCATGGCCAGGATTCATCTTTGCCAACGCTCATCGTCAAACCGTTGGATGGCGACCTCAGCCAAGTCCAAGGCTGGCAGCCGGCCCTGGGCGAGGGTTTGGCCGAAATGCTGGTGACCGACCTTTCCCGGCTGAACAAATTCGAGCTGTTGGAATCGTCGGCCCTCAAGGATCTCAAGGATGAAATCGACATGGGCGACGCCGGGTACGTAGGCAAGGAGGAGAAGGTCGATAAGGGCGGGTGGAAAGGGGCGGATTTTCTCTTTTATGGCAAGGTGACGCGATTCGGGTCCAACACCAAAGGGGCGGACCTCTCGGGTTTTGTGCCGCGTAGCGTCGGGTCGTTGGGGGTCGAACGGACCAAGAATGATGTGCAAATCGATTGGCGCCTCACGGACATCGCCACCCGGCGCATCCTCAAAACCGGACGGGCCATCGGGACCCACACGGGCGTTGGTTTCAACGTGGGGGCCAATGTTCAGGGCAGTGGCGGGCTAATTGGGTACCACAACCAAGATTTCATGAACAGCGCCCTGGGCAAAGCCACCGTACTGGCGGTCAGCAACATCGTGGCACAAGTCGCGGCGGTTTCAGTGCCTGCGTCCGGACGCCGCCAAGCCAAGGAGAAGGCCGCCGTTCAGCAAATCGTCGAGCAGCAAAAGGCGGTGGAACAAGCCACTGCCGCCCAACAGGAAGTCAGGCAGTCAGCCCGAGGAAAGGTGCTGGCGGTCCCGAGCAAGGGCGTCCTGATTATTTCCCTGGGGAGCAACCAGGGGTTCAAGCCGGGTGACAAGCTCAGGCTCCTGGAGAGTATCCTGACGAAGGACGACCAGGGCAACACGGTCTTCGAAGAGGAGAAGGAGGCCGGCGAGGTGGTCTTGCAAGCGGTCCAGGAGGACCGGAGCAAAGCCGCCTACGAGGGGAGCCAGGAAGCGCGCATTGGATGGATTGTCCGCGGAAAGTAGTTTGTAATGTCCAACGAAGACCCCACCGCCGTCCCGGCCGGCTTCCGTGCCATTCCACTCTGTCCCCCCGTTGACCGATCATTTCTGACCATTTTCCTGCTGGTTCGCGAAGAGCCCGACGCCGAAGGCCGACGTTTCGTGCTCCTGCGCAGTCCGCTGGGAGCCAGAGTCTATTTGGGGGGCGTCAGCGATGTCGGCGGACGGGTGCATGAATGGGCGGAAATCTGGGTGCAAACCGTCAGCGGAATGGCAGGCAGTTCTGTCGGCGTGACCCAGAACTTGACCAATAAGGCCATGGACGAGCGCTGGGTGCGCCAGGCCGAATTGTTTCGCCAGACTGATCCCCAAGGCTTTATTCAAACGGGCTTCGAGGGTCTCAACGACGGCGAACCCGTCCACCCGCTCCCCCTATTCCTGGATGCGAAGCAAGCGGCACTGGTCCAACTGGTTGGCAAAGACGGCCGCGCTTGGGAATTGTGCCGTGACGACGCGCTTTTGGAGGGCGCAGGTTTGCCCGGGTTCACCGGCTCGCTCTATCGGTACCTGCGCCAGCCGGAAGCCGGTCAGGAGACCCGGTTCGTGAGTTTGGCCGATGATGCGCCCGCCACAGACAGCACCACCACCCTGGAAAAGGTGATCGGGAGCCCGGCAGACTTGGTTCCGTTCAATGCCGAGGGCGGACTGCTGATGGTTCGCTCATTTTGCCCGCTCTCCCTCGAGGAGTTTGTGGAAATGCTCAGCGGCCGGCCGTGGCTTGGCTCGGCCACCCCGGATCGCGCCGCCGGTCCTCTGGGACCCTCCAGCGTGCTTGGGGCAGAGCCCCCGCCAGACGCCAAGGGTGAGGCGTACCTTTTTTGGGGGCCCGCCAGCCAGTCCGGCCGCTTGCTGGAAGTGCTGCATCTCAAGTTGCATTTGCTGGCGGAGGTCTTCGAACTGGTGCGGACGGGGATTCGGAAACTCGGGATGCCCTATCTGAACCTGTCTCCCGAGAGCTTCCGCGTCAAGCTCGGGCAGCCCCGCGGCAAGCTGCCGCTGATGTGGACCGCCAAGGCCTGCCTCGCTACCGTGAGCCAAGCCCATGCGGTGCCGATTGCCCAGGGCGAGGCGCAGTATTTTATGCGCTGGGACGACTCCTCCTACACGGATTATTTTCCACAGGGGATCGACCAGGCGTTTTCGTCGACGGGTCTCTTCACCATAACCCGCGCGCGGGAAGCGGGCGACGACCGGGTGGTCCTGGAAGGAACCGTGCGGACCACGAGCATGCTGCCGCCGCTTTCGGAGATTGATCTGCTGCGGTTTGGCTGGCTTTTTCGCGGGGAGTTGCTGGAGTTTCACGGTCATGTCCGAAAGGCCCTCGGCAAAGGGGAACTCCTATTCACGACCCTCCCTCGAGCGCTCAAGCCGGATGCGCGGGCGGCGCTGCTTTCCACCAAGGTCTTCCCACCCAAGAACTGCAACTTCGAAATCATCCCGGCCCTCGGTCCGCAGCAGGATCTCTACGCGTTGGGCCTGCTGGCGTTGCGCGTTCTCGTCGTCCCCGGCTCCGCCTCTATTCAAGACCAGGCCAACCTGGGAGAGACCCTCAACGCGTTGCTCGGGTTGCGCAGCCAGTGTCCGCCGGGAGAAGTCGCCACGCACATCCGCGCCTCGCTCGAGCAGGATCTCTTGGCCAAAGAACCTTCGTGGTTGCCGATGCTGGGGCCCCACCGGCTCTACCAGGAGGAGATCCCGCCCAAGGAGGCCCTCAGCTTGGTTCCGATTGAAAGCTGGTCTCAAACCCTGGCTTGGATCGTTCGCCTCCTGGACTCCGGCGAACCTGGCCAGCCTTCGTCACAGGCCGGTCCTGAGGCCCTTGGCGCGCCGGAAGCGGCCTTCAACGCGCTGGCGTCCGCTCTCGAGAAGCTCCTGATCCAGACCCGCAGCCTGCTCCTGGTGGACTGGAGCTTTAACCGCGAGATTAGTTCCGTGATCCAACAGTTCCGGCACCAGAAGTCGAGCCAGCCAGGCGACTAATGACGCCTGCTTGGATCTCTTTCGAGCGGTATGAGCAACCGAATTCAAAAATCCCGCATACCACTCAAAGCGAGGTCCACGCTCCCTCCGGATGCGAAGGAAGCCTTGATCCGTGCCAAGGACCAGCTCGGGACTGGTCGGGCAGTCAGACGCTTTGGCAATGAGCGCGGAGCTTATGAAGGCGATGGCTCCCCGTTGCCACAGTAGAGCGCCGGCGCGGTGTACCATGAGTTTCAAGTTGGCGAGTCACGTCATGCGCAGCCCACGGCTGGCAGGAAGCGAATCGTCATCGAGTTCCACACGGCCTCCCGCCAAGTGCTCGAGGTGTACTACACCGAATACCATTACCTGAAATTCTCCTTCTTCAGGATCGTTTAGGCGCCCCCGCAACCCCCGAACTGGGCAGACCCCTTTCCAATTCGCCGACGCACTCTGGCATTCTGCCCAAGCGCCATTTCCCCTTTGCCATCGGGAAATGGTGGTGCTAAGATAGAGGAACACAGTCAAGTTCGAGACGATGTCAAAGCTCCCGAAAGTTCCTGCGACGCCATTACCAAAAATCTGGCTACTCCTGAGCCGCAGGTTAGATGGCCGGTCCTTCGGGAAGGTGCGAGTGGAGGTGCAGAACTCCAACTTTGGCTATGCCTTCGAATGAGCCGCGCATCCGCCCTCCCAGGGTTCACATCAGCTACGAGGCAGAGTTTGGCCCCGCGCGGATGGAATTGCCATTCATTATCGGGGTCCTCGCCGGCCTTTCTGGCAGACCTGCCGAGCCGCTGCCGGCGATGGAGGATCGGGAGTTTCTCGAAATCGACGTGGACAACTTCGACGACCGGCTCAAGGCTTTCAAACCCCGGGTTGCCTTTCAAGTGCCCAACACGCTGACCGGCGAGGGCAATCTGAACGTCCAAATGACCTTCGAGAGCATGGATGATTTCTCCCCGCCGGCAGTGGCGCGGAAGGTTGCCGCGCTCAACAAGCTGCTCCAGGCCCGGGCCGAGCTGGCCAATTTGCTGACTTACATCGACGGCAAGGACAAGGCCGAGGACTTGGTCGGCAAGCCACTCAACAACCCCGAACTCATGAAGTCGCTGGCTCCCGTCCCGAATCCGGCGGCGGAAACGCTCGCCCAAGGAGCGGCCCCTCCCGCAGCGGCCGAAGTGAGCGAATTTGATTGCCTGCTCAATAAAGAGCTCAAGGTGAGGGACGTACAGAAACAAACCGCCGTCCGGGCGGCGGTGCGCACCCTGGCCCAGCAAGCCCTCGCCGCCAGGCAACTGGTCTCGGATGATGTCATCCGCACCATCACGGCCATCATGGCCGAACAGGACCGCAAGCTTTCCGAGCAGGTCAACCTCATCCTGCACCATCCTGATTTTCAAGCCCTGGAGGCAACCTGGCGCGGTCTCGCGTACCTCGTCCGGAACACTGAGACGGGCATCATGCTGAGGATCCGTGTCCTTAACATCTCCAAGGAGGAGTTGACCCGGCAGATGCAGGTTCACGATGGCGCCACCGGGGACCAAAGCCCGCTCTTTCGCAAAGTTTGCAAGGACGAGTTCGCCATGCCGGGGGGCACCCCCTTTGGCTGCCTGGTCGGCGATTATTACTTTGATCACTCCCCGGATGATCTGGATACGTTGCGGGCCGTCTCAAAGATCGCCGCGGCCGCGCACGCCCCCTTCATCGGCAGCGTAAAGCCGGAACTCTTTGGAATGGCAGGGTGGGGCGAGCTGGACCATCCGAGGGATCGGAGAACAATATTTGCATTGCCGCAGTACCATGGCTGGAACAAACTGCGCGAGGACAACGACTCGCGCTACATCGCTCTGACAATGCCCCGGCTTCTGGCGCGTTCGCCTTATGGCGCCAATACTTATCCAGTCGAAGAGTTTAACTTCGAGGAGGACGTCGCCGGCTCCGCCTCGGACAAATACCTCTGGTGCAACTCCGCCTACGCGTTCGCTCGTAACATCGGGCGCGCCTTCAAGCTCTATGGCTGGTGTGTCCGCTTCCGTGGTGTCGAGAGCGGCGGGCTGGTGGAGGACCTTCCCGTCGTCGTCTTGCCGAACCAAGATGGGTGCCGGGGGCTCCAAACCCCAACGGAAATCCCGATCGACAATCCACTCGAGTCGGAACTGTGTTCGTTGGGGTTTATGCCCCTGGTCCATATTTGGAACAGCGACTCCGCGGCATTCCTGGGAGCCCAGTCTTTGCACAAACCCGCGCGGTACGGCGGCTCAGCAGGAGTGGAGGCTACTGCCAATGCCGTGCTCACCTCCCGTCTTCCTGTCATTCTCGCCGGCAGCCGGTTCGCGCATTACCTCCGGACCATGCTGCGGGACCGGTTCGGCCGCGTGCCGGCGGGGGAAGAGCTTGAGGCTTGGCTGCAGCGTTGGCTCAACGACTATGTCTTGCCCAACCCCGAAGGGCAGCCGGAGCCCATGACAGCGCGGGCACCGCTCAGAAGCGCCAGCGTTAAGGTCTCGCCGGCGCCAGGTAACCCCGGCTGCTATCAGATCGAGTTCGAGTGCATCCCGCACTATCAGTTGGAGAGCATGTCCGCCCCTTTACGCTTTAGTTTCGCCTACCGGGTCCCGGACTAATGGCCGCCTACCGAGCATCTCACTATGTCATACTTCATGAACAAGCAAGCGGAGGTCAAACAGCGGACCATTCCCTTTGGGCGGGCGGGAGTTTCACGCAGCAACAACGGGGATGACTTTTACGTCATCGAGTGAGCCAGAGATTCTCCCAAATATGTTCAAACTCGACTATTTGCGCACCTCGGACGCCTGGCAACCGGACGCTGACACGGCCAGCAGCTTCTCGGGGCCATGTCGCGCGTGCCGCCTCCATGGCGCGGCGCGCTTGGTGCGGTTGGTCACCTCGGGCGGCCAGGCGCCAGAGGGCCAGTTCTACGGGCCCAACCGACCCGATGGCAGTTTCTGGTTCGGAGAAGGCGATTTGCTCCGGCTCAAGGCCCAGGCGGAAGCGGATTTACGCAGCCAGGGCAATCCAGACCTGGTGGGGAAGCGGTTGGGGATGTACCTGCGGCACCAGTTTCGCTATTTTCTGGCAGTGCGACGCGACTGGACGCCGAGTTTCGACGGCTACGTTGTGCTTTCCATACCCGCAGGCGACTCGTTGATCGCGCTGGTCGGCCTGGTCAGGGAACAGGCGGTTTACAGCCCGGAATTCCCGGGAGAAGCAAGCGCTCGCTTGGCCGGTCTCAGACTCCCCGGCGGGCTGACGCAGTACGTGATCCGCTTTGATTCCCCAGCCAACCAAAAGGCGAGAGGCTGGATTCAGCCGGCCAGACCACTGTAGATGGGTGGTACCAATCGCGCTATTCGATTGGGCGCCGCTCGGCAGCGAGGTGCATATCATGCCCTGAGCGCCGGGAGGCAATCGCCATTGGAAATCTGAAAGGAGCTAATCATGTCATACGTCGTTCCGGGAATGAAACTCATTCCTCAAACTATGCAGATGTCGTGCTGGTACGCCAGCGCGCAGATGTTGATTCATTGGCGGCGCGAGCATGTCTTGCAGTCCGAGATGGGGACCGTGGATCCCTCGGAGGACCCGATGTTGCGGCACTGGAAAGCCATCGACCAGGGCATCTCGGACGCTCAGGTTGTTACGCTGGCCAGGCATTTGGGCCTGCGCCTGGTGCCGCCCTTAAGCCCAAGCCCGGGAGCCTTGGAGACTTGGCTCAAGCAATATGGCCCGCTGTGGACCAACGGCTCGACCCACATAACGGTCCTGGCCGGCATCCAGGGGTTGAACGTGCTGGTGTATGACCCGGCGCCGGTGAATATCGGCGGCACCGGCTGGCGCAGCCTCTCCCAATGGTACATCGGCAGCAGCGTGGATTCGCGCGACACGACCACCGTGTCCGGCATATTCATGCACTGCCCGCATTGAGGGCTGGCCAAGCCAGAGCAGGCTGATTGAGCCGCAGAGCCAAAGGTGTCATAGGAAGAGCGATGGAATTCTACTGCCAAATCGACGATATCGTAGGGCAGTGCGCTGGCTCCAAAGCGGCTGCCACCGGCGGGTATCATAAGGTACTTGCGCAAGCTGGCTTTGGGCTCCCCGCCTGGGGACATCAGGCCAATTTCGGGAACGGACATGGCCGCCGCGCATAGGGCATCCACCTGTGCATCGGTCAGCAACTCGCTGAAGATTGATTTTGACGTGGTGCTGACTGAAATCGCCACCGGTTTGTATCGTCTGATGGCTCGTCAGTTGACCGGCTACGAAACCGCCAAGGCGCGGCAGATCTACCGCCACTTTCTGGACACGCCGGCACACATCGAAATCGGCGAGCAGCGAGTAGAAGTCCAACTTCCCAAACGCGCGCATAATCCGCTGTTGATCGCGGCGGGCGTCGGCAAAAGGGAAATCGCTATCCCTTGGTGGGGTAACAACAAGTTGGCGATCACCTTCGGTTGATCACTCACCGCTCCGACCACAAAAAGTCAATTCGTGTTAGCCGATCTCCTGGCGCGAAAATCCAGGCTAGTAGAAGTTCTTGCGCTCCGGGTTCACCTCTGCGGCGACGATCTTCTGGTGCTCGGCGAGGGTGAGCGCACGCTTCTCCTTGAAGTGGATGGCGGGCCATTGCCGGCGGGGGATGACGGTGGCCGGGAGCCAGTTCATGTCGAGGGCGAAGTTGTGGGTTTTGCGGAGGTAGGCGTTGGTGGAGACGGTTCCCTTCTTCAGCACTTCCAGGAGGTGTTCGGCTTGGGTTTCGATGAGCAGCCGCGAGCGGATGTGGTCGAAGGCCTTGTCGCGGCTGGCGGT
>Ga0209415_10015543_pt1 | contig 12322 bp, 11 predicted proteins | sample PeaSoiSIISIP2007_FD_187696 | JGI IMG/M metagenome (GOLD analysis project Ga0209415, IMG submission 187696) | Peat soil microbial communities from Weissenstadt, Germany - SII-SIP-2007 (SPAdes) (version 2) | ecosystem: Environmental > Terrestrial > Soil > Wetlands > Peat | place: Germany... | reverse complement strand
GATCGCGGCGCAGGCCGAAGCCGAGCGCGAGCGGCGGGCCAAGGTTATCGCCGCGGAAGGCGAGTTCCAGGCGGCGCAAAAACTCCACGACGCCGCGGTAATCATGAGTGACAATCCGATCACGCTGCAGCTTCGCTACTTGCAGACCCTGGCGGAGATCGCGACCGAACATAACTCGACCACGGTGTTTCCGGTGCCGATCGATTTGCTGCGGCCGTTTTTCGAAGCGCACCGCCGCCCCGCTGACGCGGAGCCGGCTCCCCCGGCTAAACCGCTGCCTTGAGCGATGGGCTTAAGCGTCCGGCCCCGCCCAGCTATAATTAAAGGTTGATGCAGGATTCCAAAGCGGAGCCGCGCAGGCTCATTCTTATCAGACACGGCGAGAGCGTCGGCAATCGCGATCGGCTTTTCACCACTTCGCCGGATGCGCTATTGACCGACCTCGGCAGGCAGCAGGCTCAGCAGGCGGCGGGACTGATCGCGCGCCTGTTCAAGCCGGAGATGGTGGTCGCCAGTCCTTACGCGCGCGCGCGTGAGACCGGCGAAATTATCGCGCGCGAGTTCGGGCTCGAGGTCGAGTTCGAGGCGGGGTTGCACGAGCAAAGCTACGGTCACCTCGCCGGCAAGGCCTATGAATTGGTTTTCGAGGATCCCGGTTACGATCCCGAGCGTCCGTGGCTCTATCGGCCACCGGGAGGCGAGACCCGCGAAGAAGTGCGCACGCGCGTCGCGCCGGTGTTCGAGCGGATCGCGGCGACCTACGAGCGTGAACTGGTGATCGTGAGTCATGGCGGGGTGATGCAGGCGTTGTGGGCGCATATTACCGGCAGCTGGGAAGAAGCTCACCTGCCGCCCAATGCCGGAATCGTGCTGGTCGAGTATGTCGGCGGGCGGTTTTCACCGCCCCGCGTGATCGGCGACGGAAATTCGGCCGTTCGTCTAGGCCATCTCTAGTATTGGGTCTCGCAAGTCCGAGTAACGGCTGTCATTCCGAGCGCAGCGAGGAATCCCGAGCCCTATACAGGATCGATCGCGACTAGCGGCGAGATTTTATCGCGCGCCGCGATCAGGCAGCGGTCGGCTTACCTTTGGGCCAGGTGGTTTTGATCTCGTGCGCGTAGACGTCGTATAGCGCGTTGACCAGTTCGGCGTGTTGGATCAGAATCCGCATGTCGCCGGTTATCCTGATCTTGCCCTTCAGTCCGGCTTCGACGAGGTCGACAGTCCCGGCAGCGATGCCCTCGAATACCGACGCCGGCAGCTCGAAGATGAAGTCGAATTGCTTGCGCGGGGGCGCGTGCTCGACCTCGGCGTAGTCGCGGCATTTGCGATTATCGAATCGGATCACGAACAGCCTGCGCTCGCCCGCTCCGAGGTAGGCTGATAGCGGGTCACCTTTGATTTCGGCAAATACGTTATATGTGCCGTCCGGCGCGTTTCGTTCGACCGCCGGATTGCGATTGAGTAGCTCTTTAAGCGCCTCGTACCATTGGACGGTGTATATTGCGGGCATCGTTAGTACGTCCGATCGTCCTTCTGCCAGATCTTGGGTAGGTTGTAGTCTTCGGCGATTACTTTGAACGCGTTGTAGCCCGGCGCGGCGCTGATACCGCCGCCTCCGGCCGAAGCGCCGCAGCAGTACAATCCCTCGATTTCGGTTCGATAGATATAGGCTCGCGGAAGTCCGAAGCCCATTTCACCAACTCTGCCATGGGAGAAATCGCCCTCCGGCATCGCGATTCTCTTCTGCATGTCGAGCGACACGTAGAGCCGGTCCGCGATAACGTTATCGCGCGTCATGTTGGGAGCGTACTCGTGCCACAACGCGAGGAAGCGTCCATTGTACTCGGCGCGCACCTTATCCCATTGGTCGGAACTGAGGCACGAAGCCCTCGGCAAGAAGAACCATCCGTTCATCGCGTGCATCCCGGCCGGCGCTTGGCTCGGGTCCCATAGCGAGTTCACCCAAGTGCCCGCTCCGGGACGCTCGGGCACTCGACCTCCGAACGCTTGCAAGATGTTCTCCGACACCTGCTCGTGATTTTCGAAGCCGACGATGGTGTAGAAGCATCGGTTGATATCGGGATTGGCGAGGGCCGATTTGTAGTCGGGCGCCGTGCGAAGCGCAAAAGACGTCGTGCCGAGTACGTGTTCCGGGCCGAAGCGCCAGTTAGCCATCCGCTCCTTGCGAAACGGCGACAGCTTGTCCCATCCCAGTAGCTCGAGGAAGGTGGTCCTGGGGTCGGCGTTGGACGCGACCAGCCGTCTCGCCTCGATCTCGCGCCCGTCCTTGAGCTTGACGCCGGTGGCGCGGCCGTTGGAGGTGAGAATGGCCACCACCGGGCTGTTGTGACGAAGCTCGACGCCCTCGCGCAGCGCCGCACTCGCCATCGCGTGCGCCAGCGTGTGCGTGCCGCCGACGGATAGGTAATGGATGCCGCACAGCCAGATGACCGAGACCATGAAGCCGAAGCCGTTGCCCGCGTGCGGATTGGTGCCCCATTCAAGGCACTGCCGGTAGAGCGCGGCGCGCAGCTCGGTCGACTCGAATAGCTGGTCGATCAATACCTTCGGCGACTTTTGGATTTCTTCGGGCTTGAAACCTAGCTCGTTCCAAAGCTGGAATATCCCGGCAGCGGCTTCCGGCGCGCTGAACATCTCGCCGCGCGACTCGTCCGGCATCGGGGTGTAGAGCAGCGCCGCCAGCCAGCGATCATTCATCATGACTTGGCGGCGAATTTCGGTGAACACTTCCGCGTCATGCCGCGAATATTGGGCGATACTCTGGAAGGTCTTGTCCGCCAGCTCCGGCCGATAGATGACGAGCGGCGGCCGCCCGTCGGCGAAGGCGATTCCGAGCTGCGCGTCGGGCTTGATCATTCTCGCTCCGAAGCTGGGCAGATCGAAGTCGCGGTAAAAGGGCATGTAGTCGATGAACTCCATGTACTGAGCATGGAGGTTGTGCCAGAAGCCCGGAACCGTGGCTTCGTCGGTGTGCGCGCCGCCGCCTTCCTCGTGGCGGCGTTCGAAGACGCCGACTCGCAGGCCCGCGCGCGCCAGGTAGGCGGCCAAGCACAGGCCGTTGTGACCGGCGCCGATTATCACCGCGTCGTAACTTGCGTCGGGCATACGGACCTCAGCGGCGCGCTCGCGGCTCCTGCTTGGCGGAAAGCTTCATCAGTTGATGCACGCGCAGCGGCAGAAGAATCTTGCGCAAGCGTGAAGTAACTTTCAGCCGTCCGCGAAAATGTTCGATCAGCGGATTGGCGCGGCCTTGCAGCAGTTGCGTAAGGGTGCGGTAGGAGCCCGCGATTTTCGTGTCGAGAGGCGCCCGCACTCCATCCCAGATGGCGATTCCGTTGCCGCCGAACTCCACGGTCACCGACGCGTCATAGTCGGTCGCGGTCAGCGATAGCCGTCCGCGGATACGCGCCGCGCGCTGGCGGCGAGCCTCGGATTCGGACAACTGCTGGCTCAAGTATTGCTCGACGATCGAGGCCAGCCCGCTGCTGGCGCCGCCGGCTAGCCTGACCTCGATCGCGGAGCGATGCGCGCTCGTGCTCATCGCCACCAGCGCTCGAGCCGGTAATCGTCGGCGATGATCTGGAGCGCGTTATACGCCGGCGCGAAGGTTACGAAGCCGTGCGGATGCTGGGTCGCGCCGCACATATACAGATTCGCGATCGGCGTCCGATACTGCGAGAGCTGGACGCTGGGGCGGCGATCGAGCAGGTTGCCGAGATCGATCAAACCGCCCATCCAATCGCCGCGAACCATGTTCGGCATCCGCCGCGAAATATCCAGCGGCGTGTAGGTGGTCCATTCCAGGAAGGCCCGCTCGGTCATGTTGGGCGCCGCCGCGGTCCAGGCTTCGATACAGCGCTGGCCGTAGCTCCTCGCCACGTCGTCCCACGCCTTGGAGCCGCCGTCGGCCAGGCTGTAAGGAGCAACTTGACGAAGCAGACCGGTGTAGCAGCCGTCCGGAGCGTCGGAAGGATCGAACAGCGAGTTGACGGCGCAGTTGGGCTTCGGATCGAGCAGACCGCCGGCGCGCACGTCCCGCCAATCGCGGTTGATTTGCGCCGGACTGTCGTAGCCGAGGTTGATGACCCAGGCCTGGTTGACGTCGGGATCGAAATCCGCCGCGCGGTAACGAGGCGCCTCGGTCATCGCCAGGTGCACGCTGAAGAACGACCAGTCCATATGAGGGTATTGCTCGACTTCGCTCACCAGCGTGGTCGGAACTTGGTCGCGCCTGAGCATTTCGAGAAAGGTTTGCTCGAGGCTGATCGAGCTGGCAACCAGATGACGCGCCTTGACGATCGTTCCATCCTCGAGCTCGACGCCGGTCGCTTTGCCGCCTTCGACCAGGATCTTTTTGATTCCGTGTTTGAGGAAAATGTATCCGCCGGCGTGGCTCAAAGCTTCCCACAGTGAGTGGGCGAGCGCGTGCGATCCGCCCACGCATACGTGCCAATTGTCAATTTTGCCCAGCAGCAGCGGGAACGATACCGCCAAGCCACGCCGATCGCTGGCGTATCCGGCCAACGCCGCGTGGAAGGCCAGATGCGCCTTGACCCGCTCGTTCTCGAAGTGGCGGTCGAGGAACTCGTTGATGGTCATGTTGCGGAGATGGACGCTCAAGAACTCGCTCTTGCCCTCGACACCCCAGGTCACCAGCGCCTTGGTGATGTCGCGGATGGAAATCGGCGGTGAATACATCAGCGTCCGCAGGATGAGATCGCGGTAGCCCCGGGTCTCCTCGTACAAGCGGCGGAAGGTGTCCGCGTCTTTGCGCGAGAAGCGCGCGATTGAAGCGCAGGTCTTGTCCAAGTCCGTGTGCACGGTCAGCGCGGTGCCGTCGGCAAACACGCTCGCCATCTGGACCGCCGGCTGCACGTAGCGGAGCCCGTGACGCGTGAGTTCAAGGTCGTCGTAAACCGGGCATACGCCGACCAGCGTGTGATAGTTGCAGTGGACGTTGTGCAGAAAGCCGGGACGCGTCAATTCCTCGGTACACAGCCCGCCACCTTCCTCGCCGCGCTTCTCGAAGACGGCGGTACTCCATCCGCACCTGGCCAGATAGGTGGCCAGCGCGATGCCGTTATGACCCGCGCCGATGATGACGGCGTCATATGATGCGTCGGGCATGATGCTATCCAAGTGAACAGGTCGTTGGCCGGCTCGGCTGCCGCACAACTCAAGTCGCCGCGCCTTAATAGCATGTTCGTTGTGTCTTGCGGAACGGCGGTTGCCGCCTCGGCGCTCCTGTGTTAGCTAGCTGCTGCGTCATCGCGGAAAAGAATCGTGCTGCCGCCATCTTTCAAGGATTAGATTAAGTTGCGGATTCTGGACGGCGAACTGACGGCCGCTCTCGATCGGCTCGAGCATGACTCGCTACGGCGCCGGCTCCGAGTGATCGAGAGCGCGCACGGTGCGGAGGTCGAATCCGGCGGCCGCCGCATGCTGATGCTGTCCTCGAACAATTATCTCGACCTCGCGGCTCATCCCTCGGTTAAGCGCGCTGCGACTGAGGCGGTAGAACGCTACGGCGTCGGCGCAGCGGCCTCGCGCCTAGTAGCCGGAAGCCTGGAGCCGGTACATCGACTTGAAGAAAGCCTGGCGCGCTTCAAGGGAGTGGAGGCGGCTCTGGTGTTCGGCTCGGGCTATCTCGCCAATATGGGCGCGATTACCGCGCTCACCGGACCTGGCGATGCGGTTTTCAGCGACGAGCTCAACCATGCAAGCTTAGTCGACGGATGCCGCCTGAGCAGGGCTGCCGTTAGAATTTTCCGCCATCGCGACGCGGACCATCTTAAAGCGCTGCTTGAAGATTCCGCGGGCTTTGGCCGACGCCTGATCGTGACTGATTCCGTGTTCAGCATGGACGGAGACGTCGCGCCGCTGGCCGAAATTGTCGAGCTTGCCCGCCGGTTTCGGGCGGCGGTGATGATCGACGAGGCGCACGGCGTCGGTGTGATCGGTCCCGGCGGCGCCGGACTCGCCGCCGAGCTTGGCCTGGAGCACGAAATCGACGTCCAGGTCGGTACCCTGAGCAAGGCTCTCGGGGCTTATGGCGCTTATGTTGCCGGATCGCGCACGCTGATCGACTTCCTGATCAATCGAGCGCGATGCTTCATCTATACGACCGGATTGCCGCCGGCGCTGGCGGCGGCGGCCGATGCCGCTTTAGAGGTGATGATCAATGAGCCGGCACGAATCGCCAGGCTCCACGACAATGCCACTTATATGCGCGCGGCGCTGGTCGCGGCGGGCTTCGAACTGGCGCCTACGATGTCGTCGATCCTTCCAGTGATGATGGGTAGCGCGCAGAACGCGCTGATGATGGCCGAGCGGCTTTTCGCGCGGGGTGTATATGTAATCGCGATTCGGCCGCCGACCGTGCCCCAGGGCAGCGCTCGGCTTCGGGTTACTCCAACCGCGGGCCACACCCGAGCCGATCTCGACCGCGCAATCGCGGCCTTTATCGAGTCGGGACGTGAGCTTCGCTTGATCTGAGCGAGGAATAGACTCACCCACAGCATGAAGAACGCGCGAAAGGCCGCTCTTGAGGAAGCCGATTATCGCTATCTGTGGCATCCGTTTACCCAGATGAAGGTCTGGCTGAACCAAGAGCCACTGATTATCGAGCGTGGCGAGGGCAACTACCTTATCGATGTCGACGGGCGCCGCTACCTCGATGGGGTTTCATCGCTATGGTGCAACCTGCACGGCCATCGCAAGGCGGAGCTCGACCAGGCGCTCAAGGATCAAATCGATCGAATCGCGCATTCGACGATGCTCGGCATGTCAAACGTTGCGGCGATCGAGCTGGCCCGCGAATTAGTCAACTTGGCTCCCGAGGGGCTGAGCCGGGTTTTCTATTCGGATTCCGGCGCTGAAGCGGTTGAAGTCGCCGCCCGAATGGCGATCCAGTACTGGCAGCTCGTCGGCGAGCCTAACCGCACCCAATTTCTGACCCTCACCGAGTCGTATCACGGCGATACGGTTGGCTCGGTGAGTCTCGGATTCAGCGAGCACTTCCATCGCCATCTCCGCTCGATGCTCTATCCAGTGCTCAAGATCGATCCGCCGCACGTATTTCGCTTCTATCGCCGACTGTCGCCGCAAGCTGCGCTGCAAGCGGCGCTAGATTCGGCGCGCGAACTTATCGCGCGTCATGGGAACGAGTTGGCCGGGCTGGTAATCGAACCGCTGATGCAAGGAGCGGCTGGGATGTGGGCACATCCGGCGCGCTATTTGAGCGAAATAACCACTCTCACGAAGAACGCGGGCGCGTTGGTTATCTGCGACGAGGTTGCGACCGGGTTCGGGCGGACCGGAAGGATGTTTGCGTGCGAACACGCGGGCGTCAGACCGGACCTGCTGTGCCTCGGCAAGGGCATCACCGGCGGATACTTGCCGTTAGCGGCAACGCTGGCGACAGAAGCGGTTTTCTCCGCCTTCCTCGGCGATCCGGATGAATTCCGCGCCTTCTATTACGGCCATACCTACACCGGTAATCCGCTCGGCGCCGCGGTAGCCCTGGCTAATCTAAAAATCTTTCGCGACGAAGCTGTGCTCGACCGCATCCAGCCCCGAATCAGCCATCTGAGAGACGGCCTCGCGCGACGCTTCGGCGCGTTGCCGCACGTCGCCGACATACGTCAGTGGGGGATGATGGCGGGTGTCGAGCTGATGCGCGATCCGGAAGGGCGCATTCCATACTCCGTCAGCGAGCAGGTCGGAGTGCGCGTGACTAAAGCAGCGCGAAAACACGGTATCGCGATCCGGCCGCTAGGAGACGTCATCGTGTTCATGCCGCCACTTTCGATTGGCGAAGGCGAACTCGATACGCTTATGGACTCAGCTCGGGATTCGGTGCTTGAGGTTACGGAACTGTGATTAGGAAGCGAAGAGGGCGCGGCTCCCCTCTTTAATCCAACGTCTGATTAATTGCGTCGATCAGCCGCGCCCTAAATTAGTGTGTTTAATAATATTAATTATCAGCGGCAATGTATCAAGATTGAACGGAAGCCGCAATAAGCAGATTTAGGCTAGAAATGGTTAAATTCGGTCGACGATACCTACCTTGAAAGATATGAACCCAATTTATCGTCGATTTATCGTCACCGCCGACTATTAGAGAAATCGCCTAATGAGTGGAAATGTTCTAATCACCGGGACCGATACCGGGGTCGGCAAGACAACGGTGGGATGCGCGCTTGCCTTCGCGTTGAGGGCGCGCGGATTTCGAGTCGGAGTGATGAAACCCGTCGAGACCGGCGTCGAACAAACGCCGATGGACGCCGCCGCGTTGAAGGCTGCCGCCGCTTCAGAGCATTCGCTCGAACTGATCTGCCCTTTTCGTTACCGGGCGCCGTTGGCGCCGGCGGTGGCCGCGGAAGCGGAAGGCTTGCCACTGCCCGATTTGCACCGGATCAAGATTTCGTTTTCGGAGATCGCGGCAGCCAGCGATATCGTCCTGGTGGAAGGCGCCGGCGGCCTGGCAGTGCCGATTACCTGGGACAGGAACTACGCTGACCTGGCGCGCGAACTGGATCTGGAAATAGTTCTCGTGGTGGCCAATCGACTAGGATGTCTGAATAGCACCCTGCTGACGCTCGACTACGCCGCCCGTCGCGAGCTGCGCGTGAAGGGCTTCATACTCAACCAGGTCCAGCAAGACGATTCGCCTGCGGTAGCGACCAATGCGGCCGCGCTCAGCCGACTGACCGCGGTCCCGCACCTCGGCTCGGTGCGTTACCAAGAACCGCTAGGTCTGGCGGTCGTCGAGCACTTCATTTAGCCAACTTCGCCGGGCTCAACGACCCTTGGTGGGCGGTACGCCTATTCCCTTCAGGAATTTACTCCGCGCCTCCATCGGGTCTTTGGCGACCGCCGCGTTATAAGCGTTCATCGCCGCGCGTCCGTCTTCGCTGCACATCACGTCGCGCATCTCGGCGCGCTCGATTAGCAGGCCGGTTTCCAGATCATGATCGCTGCCGAGATAGACCGCGCGTTTGATCGCCGCGATCGAGCGCGGCGCGCGCTGGCTAAGCGTGCGTGCCCATTCCATCGCAAACGGCATCAAGTCTTGCGCGGGCAATACGCGATTGACCATTCCCATCCGCTCCGCTTCGGCTGGAGAGTAGACATTGCCGAATAGCATCACCTCCAACGCACGCGCGCGGCCGATAAGGCGCGGCAGGCGCTGGGTGCCACTGCCCCCGGGCAGGATACCCAGCACGGCTTCAGGCAGTCCGATCTGAAACGGGCCGTCCGCCGCCAGACGAAAATCACAAGCCATCGCCAGCTCGTAGCCCCCACCCATGCAGTCGCCGTTGATGGCCGCTATTACCGCCTTGGGCAGCAACATGATCCGATTAAGCATGCGGTGGTAGCCGGACTGAATGAGAGGAAAAGTGCGCGCGCACTCGGCGGGGTCGGCGGCCATCGCGGCCAGCTCGTCGACGCTGTAGTGGGTGATGAACTTGCCCGCGACGCCCCCGGTTAAGATGATTGCCCGGATGCGCTCGTCGCCCTCGGCCTTGCCGATCAACTCCAGCAGGTCGCGGCACAGCGGCGCTGTCATGTAGTTCATCGGCGGATTGTTCAGGGTCCAGACCTGAAACTGCTCGTGCTGCTTTACATCGATATATTTCATGGCGTTCCTCGCTTGCTCGCGAGTATCGCCACTGCCGGGCGCTGTCAACCCTAGGAGCGCGCCGGTAGCGCGAATTTGTGCTAGAGCCAGGTGTGGTCTAGGCTCGTGCGCAGGAGCATACGCAGATGAAAATCGATATCGACCTCAAGGCGGGTTTTTTGCAAAGCCTAAAGCGTGAAGTGCTGGCAGCGCTTACGCCCGAAGAGCGGGCGGTTATCGAGGTCTCGACCGGCGAGATCGGCAACAAGCCCGACGCGGTCAAGCTCGGATGGCTGAAAATGCGGACCAAGGAAACCTGGACCAAGCAGCGTTACGTCAAGACGCTCAATCGAACCATTACCAAGCTGCGCGAGGCGGTTGCAGCCCAAGCTAACAGAAAGGAGTGACTCCAGGGTGGAATTGGTGAGGATCAGCGCGGGTGTAACCTTAGATTTCTGAATCGCCCGGGCGCGGGTGCGCGAACCGGCTCGATCGCCGGTGGACGAAGCAAATGTGCAGCGAGAGAATCAAGCTGAGTGCGCTGGACGCAAGTTTCCTTGCGGGCGAGAGCGCCAACGCACCGATGCATACCGGCGCGTTGCTGCTGCTAAACGGACCGGTATCGCTGGCGCAGATCCATGATGTGATTGAGCGAAATGTGGTGCGAATGTCGCGCCTGACCAGCCGCCTCGAGGGCAACGCGCTCGGCGCGGATGCCGCGCTTGAACCCGATTCGAGTTTCGAGCTCGGACATCACTTGCGTCAGTTCGCGGTGGCGTCGCCATACAAGAGCCAGCAAGTGGCGGACGCGGCCGCGCGCGTATTCGCGCAAGCGCTGCGGCGCTATCGACCGCTGTGGGAGATGGCGCTGTTATGTGGCCGGGACAGTGGTAGCGCCGTGCTCGGCAAGCTGCATCACTGCGTGGCTGATGGTATCGCCGGCGTCGACGTTCTCGAGGGACTGTTCAGGGTTGAGAATGGATCAGCTTCATCAATCCGCGTGCACGGGAGGACCGCGGCTAGCACGCCCGAAAAAGCAGACCGAAAGGTTTCGTCAGCTCAATCTGTGACGGGCCTCACCATCGGTCAAATCCTCCAATGGCTCAGCCGCCCGCGGGCCGCACGGCAAGAAATCGCGGATCTGCTAACGGCCGCCGCGACGATGGCGGCCGATGTGTTCGACGTGGCGCCCAGACTGCCATTCAACGGCCGGCTCTCGAATTCGCGCAGGATCGGATGGTTCGAAATCGATAGCGTGACGCTCAATGCGATCAAGCGCCGCTTTGGATGTACGGCGAACGACGTGGTTCTGGCAATTGTAAGCGGAGGCGTGCGTGCCTATCTGCGCGGGCTTGGCTACCCGGTGCGCGAGCACAGCCTGAGAACTCTGGTGCCGGTCAGCATCCGCCGCCAGCGCCGCGGGCAACGTACCGGCAATCAGGTTTCCGCTGTGGTCGCGCCATTGCCGATGGCTATCGCTGACGCTTCTGGCCGGTTGCGTGAGATCATGCGCCTCACGCAGGAACTTCGGGCCTCGGGGCAGGCGCGAATGCTCGCGCGTGTGAACGAAACTGTGGGCAATCTGGCTCCTGGATTGCTGCCGATCCTGGGCTCATTGGTTTCCAATCGAGCGATAAATCTGATTTGCAGCACTGTCCCTGGCCCCCGCGGATTGCTTCAAGTTGCGGGCCAGAAGGTCGAGACGGTCGTGCCGTTGGTGCCGATACCCGATGGTATCGGGTTGGCTTTCGGCGCGATGACCTACGCGGGGCGGCTATGTCTCGGGATCACCGCGGACGCAGGGTTGGTGGCCGATCTGCGCCCGCTGCTGTCCGGCCTTAGGCAGACTCACGCGCAGCTTCGCCGCGCCGCCGGAATTCGCGACATCGCGAGAGCGTGACGCTGGATCGGGAATCGGGTTCGGAAACGTGAGACGAGTGGAAAGTTGGATGACGCGAGCGCCTTCGCTTGAACTGCGCTAGCGTTCGATGCGGGCGATGCGGCGCTTGCCGACTTCGAGCAGATGGTGCTCGCCCGGGATGAAGCGGAAATTGACGTCGGTCACGGTCGTGCCGTCCACTCGCACCGCTCCTTGCCCCAACAGGCGGCGCGCTTCGCTGGTCGAGGGCGCGAATCGGAGCTGTTTCATCAGTTCGCAGATCCAGAGCGCTTCGCTGACCTTGAAGACCGGAACATGGTCCGGGACCTGACGGCGTTGGAATTTGGTCTCGAAGTACCTGCGCGCCCGGTCCGCGTCCGCCGCGTCATGCAATTCCCTGACGATTAACCCCGCCAGGCGTTTCTTCGCTTCCATCGGATGGATCGCGCCGGACTTTATGTCCGCGATCTCGCTTGGGTCGACGTCGGTCAGCAATTCGAAGTAGCGGGCCATCATGGTATCCGAGATCGACATCAACTTGCCGAATATCTCTTCGGGTGCCTCGGTTACTCCGACATAGTTGCCGTACGACTTCGACATCTTGCGGACGCCGTCCAGGCCTTCCAGCAGCGGCATCGTCATGACCACCTGCGGCGGCTGGCCGAAGGCGCGCTGCAGTTCGCGTCCCATCAGCATGTTGAACTTCTGGTCGGTTCCGCCGATTTCGACGTCGGCCTTGAGTGCTACCGAGTCGTAACCCTGAATCAGAGGATAGAGGAGCTCATGAAGGAAGAGAG
>Ga0209415_10015542_pt1 | contig 12322 bp, 15 predicted proteins | sample PeaSoiSIISIP2007_FD_187696 | JGI IMG/M metagenome (GOLD analysis project Ga0209415, IMG submission 187696) | Peat soil microbial communities from Weissenstadt, Germany - SII-SIP-2007 (SPAdes) (version 2) | ecosystem: Environmental > Terrestrial > Soil > Wetlands > Peat | place: Germany... | reverse complement strand
GACGTGCACTGTATTTGCCAACAGGACTCGGCACACATCGAGGCTGCCCTACCGATATTTGAATTGCTCGTAGAGGGTGATAAATCTGAGTTCGGTGCCCAATTCCTGCCGTTTAAGGACAATGCCCGCTCTGTTCTGGAGCAGACATTGCTTCAAACGCGCACCGACGGGCAGACTCGCGCGGAGTATGAGGAGCAGCTGTTGCCGCTGATTTATGGAGGACACAAGCCAAATTTCGAACAGGCGCATGAGAGTTTCAGTTTTGCGGCAACGCGGCTGATTGACACCCTGTAGGCCGTCTATGCCACGTTGATATGAGTCTTTACGTTGTCGATGTGGAAGCAGATGGCCCCGCACCTGGTCTGTGGTCAATGGTGTGTTTTGCGGCAGTTGCGCTGACAAAGGAGGACGGCGTCTACTCAGAATTCAAGGCGCTTACCGCACCTATCAGCGATGCGTGGGTGCCCGAAGCGCTTGCTGTAAGCGGTTATTCGCGTGAAGAGCACTTGCAATTTCCGGAGCCTACTCGCGCCATGCTGGATTTCCGGGATTGGATTGCCGAGACGAATAAAGGCAGCAACGCCACATTTATATCGGACAACCCTGCCTTCGATTGGTCGTTCATCAATTGGTATTTTTGGAGATTCGTCGGCGAGAACCCCTTTGGTCATTCGGCACGAAGAATCGGGGATTTCGCATCTGGGCTTGCTGGTGACTTCTTTCGCGGTGGCGATTGGCGCAAGCTTCGCAAAACGAGACACGACCACGACCCAATAAATGATGCAAAGGGAAACGCGCAAGCGTTGCTCGCGCTCATGAACAACAAGCGCACCAATTGCTAGAGCAGCAAGAAAAAGGGGAGGGTAAATCCCAGCGCACGCGCACAGGTGGGCGCCGTAAACGCCGCGTTTGGTCCCCTGATTGCTATACGGAGGAAACCTAGTTCGACGGTTAAATACTTCTTCGAATTCCTCATGGGTAACACCTTTCAAGTCATAGCCCCGCCAGACCCATCGTAAGCGTGGCGCGAACACCGTCTTGACGGGCGAATCTCAGGCTGCTTGGGCCAGCGGTTTTTCCAACTGAGCGGCCCCGTTCCACGGCAGGAGCTCGTCGATCCGGTTGATCGGGTGATCGGCGATTCGCTCCAGGACGTGGCACAGGTAGGCTTCCGGGTTCAGGCCGTTGAGCTTGGCTGTTTCCAGCAGCGTGTACATGGCCGCGGCGCGCTCCCCACCGGAATCGGCACCGGCGAACAGGAAGTTTTTTCGCGATAGGACCGGACCGCGCAATGCTCGTTCGGCCGCATTGTTGTCGATCTCGATCCTTCCGTCTTCAAGGTATCGCGTCAGAGCGTCCCAGAGCTTGAGGGAGTAGTTGATCGCCCTGGCCGTTTCAGATTTCGCCGATACGGCTAACAGGGTGGCACCAAGCCATTGGCGCAACCCCTTCAGTAGCGGAGCGGCGTGCTCTTTGCGAAACGCCTTGCGTTGATCCGGCGGCTTGCCACGCACCTGGTCTTCGACTGCGTACAGTTCCCGGATGCGATCCAGTGCCTCGGCGGCAATGGGCGATTTGCTGTGGTCGTACAGGTCGTAGAACTTTCGTCTTGCATGCGCCCAGCAGGCTGCCTCCTGAATCGCGCCGCTTTCATACAAGCCATTGAAGCCGGCAAAGGCATCGGCCTGCAGCACGCCCTTGAACTTGGCTAGGTGCGCCATGGGATGGGCCCCTTCCCGAGTCGGCGTGTACCGATACCAGGCCGCCGGCGGATCGACGCTTCCCGCGGGTCGGTCATCTCGAACATATACCCATAGCCGACCCTTCTTGGTTTTGCCACGTCCAGGGTCCAGTACCGGTACGGTGGTGTCATCGCCGTGGATCTTGCCGCCCGCGACGACGTACCGTCCAACGCAATCGACCAGCGGCATAACCAGATCGGTAACCCCTCCGCCCCACCCGGCCATGGTCGAGCGATCCAGATCGATACCCTGGCGTGCGTAGATCTCCGACTGGCGGTAAAACGGCAGGTGATCGACGAATTTGCTCACGATCACGTGCGCCAGCAATCCAGGGCCGGCAATACTCTTGGGGATTGGCCGACTCGGCATAGGTGCCTGAACCACCGTGGAGCACTTGGGGCAGCTCATCTTGGGCCGCACCGTGCGGATCACCTTGAAGTGCTCGGGGACGAACTCCAGGTATTCGGATACGTCCTCGCCCATGCGCTTGAGTGTCGCACCGCACGCCGGACAGCCGCAGGCTGGGGCGTGTTCCTGGGTCGTTCGCGGCAGATGATCGGGCAAGGGCCGGCGCGCCGGTTTGTCCTTGGCGGGCTCGTCCTCGGGCTTGAACGCATCCTTGGCCGGCTCGTCGGTCGCCGGCAAATTGGCCTCGAGTTCCTCGACCAGCAGTTCGAGCTGCGCAACGTGCTCGTCATGGCGCTCGGACTTGTGGCCAAACTGGATGCGTTTGTACCGTGCGATCTGCAGCTTGAGCTTCTCGATGAGCAGCCGCGCCTCGATGACCTCGATGCGCTTGGCTTCGATCTCCAACCGCTTGGTCTCGATTTCCTTGCGCTGCGATTCGAACGCGACACGCTGGGCTTCGAACTGCTCGTTACGCTCGATGAGCAAACGCTTGAGCGTCTGAACATCATCGGGGAGCTGATCGATCGGTGCGTGCATGAGCGCCAATTTTATTGATGCACTCGCTCGGTGTCACGCACTTCTTGCTCCGAATGCATCACATGTTTTTACACCGCCATCGCAGGCCGCCACGTGCGCACCGGTCTGCGCCAATCAATACCTTCGAGCAGCATCGATAGCTGTGCGCTCGTCAAGCTCACCGCTCCAGAACTCGCTTGCGGCCAGACGAACTTGCCTTGCTCCAGACGCTTGGCAAACAAACACAACCCCTGTCCGTCCCACCACAACAGCTTGATCCGATCACCACGGCGGCCACGGAACACGAACACGTTCCCGTCGAAGGCGTTCTCGTGCAGCTGCGTTTGCACCAGCGCAGCCAAACCATCAAAGCTCTTTCTCATGTCAGTGGCGCCAGCCGCCAGCCACACGCGCGTGCCCGCCGGCAATCCGATCATCGTCGTGCCAACGCCTTGAGCACGATCTGCAAGTTGGCTTCGCTGATAGCACCGTGCAGGTAGATGCGGGCACCGGCGAGCTCGATCTCGATAGCGCCGGCGGTTCTGTGCGCCGCATCGGTCGCCGCGGTCGACCTTCTTCGACGCTTGCGCTTTGCTTGGGTCTCGGGCTTGGGCGTCGGTTGGACGACTGTCACTGGCACCAACGCCGTAGGTCTGCCGGCCGGTACGAGTTGGCCATGCGCATGGAGCTTGCGCCAGGTAAACAGCAGGTTCGCATTGATCCCATTGCGCTGCGCCACCTGTGCAACCGACACACCAGGTCGCTCGCACTCGAGCACCATCGCCAGTCGCTGCTCAGGTTTGAAACTGCGCCTGGGCTTCTTGCGCCAATCCAGCCCAACAGCCGCAGATGTGTCTTTGGGCTTAATGTCCATCTATCCGCAAATGGACATCTGACAGACGTCCGTCTACGGATTCTCGGACCGCTCGGTCCGTCCTGCATAGACGGTGTTCACGCCACGCTTACCAGAAAACGGTAGTGGCCTAACTAATGCAGGATATGGCTGTCGCCGGTACTTGGTAGCGCGTACGCCGTGGCTGCGAAGGTGCTGCGGCGGTGCTGGTGGCAGTGCGATAACTTGAGATCGCAAATTGCGACATCAAAGCCGGTGGTGGTTTGATGGGAAAAAAAGAAGCGCTCCCCCAAGGCTGCAAGCGCTGGGCACTGGAGCCGCTAAGGGGAAGCCACGCGGGGGGCTGGTCGGTTGGCCGGACTTCTTCTGCCGTCTAGCTGAAACCGATGCGCCGCTTGGGCGGGCTATGTGGTGGCGTCATCAGTTGGCGGATCGCGTCGAGGATACCGGCGATGGCTTGGTCGTGGGAGTCGAGTTTGCGCTCCAGGCGCTGTTCGAGCTCGGCGAAGCGCTTGGCGAGTTCCTTGTTGCTGGAGAGAAGATCGCGCAGCCGCACGAAGGCGCGCATGACTTCGATGTTGACGGCGATGGCGCGCTCGCTGCCCAGGACTGAGGAGAGCATTGCCACGCCCTGCTCGGTGAAGGCGTAGGGGGCGGTGCGCCGGCCGCCGTGGCCCAAACTTGAGGTCACAAACTGTGACCTCAAGTTGGTCCACTCGTCGCCGGAGAGCTGGAACATGAAATCCGTGGGGAAGCGCGCGAGGTTGCGCTTGACCGCTTGCACCAGCACCTTGGTTTGGACGCCGTAGAGCGTCGCGAGGTCGGCGTCGAGCATGACGCGGTGGCCGCGGATGAGGTGGATGCGGCTGGCCAGGGCCTCGACCGCCAGGGCACTGCCAACACCGTGCTCCTTTTTTTTAGCCGGCATTGCTGCTGCCGACCCGGCGCTCGAACTTCTCGCCCTCGATGAAGGAATCGAGCAACTGGGTGAGTTGGCTCTTGGCATTGGGGTTGCGCTTATCGATCCCCGGCAGGCGCCGCTCCAGCTGATTGGTGGCGCTTCTCTTGGGCCGGCGCGGTTGGACCAGGCCGAAGGCAAAGCGGGCGGTGGAGGCGGCCATCGATCAGATCCGGTTGTAGGCCGCGTCCTCGTCGTTGTCCCAGACTGCCGCGAAGCTCAGCTCGCCGGCCTTGGCGGCGGCGTGCGTGAGACGCGGTTCGTCGTCGCGGGCCCGCAGGAAATCGACAAAGTCCTCGACCTCGGCCAAGCGCTGCGGGGCGAGTTGTTTGATCTTCTCGATCAAGTTCTGTTCGGCTGCATTCATCTCATCACCTCCGGTCACGTTCCCGGCGCTCTCCGATTGGGTTGCGCCAGCACGGTATCGAGCAGCTCGATCACGAAGCGCTGCCTGGCGCGCGGCAGCTGCGCGATCGCCTCGACCTGATCCTCCAGGCGCCGCGCCGTCGTTTGCTTGCTGGCGCCTCGCCCAGCCGGGCGCGCTTGGCCCAACAGCTCCTCGACCGTGATGCGCAGAACCTGCGCCAGGGCCGGCAAAAGCGAGGCGGGCAATCGCAAGCTGCCGCCCTCGTAGTGTGCCAGCGTTTGCTGGGCGATGCCAAGCGTGGCCGAAAGCTGCATCTGCGTGATGCCGCGCTGCCTGCGGCCCCGGGCGATGCGAGCGCCCAGGCCTTTATAAAACCGTTCGTCTTTGCTTTTCACGGCGCAGGAGGGACCTTCGAGCTTCGATCTCATTGTACAGCATGGGTGTGAATACGGGGTTGACGACACTCTGATGTGGAGTACTTTAGAAGGCCCATCGTCGGCTATGCCAGGAGGCGACATGGCTCGTGTCACGCAGGCGCAGTTGCAGCATTTGAACGCGCAGAGCAGCGTCGAGCGACTCGTTCGCGAATTGGGCACGGCGCTGCGCCAGGACGGCGACGTGCTGCTGGGGCGCTGCCCGTTTCGCGACGAATGCGGCGAGAGCCTGGTTATCGACCCGGGGTCAAATCGCTGGCGCTGCCGCAGTTGCGGCGCTTCGGGTGGCCCGATTGCCTGGCTCGTTCGGCGCAAGGGCATAAGCCTGCATCACGCCGTGGAACTGCTCAGGAGCGGCCGGTGCGCGGCGGCAGGACATGAAGCGACTGCCGGGCCAACGGGATCGGGCGCAAGCGAGCTCGATTGCCCGGTGCAAGCGCAGGCCGGCGAGCAGGAACTGCTCGACCAAGTGTTTCAGTACTACCACCAGACGCTGCTCGCCAGCCCCGAAGCGCTGACGTTCCTCGAGCGACGCGGCATTGGCAGCCGCGAGCTCATCGATGCTCATCGGTTGGGCTTTGCCAACCGCACATTGGGATTGCGGCTGCCGCCCGCGCGCGTGAAGGCCGGTGCGGCGCTGCGGGGGCGGTTGCAAAAGCTCGGTTTGCTGCGGCCCTCGGGACACGAGCACTTCAACGGATGCCTGGTCGTGCCGACGATCGACGCGGCTGGCCACGTGGTAACGGCCTACGGCCGCAAGATCACCGAGAACGTCAATCCTCCGCTGCACCTGTACCTGCCGAGAGTACAGCGTGGCGCATGGAATGCCGCGGCTCTTTCCGGGCAGACCGAGGCGATCCTCACCTGGGGGCTGATCGACGCGATGACCTTCTGGTGCGCGGGATGGCGCAACGTGACGACTGCCCACGGCCCCGAGGGCCTGGTCGACGAACATCTTGAGGCGCTGCAACGCTTTGGCGTGCGGCGCGTGTTCATTGCCTTCGGGCGAGACGAGGCCGGCGAGCGGGCAGCGGGCCAAGCGACCGAACGGCTGTTGGCTCTGGGGCTGGAGTGCCTGCGCCTGCCGCTTCCCCGTGGCATGGACGTCAACGAATTCGCGCGCCGCCAAAGACCCGCGGACAAGAGCCTGGGGCTGCTGATGCGCAAGGCGGTGTGGGTTGGCAAGGGAACGCCGACACTCCCACCGTCCGCTTCCGTCAGCGTCGCCGAGGCGCCGGCGTCCGATTCCGGCCCCACAGGGCAGGCAGCGATTGCGCCTGTGGCGTGCACGACGTCGCCGGCCCTGGACCCGGACGTCCAGACCGGTGCGGACGAGGTCGTGGTGAACTTCGAGGAGCGCCGCTACCGGGTGCGGGGGCTGGCCAGGAATCTCTCGGCTCAGACACTCAAGGTGAACATCCTGGTGAGCCGCGGCGAGGCATACTTTGTCGATAGCTTCGACCTGTACTCGGCCCGCAGCCCGCCAACTTCGTCGCTCAGGCGGCCCGGGAATTGGCGCTTGGCGAGGAGACGGTCAAGACGGACCTCGGAAGGGTGCTGCTCAAGCTCGAGGAGGTCCAGGCCGAACGGATCCGGGCGGCGCTGCAGGTCGAGCCCCAAGCCCCGAAGATGACCGAGGCCGAGCAGGCGCAGGCGCTGGAGCTGCTTGGAAGTCCCGATTTGCTTACGAGGATCGTGTCGGATCTTGAAGCGTGCGGGCTGGTCGGGGAGGCGACCAACAAGCTGGCGGCCTACCTGGCCGCCACCAGCCGCAAGTGTGATGCGCCGCTGGCGATCGTCGTGCAGTCCTCGTCGGCCGCCGGGAAGAGTTCCCTGATGGACGCGGTGCTCGCCTTCATGCCAGAAGAGGAGTGCGTGCGCTACAGCGCGGTGACCGGCCAGAGCCTGTTTTACATGGGCCGCTCGACCCTGAAGCACAAGATCCTGGCAATTAGCGAGCAGTACGGGGCGAGGCGAGCCGCCTATGCGCTCAAGCTCCTGCAGTCCGAGGGAGAACTGACCATCGCCAGCACCGGCAAGAATGCAGCTACCGGCGCCCTGTCGACACAAGAGTACCGGGTCGAGGGGCCAGTGGCGATCTGCCTGACCACCACAGCGGTGGAGATCGACGAGGAGCTGCTCAGCCGGTGCCTGGTGCTTAGCGTCGACGAAGGTCGGGGGCAGACCGAGGCCATTCACCGGCGCCAGCGCGAACGCCGCACCTTGCCGGGGCTGAAGGTCCGGCAGCAGGCCGAGCGGATAGGCCGGCTGCATCGCAACGCCCAGCGCCTGCTGCGGCCGGTGGCGGTGGTCAATCCGTTTGCCGACCGCCTCACCTTTCTAGCCGACAAGACCCGCACGCGGCGCGACCACGAGAAGTACCTGACGCTGATCGAGGCCATCGCGCTGCTGCACCAGCACCAGCGGCCGGTGCACACCCTTGTGCTCGAGACCGGCGAGGCGTTGCCCTACGTGGAGGTGATCGGCGAGGATATCGCGCAGGCGAATCGCATCGCGCACGAGGTGTTGGGCCGAAGCCTGGACGAGCTGCCGCCGCAAACCCGGCGCCTGCTGGGCGAAATCCGAGGCTTCGTCCAGGCGCAGGTGCGCGAGCGCCCGCAACGCCACTGCGAGGTTCGCTTCACCCGCCGACAGCTGCGCGAGGCGATCGGCTGGGGCGACACCCAGCTGCGTCTGCACCTGGGCCGGCTGCTCGATCTGGAGTACCTTGTTGCCCATCGTGGTGGGCGTGGGCAACGCTACGAGTACGAGCTGGCGTTCGACGGCGACCTGGCCACTGCCGCTCCGCAGCTCTCGGGCCTGATCGATGCCGCTGCCCTGCAGCATGCCGGTACGCGGGACGCTTCGCGGGGTCCCAAGGCCCAGCTCGCGGCCCATTCGCGGGGGCCTGGCGGGGCCCTTTCGGGCGGGTCGCGGAAGGTGCAATCGACAGTAGATCCAACGCCAGAGCCCGTTGGCGAACGTCGGGCGGCTGATTCCCCGCAAACGCACTTCCTGCCGGCGCAGCTTTCCTGCGCGTCGTACCTGCACGATCGGGGTTGAGCGTGGGAATGCGGCCTGGCAAGAAGTCGTCGGCCCCGCGGATGGCAGGTGACGCGGCCACGAAGGGGGGCTTTCGCGGTTACCTGGCCGAATTCCTGGACTCGATGGCGGCCCGCCACTTCTCGGCGCACACCGTCAAGAACCGCCGGATCGAGCTGGGGTACTTCATCGACTGGTGCGAGGAGCGGTCGATCGGGCGTCCCGACGAGGTGACGCGGGCGCTGCTGGAGCGCTACCGCCAGCACATTTTCCACTACCGCACCCGAACCGCCGGCGCGCCGCTCTCATTCCAGACTCAGAGCAAGCGGCTGATCTCGGTTCGAGTCTTCTTCCAGTGGATGACGCGCGCCCACCACCTGCTCTACAACCCGGCCTCGGAGCTGGAGTTGCCGCGGGCCGAACAGCGGCTGCCGCGCCATATCCTGACAGTGGCCGAGGTCGCACAGGTACTCAACGCCTGCCAGCTCGCCGATGCGTCCGGGCTGGGTGTTCGGGACCGGGCGATGCTCGAGACGCTCTACAGCACCGGCATGCGCCGCAGCGAGCTCGTGGCGCTGCGGGCCGACGACATTGATCTGGAGCGCGGAACAGTCCTGATCCGCCAGGGCAAAGGCCGCAAGGACCGGGCCGTGCCGATCGGCGAGCGCGCTTGCCGCTGGATCCAGAAGTACATTTGCGAGTTCCGGCCGGCCTATGTGGACGCCGAAGACCCCGGGATTCTCTTTCTCGCGCGCCACGGCGAAGCGATGCAGGCAAAGCAGCTATCGGTGATCGTCCGAAAGGCAATCGAAGCGGCGACGCCGGAGCGCTTCAAAAACACGCACCCGAACGCGGCCTGCCACCTGTTGCGCCACGCCTGCGCCACCCACATGCTGGAGAACGGCGCCGACATCCGCTTCATCCAGGCGCTGCTCGGCCACTCGAGCCTGTCGACGACCGAGATCTACACCCGCGTCTCGATCCAGCAACTGAAGGCTGTCCATGAGCGTACGCACCCGGCGCGAATCGCGAGGGCGACTGACGAAGAGTCGGGAGAGGCGAAATCTCGCGAGTCGGTTCCGGTCGCTATGCGCTAACCCTAACGGGGCGGGCCTCGGCCTGCCGGGGCTCTATCGGTCGGCTCGTGTCAGGCGAAGCTATGCAGCTGCCGATTCAATATGCATATCCAGGTGGATGTCGTCGTACGGACAACGGATCGAACCATCTTCATCACGCTCGATCAGGCCCAATTCCGCCAGTACCTGCAGATCCTCGTGCACGCGCTTGACGTCGCGACCGACCCGCCGCGCCGCCTCCCGCACGCCAATTGTTCCGGCGCCCTGCAAGACATGGATCAATTGCCATCGCTTCTCGGTAAGTCGCGAAAACAACTGCGCTGGCGACTCAAAATTAAGCGTCTCGCCCTGATAGCGTCCAGACCGGATGCCCTTTGCCGCGCGTGCGCCAGCGCCGCGCAACGAATCCTTCCAGTTCGAGGTACGCGTGATGGTCAAGGTCCTGCTCATTTCGTCCTCCAGCGATCGACCTCTGAAATGAAATCCTCGATCAGCTGTTCAATCGAGGAAAAAACGTACTTCCTCTCGACGTTCCTGATATGGCAGTGATCGCCTTTGCCTCGCTCGTTGTCAAATCCGATGACGCGCTTTCCGCCGACAACATACGCGAGCCTGTACTTGAAGGCGTGCTGCGACGGCGGCACGGGATCGGGAACCCGCCATATGATCATTTCGATCAAATCCCCGTCCGGCGTCACATCTCGAAACTGGTGCAGGAGCGTGGCGCGCATGTTGGCAAGTATGCCAACATGCGGTGGCGCTGTCAAATCCTCCGACATATGGATTCTTCGCAAAGGCGAAAACGTCGAGAGGCTCGCAGGCGGATTGACCCTGCCCCGGTTTCACGTACATCAGATTCTTGGTATTTTTCTGATGAACGGGGGAACAAATGGGCAGAAAAGAGGATGTACCGAACCGGCAGTACACGCTGGAATACAAGGTTGAGGCGGTGCGGTTGGCCGAGTCAATCGGTGGCAACCAGGCCGCCAAGCGTCTGGGGATTCCGGATTCGAGCCTTTGGAACTGGATCCGGCTGAGCCGCGCTGGCAAGCTCAAGGCGGCCGATCCTTCGGCGGTGCCAGTCAGGCGGGCACCCACCGAGCTGGAAGCCGAGAACGCCCGGCTGCGCCGAGAGTTGGCAGACACGAAACTGGATCTTGAAGTAGTAAAAAAAGCGGCGGTGTATTTCGCGAAGGGATCGCGGTGAAGTACACCTGGATTGAGGAGCATCGCGACCAATTTTCGATCACCCGGATGTGCCGGTTGTTGGAGGTCTCTCGTACCGGCTATTGCCAATGGAGAGAGCGGGCACCGAGCTCGCGGACCATCGCCAACTCGGTTCTGGACGTGCAGGTTGCCGCGATCCACGCCAGCAGCCGCCGCAGCTACGGACGTCAACGGATTCTTCGGGAGCTTCGCAAGCAGGGACCGGCGCCGGGGCATGAGCGGGTTCGAAAGAGCCTGCAGCGACAAAAGCTTCGTCCTGTCTACCGCCGGCCGTACCGCGTGACGACTGATTCGAACCACACCAAGCCGATTGCGCCGAACATCCTTGATCGACGGTTTGATGGCTGGCAGGTGAATCGTGCCTGGGTTGGCGACATTACCTATATCGCCACCGGAGAAGGTTGGCTGTACCTGGCCGTGATCATGGACCTTGGAAGCCGACGCATCGTCGGTTGGTCGATGAGTGAGCGGATCAAAGCGGATCTCGTCTGTCAGGCGCTCAAATCGGCGTACTGGCGTCGCAAGCCGGGCGCCGGGTTGATCATGCACACCGATCGCGGAAGCCAGTACGCCAGTGACCTCTATTGCCAGCTCATCAAGGACTACGCTATGGTGCAGTCCATGAGCAGGAAGGCTAACTGTTGGGACAATTCCGCGATGGAAAGCTTCTTCAAGACACTGAAGGTCGAACGCGTGTATCAAGTCCAATACGAAACCCGGGCCCAGGCGCGCATCGACCTGCTCGACTGGATCGAAGGCTTCTACAATTCGCAGCGCATACATTCGTCGATCGATTTCCAGGTGCCGAACCAATTGGAGAAGCAGCTCAAAGCTGCATAGCCTGGTGTACGTCAAATCGAGGCAGGGTCAGATTGAGCTTTCGCCCCCTTTTGTCACCTTGCCACGGGGCGGTCGGGCCGCGGATACGCCGCTGAAATGCGCCGTAAGCGGTGGGAGGAGAACCTAAAGTACCGGAGGGATCCCAGCCTTGCCGCCGATTGTCTACGTGGGTCAAAATACGCGCTACTGCCTTGTCGGGCCGTACACGCGGAATTCACTTTCTTCATCTCGCCAGACGCCAGGACCCACGCTTGGGTGCAGGAGGAAACTACGATAAATTCGCGTCAGGGCGAAGCTATGTGCAATCCGATCCCATAGGGCTGCAAGGTGGGATGAATACCTATGCCTATGCTAGCGAAAATCCCCTCACGAATATTGATGCGCAGGGTTTACTTGTTGGCCCTGGTGGCGGTGGCGGCGGCGACTGCGAAGGCGGCTGCCCCCTTGTTGCCCAAGCCGGGATAGGCTTTTCTGCGGGGGTCCGCAATTTTCACGTACCGGGCCCATTATTTTCAATTTGGTTGTGTGCGTACGACTGCAACCTGTCCTGCCCAGGCAAACTAGGAAATGTGGTCGTGGAAATTCAGTGGGACATTCCGCCACATACTGGTTGCGCCAAGTGCATACCTCGCACCGGCACGTAACACTGGAGGAGTTATGCGCGAATTTTCGATAGATGAAGCGGCGGTCGTGGAAATTCAACGAATTCTGCGTCGAAGCAAATGCCGTGAACCGATCGCCAAGCTATACGAGAAGGCAGACGCGGGGCATCTCTTTGAAGATTTCAAAACGGAGCTTTCGGAAGGAAAGAAAACCGCGGAAGAATTAGCAATAGCGGGTGAGAGGCGATTTAAAGAAG
>Ga0209415_10015541_pt1 | contig 12325 bp, 9 predicted proteins | sample PeaSoiSIISIP2007_FD_187696 | JGI IMG/M metagenome (GOLD analysis project Ga0209415, IMG submission 187696) | Peat soil microbial communities from Weissenstadt, Germany - SII-SIP-2007 (SPAdes) (version 2) | ecosystem: Environmental > Terrestrial > Soil > Wetlands > Peat | place: Germany... | reverse complement strand
CGCATGCCGGCAACTACAAGGCCCTTTGGTCGCGGACTCTGCGCCAGGCCGAAGAGTGAGCACCGGAAGCGACGACCAAATTGGCCCGCGTTCCAGTGTGACTGGACGGTTCAAAAGGGAACCATTGGACGGAGGCAAGTAAAGTCCCGCCCTCTGCACGCGGCACCGGCACGCCGACACCCCAGCGAGACCGACCATGACCACCGACCTGTCCTACGTCGCCTACTGCACGATCCTCACCTGGGTCATGCTCATGACCGCGAGCCTCGCGCGCGCACGGGCCTGGACGCCACGGGGCCTGCGCGTCGCGTTCGGCAACCGCGATGACCTGCCGGAGCCTTCGCCAATGGCCGGGCGCGCGGACCGTGCAGCCAAGAACATGCTCGAGAACCTGCTGCTATTCACGGCCCTGGTCTTCGCCGCGCGCCTCGCCGGCATCGAGAGCGCGAAGATCATCCCCGGCGCCGCCGTCTTCTTCTGGGCGCGCGTCGTGTACTTCCCCGTCTACATCGCCGGCGTCCGCGTGCTGCGCACGGCGGTGTGGGGCGTCAGCATCGCGGGCCTCGTGATGATCCTGCGCGCGATGCTGTAGCCCGGCCGCATCGCGATACCCCGAGCAGGCCGACACCGCGCATCGCGCTCATCGAAGGCGGATGGGACGGGTGCTCATGCGACATGCTCGGTCGTTCATGTCGCTCCAGGCAACCGTCCTCTCAATCTGTCAATCGCTCCCCTCCCCCAGCGCCGCCACGACCACCTTCGCGAGCTCCGCCGTCGCGTCCCCCGTGTGCGCGGCCGTCCTCTCCCGGTACCCAGGGTCCGTCAGCACGCGCCGCACCGCGTCCCCCACGTCTGCCGCCGCACGGATGCGCACCCCGACGCCCGCTTGCTCGACCCACTCGAGGTTGTAGTCGAAGAGCACCCCGAACGCCGGGTTGTCCCACAGCACCACGGGCAGCCGCGACGCCATGGCCTCGAAGATGGAGACAGGCCCGGGCTTTCCGACGAGGACGTCGGAAACGCGCATGAGCATGGGGATGTCCCGCGTGAAGCCGACGACGTGCTTGGGCGATCGCGAGTCCCATGCGGCCAGGCGCTGCCGGATCTCGGCGTGGTGCCCGCAAGCAGCGATGAGGTTGACGCGCGTGGGGCCGGCGTCGAGGTAGCAGGCGACGTCGACGATCGTCCGCGATCCCTGGGCTCCGAAGAAGACGAGCACGGTCGGCAGGGATGGATCGAGGCCGAGCCCGGCGAGCGCGACGGCGCGGTCGATGCGAGGCGGCTCGTGGAAGCGCGGATGCGTGGGCATGCCGGGGATCGTGTGCACGCGCGCGGCGGGGACGCCGGCGGCGAGGGCGTGCTCGGTCAGACGGTGCGTGCCGCAGTGAAAGTCGGCGTCGGCCCCCGGATCGAACCAGTAGTCGGGGAAGAGCTCCTCGAAGTCGACGGGGACGACCATGCACCGCGCACCTGGGCGCTCGGCGCGCAGCGCCTCGAAGAAGAGGCGGTTGTGCATCGGCACGAACGATACGACGACCGACGGGGCTACCTGCCGGTAGTAGGCGCGCACCGCGGGCACTGCGCCGGGGCGCAGGGCCCTGGACAGCCAGGCGCCCGCGCGCATCGCGCCCTCGAGGTCGCCGTAGTACATGCGCTCCGACTTGAGGGCCGCGTTGTACAGCGCGATGCCGCGATCGAAGAGCCATCGCAGCTCGGGCGCGTGGCGGAAGATCTCGGTTGTCGCGTCGACGACGCGCACGTCGATGCCGGGCTGCAAGGCGACGAGCGCGTCGCGCAGGGACGTGGCCCCGCTGCTGTGGGCGCCGCCACCGTCGAAGAAGACGAGGTCGACGCCGCGCGGGCGGGCGCTCAGAGGAGCCTGTTCTTCCACGTCTCGGGGGTCTTGTCGTTCGAGATCTCCAGATCGAGGTGGTACTGGAAGGGCCGCGGGCCGCGCGATCGGATCCAGTCGATCATCGCGCGCAGGCCGTGCTCGAGCGAGACGCGCGGCCTGTACCCGAGCATCCGCCGCGCCTTGTCGGCCGAGCAGTTGGCGAGGTACACCTCGCGCGGCCGGGCGTTCATGAACTTCGTCTCGAGGCGGAAGTCGAGGAGCCGCGCGATGGTCTGAGCGAGCTCTAGGATCGTCACGAACTCGGCGTCGGGCCCGATGTTGATGACCTCCCCGGCGCAGGCCGGATCGAACGCCATCTGCTTGAGGGGCGCCACGTCGTCCGAGATGAAACTGAAGCAGCGCTTCTGAAGGCCATCGCCGTAGATCATCGGCTGCCGACCCTGGAGCATCAGGTTGATGAAGATGGCGGCGACGTTGCGATACGGGTCGTCGTACTTCTGCCGCGGGCCAATGATGTTGTGCGGCACCGCGACCACCCACTCCATGCCGTGCACCTCGGCCAGGTTCCGCAGGATCAGCTCGGAGGTGTACTTGCCGATGCCGTAGGGGTCCTGCGGCTGCGGGATCATATCCTCGGTGAAGGGGACCTCCTGGGAGCCGTAGCGGGCCATCGACGAGCACATCACAAAGCGGCGCACGCGGTTGGCGATGGCGGCGGAGATCATGCCGGTCGACGCGGTGACGATGTTCTGGGTGATCAGGTGCGGGCTGAAGACCGAGAGCCCCTCGTAGGCCGTGGCCGCGCAGTGGTGGACGACCTGGCAGCCGCGCACGCGCTCGCGCAGCCTTGCCAGGTCGTTGCAATCGACCTTGTGGAACTCGACGCCGACCGGCACGTTGTCGAGATAGCCGCCGACCAAGTTGTCGACCCCGACGACCTCGTGGCCGTCGGCGAGGAACGCGTCGGCCAGGTGGCTCCCAAGGAGGCCGGCGACGCCCGATATGAAGATTCGCTGTTTCGGTGAAGTCATTACCTTCCCTCATCCCTCTGCGAATGCCGGCGAGCTTCGACCTCGACGCCCCCACCGACGGCCCGAAAACCAATGGCGGCTCGCAGCCATAGCAGCGGGGCCGGAGCCCACCAGTTCAACCTACCGAAAAGGCGCATCGTCGCGGGGACGAGCAGTACCCGCACGAGCGTCGCGTCGAGCGCGACGGCCAGCGCCATGCCGAACCCTACGGCGCGCACCAGGACGACCCGTGCGAGCGCGAACGCCGCGAAGACAGCGACCATGATCGACGCGGCGCTCGTGATGAGCCCCGCCGTCTTCTCCAGGCCCTCCGCGACGGCGAGCGTGTTGTCCCCCGACCGCTCGTAGCTCTCCTGGATGCGCGAGAGCATGAGGACCTCATAGTCCATCGAGATGCCGAAGAGGACACAGAACAGCAGGATGGGCAGGACATGCTCCACGGGGCGCGGCTCGGCGAGGCCCAGGTGCCCCTCCTGGAAGACCCAGACCAGCGCGCCGAACGATCCTGCCACCGACAGCAGGTTCATGGCCACGGCCTTGAGCGGCAGCACGATCGATCCCAAGAGCAGGAACAGCGTGAGGAAGGTCACCCCCGTCACGAAGGCGACGGCCAGGGGTGTGCGCGCCCGGACAAACTCGGTCGCGTCCATGTCTTGCGCGGTCCTGCCTCCGACCCATAGCGTGCCGTCGCCGACCTTGCGATCGCGCCGCAGCGCCGCGACCACCTTCTGCGCGGCGGGCGCCTCCGGAACCACGTCGAGCAGGACGTAGAGGAGGACGACGTCGGCGCCGACGGTCATCTTCTTCCCCTCCTCGATCAGGTCGGCCATCATCGGCGGCGGCGAGAGCAGCACGGACTGCAGGTCCTCGCGGCCCATGTCCTCCGAGCTCACGATGCTCTGCACCTTGGTCACGTGCGGGAAGCCCTCGATGCGCTTGCCCAGATCGTAGAGCGCGCCGATGCGCTCCGCATCGAGCGAAGGCGCGGAAGGAAAGGACACCGCGACGGTGATGCGCGTCGCGCCCAGCTCGGGGAAGTCGCGCTGGAGCACGTCGTAGCCGCGTCGCGCCTCGACGCCCGCGTCGAGCACGCGGACGTCGGCCGACGTCATCTCGAGCCGCCGGAACGGCAGCCCCATGGCGACCAGCACCGCGAGGGTGGGCACGAGGACCAGGACAGGGTGCCGCATCACCGCCATCGCCGCCCGATGCCAGAAGCCACTCGCGGGACCGAGCGGGATCCGGGGCAGACGCAGGGCCTGCACGCGAGGCCCGAGGACCGCGAGCAGCGCGGGCAGGAACGTGAGGGCGAAGACGACTGCGAGCGCCACGACGATGGCTCCCCCGACGCCCATTGCCGCGAGGTAGGAGCCGTGGAAGAAGAGCAGCCCGGCCAGCCCGGTCGTCAGCGCGAGACCCGAAAAGCAGACGACAGGGCCGGTGGCCTCGAGCGCGCGCACGAGGGCCCGCGGCGGCGCGAGACCGGCGTCCATCTCCTCGCGGTACCGGCTCAGGATGAAGAGCGAGTAGTCGATCGCGACGCCCAGGCCGATGAGAGAGCAGACGTTGATCGTGTACTCCGCCACGTCGGCCACGCGGGAGAGCGCGACCACGAGCGCGATGCCGCCTACGACGGCCAGGCCTCCCACGCCGATCGGGAGGGCGGCCGCGACGACGGTGCGAAAGACGACGAGCAGGACGAGCAGCGCGAGGGGCAGCGAGACGATCTCGGCGCGGGCCAGGTCGTGGCGCAGCACCTGGCCCAGATCGTCGAGGAAGGCCAGGCGGCCCGTGCAGGCGATGGTGAGGACCGGGGACTCTAGCTTCCGGCGTACCTCGGGGAAGGCCGAGAGGGCCTCCTTGAAGTCACCGGCCAGCGTCACGAGCGCCACGGCGCCATGTGCGCGGGCATTGGTGAGCGCGGGGACCAGAGCGGTGACGGCGTTGTCGGGCCTGATGACGGAGATCACGCGCGGATCGCCCTCAAGGGGCGCGAGCGAGGCCTTGAGCGCGTCGCGGAACGTCGCCGACCAGGGCTCGAGGGTGTCGCTGTGGAAGACCACGACCACCGTCGTGTCGGTCGGGTGGCCGAGGACGCGGGCGATGAGCGTTTCGGCCCGCTCGGACTCCGTGTCGTCGAAGGTGCCGCCCGTGAGCCGGCCACCGTTCAGGAGGGTAGCGACGGACACCAGCAGCAGAAGCCCGGAAACGGCGAGCGTGGCCCACCGGCGCCGGTGGGCGAAGGAGCCGAGAGCTGCAAAGACGTTCAACGGGCGCATCGCACGGCATTCATGGGACCACCGAAAGATAGACGCCGCCGCCCAGAATCCACCCTTCGCTGCCGAAGCCCGGCCACCCGGGGTTGTTCGTCTGCAGCCCCTGGCTTCCAGCAAGACGCTGACCGTTGAGGACACTGTCGTCGGGCACCTCGTCGGCGACGAGCGCGGGTGTGTGGTTCAGCCCGTCGGGGGATGTTGGTGTCGGAAGCTTGGACTGGTAGCGCGGGACAAGTCGCTGCACTTCGAGCTGAGCGCCGACGTGAAACCAGGTATCGAGAAGGGAGAACGTGTAGTCGATGCCGCTGTCTATGCCGACGCGGTCGTTGTCGACGTAGTTCGTGCGCCCCGTCTGCAGCGGGACCGGCGACGGCTGGTACTCCGTGTCGAGGAAGACGCCGACCGATCCGCGCTGGTAGCGCCCGCCGAGCACCGGCGTGAGGGTGTCGTACCAGCCGTAGGCCGCGATGGGAGCCTCGCTGTGGCGATCGACGTAGGTGGACCACTGGCCGAAGATCGCCGTCGCTGCGATCGTGACGCTCTCGTTTGTGGTCTGCCAGACGTCGTAGGACCCGCCCACGCCGAAGAGCCAGGGCATGTAGTCGTGCGTGAAGTCGGCGTTCGCGGCTTGTTGGACTCCGTTCGAGAGGAGAAAGGTGAAGTCTGTGTCTATGGCGAGCTTCTCCGGTGCGTGGGCCGTCGCCGTCAGCCGCAAGCGCGGCGTAGGCTTGTACGACAAGCCCATGTGTGGGGTCAGTGCGGCGATGACCTTCACGTCGGAGTCGACGAGGATGTTCTGCAGCTCGCCCGCGTTCGCCACGAAGGTGGGCGTGTACGCCTGCGTGGTCAGGTTGAGGGTGGCTCCGACGCCGAGCGAGAGGGCGTCCGTGATCTTTATCCCGCCCGCGAAGGCGATCGACGTGGCGACCATGCGGTCGCCGTAGAGCTCGGGGTGCAGGCTGTTGCTGAAGTACTGCTCGCGCTCATCGCTATAGAAGGCGTCCGCGCCTGTGAACTTGTTGTAGGGAATAAGGGCGTAGGCGCCGAGCGCCAGTCGCTCGTGAAAGAGCTTCGTGACGAAGCCGAGCATCTGATAGGCGAACACGGCGTCGCCGGACCCGTCGCCCTGGCGCGGACGCGCGGGGAGCGCCACGTTCGTTGCGGTCGCGGGGCGCCCATACTGCAGCCAATTGGTCGGGATCGGGTATCTACCCCACGCCGATCCGTTGGCGTGGGTGGCGTTCTCGATTCCTTCGGGTACCGCGTACTGCGGCCCGGGACGGCCGGCAAGCGTGATCCCGATCTGCTGGCTCAGGACGAAGACGCCGAGCGAAACGCCCGGCGTCGCGTCGACCAGCAGCGCGGGGTTGTAGTAGGCGTCCGCGGCGCCCCCCTCGACGGTCCGTCCGTTAAAGCCGCCCTCCCCGCCCACGCCGCCGGCAAGCTCGAACAGGGGGGAGGCTCCCGCCTCTCTCGTGGGCACCGACAAGCCGCCGACAAGCGCCGCGCAGAAGACCCACCGGGCCAATCGAAGAGCCCCCACGCGCCCCTAGTTTCCGGCGATGACGGTTTCGCCGTCCAGAGCTTTGGGCGTGAGCGTTGGGGCGAGCGACCGGACGGCGTGGCAGATCTCGGTGTCCGTGCCCGTTGCCTGCGCGGGGTCCAGCTTGGCGAACCACGCGAAGTGCTGTGAGGCGTCGCTGTCGGGGACACTCGCCTGGGTGACCAGGCTCGATCCGCTGTAGCCGAGCGCGTCCTGGTCGGGGGCCCAGGTCACGGGGACGCTGAACGTTGTGGAATTGGCGGCAACGGGACCGTCGAACTGGTTCCAGTCGCGCTGCGCGCAATACAGCTCGCCGAGCGGCGACCCCCCTTCGCTTACGGTTAGCGTGATTCCAGGGTTGGTGGTGTTCGGGTCCCAGGTCTCCCATCCGGGGGTGCCGCCATCCACGGACGCTTCCTGGGACAGCGTCGGCATCGGGTTATTCGGGTCGCTATAGAACGACACCGTCGCGCCCCGGACGGTATACCGCTTCTCGATGCTGAGCTGACAGCCCGAAGAGGTGACCTCCATCGTCCCCATCCGGCCCGTGTCGCTGTCGTAAAGCAGAAAGGCAGGCCAACTGCTCTGAGAGTTGACGTTGGCGCCGAGACTCGAGACAGCGACGACCTCGTAGCCGCAGTGAAGCCCCTTGGTCACCTTCACTTGGTCGGCGTTCTGGGTGATCTCGTAGTAGAACCAGTTGTGCGAGGCTTGCGTCTGGCCGATGGCATCCGCGAGGACGCGTTGTGCGACCAGCCACCGCCCATTCATGTTGCAGGCGGCACTCGTCGGCGTGCCGGCCTCGCCGAACGATGCGTCATCGCCCCCGCTCGACGACACTCCGGTGGCCTCACCTCCGGAGGAGGACGATGAAGACGATGAGGATGACGAGGACGACCCGCCTCCCGCAGCGTCCATAGCCCCGTAATACCCCGGCTGCACCTGGTCGCTCCCGCAGCCGATCACGATTGCCGTGACCCCGAACACCCACCACGCACAACCCGCTGCAGTAGATCGCGCACCCATCGGAACCTCCCTCACGCAAGCCATCGGCCAGCTCCACGGCGCAGCATAGCGGCGCGACCGGCGTTCAGCGTCGCGGAAGGCATCCTTCTGTCGGACGGTCCGCGCGGGACGCGCCGGCCGAGCCGCCGCAAGAGTTCGGGGCGCTAGACGCCGAACGGTGGCTGGCTGGCGGGCGTCACGCCGTCACTGCGCGATGCCGTTGCCGGCCATCGCCCACCACACGAGGGCGGCGAGAACCTCCGCTCCGGCGGGGGAGGGATGGACGTGATCGGCACCGAGGTAATCGGCCGTGTGCCCCTCGAAGGCGGGTCGGGTGTCGACGAACAGGCAGTCCGGACCGGACGCGTTGCCTCTGCACGTGTAGTTATCGGCGGTGGCGATGAACGTCGTCCCGCAGCATGCCTTCTCGGCGAGATCGTAGCCGTAATCCAGCGTGTCGTTGATCGCCGGCGACGGCACGGGCAATAGCCCCCCGCCGGCAGGATCGAAGTGCGGATAGAAGAAGAAGACGACGTGCTTCACGCCGCTCGTCGCCATGGTCTTGCCGAGTTCCGTGGCGGCAGCGACTACGTTATCCAGCGTCGTCGAGCAGCTAGCGTTCCCCGGCGGCGCCGACGCCGCGCAGCTCGGATTGCCGAGCAGGACGTCGTTGCCCCCGCCGGTCATGATGACGGTGTCGATGTCGGCCGGATTCGTGACGCTGACGTCGGTCAGCGCCTCGTTGGTGAACTGATACGGGATGGTGAGCGGCGGCGAGCCAGTCATCGACGCGCCCCCCTGGTAGTAGTGGCGGTAGGTCGTGCCGGTGGGCAGTGCCCCGACGCCCTGCGCATCCGCGAAAAGGTCGAGCGCCGTGTCGCTGTACGCCGGGTCGAGGTACGAGTCGCCGATCATCACCACCTTGTCCGGACTGATCCGCGCCCTCACGCAGGAGGGAGCGCAGTTCGCGACCGCCGATCCCGTCGACAGCCCCGTTCCAGGTCCGGCGTCACCACATCCCATGTTTCCGGCGAGTGCCACGTATCCTGCGGCGATCCCTGCGAGCACTCCGAGTTTCACGGTCGTGCTCCTTCCGCGCTGCTTCTAGAGCCCCCGATTGCGCCCGAACACATCGGTGGGATGATGTAGACCAGTCGGCTTCCTCGCTAGGGCGCGTGCGCTCGGAAATCGGTCCTTGGCGCTCAGCGCTCCACCGTCCTTCACCAAGGCGGTTGTCGCGCGACACCGACAAGCGTGAGCAACTTTGAGCGTCGAGGACCGAATTTCGAGCGCGCATGACTTGCCGTTCCAAGCATCGATCTTTGACTTGAGTCAGCACGAATGAAGCTACATCGCGTCCTCGTCCTCGCCTGCCTCGCGGTCTATCCGATCCAGAGCTGCGCATCCTCGCCCCAGACCACGAGCGCCGATGGCGCCGCATCCGGCGGGTCTTCGGGGTCGAGCGGGACCAACGGCACCAGCGGATCGACCGGCTCTAGCGGCTCCCCCGGATCGAGCGGCTCTCCTGGATCGAGCGGGTCCGGCGGGCCCGGCGTCGACGGAGGCTCGGACGCCACGGTCGACGACGACTCGCCTTCGCAGGGCGGATCGAGCGGCTCGAGCTGTTCGCCCCTCATGAGCACGCAGACGTCCTTCGTTGACCTGACGCCGTCCGGCGTCGCGCAAGGCACCCCCTTCGATAGAAGCGAGAACGATCCCGTGCCCGGCGCCGACGCGGGGATGACCGCCCCCGCGGGATGGAACTTCTACAACTTCCCGGGCGCGATGTGCCGCGACGGGTCGCCCCTCGGCCTCTATGTTCGATTCGGGTCGGTCAACAAGCTCCTGATCTACTTGGAGGGCGGGGGCGTGTGCATCAGCCAGCACTTCTGCGATCACAACCCGGCCAACATGAATCAGGTCTTCCCGGGCGGCTCGCTGAACGGGGAGTCGTTCAGCGGATCGCTCATCACGGTCTCCGGCCTGCAGGCCCCGTACACCGACGGGATCTTCGACACCACCAACTCGACGAACCCGTTCCTGAACTGGAACCAGATCTACATCCCGTATTGCTCGGGCGACGCCCACATCGGGACGAATCCGAGCGCGAGCATCCCGAACGGCCTGGGAGGATCGACCACGCAGCACTTCGTCGGCGCCTTCAACACGCAGATGTTCGTCAGCCGCATCGTGCCCACCTTCAAGAACGTCGAACAGGTCGCTCTAACGGGTTCGAGCGCGGGGGGAATCGGCGCGGGGTTGAACTTCGGCGTGTTCCAGGACGCGTTCGGGAAGGTCCCCGTCACGCTGATCGACGATTCGTTCCCGCCGTTCACGGGAAATGAGGACATCACGCCGTGCCTGCAGAGCATCTCCAACGGCCTCTGGGGCCTCACCGCCGCGCTACCGTCGGACTGCGCGGAGTGCTCGGACCCCGACGGGGGATTCACGAACATCGTGCCGTACTGGCTGCACAAGTACCCACACGCCCACTTCGGGCTCGTCTCGAGCATCCACGATCAGATCATTCGCCTCTTTCTGGCCGCAGGGACGGACAATTGCTCGGACACCGACCCCAACCTCTTGACCACCCTCGGGCTCCAGGGCGGAGACGTTCCCGAGTTCGACGGCGGCCAGTACGACAACGGCCTCATCGCTCTGCGCTCGACGTACCTGTGCACGGGCCGCATCTCGTCGTACTTCATCGGAACCGGGGATCCCGACGCTTCGGACTCGAACGGGACGATCGACACGCTGCATGAGCACCTGTTTCGCCCGCGCTTTTACGACCCCCTGGCCGGCCCCGGACAGCCCACGCTCGCGAAATGGGTAGGCGACATCGTCAACGGCGAGGTCGAGCAGGTCGGGCCGTGACCGCGTCTCGCTGATCCTGCCGCCGGCGGCCAGCCGCAGGGGGTCAGCCCCCTGCGAGCTTGGCGCCGTCGCCCGAGGGCGCGCGCCCGCTGCGAAGGCGAAACTCCACCGAGCTGACGCCCCCAGTCCACCGCCTGAACGCCTTGGAGAAGGCCGAGGCGTCCTGAAACCCGAGCAGGAAGGCGACGTCGCTCGTCGTGACCCCTGGATCCAGGAGGTACTTCTTCGCGAGGTCGTAGCGCACCTCGTCGAGAACCGACGCGTATGCCGCGCCCGCCTCGTGGAGGCGACGGCGGAGTGTGGCGACGCTCATCGAGAGCTTGCGCGCCGTCGTCGTCATCGTAGAGGTCCCGGTGCGGAGGTCGGCGAGCAGGACCCGCCGCACGGCCTCCGCGATCCCCGACCCGTCCCGGATGCGCGCCAGGAGCTCCTCGGCGTGCTTCTCGTACTCCGATCGGAGACCGGGATGGCTCAGCGTCAGCGGGACCGCGAGCTGCTTGTGAGTCAGCACGAAGGCGTTGTGCGGCGCTCGGAACCGCAGGTGCGTCCTGAAGAGCCGCTCGTGTGGGGCTCGGCTCGCCGGCTCGGGGTGGGCGAACCACACCTCGAGCGGGGGCTCGTACACGTTGCAGTAGGTCCTGGCGAACGCGTTGCAGGCCGCCATGACGAAGTCGTTCGCCGCCGGCGGCTGGGGCACGCCGTCCGTGATGCCATGTCGCCAGATCACGTGCTCCCCCTCGTCGATGAGCTTGATCTCGGCGGCCTCGTGGAGCAGCGTCACGTACCGCGAGAAGGAGACGATCGCGTCCTTCAGCGTCGGGCAGCTGCGTGCGGCGTACTCGAGCGTCGCGAAGTCCCCCGGCTGGACGCCGTCACCGGCCCTCAGGCCGATGTCGACGTCGCCGGCGTCGACGTTGAGCCTCAGCAGCGCCATCACGACGCTGTGCCTCAGGCGCGTCTCGGGGTTGAAGTACTCGGTGGGACCGATCCCCTCCCGCAGCAGGACCTCCTGCGTCCGCGCGCTCTCCCGGCTCACGCGCGCGAACACCCACAGGAGCCGGACGGCAAGGTACGCCTCTCTTTTCGGGGCATCGACCGCCATCAAAGTCGAGCCCAGGATCGCACGGCGCCATGGTCGGTCAAGGCGTCGCCGTCCTCATGTTGGCGCCGTCCCCCGCGGCGAGGCTCTGCTCCGGGCCCAACGCGCTACGGCGTCCTAGCGCAGCGAAACCCGATGTAGCTGTATCGACTGGGAATGGTGTCGAAGCGGACCGGAGGCTGCAAACCAGAGGTGTCGTAGATGTAGCTTCCGCCGCGGTACACGCGGTAGGAGCCGGGTGTCAGCAGCGCGCAATCCGTGCACGGATCGACATAGCTTGGGGCGTACCAGTCCAGGTTCCACTCGAACATGTCGCCTGCGAGATCGAGCTGACCCCAGAGCCCGGCTCCAAGTGCGGCGATTCCCACGGGGGCGACGTTGGCCCTGTCGCACGTGCCCGACCCGAGCGGGTAGTCGCAATTGTACACCGCGTACTCGTTATTCGCGCCTGGATCCGTTGCACCCCACGGGTATTCCCGCTCCTCGGTTCCGCCTGCCGCCGCGTATTCCCACTCCGCCTCGCTCGGAAGAAATCCGCCGTCCCAGATGCAGAACGCGTACGCCTCTTCCCATGTGACGCAGTTGACCGGGAGGCTTTCGTGGCCGGCGGGCGAAGGTGTCCACGTCGCCACTTCGGGATCG
>Ga0209415_10015540_pt1 | contig 12325 bp, 1 predicted proteins | sample PeaSoiSIISIP2007_FD_187696 | JGI IMG/M metagenome (GOLD analysis project Ga0209415, IMG submission 187696) | Peat soil microbial communities from Weissenstadt, Germany - SII-SIP-2007 (SPAdes) (version 2) | ecosystem: Environmental > Terrestrial > Soil > Wetlands > Peat | place: Germany... | reverse complement strand
AAGCACGGCGTGCCGCAGCGCGCCGAGGACCTCGACGCGCACCGCCTGGTGCTGTTCGGCGAGTACCATCCGCCGGTCCCCGACATCAACTGGCTGGCCGAGGCCGGCAGGCGGCCGGGCAACCCGCGGCGCGCGACGCTGGAGGTGAACAGCACCCAGGCCGTGCTGCTGGCGATCCGTTCCGGGCTCGGCATCGGCGTGCTGCCGGACTTCATGATGGCGGAAATCAACGACCTGGTGCGCGTGCTGCCGGAGCTGAAGGGGCCGAAGGTCGAGGTGTTCTTCGTCTATCCGGAGGAGCTGCGCAATTCCAAGCGCGTCGCGGTGTTCCGCGACTTCCTGCTGACCAGGCTCGCCGCGCTGCACTGACCGCGCGATGACCCGCCGCCGCCAGCGTACCCCAGCCTGAGCCATGCCGTGTCGAACGACGACCCGTGGCGTGCCAGCGCGCCGCGAGATGATGGCGTTGTCCAGGTGAACACGGGTTTCAGGTCGTCGGCCAGCCCTCGCGCTGGCGGGGCGGCGCCACCCGAGTGCACTCGGAAAGTGTCATCGAAGAAGCGTCTGCAACCGGCCCGACCCGCGCGGCGCGCGGTGTCCGGATGGAAAGGCTCCGGCGATGACCACCGTGTTCCCGGCCGCGACCGCGATAAGCGCCACGGAGGCGCCTGAACGCCATCAGCAGAAACGCCCGCGACGTGTGATCGAGCGTCTCCCGGTCCTTGCTTCGACGGCGGCAGTGGTTCAGCCGCGCGAGCGTTCTCTCCACCCCAGGAACGGCGTCGGTATTTCACGCCCGGAAATTGTCGCGATATTGCAGCGGGGCCACGCCGACGCGCGTCACGAAGGCCCGCCGCATCGCGGCCACCGACCCGAAACCGCATCGCTGGGCAGCCCCCTTCAGGGAAAGCCTGGTCTCCGCGAGATATTGGCAGGCCGCTTCCAGGCGCGCCGAGATGACGTAGTCGCCCGGCGTCCGGCCGGTATCCTGCCGGAACTTGCGCACAAAGTCCCGCTCGCTCATCCCGGCGATCCGGCAAAGGGCGCTGACGCGCAGATCGCTGTCCAGGTTTTCCCGGCACCAGAGCTGGACCTTCTGGATCGCCGGCACCGCGGAAAATTGCGCGCGCAGTTGCGGCGAAAACTGCGCCTGGCCGCCGGACCGCTTGAGGAACAGCACCAGAATGCGGGCGATGCTCAGCGCGAGGTCCCGCCCGTGATCCTCCTCGACCAGCGCCAGCGCGAGGTCGATCCCGGCCGAAATCCCGGCCGACGTATACAGATCGCCGTCGCGGATGAAGATCGCATCGATGTCGACGACGGCCTTCGGATGGCGCCGCGCGAGTTCCGCGCCCTGGTTCCAATGCGTCGTCGCCCGTTTCCCGTCGAGCAGGCCGGCCGCCCCCAGCGCGAAGGCGCCGGTGCAGATCGAGCCGAACCGGCGCGCCCTAGGCGTGCTGCACCGGAGCCAGTCGAGGATGTCGGGCCGGATCATGCATTGCGAGCCGCTGCCGCCCGACACCAGCAGCGTATCGACGGGAAGCGGCAGCGCCGTCATCGCGCAGGTGGGAATGAAGGCAAAGCCGAGCGAAGTGGGCACCGGCTCCGCGGTCGGCGCCACCGTGACAATGTCGTACAGAAGCTGCTTGCGCAGGCGGTTCGCCATATCGAACACCTGCAGGGGACCGGTGACGTCGAGCGGCGTCACGCCAGGATAGATCAGCATCGCGACGCTGCGCGCCGGGCCGATGCGTGGCGCTGGCTCCATCTCCACCTTCGCGTTCACGTCGCCTCGCGATCCGCCGCTCGCGCGATCCTGCCTCACGATCCGTCCCACCGTGCGAATTCACGCCAAAAATAGCACGGATCCCGCCAAACCCCGAACGAGTACTGGCCGCCACCGACCAACCTGCCGCCTACTGGCACCGATGATCTCCAACGGAGCGATTCCGGCCGCTCGACCCAACGAACGCCGGCGCCGCACGTGTTTGTCCCGCGATTGACACGGGCACACACGATCGATGACCTTGACCTGGCATCGCCGCCTCCGGGGACCGGAAAACGCTGGGTTGAGACCAGGGAAAATGGCGCCAGCGGAGGCCGATGCCGTCAACGGGCTCCACGGAGCCGGTTGCAGACGAGACAGGGGGGAGCCGTGACTGGGCACACCGTCGGCGCGTTCGGCAACGGGATTCGATTCAACCCAGGCGGGTCAACCCAGGCGGGTCAACCCAGGCGGGACGGTCGCCTATCACCAACGCGGCCTGCACATCGACCGCCGTCGGCCCACGCCCGCGCGTGCCGCGCCACTCGTTCAGGCGCGGTCGATGAGCGACCGGCGCGCGAAGGTCTCGGGCGCGACCCCGGCCGCCGGTGCGCCCACCGGCCCCGTTCGACCGGGCCGCACCATCGGATCGAGGCGATGCCGGCCGCGCGCAAGGACGCCAGCGACGCCTGTCGCGCCGGCCGACAGTGACCCGAGATGCGCGACGCCGGCGGGCAGGACTGGTCGGCGCCGGACGATCATCGCAACGCGGTGCGCGCCGGCAACTCAGGACGCTGCTTTTGAGTGGAGGAGAATTGCGGCTCAGCTTATCGGCCGCCGGCTGAAAATGTTGCTGACCAGGAAGCATTCGATTCGTTAAATAACCGCCTGCCGGGTCCGCCACCCACGCCTCGCAAGGAGCCAACCGACGATGGCACTCACGATCACCTCGAACCGCGGCGCGCTCAAGCTGACCACTTCGGCCGACAACCCGCTGACCATCAACGCCGGCGTCACCGTCTCGGGGTCGAACTACGCGGTCTATGGCAACGACAGCCAGGCCTGGAACATCACCAATCTGGGCACCCTGCTCGGCAAATACGGGGTGTACCTCAACGACGCCAACAGCGGCCAGGGCAGCACCCTGACGAACAGCGGCACTGCCGCGCTCATCCAGGGCACCAAGCTCGGCGTCGACGTCCTGGGCTCGGATTCCACCGTCACCAACCAGGGCAGGATCATCGGCGGGTCCGGCAACGGGGTGGACCTCGAGGCCGTCGGCGACACGGTGACGAACAGCGGCACCGCCGCACTCATCCAGGGTGGCGAGGATGGCATCTATGCCAGCTCCACCGTGGCTGCCGTGGTCACCAACTTTGGCACCATCAGCGGGACCTCCGCCGCCGGCATCGGTGTGTTCCTCAAGGGTGGCGGCACGGTCACGAACAGCACCGCCAGCGCGCGCATCATCGGCGGCACGGACGGTGTCTACGCCACCTCCGTCTCGGCCGTGGCCATCAACGCGGGCACCATCATCGGCACCTCCGGCAGCGGCGTGTATCTCAAGGCCGGCGGCCGGGTGACGAACAGCAGCACGGCCGCGCTCATTTCCGGCGGCGGCAAATACGGCGTCAGGGTTACCGGCGCGACGGGCATCGTCACCAACCAGGGCGCCGTCACCGGTGCCGTCGCCGCCGTCGATTTTCTGCATGGTGGCACCCTGACGAACAACACCACCTCCGCACGCATCGTGGGCGCAAGCTGGGGCGCATATTTCGGAGCCTCGGGGGGCGTGGTCACCGTCACCAACGACGGCACCATCTCCGGCACGACCGGCGTCGGCATAAATTTCGGCGACGGCGGCGTGCTGACCAACAGCGGTACCGGCGCGCTGATCAATGGTGCGGATTACGGCATCGACGCCTCCGGCCTCCCCACTATCGTCAACCAGGGCAGCATCGTCGGCACGACGGACGCCGGCATCGATCTCGTGGCTGGCGGCACGGTCAGCAACAGCGGCACCGCGGCGCTCATCTCCGGCGGGCACGACGGCATCAAGGCCCCTGGCGGCGCCGCCACCGTCAGCAACCAGGGCCACATCACCGGCACGGGCAATTACGGCCTGATCCTGGGGCACGGCGGCGCGGTGACAAACAGCACCGGCGCGGTCATCTCGGGCGGGCTCGACGGCATCTACAGCCAGGGCGGCGGCGCGCTGACCCTCACCAACCAGGGCAGCATCACCGGGGGCTCCGGCGGCTTCTTCGGGGTGAACATGCAGGACGGCGGCGCGGTGCTGAACACCGCCACCGGGGCCAGCATCGCCGGCAACGATGGTGGCGTGTTCGCCGCCAATGTCGCGGCCACCGTCCTCAACCAGGGCAGCATCACCGGCGCGAACGTCGAAGGTGTGTATCTCGGGGCCGGCGGCACCGTCACCAACAGCGGCACCGCGGCGCGCATTTCCGGCGCGAAGTACGGCATCGAGGTCCACAGCGGCGCGGCCACCGTCATCGACCAGGGCACCATCTCCGGCGCGACCGCCTCCGTGCGGTTCGTCAACGCCAGCGGCAATGTCTTCGAGCTGTACCCGGGCGCGAAACTCAGCGGCGTCGTGAAAGGCGTCAGCGGCACCGCCCTGCTGGCGCTGGCCTCGGGCGGCTCGGCAGGCATCATCTCCGGTATCGGCAGCCAGTACACCGGCTTCGGGTCGTTCGACGTCGATGCCGGCGCGGACTGGACGATGTCGGGCCGCAACACGATCGCGGCGCTCGCGACCCTCAGCCTGGGCGCAGCCGCCACCCTGACGGTGTCCGGCAGCCTGGTGTCGCTGGGGAACCCGACCCTCGAAGGCAGCGGCACGATCGCCATGTCCGGGACCGGTGCGATCGAGGTCGGCACCAACAATGACGCCACTGCCGGGCAGTTCGTCATCGACGCGGGCCAAACCATGGTCACGGACGGCGCCGTGTCGCTCGGCAATGTCCGCAATGCGGGCGTCGTCACCGGCCTGGCCAACGAGGCGCTGTATCTCGGTGCCGGCGGTAGCGTAACGAATAACGGCACCGCGGCGGTGATCTCCGCATCGAGATACGGTGTCAAAGCCACGGGCAGCGCGGCCGCGGTCGCGAACTTCGGCAGCATCATCAGCCGATCCTTCATCGGCGTCTATCTCGGCGCCGGCGGCAGCGTAACGAATAGCGGCACCGCGGCGCTGATCTCCGGACCGAAATACGCTATCAGGGCCACGGGCAGCGCGGCCGCGGTCGCGAACTTCGGCAGCATCATCAGCACAGCCGACATCGGCGTCTATCTCGGCGCCGGCGGCAGTGTCACCAACGCCAGCACCGCTTCGGTCATCTACGGATCGCACTACGGTATCAGAGCCAAGGGCAGCGCGGCCGCGGTCGCGAACTTTGGCAGCATCATCGGCCCATCCTTCGCCGGCGTCTATCTCGGCGCCGGCGGCAGTGTTACCAACGCCAGCACCGCTTCGGTCATCTCCGGATCGGTTTTCGGAGTCGACGTCAGGAACCAGCCGGCCAACATCACGAACTTCGGCACCATCGCCGGCCCGGTCAATTACGGTGTCTATCTCGGCGACGGCGGTAGCGTAACGAACAGCGGCACCGCGGCGGTGATCTCCGGCTTTGACGCCATCGACGCCATTGGCAGCGCGGCTACCGTCACGAATCTGGGCACGATCATCGGGTCCTCCTATGGCGTGCGTCTCATGGCCGGCGGCACGGTGACCAATTCCGGCACCATCAGCGGCCCGGCAGACGCGGTCCTGCTTGGCGGGGGCTTCGCCAACCGACTGGTGGTCGATCCCGGCGCGGTGTTCTCTGGTGGCGACGTAGACGGCGGCAACGCCGTCGATGCCACGGCGGTGAGCACGCTGGAACTCGCGGCCGGCACGGGCGCGGGCACATTCGCCGGCCTCGGCTCGCACTACGTCAACTTCGCGCAAACCACGATCGATGCCGGCGCGTCCTGGACGCTGACGGGGTACAACTCGCTTGCCTCGGGCGCGACCCTGACCAATTCAGGCACGCTGGATCTTGCCAACGCCACGCTGACCGACAGCGGCGTGCTGGTGAACGACGGCGGCATCACGCTCGACCCCAGCAGGTTGACCGTCGGCACCCTGCTCGGCACCGGGGTCGTCACGGTTGACGCCGGCGGCATGCTGGACGCCCTGGGCACCATCGCCGGCGGCGAGACGATCGCGTTCGCCGGCAGCAATGCCGAGCTGCATCTCGACGCGCCCGACAACTTCAGTGGCAGCGTCACCAATGTCGGTCTCGGCGACCTGATCGACCTGCAAGGGATCGCACCCGGATCGGTGCGATTCTCCGCCGGAACGTTGAGTTTTGCCGGCGGGTCGTTCGCGGTGTCGCTGAACGGGGCGCCCGCCGTGCAGGCGGTGGCGAGCGCCGATGGCACGGTGTTCGAGGTGGTCGGCCCGGTGATCAGCGGCACCAAGTCGGACCAGCCGGTCACCGACGTGACGACCATCGACCCGTTCTCCGCGGTGGTGATCACCGACGCCCACGCCGGCCAGACCGAGACGGTGACCGTCACGCTGTCGAATGCCGCGAACGGCGCGCTGTCGAACCTCGGCGGCTTCATCGCTACCGACGCCCCGGGCGTCTACACCGACACCGGCACCGCCTCCCAGGTCACCACGGCGCTCGATGGCCTGGTATTCACGCCGGCCGTCGATACCGGCCCGCTGGGCCACCACGTCACCACCACATTCACCATCCAGGCAACCGACACCGCGGGTGCCGTCGCCACCGACAGCACGACGAGCGCCGTGGCAACCGCCGTGACGACCCTGGTCACGCTGGCCACCTTCAACGGCACCGGCAACGGGGCCAACCCCTATGGCGGCCTAGTCGCCGATTCCTCCGGCGACCTGTTCGGCACCACCAAGGCCGGCGGCGCGGACAGCGACGGCACGCTGTTCGAGATCGCCAAATCCGCCGGCGTCTTCGCCAGCACGCCAACAACGCTGGTCACCTTCAACGGCACCCTCAACGGGGCCTTGCCCGAGGGCGGCCTCATCACCGACGCGGGCGGCGACCTGCTCGGCACGACCGCCGGGGGCGGGGCGAACGGTGCCGGCACGGTGTTCCAGCTCAGCAAGACCGGCCCGAGCAACTACGCCGGCGCGCCGACCACGCTGGTCACGTTCAGCGACGTAAGCAACATCGGCTACCGCCCGGTTGCCGGTGTGATCGCCGACAGCGCCGGAGACCTGTTCGGTACTGTTTCTTTCCCGGGCGGCGCCAACGACGGCGCGGTGTTCGAGATCGTCAATGGCACGACCACGCTCACCCAGGTGGTCGGCTTCACCAGCTTCAGCGAGGGCCTGCAGCCCGACGGTGCGCTGCTGCTCGACGCCGCCGGCAACCTGCTCGGCACGACAAATATCGGCGGGGCGGGCGGCGACGGCATGGTGTTCGAGGTGGAAAACACCGCCACCGGCTACGCCACCACGGCCACCACGCTGGTCACCTTCAACCTCGCCGGCAGCGCCAATGGCGCGAACCCGCTGGGCGGCCTGATCACCGACGCCAACGGCGACCTGTTCGGCACGACCTCGGGCGGCGGGACGCACGGCGACGGCACGGTGTTCGAGATCGCCTACAACGGCACCAGCTACGCCACCACGGCGACCACGCTGGTCAACTTCGACGGCACCGGCGACGGCGAAAACCCCGCCGACACCCTGCTCATCGACACCAACGGCAACCTGTACGGCACGACACAGAACGGCGGGGCCGACGGCGACGGCACGGTGTTCGAGATCGCCAACACCGCCACCGGCTACGCCACCTCGCCGACCACGCTGGCCACGTTCAACGGCACCGGCAACGGGGCGAACCCCTATGCCGGCCTGCTGGCCGACCCCACCGGGAACCTGTTCGGCACCACCCAGAACGGCGGGGCGGACGGCGACGGCACGGCATTCGAGGTGGTGAGCACCGGCGCGAACTTCGCCGCTGTCATCGCAGGCACCACCGCGAACCAGGCGGTGACCGATGCGACGACCATCGACCCGTTCTCCGCGGTCACGATCACCGACCCCAAAGCGGACCAGACCGAGACCGTCACGGTCACGCTGTCCAGCGCCGCCAACGGCACGCTGTCCAACCTGGACGGCGGCAATTTTGGCGCCGGCGTCTACACCGACACCGGCACCACCGCCCAGGTCACCACCGCGCTCGATGGCCTGGTGTTCACCCCGACGGATCATCAGGTGCCGCCGGGCCAGACCGTCACCACCACGTTCACCATCGCGGACACCGACACTTTTGGCGCCACCGCGACCGACAGCACCACCTCGGTCGTCACCACCGCCGTCGCCGTCCCGGTCACCATCACCGGGACGGAGGCGGACCAGGCGGCAACCGACCGCTCGACGGTCAATCCATTCGCCAATGTGACGATCTCGGATCCGAACGCCGGCCAGATCGAGACCGTGATCCTCACCCAGTCCGCCACCGCGAACGGCACGCTGTCGAACCTCGGCGGCTTCACCGCCATCGCCACCCCGGGCGTCTACGTCGACACCAACACCGCGACCCAGGTGACCGCGGACCTCCGGGGGCTGGTGTTCACGCCCACCTTCTATCCCGGCGTGGTCGGCGCGACTGCCAGCACCGGCTTCACCATCGCCGACACCGACACCGCGGGCCTCAACGCCACGGACAGCACGACCAGCGTCGTCGCCACCGCGGTGCCGATCCTCACCACGCTGGCCACCTTCAACGACACCGACGGCGCGAACCCGCTCGGCGGCCTGCTGGGCGACACCACCGGTGACCTGTTCGGCACGACCTTGTTCGGCGGGGCGACCAGCAATGGCACGGTGTTTGAGATCGCCAAGACCGCCGCCGGCTACTCCACCACACCGACCGCGCTGGTCAGTTTCGCCGGCGTCGGCGGCATCGGGGAATCCCCCCATGGCGGCCTGCTCGCCGACGCGGCCGGGGACTTGTTCGGCACGACCTTCTTCGGCGGGGCGACCGGCGATGGCACGGTGTTCGAGATCGCCAACACCGCCACCGGCTACGCCACCTCGCCGACCACGCTGGTCGCGTTCAACCTCACCGGCAACGGCGCGAACCCGTCCGGCAGCCTGATCGCCGACCCCGCCGGCGACTTGTTCGGCACGACGCAGAACTACGGCGCGGGCGGCGACGGCACGGTGTTCGAGATCGCCAACACCGCCACCGGCTACGCCACCTCGCCGACCACGCTGGCCAGCTTCAGCGGCGGCGGCAACGGCGCGAGCCCGTCCGCCGGCCTGCTCGCCGACCCCGCCGGCGACTTGTTCGGTACCACATCGACCGGCGGCGCGGACGGCGGCGGCATGGTGTTCGAGATCGTCAACACCGCCACCGGCTACGCCACCACCCCAACCACGCTGGTCGCGTTCAACGGCACCGGCAACGGCCGCGAGCCGCTGGGCGGCCTGATCACCGACCCCAACGGCGACCTGTTCGGCACCACCTACGGCGGCGGGGCAGACAGCGACGGCACGGTGTTCGAGATCGCCAACACCGCCACCGGCTACGCCACCAGTCCGACCACGCTGGTCACCTTCGACGGCACCGGCAACGGCGCGGGCCCCGATGACGGCCTGATCGCCGACGCCAACGGCGACCTGTTCGGCACCACGGACTTCGGCGGTGCGAACGGCCACGGCACGGTGTTCGAGATCGCCAACGCCGCCACCGGCTACGCCACCACGCCGATCACGCTGGCCACCTTCGACGGCACGGGAAACGGGGCAAACCCGACCGCCGGCCTGATCGCCGACGCCGCCGGGGACCTGTTCGGCACGACAGACGCGGGCGGATCGACCGGCGACGGCACGGCGTTCGAGCTTACCGACACCGGCCTGACCTTCGCCCCGGTGATATCAGGCACCCAGGCCGGCCAGCTTGTGACGGACGCGGCGACCATCCACCCGTTCGCCGATGTCACGATCACCGACGGCAACTCCGGCCAGACCGAGACCGTGACGGTCACGCTGTCCAACGCCCTGAACGGCACGCTGTCGAACCTCGGCGGCGGCAGCTATGCCGCCGGGCGCTATAGCGACACGGGGACCGCCGCCCAGGTCACCGCGGCGCTGGACGGCCTGGTGTTCATCCCGACCGCGCATCAGGTGGCGGTCGGCCAGACGGTGACCACCACCTTCACCCTCAGCGACATCAACACCGCGAACAGCTTCGCGACCGACACCTCGACCAGCGTCACCGCCACGGCGGCGCCGCCGCTGACCACGCTGGTCACCTTCAACGGCACCGGCAACGGCGCCGATCCTGTTGGCGGCGTGCTCGCCGACGCCGCCGGCAACCTGTTCGGCATGACGCTCCAGGGCGGGGCGAACCACGACGGCACGGTGTTCGGGCTCGCCAAGACCGGCAGCACCTATGCCGCCGCACCGACCACGCTGGCCACCTTCGCCGGCACCAGCAACGGCAAATTCCCGGCCGGCGGCGTGGTCGCCGATGCGGCCGGGGACCTGTTCGGCGAGACCCAGGCCGGCGGGGCAAGCGGCGACGGCACGGTGTTCGAGATCGCCAACACCGCAACCGGCTACGCCACCTCGCCGACCACGCTCGCCACCTTCACCGGCATCGCCAACGGAGCGACCCTGTTTGGCGGTTTGATCGCCGACGACGCCGGCGACCTGTTCGGCACTGCGAGCAAGGGGGGCACGGACAACGACGGCACGGTGTTCGAGATCGCCAACACCGCCACCGGCTACGCATCGCCCACCACCCTGGTCACCTTCATCGGCACCGGCAACGGGGCAACGCCGAAGGGGGGTCTGCTGGCGGACGCCGCCGGCGATCTGTTCGGCACGACAAACGCCGGCGGGGCCGACGGCGACGGCACGGTGTTCGAGATCGCCAACACCGCCACCGGCTACGCGACCATACCCACCACGCTGGTCACCTTCACCGGCGCCGGAACGGGTGCGGAACCCTTCGGCAGCCTGATCACCGATGCCGCCGGCGCTCTGTTCGGGGTAACGATGGCGGGCGGTGCGGACGGCGACGGCACCGTGTTCGAAATTGCCAACACCGCCACCGGCTACGCCGCCACGCCCATCACGCTGCTCACCTTCGACGGCGCCGGGAATGGCGCAACCCCCGGCGCCAGCCTGATCGCCGACGCCGCCGGGGACCTGTTCGGCACGACGGAGAGCGGCGGCGCGGACGGCGACGGCACGGTGTTCGAGCTCGCCAGGACGGCCACGGGCTACGCCGCCACGCCCACCACGCTGGTCACCTTCACCGGCAGCGGCAATGGTGCGGACCCACGCGGCAACCTGATCGCCGACGTCGCCGGGGACCTGTTCGGCACGACGCAGAATGGCGGAGCGAGCGGCGACGGCACGCTGTTCGAGCTGACCGGCACCGGCTTGACGTTTGCCCCGGTGATCACCGGCACCGCCTCCGGCCAGACGACGACCGACAACGCAACGATCAACCCGTTCACGTCAGTCACGATCACCGATGGCAATGCCGGGCAGACCGAGACCGTGACCGTCACGCTGTCCTCGGCGGCGGACGGCACGCTGTCGAATCTCGGCGGCGGCAGCTTCAAATCCGGCGCCTATTCCGACACCGGCACCGCCGCCGAGGTCACCGCGGCGCTGCGCGGCCTGGTGTTCACGCCGACCGTCGGGGAGGTCGCGGCAGGCCAGACCGTCACCACGACGTTCACCATCGTCGATACCGATACCGCAACGGCCTCGGCCACCGACAGCACCACGACCGTGGTCACGACCGATACGGGCCCCCGCACCCTGACCTGGACCGGCGCGGCCAACACCAGCTTCACCAACGCCGCCAACTGGGACGACACAACGTTCGGACACACCCCCGCGCTCTGGGCCGAGAACGCGACGGACACGGTGCAATTCGCCGGCACCGGCGGTGCGATCACCGGAACCGATACCGCTTCCGCCGTGTTATTTGGCGGCGGCGCCTGGCAACTGGAGTCAGGTGCGGACCTGACAACCCCGGGCAGCGTGACGGTCGGCGACGCGCAGTCCAGCGACCTGCTGATCAACTCGGGCGCCGCCCTGGTCGGGACCGGCACCGCCGGCGCTATCATCGCCAACCAGTCCGGCGCCGGCGGCTCCGAGGTCGATGTCACCGGCGCGGGCTCCGACTGGCAGGTCGGCGGCACCCTCGTCGTCGGCAACGCCGGCTTCGGCTCGCTCTCCCTCTCCCAAGGCGCCACCGTCTCGGCCGGCGGCCTCGACCTTGGCGCCGCCTTGGGCGGCGACGGCGTCGTCTCGATCGTCGGCACCACCACCGTGCTGAACCTTACCGGCGACCTGACCGTCGGCGACCAGTCGACCGGGGAGCTCACCCTGCTGTCCGGCGCGCAGCTCAACGCGGTGAACGGCAACGTCGGCGGCGCCGGCCTCAACTCCCCGAGCAGTGTCGACATCGAGGGCGCCGGCAGCCACCTCGACTTCGCCGGCACGCTGGCGATCGGGCTGAACGGCCCGGCGGTGTT
>Ga0209415_10015539_pt1 | contig 12326 bp, 10 predicted proteins | sample PeaSoiSIISIP2007_FD_187696 | JGI IMG/M metagenome (GOLD analysis project Ga0209415, IMG submission 187696) | Peat soil microbial communities from Weissenstadt, Germany - SII-SIP-2007 (SPAdes) (version 2) | ecosystem: Environmental > Terrestrial > Soil > Wetlands > Peat | place: Germany... | reverse complement strand
CGCCCCCGCCTCGCTGAAGTAATCCGGCGCGGTCAGGCGCAACTCCGTCTTCGATGCGACACCGAAATGCAGCAGGCTCTCCGGCCCGTCCAGTGTACGCTGCCCCTCGCTCACCGTGTCCGTGAATCCGTTCTCGATCTGCAGGGTGCCGGCCGGCACAACCACGCTCGAATCCGTCACCGACGGCCGATCCGTTGCAATGGGAGCCGGCGCACTATCGTCCGCGACCGCGCAAACGCACGCCCAAATCACCGCCACGAAGGCGACCGCCGGCCCGCGCATCACTGCTTCAGAAACTCCACCACCGGCCCCAGCGCGAGAGCGGGGAAATAGCACAAAGCGCCCACCAGCAGGATCGTTCCGAACACCAGTGCGCCAAACGTAGGCGTGTCACTCGGCAGCGTCCCCGCCGTCGTGGCCAGCCGCCGCTGCCCCGCGAGCCGTCCGGCAAGAGCCAGCGCCAGCACCGCCAACCCATAGCGCCCCACCAGCATGGCGATCACTGTCGTCCAGTTGTAGAACGGCGTGTTGACGCTGAGCCCGGCCATGGTCATTCCATTATTGGCCATGCAGGATGCGTATGCGAGCAGAATCTCGGTGAAGCCATGCGGCCCCGTGTTGGTCACCAACCCTGCTCGCCCCGCGCCGGTGGCTACCGCAATCCCCGTCAGCAGCAGCACCACCATCGGCGTCATCAGCGCATACAACGCGATCCACCTCGTCTCCGCCGGCCGGATCTTCTTGCCCAGATATTCCGGTGTGCGCCCTACCATCAGGCCCCCCAGAAACACCGCGACCAGCGCGACCATGACAATGCTGTAAACACCCGCGCCGAGCCCTCCAAATACAACTTCGCCGAGTAGTAGAAACGTCAGCGGTACGGTGACGCCCAGCGGCTGCCACGAATCGATCATGGAATTTTAAGAACCGGTGGATGTGTTCGAAGTCACCACCGTGGTCAACACAGTTTCAGCGAAGCCGAACCGCACCTCTTTGCCTTCCATGTTCCCGCCGGCCAGATGCAGTCCCGCCAGTTGCGGGGGCGCAGCCGTTTCCGCCCACTGACAGATCGCCAGCCCCGGGATGAACAACGCAATCATTACGATCAGCAGAGTCCATCCGGCGCGCGGTCGCCCCGCCAGTCGCCCGAACGTGATCATGAGCGACGCAGGCAGCATCCACCGAGGCCAGACTAACGGAGCCGGACGGAAAAAGTCATAGAGAAGCCATGAAGAACCTATTAAGAGCCAGCCGCCCTGTGACCCCGCCCCAACCGACAACTACCCGGTCCGCGTTGCCAGACGTCCGGGATTGTCTCTGATCACCGTGCCTTCACCATGTCCGCCCAGATCGACCATCAGTTGCTGCAGCGCGCCATCGTGAAGCACGTTGTTGCTGACCACACAGTCCTGCAACTCCCGAACGACAAAGCCGTACGAAGGCGACCACACACCGCGCCCGCCATCGTCGCGCCCCATCTGCAGGTTGTTGCCACAACACGTGATGCCGCGCGCCTGCTCCAGCCGGATCTGCGACGAATCGTGTGTATCGGGCTTTGCGTTCTTCCCGCTGCGCTTGACGAAGTTGCCCGTGATGCTCATCTGCACGCCGCCAATCACCGACAGCCCGGTTGTCCCGGCACGGTCGAAGAAATTTCCGGTGATGTTGTAGCCATCGCCGCGGTTGATCAGAATCCCTTCCTGGCCATTCCACTCGATCCGGTTCCCCGTGAACGTGCACGAGGCGTTCTCGTTCCGCGCCGCAAAACCCGCGCCGCCGTTTCCCGAAAGCCAGTTGTCCAGCAGAAAGCCATCCCACCCGCGCAGCGAGATGCCGTCGCCTCCGTTGCCGCCGATCATCGAATGGCGAATGGAGAAACACCACGCGCGCGTCAGGCGAACTCCGTCGCCGCTGAAGTTCGCAATCTGGCAGCGCTCGATGCGAAACGTGTCTTCCTGTTTGCCGTAGTCGGGCTTGTTCAGCCAAACGCCATGAACGCCGGAGCCGAGTTTGCCGCCATCCAGACAGATGCCATCGATCGTCGCGCCGAACGCACCCGTGATGTTCAGCAAACAGCCGGCGTGTTCGCTGGCCAGACGGATCACCGAGCCGAATCCGTGCTCGTAGTCCCAGGAAGGAATCCCGATGAGCGAAACGTGCGGGCGCAACTGCAGTTCCCCGCTCCGATAAACCCCAGGAGGCAGGAAAACCGCTCCGCCGCGAGACGCCGCAGCGTCGATGGCGTTCTGAATCGGCCCGGTGTCGTCCGCCTTTCCGTCCCCGCGCGCGCCGAGAGAGCGAGCGTTCAGGAAAGTATCGGCTGGAACCTCTGCGGCTGCGGCCGAGCTCCCCTGCATGGCCATCCACATTCCGCCCAGTGCCGCCGTGCGCGCGAACTGCCGGCGTCCGCGAATTGCCTCGTCAATCTCTTCAGCCATGCGCTCGCCCTTCAGACTCGAATCGCCTGCGCCGCCGCATCCCACGTAGCTACGCCGTGGTGGAAGTACGAGTGGTTCGCCATGTGGCACGCAATCGCCGTATTGTTCCCGAAGACCTCGTCCTCCGGCACGTGTTGCCGCGTCTCGACTGCGCGGAAGAAAGCCTCCAGATGATCGACGCTGTCGTTGTATCCCGGCGGAGCCGAGTACGTCTCCACCTCGCGCAGCGGCGTTGACGCGTCGGGATGTGCGGCGCGCCACTCCTCCAGATATTGCTGCTTCGCCGCCGCGGTCCATCCGTTCAGCGCATAACCCTCCGGATGCGGCGAGGCATCCTGCGGCGTCACCGTCAGCGTGTTGCCGTTGATGGTCATCGTGGCCTGCTTGCCGTAGAAGATGAGCGATTCGCCCGAGTCATTGTTCTGGTTGCAGTGAATGGCGACGGCCACGCCCGGATAATCGTAAATCGTGACCAACAGATCGGGAAAATCGCGGCCATCGGTGAAATGCGTCAGGCTTCCGCTGGACATCGCCCGGCTCGGAATTGCGTTGATTCCGGTCACGCACTGAATGCCCGAGAGCAGATGCACGAACAGATCGCCGGCCAGCCCCTCGCCATAATCGGCGAAGCAGCGCCAGCGGAAGAAACGCGCCGCGTCGAACGGCCGCTCCGGAGCGTCGCGCAGAAACGTCGGCCAGTCGATGGTCTGCGGACTCGCATCGTGCGGGATCGGATAAACCCAGGCGCCCGACGGCGAATTGCGATCCGTGTGCGCCTGGATGTAGTGAACTTCGCCCAGCCGCCCCGACGCGTAGATCTCCGCCGCCTTCTTATAAACAATGTTGCTGACCCTCTGGCTGCCGCACTCGAAGATGCGCTGGCCGGCCTGCAGCGCCTTCACCATCTCCAGCCCGTCCGCCACCGTGTGCGACATCGGCTTTTCGCAATAGACGTCCTTGCCCGCCGCTACCGCATCCAGCACCACGCGCCGATGTTGATGGTCGGGCACCGCCACGATCACCGCATCCACGTCCTTGCGATCGAGCAGCGAACGGTAGTCGCGCGTGGTGGGCACCTCCGCGCCGTACGCTTCCTTGCCCGCCTTCTGATGCATGTCGTAGAGATCGGCCGTGGCTACCAGTTCGCACGATGGCGCCTCGCGCGCCGCGCGCAGCAGATCGCAGCCGCGAATCCCCGTCCCGATGGAGACGAACCGGATCCTTCGCCCGCTCGCTCCGCCGCCGCCCTCGGGCCCCAGTATCTTCGCCTGCAACATTGCACCTCCCGCCATCGCGCCCATCCCGGCGCGCACCAGTTCCCTTCGTGTCATCGGCTCCATGGTCTATGAGCTTTGCCCTTTCGTAGGCCATTCTCTCGCGAGAATCCCAGCGCTGTCCAATACCGCTACCACTTAGGTGCCGGGCCGCGCTCATTGATCGGCAGTACCAAAACTGGTACTGTATTCTATGGGTCCCGCGCTGAAGCGCCTTCCGGCGCGCTTCTACCGTTCGGACAGCGGACGCGAGCCCGTGCGCGAATGGCTTAAGGGCCTCACGCCGGGAGACCGAAAGATAATCGGCGAAGATATCAAGGATGTGGAGTTCTCCTGGCCTATCGGCATGCCACTGGTCCGTTCGCTCTGGCGAGAGCTGTGGGAAGTCCGAAGCAATCTGCCGACTGGGCGAACCGCTCGCGTCATTTTCTGTGTCGAGCAAGATTCCATGGTTTTGCTGCACGGCTTCATCAAGAAGACCCGAAAGACGCCACAGCATGACATGGATCTGGCGCTCGCTCGGAAGCGAAGAGGGATTGAATGAAGAAGAAGAACATTGGATCGTCGTTCGATAGCTGGCTCCGCGAGGAAGGCGTTTACGAGGAAGTCACCGCAGCCGCTATCAAGCGCGTTCTTGCTCGTCAGGTTGAAGCTGCCATGAAAGAACGGCAGTTCTCAAAAGCCGAAATGGCGCGACGAATGCGGACCAGCCGGGCCGCGCTGGATCGCCTTCTCGATCCGGATTACGAGTCCATAACGCTAAGCACACTGCGCAAAGCCGCAGCGGCAGTGGGACGCGAGCTTCGTCTCGAGCTGGTCTAGCCGGGCCTCGCCAATTCGACGCGAAGCTCGCCCGCATGTGCGTTCTCTTTGAGGACCTTCGTATCGAAATACGAGGAGCGGCAGAGCGGAGCTTGCCGACGCTTGACGTTCTTAACCCGGAAAAAGAGAATTGGCTCGCCCCCGCACATACTGGCCTGTATCGTCACCTCTACTTCATCCGGCGAACACTGGCCACTCTGCGTGAGTTTGCGGAGGCTCTTGAGCTTCTCACCAAGGACATGGACAAAGATCCCAGCCTTCGGCCTACGTTTGTTGGGCTCTCAGATGAGGCGCCCGCGCTCTGGGATGCGGCGATGCAGTTCTTCAAAACGAACAGAACCCTGTTGGAGAAGATACGCAACGACGTCGGCGGTCACTTCGGTCACCCGGCGGCTCTAAACGCCCTCTCGCTGCTTCAACCCGAGGCATGCGGCACGATCGTCCTCGCTCAGAGGGTGGTGGAATCTCGTGGCCAACGAGACATGGAAGCCGATCAGCAATTGAGACTGCCTATTGCGACTGAGATCGTCGGAACGGCTTTGCTGAAGCACCTCCCAAACGCAGACATCGCGCAATATGGCGCATTCGTGACGGATTTTCTGAAGCCGGCCTACCAGCATGCAATCAACTGCGTTTACATCCTCGTCAGAGAGCACCTCTGGGAACGATTCGGGTCCTGAGCCCCTCACCCTGCAGACCCCCTACTCCCCATGATGTAGACTGTCTATAGCCTTACCCATGCCCTCCAAAGACCGCTACCAGAACCGCATCGAGCTCCTGCAGGGCACCCTCGACATGCTCATTCTCAAAACCCTGCAGTGGGGCCCGCAGCACGGCTACGGCATCATCCAGGCTATCCGTACCAGCTCCAGCGACGTCCTCCAGGTGGAAACCGGCTCGCTCTACCCCGCGCTCCACCGGCTCGAGCGCCAGGGCTGGCTCGCCTCGGAATGGAAGCAGACCGAAAGCAACCAACGGGCGAAGTTCTACCGCCTCACGCCCGCCGGCAAACGGCAACTCGCCTCCGAGCACCAGCGCTGGACCATGCTCTCCGCCGCCATCGCCGGAATCATGAGCCCCGAAAAGGAACAGCCATGAGCGCCGAAAAGGAAAGGCTATGAACCGCCGCCGCCGCAACCGCGAGCTGAACGAAGAGCTGGAAGCTCACCTCCGCATGGCCGAGCGCGACCGTCTGGACCGCGGCCAGTCGCCCGACGACGCCCACTTCAACGCGCTCGCCGAATTCGGCAACAAGGGACTCGTCCAGGAGGTCACTCGCGACATGTGGGGATGGACATCCGTCGAACGCCTGCTGCAGGACTTCCGCTACGGCGCGCGCATGCTGCGCAGGAACCCTGGCTTCACCATCGTCGTCGTGCTCACCCTTGCCCTCGGCATCGGCGCCAACACCGCCATCTACAGCGTCATTCACGCCGCCCTCGCGCCGCTCGGCATCCCCAATCCCGATCGCGTCGTCATGGTCTGGACCGAGAACGCCAAACGCAACTGGCATCAGTTTCCCGCCTCCGTCCCCGACTATCGCGACTGGCAGGCCAGCGGCGTCTTCTCCAGCCTCGCCGGCGTTAGTGACGGCGGATTCAACCTGCGCCTTGCCGATCGCACCGAGCACATCGACGGCATGAGCGTCACTCCTGAGTTCTTCCCGGCCCTCGCCGTCGCGCCGCGCCTTGGCCGAGCTTTCCGGCCCGAAGAAGGCCAGGCCGGTCATGATCAGGTGGCCATCCTCAGCGATTCCCTGTGGCGTTCTCACTTCGCTGCCAACCCAAACCTCGTCGGCTCCACGATCATGATCGATGGCGTCCCCCGAACTGTCGTCGGAGTCCTCCCGCCTTCCTTCCCGAAATTTGAAAAGGAAGAAATCTACACGCCTCTGGTCTTCCCCGGCGATGTCGCCGCCGATCGTGGTTCTCGTTTTTTCCAGGTCATCGGCCACCTGCGCGACGGCATCAGTTTCGCCGCAGCCGAGCGCCGCGTGGCTGGGATCGAGCGCCGCCTGAGCACTCAATACAAGGAGGACACCGGACACACGGTGGCCCTTCAGCCGGTGGAAGACTCAATCGTCGAGGACGCGCGCACGCTGCTGGCGCTCCTGTTCGGCGCGGTCGGCTTTGTCCTGCTCATCGCCTGTGCCAACATCGCCAACCTCCTGCTCGCCCGCGGCACTTCACGCCAGAAGGAAATGGCCCTGCGCGCGGCTCTTGGCGCCGGACGATGGCGTCTCTGCCGGCAGCTTCTCTCCGAAAGCGTGTTGCTTGCTCTCATCGGGGGAGCGCTGGCCATCGTTCCGTCGCTGCTCGCGATGCGTTTCGTCACCTCCTTTCAGATAGACGAGCTGCGCAACGCCAACCTCATCGCGCTCAACTCCAGCGTGCTCGTCTTCAACCTCGCCCTTTCCTTCGCCACTGGCATTCTCTTCGGGCTCGTGCCTGCGTGGCAGGCCTGGAAAACCAACGTCGGCGACACCATGCGCGAAGCCTCGCGCAGCTACACCGGCGGCACTCAGCATCGGCTCCGCGGCGTATTCGTGATTGCCGAAATCGCCCTCACCATGGTGCTGCTGGTCGGCGCGGGCCTCATGCTGCGCAGCTTTGCCCACCTTCGCTCGGCCAACCCAGGCTACGACACAGGCAACGTGCTCACCATGCGCGTTTCTCTCTCCGATCGGCAATACGCCGCGCCCGAAAAACAGGCTGCGTTCTTCGAGCGCGTGACTCGGGAGGCTGGCGCGTTGCCGGGCGTTGCCACCGCTTCCGCCATCCAGGATCTCCCTGGCAGCGACAATCTCCACGGCAGCGGCCTGCTCCGTCCCGACCGGCCCGACCCGCGCCCCGAAGACATTCGCATCGAACTCACCGATTGCGTCATGGCCGGCTACTTCGATGCCATGCGCATCCCGCTTGTCCGTGGCCGCTACCTGAACGAAACCGACACGAAATCCTCCACGCCCGTCGTGGTCATCGATGAATACACCGCGCACCTGAACTGGCCCAACGAAGATCCGGTCGGCAAGCAACTCAAGTTCGGCACGAAGAAAGCGCCGCGGCAAATCGTCGGCATCGTGGGCAACGTCGATCAGGGAATCCTCGTGAAGCTGCTCAAGGGACAGATCGGCCAGGCGTATATTCCCGGCTCCCAGTTGCCCTCACCGTACATGACTCTGGTCCTGCGAACCCGACTCGATCCCTCATCGCTGATCCCGGCCATGCGTTCGCTGGTGCGCGGCATCGACATCGATCAGCCGGTCTTCCAGGTGAAGTCGCTCGAAGGCATACGTACCACCAACCGCGCGCCCCAACAGCTTGCTACATCCCTGCTCGGCAGTTTCGCGGGCGTTGCACTCCTGCTGGCGGCCATCGGTATCTACGGAGTGATCGCCTACGCTGTCGGCCAGCGCACGCGCGAGTTCGGCGTGCGTATCTCGCTGGGCGCGAATCGGCTCGACGTTCTGCGTCTGGTGGTGCGCCAGGGAATCGTGCTCACGTCGATCGGCATGGTTGCCGGCCTCGCCGGCGCCTTCGCGCTCACCCGCCTGATGTCCAGCCTGCTCTACGGTGTCGCCGCCACCGATCCCCTCACGTTCGCCGGTGGCGCAATGCTGCTCGCTGCGGCCTCCCTCACCGCCTGCCTCATCCCGGCCCTTCGCGCCACGCGAGTGGATCCCGTCGTCGCTCTCCGTTGCGAGTGATTCTTCTGGTACTGTATTCAAAGTGAAACCGCGCCTCTGGCTGGCACTGGTCGCCATCGTTGTGGTCGTCAGCCAGACCACGTTCACCATCGACGTCATTCGCGAACTCACCGGCAACTATCCTGCGACGCCCATCTACGTCGGCAATCCCTGGCCCACCGTATACGCCGTCGCGTACGGCGACTCGGTCCGCAGCGGCGATCGCGTCCTCGCCGTTGAAGGGCGCCCGCTCGTCGGTGACAGAGACCTTCCCCAGGTGCTTCACGCAAAGAACCCCGGCGAACCACTGCACGTTTCCGTCTCCCGCAACGGGCAGCGTTTGGAATGTGCCATCTCGCTTCAGCCCGTCTCCAAATGGTGGGTCTTCGAAGTCGTCTGGGACCTGTTCATGCCCTGGCTTTCCATCGCGCTCAGTCTGTGGGTGGTAGCGGCGCGCCCCCGCGATCTGCGCTCATGGTTGCTTCTCGGCATCCTCATCGGCCTTTGCCAGATCGGCCGAGGAGAAAGCCTTGCCCTGGGCTGGCCCACGGTTCTCGGGATGATCTCTGAGTTCTACGTGGCCATCGCGGTGCGAGCCTGGCCCGTTTGCATGATGCTCTTCGGAGTCTACTTTCCGCGCCGCTGGCGTTTCGATCAGCGTTTTCCGTGGATCAAATGGCTCCTGATTACTCCGCTCGCCGTTTTCGGCCTGTGGGATGGTTCGCGCGGCGCCGTCGCGGTGATGAACCATGTCGCCGGCCAGTGGCCCAATCTGCTGCCCCAATGGGTGGAACTCACGTTGATGGGCACCTCCGTCAGTGGGTTCTTTTTCGCTATGGGCAACAAGATTCACGACAAGGAAGCTCCGCTCACTCCTGATGACGTGCGGCGCGTCAACCTGATTCATGGCGGATGCCAGGCCGCGCTCACGCCATACTCCATCGTTTTCTTCTACAGCCTGACCGTGAACCATCATCTTCCGCGGCAGGGGGCCCTCCTGATCGCGGCCATCATGTGCATGGTCCTGCTGCCCATCACGCTGGCTTACGTCATCGTCGTCGAGCGCGCGCTCGATGTCCGCGTGGTCATCCGCCAGGGCATGCAGTACGCACTGGCGCGCGGCGGCATCCGCATTCTCCAGTTGTTGGTCGGCGGGGCGGTCGTCTATTTCTCGCTCCGGCTGCTCGATATGAAGAACGTTAACGAGGTTGTTCGCATCCTGTTCTTCGCAGCCGGCATCTACCTTGTAATTCGCCTCCGCGACCTCGCCGGCGTCGCGCGCCGCTGGCTCGACAAGCGCTTCTTCCGCGAAGCTTACGATGCCGAACGCATTCTCGGCGAGCTGAGCGAACAGGTTCGCGCCATCCTGGATACCGACGAGCTTCTCCACACCGTGACAGCCAAGATCGCTGAGTCGCTGCACGTGGAGCGCATCGCCGTGTTGCTGCAGCAGGGCGGCATGTTCCGACCCGCGTTCGCCACCGGCTACCCAGTGCCGCCCGATGTTGCCTTTCCCAGCGGCACGCCGATACTCACCCGCCTTCGCGACTCGCGCGAACCGGTTCCCATCAGTGCTCGCGAAGGCCCGGAGCTTACCGCTCTCGACTCGCAACTCCTGCTCCCGCTCTCTTCGAAGAAGGATCTGCTCGGCTTCATCAGCCTCGGCCCCAAGCGATCCGAAGAACCGTATTCCTCGAGCGACACGCGCCTGCTCAGCACCGTCGCCGCCCAAACCGGGCTCGCATTGGAGAACAGCAGGCTTTCCGAGACCATCGCCCACGAGGTTGCGCAGCGCGAGCTGATTCACCGCGAGATCGAGATCGCCCGGGAAGTGCAGCAGCGCCTCTTCCCGCAGAATCTGCCACACATCGCTTCGCTCGATTACGCCGGGCACTGCCGTCCCGCGCAGGGAGTCGGCGGCGATTACTACGATTTCCTCGCGCTTTCAGATGGGCAGCTCGGCCTGGCCATCGCCGACATCTCCGGCAAAGGAATTCCCGCCGCATTGCTGATGGCCAGCCTGCAGGCGTCGGTGCGCGGCCAGTCGCAGGGCGGTTCCAATGTCGCCGGGCTCATGACCAACGTGAATCGCCTGGTCTATGAAGCGTCGCCGGCGAATCGCTACGCGACATTCTTCTATGCACAGTATGAACCCGGCACGCGCAGGCTGACCTGGTCCAACGGTGGACACAATCCGCCGATTCTGCTGCGCGGTGACGAGGTGATCCGGCTCGAAACAGGCGGATCGGTGGTCGGCCTGTTCCCGCGCTGCACCTATGAACAGGATTCGATGACGCTGCAGCCCGGCGACGTGCTGGTGCTCTATACCGACGGCGTGAGCGAAGCCGAGAATCCGGCCGAAGACGAGTTCGGCGAAGACGCCCTCATCGCCGCCGCGCGTGCCTGTCGCGACCAGCCGCCGAGCGAAATGATCGCCGGTATCATACAAGCGGCCGACGCTTTCGCCGCCGGTGCACCCCAGCACGACGACATGACCCTGGTGGTCGCCCGCGTGTCGTAGCCCTACCTTCTCTTTCTTGTTGGACGCCGCTCCTTCACCGCTTCCACCACCGAGAACTGCAACTGCCGCTGCACCGCGTCCACGCGATCCAGCATCACCTTGACCCGTTGTCCGATTGCATACTCGCGCCGGCTTCGCTCGCCGATAATCCGCCGGACGTTTTCGTGCCAGGAGTATCGGTCGCCCGGCAGCGTGTCGATCGGAACCAGTCCTTCAATGAACAGATCCCGCAGCTCCACGAAGAATCCGAACTTTGCCGTGCTGATGATCAGCGCGTCGAACTCCTCGCCGACGCGATCCTCCATGAACTTCGCTTTCTTCCACTCCACCAGCTCGCGCTCGGCATCCGCCGCCCGCCGTTCGCTTTCCGACGACTCGTCGGCGATCTTCGCCACCTCGGCTTCGGTCAGCTCGCGCGCCGTCCCGTCGTCCAGCCACGCCGAGAGAATCCGATGCACAATCAGATCCGGATAGCGCCGGATGGGCGACGTGAAGTGCGTGTAGCTCGGCGCGGCCAGCGCGAAGTGCCCGCGGTTCTCGGCGCTGTATCGCGCCTGCTTCAGCGACCGCAGCATCAGATAGCTGAGAATCCGCTCCTCCGGCTTGCCTTCGATCTGCGCCACCAGCTTCTGGTAGTGCCGCGAGGTTATGGCCACCTCTTCCGGCAGCTCAATTTCACGCCGCACCTTCGTGCCGTCGCGCCGCCTCTGCGTGTTGCCGAACTTCCGGATCGGGAGCGGCCCGACACCCAGCGAATATCCAAACGTCGCGGCGATCTGCTCGAACTCCATTACGCGCTTCGGATCGGGCTTTTCGTGGATGCGGAACATCGTGGGCACGCCGAGGCCCTCCAGATGCGCCGCCACGGCCTCGTTCGCCGCCAGCATGAACTCCTCAATCAGCCGATGCGCGATGTTGCGTGGCGCGCGAATCACGCCGGTCATCTCGCCGAACTCGTCGAACTCGATCAGCGGCTCGGGCATATCGAAATCGATGGACCCGCGCTTCACTCGCCTGCGATTCAGGATGAGCGCCAGCTCGCGCATCAGCTCGAATCGCGGAACCAGCCGGCCGTATCGTTCGCGCAGGGCCGCGTCGCCTTCCAGAAGCTGATGCACCGCGGTGTAGCTCATTCGCTCCGCGCTGCGAATAACGCCGCGCATGCACTGTTGTCCGACGACGTCGCCGCGATGATCGATCTCCAGCAGCACCGAAAGAACCAGCCGATCCACGCCAGGCTTGAGCGAACAGATCTCCGTCGAAAGCTCCAGCGGCAGCATGGGCACCGCGCGATCCGGAAAATAGACGCTGGTTCCCCGCAATCGTGCTTCGTTATCGATCGGCGTGTCCGGTCGCACGTAGTGGCTCACGTCGGCGATATGCACCTGCAGCGCGTAGTTGCCGTTGTCCAGCCGATCCACCCACACCGCGTCGTCGAAATCCCGCGCCGTCTCGCCGTCGATCGTGACGATGTCGTATGCGCGAAAATCCCGGCGCCGCGCGATCTCCTCTTCAGGGATCGCCGCCGGAATCGCCCGCGCCTGCGCGATCACCTCCTCGGGGAAGCGATGCGGGATATGGTGCTT
>Ga0209415_10015538_pt1 | contig 12326 bp, 12 predicted proteins | sample PeaSoiSIISIP2007_FD_187696 | JGI IMG/M metagenome (GOLD analysis project Ga0209415, IMG submission 187696) | Peat soil microbial communities from Weissenstadt, Germany - SII-SIP-2007 (SPAdes) (version 2) | ecosystem: Environmental > Terrestrial > Soil > Wetlands > Peat | place: Germany... | reverse complement strand
CGAGGGACTTTAAATAAACAACAGCCTCGCCCCGCGAGGCGGCGGCCAAGGGGCCGGATGGCCCCGCCCGGCGAGGGACTTTAAATAAACAACAGCCTCGCCCCGCGAGGCGGCGGCCAAGGGCGCGGATGCGCCCGCCCGGCGGACTTACGGCGCACCGCGCCGATACATCTTAATGCGAGAAAATATCTTCCTCGTCCCAGCCGGCCAGATCCAGGGCGGCGCGGACGGGCAGGAACGAGAAGCAGGCCTCGGCCAGGTGATGGCGGTTTTCGCGGAACAGCAGCTGTTCCAGCTTTTCGCGCAAAGCGTGGAGATAAAGGACGTCCGAGGCGGCATAGGCCACCTGTTCCTGGGTCAGCTCGGGGGCTCCCCAGTCGGAGGTCTGCTGCTGCTTCGACAAATCGACGCCGATCAGGTCGCGGCACAGATCCTTTAGGCCGTGGCGGTCGGTATTGGTGCGGCACAGCTTGCTGGCCACCTTGGTGCAATAGACCGGAGCGCAGACCACGCCGAGGAATTTCTGGATTATGGCCAGATCGAAGCGGGCATAGTGGAACAGCTTCAGGCTGGATTGATCGGCCAGCAGCTTGCGCAGATTGGGGGCGCGATAATCCTGGGTGGGGAAATGCACCACATGGGCGTTGCCGTCGCCGCCCGACAGCTGGATCACGCACAGGCGGTCGCGCTGCAGGTTCAGACCCATGGTTTCGGTGTCGATGGCGACGGATGTGCCCAACGAGACATCGGCGGGCAGATCGTAAAGGTGATAGCTGATGGCCAAAGCGGCGGCTCCCCAAAGGTCCGACGAAAGAAGAAATTTTGGGGATTATAGAGGGAGGTCTTCCCCGGTGGAAGCCTTCAGAAGAAGGCTTCCACCGGATGGAAGCTTGGTGCCCAGGAGAAGACTCGAACTTCCACGACCTTTCGGCCACTAGAACCTGAATCTAGCGCGTCTACCAATTCCGCCACCTGGGCGCAGGTACGAACCACTTGGGTCCGTCGTGCTGAGGGCCAGAGAAATACTGTTCCGCCGGGGGGTTGTCAAACACTTTTGTGAAGCTATTTCGAACTTTTTTCGCAGGGTTGAAACGGGCCTGGAAAAGGCTCCTGCCAACAGGCTGTCAGGAGGCTGTTGCTAGGGTCTTTGCACCGCCGGACATCGGCGGCATTGTTTCAGCAATCAGGAGCATCCCTGCCATGAATCGTTCCACCGTCGCCGTCTGGTTTGAAATTCCGTCCGACGATTTTCAGCGGGCCATTACCTTTTATGAAACCATCCTGGGGGTTTCCCTGCACCGGGAAACCGTGTCGCAGGGGGTCGATCTGGCGGTGTTTCCTTACGAGAAGCCAGGCATCTCGGGTTGCGTGCTGTCGGGCGGGCCTTATCATCCGGCGCGGGACGGCGGCGGAGTGATGGTTTACCTGAACTGCGACGGCCAGCTTGATGGGGTGATCGGTCGGGTCGCGGCGGCGGGCGGAAAGCTGGCCGGGCCGAAGATCGCCTTGCCCGGCGAGATGGGAACCTTCATCCATATTATTGATACCGAGGGCAACCGGATCGGTCTGCACGCTGTCTGCTGAGGAGAGAATATGAGAAGGGCCGACCGCTTATTCCGCCTTCTTCTCGCCTTGCGCGGGGGCCGCCTGACGACGGCCCGCCGCTTGGGTGAACTGCTGGAGGTGTCGGAGCGGACGATTTACCGCGACATCGCCGATCTTCAGGCTTCAGGCGTGCCCATCGACGGGGCGGCGGGGTTGGGCTATCTGCTGCGGGATTTCGAACTGCCGCCCTTGATGTTCAACCGCGCCGAGGTCGAGGCTTTGGCCTTGGGGGCCGGTATGGTGCAGGCCTGGGGCGGCCATGGGGTGGCCAGGGCGGCGGGTGAGGCCTTGGCGAAAATCCAGGCGGCCTTGCCCGAAGCCCTGGTGCAAAAGATGGAGCAAAGGCCGTTTCACGCGGCCGGTTTCCATGTGCCTAACCAGCTGCGCGATGATCTGGACCGGCTGGCCGAGGCCATTCAGCAGCATCGCCTGACCGAGATCGCCTATGAGGCTTTGGACGGCACCGAGACGCGCCGCCGCATCCGGCCGCTGGGCCTGCATTTCTGGGGCGGAGTCTGGACTTTGACCGGCTGGTGCGAGCTGCGCGAGGCCTTCCGCAATTTCCGGGTGGACCGCCTGCGCCGCCTGACGGTGCTGGACCAGAGGTTCGAAGAGCAGCCGGGGCGGACTCTGAAAGACTTTCTGGCACAGTTTTCTAAGGGTTAATCCCCCCTGCGGGTTGCATCCGAGCCACAGGTGTTTTAGCTTGCGGGGCAAGTTCTTGGGCGTTTTCCGTTCTGATTTGATCAGGCCCGAAAAAATGCCCTTAGCCCGCACGGCGCTAGAGCGGGCCGTTTGTTGCAAATTTTCATGCAGGGGAGAGGAACATGGCGAATCGCCTGGCTGTAGTGTTCGGCGGGTCCGGGTTCATCGGCCGTCATCTGGTGCAGCGTCTGGCCGCCGAAGGCTGGCGCGTCCGCGTCGCCGTGCGCGATCCCGAAGGCGCCGCCTTCCTTAAGCCGCTGGGCGATGTGGGTCAGGTGGTCCCGGTGTTTGCCGACGTTACCAAGGATGCCTCGGTGACCGCCGCCGTGCAGGGGGCCGAACTGGTGGTCAATCTGGTGGGCGTGCTGTATCAGCGCGGCAAGCAGAGCTTCAAGGCCATCCATGAGGACGCCGCCGGACGCATCGCCGCCGCCGCCACGGCCGCTGGAGCCAAGCGCCTGATCCATCTTTCTGCTCTGGGCGCCGACGCCAACTCGGCTTCGGCCTATGCCAGCTCCAAGGCTGCCGGCGAAGCGGCGGTTCTGGCCGCCTTCCCCGCAGCCACCATCCTGCGCCCCAGCGTGGTATTCGGACCGGAAGACAGTTTCTTCAACGGCTTCGTCGAGATGAGCACCTATACGCCGGTGCTGCCGGTGTTCGTCGCCGACGGCTTCAAGCCGAAATTCTGCGGCAAGATCCCTTGCGGCATCGACCTTTATGGTTCGGGCGGAACCAAGTTCCAGCCGGTCTATGTGGGCGATGTGGCCCAGGCGGTTATCAACGCCGTGGCCTCGGACGCTACCTGCGGCAAGGTCTTCGAGCTGGGCGGGCCGACGGTCTACAGCTTCAAGCAGCTGTTGGAACTGGCGCTGAAGGCCGCCGGGCGCTGCCGTCTGATCGTGCCGAAGCCGTTCTTTGCCGCCAAGATCGTCGCCTTCTTCACCCAGTTCATGCCGAAGCCGCTGCTGACCCCCGATCAGGTCAAGCTGCTGGCCAAGGATAATGTGGTGAGCCAGGGCGCCCCCGGTCTGGCCGAGCTGGGCATCAGCCCGACTGCGGCGGAAGTGATCCTGCCGACCTATCTGTCGCGCTTCAAGAATCCCTACATTCACCGCAAGTCGGCCTAGAGGTTTTTTGGTCGGTCGAAACCGGCCCCAAAACCCCTAAGTGTATTTTGAGAAACCGCCGCCTGCCCGGATACCGGGTGACGGCGGTTCTTTCATGCCTGAATGTGATGGGCCATTGTCATAAGGACTACAAATGCGCGTTTTTTTCTTCGCCAGGTCATAGACCTATGGGCATAGGTCGCTTTGACCCCGCAAAAGAGTGTCCACAAAAAAATTACGATTATTAACGTGGGTTTATAATAACGTTTGGGTTGCATCTAAGGGGCGTTGGGGCTGATTCGTCCCGTATAACGGGTTTCAAATCGTGATGAATCGATGACAGGTATATGACCATATTATCCTTATGGATATTTACAGCCTATCCATAAAGATTCCACCATTCCAAAACTTCCAGCCGATCAGGGGTTACATCCTACCCCGTTAGATTGCCGAAAGGCACGGGCTGGTATGTACGGAGGGATTTGCTATGCGTTTCATTCGTTCTCTGTTGCGTGACAAGCGCGGCGTCAGCGCCTTGGAATACGCCATTCTGGCTGGTCTGATCGTGGTTGGTATGGCCACTGCGGTTAATTCTGCGGGTGTGAAAGCCAAACTGACAACGGTCTTTACCAATGTCGGCACCGAGCTGACTGCGGCCTCAAACGCCACCAATTGATCCAAATATCTGTTTGGGCGGCTTGCGCGATATTTGCCGTGGCCGCCTTGCGGGATTTGGGCTGGCGCAGCATCGACAATGTTCTGGTTGGTTTGTCGTTGCTGTCGTGGGTTGGGTTCATGGCAAGCCGTGGGGGCGGCTTGCCTGACCTGGGGGTGTCTGTGGCGGTGGGGGCTGTGGCCTTCGCGGTGATGATCCCCTGTTATGCCCTGGGTTGGATCGGCGGCGGCGACGTCAAGTTGGCTGCCCCGGTGTTTCTCTGGGCCGGCCCGAGCAATGGTTTGACGGTTCTGGTGGTGGTGGCCGGACTCGGCGGGGTGTTGGGTCTGATTGGGGGATTGGTCATGCTGCTGTGCCGCCTGCCTTTGCCCAAATATCTCGCACGGAGTTTGCAGCCGCTGTCCGCTGGACAAGGGGTTCCTTACGGCGTGGCGTTGTCGGCGGGTGGAATTGTTGCGGCCCTGGCGGCTCTGCCGCCAACTTAATGATCACGGCTCTGCCGCCAACGTAACGATCACGGCTTTGCCGCCGTCATAAAGGCCGCCGGTATGAAGATTACGGCCTTGCCGTAGCTGAAAGAGTTGCGGCTTTGCCGCGGGGTTAAGCCATCTCAAGGTCCGTCCCGCCGAAAAGCGCGGGAAATAAGGACCGTGGTTTTTGGGGGAAAGACGTCAAATGAACAGGAACTCGGCCTTTCGCATCGTTGCCGTCCTGATCATGGCCGTTGTCGCCGCCGTTCTGCTGCGGGGACTGTTCATATCGGTCAATACTCCCAGCGAAAAACACGAGGCCATGGCGGAGATCCAAGTGGCTTCAGCGGCTTTGCCGATTGGGCTTTTGCTCAAGGGCGATGATCTCGGCTGGAAAGAAATTCCCGCATCTCAGGTGACCAAGGGCCAGATCGTCAAAGGATCGCCTGTGGCCAAGCGTCTGTTGGGCGCGGTGACCCGACGGGCCATCGACGATGGCGCCACCGTCGAGGAAAAAGACGTGGTATTCCCCGATTCTCCGGGTTTCCTGGCGGCGGCTTTGCATCCGGGAACCCGCGCCGTCTCGGTGGCGATCGACGATGTGACCGGCAATGCCGGTCTGATCCTGCCGGGTGATCGGGTTGATCTTTTGCTGACCCAGCGCATCACCCAGGCCGACAGCGCCGATATTCCCAAAGTTGCCAGCGAAACCATTCTAAGCGACGTGCGGGTGATCGCCGTCGGCTCGCTGATGCGCCTTCCCGATGCCGATGCCAATGGCAACGCTGCCGCCTCTGCTCCCAGCAGCCGCAACGCCCGCACCCTGACCCTGGAAGTCGATCCCCGCGATGGCGAGAAAGTGACGGTGGCCAGCCGGCTGGGGCAATTGTCGCTGTCGTTGCGCAGTCTGGCCACGGTGCGCCGCACCGGCGAGGCGGAAAACCAGACCGATGCCGCCATTCCGGCTCCGGTCTGGGAACATGACGTGTCTCGGGCTGTCCGCGAGCTGGAAACCAAGCCGGTCGCCAAGGCGGCGGTGGTCGCCGGTCAGGCCATGCCGCAGATTTTTCATGGCGGCAAGCGCGACGAGACGATCGCCAATTCCACCAGCACCAGCACCGTCGTGCCGATCGTGCCCGCGCAGTAAGGCACTTTAAAAAACAACAAGGCCATGAGCCTAGGATTGTTAGGAATGTGATGATGGGACGGGTCGTTTCATACCGGCGGGCTACGGATATCGCCCGCTTCATTACCCCTCGTCGGGCGGTCACGTCTGCAGTGGCGGCTGGATACGGGCGAACATTTCGCCGGTTTGCCGTGGCGTTGGGATTGGCAATGGCGGTGGGCGGTTATATCGCTCCGGCTTTTGCCGCCGAATCGGCGCCCCGCCAGGAACAGCATGTGGATCAGCTGCAGCTGGCGGTGGGTGAAGGCGAGTTCCTGACCTTGCCGCGTCCGTCCTTGAGCGTCTTCATCTCTAATCCCGAGATCGCTGATATTCAGGTGCCGTCTTCGACCGGCATCTTTGTGCTGGGCAAGAAGACCGGCACCACCACCTTGTTCGCCGTGGATGGTGACAATCATGTGGTGCTGCGCCGCTCGGTGGTGGTCCGTCATAACCTGGCCGAGATCACCGACCTGCTGCATCAGCGGTTTCCGTCCTATCGCTTCAACCTGACCTCGGCTCCCGGCTCGGTGATGATCGGCGGCGCGGTGAACAGCCCCGAAGAGGCCAGCGCCATCGTCAACACGGTCACGCCCATGCTGTCCAAGGACGAAAAGCTGATCAATTCTCTGACCGTGCAGCGCCCCACCCAGGTGCAGCTGCGGGTGCGGATTGTCGAGATGTCGCGCAACATCACCCAGCAATTCGGCTTCAACTGGCAGTCGGTCATGAGCCCGGGGAACGTGGTCGCCGGTGTGATGAATGGCCGTGGCTGGTTCAACAACACGGACAAAACCTACAATCTGGCCAGCTCGGCCTGGTCGGTTCTCGGCGGCTATAAGGTTGGGAATTATAATATTCAGACCATGCTGGACGCCCTGGATGCCGAAGGCCTGATCACGGTGATGGCGGAGCCGAACCTGACCGCCGTTTCGGGCCAGACCGCCAGTTTCCTGGCCGGTGGTGAATTCCCCATTCCGGTGGCGCAGAGCGGCAGCAATACCAGCAACGCCATCACCATTGAATTCAAGCCGTTCGGCGTCGCCCTGGATTTCACGCCGACAGTGCTTTCCGATGACCGCATCAGCGTGATGGTTCGTCCCGAAGTCAGCGAGCTGAATTCCGATAATGGTATTTCCATCAACGGCATCACCATTCCCGGCCTGACCGTGCGGCGGGTGGAAACCACGGTGGAGCTGGCCAGCGGCCAAAGCTTCGCTGTGGGCGGCTTGCTGCAAGACAGTATGCACGATTCCGTCTCGCGGCTGCCGGGCCTGGGCAATCTGCCGGTGCTGGGCAAGCTGTTTTCGTCCCAGGACTATCAGAACAACAAGAGCGAACTGGTGGTCATCGTCACCGCCTATCTGGTGCGGCCCACCAACGGCAGCGCGCTGCGCACGCCGATCCAAAGCCTGCGTCCGGCCAGTGACATCGAACATATCGCCCAAAAGCGTTACGGCATCGACCCCCTGGCGCCGGATGCTCCGCGCCTGATGGGCGCCGCCGGTTTCAGCTACTAGGGAAGGTCCACATCATGACTCGTCCCATTTTCTTCCGTCCGACGTTTGTGGCCCTGCTGCTGGCGGCTCCGCTGCTGGGCGGCTGTTTTCCGCGGCCGGATTATTCGCCTCTGCCCAATGCTTCGATGATCAAGCTGGAGGCGGTGTCGGAACAGTTGGCGATTTCCAATTTCCAAAAGCCCAGCCTGGAAGACCGCAACCGGATCGCCAGCCATCTGACCGCCACCGGAGCCGGCGATCTTCGGGTGCGTGTGCAATGGCCATCCGGCCAACCGTTGCCCACGCCCGAGGCGTTCCGCGCTGCGGTGGAGGCGCTGGGTCTGCCGGTGGACCTGACGGCTCTGGATGGCCGTGCGGCTCCGGGGGCGCAGGCGGTGCTGGTGTTTTACCACCTGACCGCCTCGGTTCCCGAATGCTCGACCATGGTGACTCCCAACGAGGCGGTTCCCCTGACGCCGATGCTTAAGTTCGACAAGCGCCCGGCGGTATCGTTCGGTTGCGCCACCTATAACAACCTGGCGGCCAGCGTCGCCAATCCGGCGGATCTGGCGGAAGGCCGGGAGTTCAAGGGTTCGGACGGCGGTTCTCAAGCGGCGGCGGTGGACCGCTATAACGCCGGCAAGCCGACTCCGCTGCGCCAGACCACTTCGACCAGCAAACCTTCCTCTAATTAGACGGGGTGGCCACCATGTTCCTGATGGATAGCTTGAGTGGAGCCGTTCAGAAAAACCTGAGACAGGCGGAATTCGTTGCCTTTCTGGCCGACGAGGACAGCACCGTCGTCATGGACCGCTTCACCACGGAACAGATGATCCCCCATGCCGTGGTGCGCCAGGGCACGGTCGATCACGCCATTGCCGTGCTCAATCATCTGGAGCGTCCGCCCCAGCGGCTGGTGGTGGATATTTCCGCCTCGGCCATGCCGCTGTCGGATTTGGCCCGGCTGGCCGACGCCTGCGCGCCCAGCGTTTCCGTGGTGGTGATTGGCGACCGCAATGATGTGGGGCTGTTCCGCGAATTGCTGCGCATGGGCGTCGATGATTATATCTCGAAGCCGCTGACCATTGATCTTCTGCGGCGGATTCTGGGCAACAGCACCCCCGCCGCCGAGCAAAACCAGCAGGTGCGCACCGGCAAGGTGGTGGCGTGTATCGGCGCGCGCGGTGGGTCCGGGGCGACCACGGTGGCGGTCAATCTGGCTTGGGCCTTGGCCAATCAGCAGCATCGGCGGGTGGCGCTGATCGATCTTGATCCCCATGGCGGTCCGGCCAATGTGCTGTTGGGCACCCAAAGCAACGAAGGGCTGACCGACGTTCTGAAGAACGTCAATCATCTGGACCCTCATTACGTCAACCGTACCCTGGTGCCGGTTGGCCCCTATTTGTCGGTGCTGTCCTCCGAGATGGATTTCTCGGCCGGCACAGCGCCGGATCTGGTGGCGTTGAAGCGGCTGTTCGGCGAACTGAAGAAGCATTTCCACTACATCATCGCCGATCTGCCCACCCGCGCCGGAGCCTTGAGCCAATGTGTCACCGAGGCCGCCCAAACCGTGGTGGTGGTCAGCGAGCCTTCGGTCTATAGCGCCCGTGAAACCGCTCGGGTGATCCGCATGGTGGAAAACCGCGACGAGCATGCCGGTTTGATGCTGGTGATCAATCATCAGCACGCGCCCGGCAAGGCCGAGCTGTCGGTCAAGGATTTCGAAGAGGCGGTGGGCCGCAAGGTCAGCATGGAGCTGCCCCACGATTTCGAGGCAGCGGTAGAGGCGGAAAATATCGGCCCGCCTTTGGTGACCAAAAGCGGACCCCTGGCGCAGGCCTTGCGGCAGCTGTCCAATGATCTGTCGGGCCGCCGGGAAGAGAAGGATCGTCATGGCGTCCTCGCCCAACTGGCCGATAAAACCAAGGCGGTCTTTGGCCAGATTCTGGGCCGGTTCCTGAACAGGTCGCCCTGATGTTCGGGCGAAAAAGCAACGTCGCCCCCGAAGGGCTTTCAGTTCCCGAATATGTCAACAGCCCGGCTGCCGCCGAGTCTGAACCTACCGCTTCGTCCGCGCCGCCGCCTTCCCGCTCCCCGGCGGCCGAGGCATCGGAAGATACGCCGTCAGAAAACACGCAGCAGCAACGCCCGCCCGGCCTGTTGGCCTCGATGCAGGCCGAGACCAGCAGCGGCGGTCACGAGCATCTGGTACGGTCCTCTACCTTCCTGCAAATCCGCAGCGCCGTCTTCGCCAGCATCGACGTCACCACCGCCGCCAGTCGCAACCGCGAACAGATCCGCCATGATCTGGCGGTGATGGTGGCCGATATCGTGGCCCGCGACCGCCTGATGGTCACCGGCTCGGAACAGCTTTTGATGGCCGAGGAAATGCTGAACGACATGTTCGGCATCGGCCCCATCGAACCTTTGCTGGCCGATGAAACGGTGACCGACATTCTGGTGAACGGTCCCGATCAGGTTTATGTCGAGCGTCATGGCCGGCTGGAGCTGACGCCCCTGAAGTTCCGCGACAGCGTGCATGTGATCAACGTGGCTCAGCGTATCGCCGCCATGGTGGGGCGCCGGGTCGATGAATCCAGCCCCATGGTGGACGCCCGATTGTCCGACGGCAGCCGCGTCAATGTGGTGTTGCCGCCTTTGGCGATTCGCGGAGCCTGCATCTCGATCCGCAAATTCTCCAAGCGCAGCTACACCCTGAACCGGCTGGTGCAGCAGAATAATCTGTCGGCGGGTATGGCCCGGCTGTTGGAAGTTGCCGCGGCCAGCCGCTGCAACATTCTGATCTCGGGCGGCACCGGCTCGGGCAAGACCACCATGATGAACGCCATGTCGCGGATGATCGACCCCCGCGAACGCATCATCACCATCGAGGATGCCGCCGAGCTTCAGCTTCAGCAACCTCATGTGGTCAGTCTGGAGACCCGCCCGGAAAATATCGAGGGCGGCGGGGCCGTCGATCAGCGGCAATTGGTGCGCAACGCCCTGCGTATGCGGCCTGACCGCATCATCCTGGGCGAAACTCGCGGGGCCGAGGCCTTCGATGTGCTGCAGGCCATGAACACCGGCCATGACGGCTCGATGACCACCATCCACGCCAACAATCCGCGCGACGCCGTGACCCGTCTGGAAAGCATGGTTCTGCTGTCCAACGGCAATCTGCCTCTGCTGTCCATCCGCCGGCAGATCGCCAGCGCCGTGCATCTGATCGTGCAACTGGAGCGTATGCGTGACGGCGTGCGCCGTGTCACCCAGATCACCGAGCTGGTCGGCATGGAGGGCGACATCATCATCAGCCAGGATCTGTTCCAGTTTCACTATGACGCGACGACTTTTGGCGACGAGGTGCATGGCAGTTACGAATCCACCGGCCTGCGCCCGGCTCTGGCGGTGCGGGCCAGTTACTACGGCTTGGAAAAGGCCTTGCTGGAGGCCATGAAGTCATGAGCGACATGGCCCTAAGCTCGGCGGATATCGTCAGCATCGCCGGTTTCCTCGGCGTGGTTCTGGCGGCCCTGGCTTATGATTCCGTGCGGCATGCCAGCGAAAACAACCCCCATGCCCGAGCCCGTCGCCGGGCCATGGAGATGACCGAGGGCAACCGCCCGGTGACGCTGATCGATACGGAAACCACGTCGCTTCACCATCACAAGCCCAATCAGATCGCCGAATTCTCCCGCGATCTTCTGAGGCAAATACAGGAAAAGGGCGGGTCCAGCGGGCCGATCTGGTTCCTGCTGGCGGTCTTTTGCGGGGCTTTTAGCCTGATCGTCGCGGTGATGGGGCTGAAGCTGCCGGTCTTGCTGCTGGTTCCGGCGGGGCTGCTGGGGGCCGGTCTCGGCGGGGCAACGGCGTTCCATATGATGACGCGCCGCTACCGCGAGCGCTTTCTGCATTTCTTCCCCGAGGCGCTGGATATGATCATCCGGGCGGTGCGGGCGGGCGTGCCGGTGGTGCAGGCCATTCAGACCGCGGGCCAGGAATTGCCGGCTCCGGTGGGCAGCGAATTCAAGCGCATGGGCGACGCCCTGCGGCTGGGGTTGGAACCGGAAAAGGTCATGGCCGCCGCCTCGGACCGTATCGACATTCCCGATTTCCGTTTCTTTATCGTCTGCCTGGAACTGCAGCGGGAAACCGGCGGTCCTTTGGCGGAAACCCTGGAAAATCTCTCCTCGATCATCCGCTCGCGGCGCGATACCCGGCTGAAGACGCGGGCTTTGACCGCCCAGGGCCGCGCCGCCTCGAAGGTGATTTCCCTGGTGCCGGTCCTGGTGCTGGCGGGGTTGCAGGGAGGCGACAGCGATTATCTGAGCGTTCTGTTTGAAAGCCAGGCCGGGATCCGCGTGATGTGGATCGCCGGAGGGTTGGTGGTCACCGGGCTGGTGGTCCTCAACATGATGATGCGGTTGGAGGATTGAGCATGGCCAACGGCAGTTTCTGGGAACTGGAAGCCGGGGCCGGCATGGCCATCAGCTTCATCGTCTGGTTGGCCTATGTGCGGATGGGCAGCAGTTCGGTGCGCGCCGGTCAGCGGGCCAAGACCGAGCTTGAACGCTACAGCTTGCGGGTTCCGGGCGCCGAAGGGGTGATCGAACAACCGGCCCGCCGTCGCCTTGGGGCCACCTTGGCCGGTTGGGGCCGCCGCCTTCCCTTGTTCAATTCCGGCCAGCAAAAGGCCATTGGCCGTCAGTTGGTGGCCGCTGGTTTTCGCCAGGTCTACGCCTTGCAGCTGCTGGTCTTCATCAAAGTTCTGTGCGGGGCTGCCTGTGCTTTGGCGGTGACCGGAGCGGTGGGCCTGTGGTTTCCCGACACCGAGTTCATGATGTCGCTGCTGGCCATGTTGGGCGGAATGCAGGTCGGGCTGATTTTCCCGGAATTGCTGCTGAAATCGCTGGTTCGCCGCCGCCAAAAGCGTATCCACCGCATTTTGCCGGACGCTCTGGATCTGATGGTGATCTGCACCAACGCAGGCTACAGCCTGAACGCCACCATCCGCACCACTGCCCATGAAATGCGTCATATCTGCCCGCCACTGGGCGACGAGCTGGAGCTGACCTTCCACGAAAGCCAGCTGAACGCCGA
>Ga0209415_10015537_pt1 | contig 12326 bp, 10 predicted proteins | sample PeaSoiSIISIP2007_FD_187696 | JGI IMG/M metagenome (GOLD analysis project Ga0209415, IMG submission 187696) | Peat soil microbial communities from Weissenstadt, Germany - SII-SIP-2007 (SPAdes) (version 2) | ecosystem: Environmental > Terrestrial > Soil > Wetlands > Peat | place: Germany... | reverse complement strand
CATGAATGCGCGAACGTCCAATATAGTTCTCGAGCCTTGGTGTAGATCGGGCCGAAGGGAAGAGAACGATCGCCGATGCGAGTCACGGGAACCACCTTGGAATAATTTCCTGTTGCAAAAATCTCATCCGCCTTTTCGAAATCCCGGTAAGTGAGAGTTTTCTCGAGGACGTTTACGCCATTCTGGCGCAGCAGCCCGATTACTCTTTGGCGAGTAATGCCCGCCAAAAAGGTTCCATTGGGGATTGGTGTGAACACCACTCCATCCTTCGCCATGAAAATATTCGAGGTGGCGAGTTCGGCTACGTTGCCCAACATATCGCAAACAATTGCGTTGTCGAAACCACGCGAGTGCGCTTCAAAAAGCGAGCGAGAGTTGTTGGGATAGAGGCATCCCGCTTTAGCATCGACCGGCATCGTCTCAAGCGTTGGCCGGCGATAGGGAGACAAAGTGATAGAGAAACCCTTGGGTACACGCATGGGCGCCTCGTAAATCGAAAGGCACCACTGTGTGGACTCAGGATCATGCGCCTGAACCCACGGTCCTTCCTTCTCAGCCCAATACATCGGGCGAATGTAGAGTGCGGCATCCTTATCGAAGCGTTGGATTCCCTCCCGCGCGAGCTTGACCCATTCTTCAGTCGAGACCGTCGGCTTCAGGAAAAGCTTCCTGGCAGAATCGTTGACCCGCGCGCAGTGGAGTTCAAGATCGGGCGTAACCGCTTCAAACGCTCGAGCGCCGTCGAACACCACCGAGCAAAGCCAGGCGGCATGGGTGCGGGGCCCCATGATCCCTATGTTGCCCTCGTGCCAATCTCCTTCGAAATAGGTCCAAGTCTTGGACCAACCGCTGCCGACCCCCATTAACTCCTCCCGCTTAATTTATTCGGGCATTGTGCCGTCTGAAATTCATTGAGTCAATCATTCGGCTGGGCTTTTGTTTCATTTTGAGGGACTCTCGTAACCAAAAATCGCCTTCAACTCGAGGAACTCCTCGAGGCCAGCCTCACCCCATTCTCGACCGTTGCCGGACTGTTTGTAACCGCCAAAACAACCGCCGAAGTCGACTCTCGCACCATTAATGTGGACGTTGCCTGATCGAAGGCGTTTCGCGACTCGGCCCGCACGCTCCTTGTTCCCCGATGTTACAAAACCCGACAAACCATAGGGAGTGTCGTTCGCTATTCGGACCGCGCCATCTTCATCCTCATACGGGATGATGCAGAGAACGGGTCCGAAGATCTCCTCGCGAGCGATCGTCATGTCGTTGCTAACGTCCGCGAAGACAGTGGGCTTCACGAAGTAGCCTTTCTCAATGCCCTCGGGTCGACCGGGACCGCCGGCGACCAACTTTGCGCCTTCCTCGATACCCTTGTTGATCAGGCGCTGCACTTTGTCGAACTGGGCTTTACTTGCGAGCGGACCAAGGCCCGTGTCTTCTGCCACCGGATCCGCGACCTTGGTGGTCTCGGTGGCCTGTCTCGCTGCCGCGATCACCTGCGTCATTTTCGCGCGCGGAACCAGCATGCGCGTCGGCGCATTGCAGGATTGTCCCGTGTTGCGGAAGCATTCCTGGACGCCCTGCTTGACCGCCTTCTCGAAGTCGGCGTCATCCAGAATGATGTTGGCAGATTTGCCGCCGAGTTCCTGCGTCACTCGCTTCACCGTGGGAGCAGCGGCCACAGCCACAGCGACACCGGCTCGCGTGGAACCAGTGAAGGAGACCATGGCTATGTCAGGATGCGATGAAATAGCGGCTCCAACCGTGGGCCCATCGCCGTTCACCAGATTAAAAACTCCCGGCGGGACAGCAGCTTCATGCAGAATCTGCGCAAATAAATACGCGGAGAGCGGTGCGATTTCACTGGGCTTGAGAACCATGGTGCACCCCGCAGCGAGGGCAGGCGCCACCTTGCAGACGATCTGGTTCATGGGCCAATTCCACGGGGTGATGAGTCCACACACCCCGACGGGTTCTTTCCGCATGAGGGTTGAACCTTTGAGCTCTTCAAACTTGAAGTGCTCCAGAACTTTCACGATTTCCAACAGGTGTGCGAGTCCGGCAGGAGCTTGCGCTTTTCGGGATAGCGAGCTGGGGGCGCCCATTTCCTGCGAAATCGTGGCGGCCATCTGTTCCATCTTTGATTGGTACACCTCAATGATCCGGCGCAGAAGCCCCAAGCGTTCTTCCAGATTTGTTTCCGAATACGACTCGAAAGCACGTTTGGCTGCGGCCACGGCCCGGTCAACATCCGCGGCACTTCCGAGCGAGATGGTCGCAATGGCCTCTTCGGTGGCAGGGTTGATGACTGTGAAATCGTGGGTTTTAACTGGATCGACCCACGTCCCATCAATGTAGAATTTTCGGCAGTCTTTCATGGATTCCTGTTTAGTTTAGGGAAGGCATCCTCAATGATTGGATGCTGACGCCACGTGGCTCGTCGTCTGTTGGTTGTCGGTCAGGGCGAGGACGGCAAAGGCGGTGGCTGCGTCGCTCATAAAGCGTCCCGTGTCGGAGGATTTGTGTCGCCGCTTGTTCACCGAGGAAGCCGGCCAGGAACCCTCCGCTGCATTCTGGTTGCTCATAAGCCAGGAGAGCCCGTGCTTGACTTGGGCATTGTCGCGGGGTACTCCCGCCTCTTGCAGGGCAAGGATCGTTAGGCTGGTGGCAACACCGTCGCTTTTACCTTCCATGGGGGTGCCATCTTCCCGGAGCCACATGTTCTCGAGTGACCGAAGAGTCCAACCGTTCCACCTCCAGGCGATGGAAGCCAACCTCCAGCCGCCATCTGCCTGTTGCTTGCTCAGAATTTCATGAATGATTGCTTTCTGCTGTCCCGGCGCGAGAATCCCGGGCAATTTGGTGGAAGCCCAGAGCAGGAAAACACGATTGATTGTGGATTGGGCCGCGCTTTCCCGGTCCAGATATTTGCGTAAACGCGTGAGATTATCCTGAATTTCAGGCGCCGACGCGTAATTCCCAGGGGCTGTTCCCACGGCCATCGCCGCCAGGGCCGCGCCGTAATATGCGGAATCGTTTGCTTCCCAGGGCTCCTGGTCGAACTGAAGCCAGGGCCATGAGCCCTTGTTTTCTCCCGAGGTCTGTTGTAATGCCCACATGTTGTCGAATGCAGCGCGGGTGTCGTCGCTGAGCTGTCCGTTCTGGGCGTCGTGGCCGGCAAGAATCAGAGCGTTGAGAACCGATTCCGTTCCTCTGGACTCGGCGGTTTTGTGGTCGTATCCCTGGTCGCCGTAGTACGGCCCAACTTCCTTCCAAAGACGAACGCGCTTGGTGACATTCTCGACGAGTTTGCGTTCATTGATTGACGGACCTTGTTCGGCGAGTGCGGCGCGCAGCGCAGGCCGGGAGAGAGCGTAGGGCAAAGCCGTATGACACGATACGCAGAAGGTACCGTGATCACGCGCAGATCCCGTCCATTCCATCCACCAGCCTTCCCGGTAGTCAAGGTACGCTGCTGCCGCTTTCGGATCCCATGAGTTGGAGACTTTCGTGACGGGGTGCGAGCACGCCACCATGGCCGCTGCCGCCAGGCACGTCAACAGGGCGCCTATTCCTCGCATGCCGGCTTTCATTGGGATCACGCCTCCATACCGTTCGAACGAGATCGACAACTGACTGAAGAAAATGGAGGGAGATGAGAGACGGCCGGATGAGGTACCGACCCTCGAAAACTGCCTCCATTATACAAGAACCCCAGCAATCTCCGATCTTACGACTGCCCGTTTGCGGCTCGAAGGTCTCAGGAGTTTAGAGATCGCTCTCCGACAGGAATTCGGTAGTTAGGCTAAGCAAGAGTTGCCGTTAGGTCGGAGTGACAGACCCAACCCGCAGACATCGGAAACAAAAAGAGATCATCCGCTGAAGCGCCTGCCTGGCTACCAGCGCAAACCAGGCCGATCTTCCAATCGACTGCTGGCCGGCGGTCTTCCACATGGCCGAAAGCAATCGCAGACGTTCCCTGTGGGTCACCCGAATTCTTACTCCCTTTGAAGCGATGATGTCGTAGGCTTTTCCTTCCAGATAAACTGACCGAACATCCTTCCAGAGGCACGCCATCAGAGATAGTGGAATCGCATGTTCGACGATTGCATGAGGGACGAACAGAGGGAGTTTCCCGTCCTGCATCAGATTGGCCAACAAGAGAGTGTCCTCAGCTCTAAGCGCGACAGGATCAAACACGCCCGTGTCGATATCCGCGCGGGCGCGTCGCATGGCAAATCCAGCCGTGTTCAAGTATTGAATGCGGCCGTCTGGCTGAAGCATGTGGTCTTGAAAGGTAATGAGCCTTAATTGTTCTGCTCTGCCGACCAGGTTGGAGCAATTCCCAACCAGCCGGAGTTGAAAGCAATCGTGCCGGGGAGAGCGAGCAATCGTTGAACTCAGGGCGGCTAGACAGTTTGTCTGGAGTCTGCAGTCAGCATCCATGAATAGCAACACTGCGCCCTTGGAACTTCGAATTCCTCGATTTCTGGCAGAGGGAATCCCTGAGTGAGACTGTCGGATTACTTTTAATGGGTAACCCTGAGTCGAGCCATTGACGAATTCTGGGGCAGCTTCCGTGCTGCCGTCGTCCACAATGATGACTTCGAAAGGTGGCGCGTTAGTTTGTCGCACCAAGGATTGCAGACATTGATCAAGCGGTATCCAATCGTTATAAACGGGTATGACGATGCTGAAACTTGGTGTCGCTGTAGAGTCCTGTTCACACTGAATCATGTTCCCGTTGGATTTCTCGGAAGCTGCACCTAGAGCAATTTAGGATTTCACACTCCACCGTGAAATCAAAGTTCCCCCACGGGTACTTTGGTTATGACTCGCAGCTTCGCAGTCGTTTGGCGCAGGGAGTGTCGTGCGCCCCGCTTGATACGGCTGGCCCTGGTCCGTCATCGCAAATGGCGGCGATCGGTCGCGCGCGAGTTGTATAACTAGAGATGCAATCCTATGATCAACAGGACCGGAGTCAGGTCAAATCATCAAGTCCTTGCAGTGGTCCTTGGCATCGTCGGCACACTGCAGGTCGGATGCACAAGCTGCCTCAGTGATCCCAGACCAACGCCGGCCCAGCGACTGGAAGAAGCGCTCCGGAAAGCCGAGACGCTCACTAGTCCGCCTCCGGCCGCCCCTCCGGTCTGCCCCACCTTCGGCTCTTCCGCGACGCCAACGGCACCCTCGGCGGAATTCGGGCATAGGGTGATTCTCTCGTGGAGGGCCAGCGCCCCTGCCGACTCCAACCATGCCGCCGCCGTCGGCTATTGCATCTATCGCGGCTTGAAGCAAAGGGACCCATCGCCGGTACTGCTCAACACCACTCCATTTCTTGGCACCAGCTGCGCGGACGATTGGGTGGTCAACGACAAGAAGTACTACTACGTGGTGCGGGCGATCAGCGCCAAAGGGGTCACCAGCATCGTCTCCAACGAAGCACCTGCAGCAATTCCGAAGCAGAGCCATCCTTTTGCCTCCCCAGCCTTGGCACCCCTGTGCCGGGGGCCTGCTGGCTTGAAATAGTCCTCAGCGGCCTCGTGCATGCGTGTCTAACCCGAGCGCTGGGCCGGGCGCAGATATTTGCGGCGTTGGACGGCGCGGACAGGAGCCAGCACCACGGCTTCGGACCCAGAATTCGAACCCTAGACTTGACAACCGGGTGTACAATTTGCGCTACCTCAAATTGCACCTGTTTTGGTGCATCTTTGACGATCAAGTAGGGAAACCGGGAGGGTGAAACCATGGATCGATCTGCGCGCCTGCACTTAGTCGGAAGGATTACGTATTACCTTGGATGGATATCGCTGGTATGCGGGGGGCTGGTGCAACTGAACATCGCGAAATCCCTATTCGCGGCGATAAGCCTCACCAAGCGGAATCTGTTCGAAGTCAGCGTAGCGTGTTTCATCATCTGCGTGGCGTCAGAGGTTCGCGCTCTCGCCCAGGGTGAAAAAGAGCTCCCCGGCGCGGTAAAGAAACAAGCGGTCGCATAGGCAATTCTACCGGCGGACCGGATGTGTCGGCGCTCTGAGCCGTCGCCGGTGACACCCGTAATACCGGCCTGTCCCGGATGTCCTTCTGGCATCTAGGCGAGCCTGCCCAAAGCTTGCCAAGCTGTGTGGTTTATGCGACTCCGCCAGTGGAACGCTCGATCCCTGTCCGCGACTGCCATTCCTGCAGTGGTGCTGGCGATTCTGATGATGCTGCCCCCGAGGGTACGAGCAGCCACGCCCGAACTGAGTTTTTCGCCAACCCACCTGCGTTTCGCCAATGTCGTCGTCGGCCAGACCGAAACTCTTCTCGTCGTTGCAACCAACAGCGGGCAATCGAAGGTGACGCTTTCGAGTGTGAGTGCGAACGACAGCAAGTTCAAGGTCTCGCACGCGACGCTGCCGCTGGTTCTGGCTGCGGGGGAAAGTTTTGCGGTGAGCGTAACTTTCGCCCCCACTTCGAAAGGTTGGGTAGGCGGGACGATTACTCTGGTCAGCAAAGCTCCCAAACGGATCATCACCGTGGGCTTGGGAGGAACCGGTGTGACCCGCGAGGGGGTGACCGTGAGTCCGCGGAGCGTTGCGTTCGGTGACGTGGCGCTGGGAACGAGTTCAAAGTTGCCGGCCGTGTTGACCAACACCGACCGGTGGAAGGTGACCCTTGCCGGCTTGCAAACCGAAGGCAGGGAATTTTCGGTGAGCGGGACGACATTTCCTTTGACCCTGGCACCGGGGCAACAGGTGAAATTGGACTTTATTTTCAAACCGCAAGCGGTAGGTCCGGTCGGCGGCAGTTCTTTTGTCATCGGTCCGACTTTGAACATACCGTTGACAGGCATCGGTGTGGGCAAGCCGGAGCTGGTCATTACTCCCGCAACACTCAACTTTGGCGATGTCGCCGTGGGAACCAAGGAGACTCGGGCGTTGGGGCTGAGCGCCACCGGCGGAAGCGTGACCATTTCATCGATCTCCAGCAGTAATTCGCAGTTTGCCGTTCTCGACACGCCGTTCCCGTTGACGGTCCCGGCAGGGAAGGACGTATCCATCAATGTCGCTTTCACGCCGAAGAACAGCGGGAAACCGTCCGCTACGCTCTCCTTTGCCAGCAATGCGGCAGATTCCCCAACGCACTCAGCTTTGATCGGTACGGGCACGCCGCTGTTTGTGAGTCTCTCCTGGGTCGCGAGCACGTCGCCGGAGGTTGCAGGGTACAACATTTACCGGAAAACCACGGGTTCTTATACCAGACTCAATTCGAAACTGGATCCCGACACCAACTATACGGATGCCACGGTGATCCATGGAACGACCTACTACTACGCCACTACCGCGGTGAACTCAAAAGGGAAAGAGAGTGATTACTCGAACCGCGTGGAAGTAGTGGTGCCATAGCGCTGCCGGAAAACCAGGTTTCTTGGGAAGCTCGCCGAAGGTGCACGACCAGGCAGGTTAGAATTACATCGTGCCGAGTGCTCCGAACCGGGAATCGACGTTCATATCGTGGCCCCTGCCCGTCTTTTTCATTCTCGGCGCAATTTCCCTGGCGATCTGGTGGTCGCCGCTCTCGTTGTCGTTTTCGCTGGCCCTGCTCGACGACCAATACACGCACATTCTGCTGATCCTTCCCGTTAGCGCCGCCTTGATCGCGATGGATTGGAAATCGGCTGAGCCTTCCAAACTGGGCGTGGGCCTGGGTTCAGTCTCGCTGGTCATTGCCGCGTCCGTAACTTTCTATGTGAGATGGAGAGTAGTCGCCCTTTCCCCCGATGAGTGGCTTTCAGCGAACATGCTGGCACTTGTAGTGTGGTGGATCGCTGCTTTTATTCTTTGTTTCGGGATTCGTGCCTTCCGGCATTCTCTCTTTCCTCTTTGTTTCTTATTCTGGTTGGTTCCTTTTCCCAACTTCGTGTTGAACCCGGCGGTGAACCTGCTGCAGCAAGGCTCAGCGGCAGCCGCTCGTGTGCTTTTCGCCGCGGCAGGTGTTCCGGTTGAACAACATGGCGTGTTGGTGCACATCCCAGGGTTGACGGTTGAGGTTGCCCAGGAGTGCAGCAGCATCCGTTCAAGTTCCATGTTGATCGTCACAACCATGGTTCTGGCGCAGCTCCTCCTGCGCTCACCCTGGCGAAAAGCCTTGATGATCTTCGTGGCAATCCCGCTCTCTGTCGCCAAGAACGGGCTTCGCATATTTGCCATCGCAATGCTCGCAACCCGGGTCGATCCTGGCTTCCTGACCGGTAGGCTCCATCGCCAGGGTGGGATCATCTTCTTTCTCATCGCGTTGGCGGTGACATTCCTGCTGCTTTGGATTCTGCGCAGGGGCGAAGAGGAGAACCCAGGAATCAGTGCGAGAAGAGCTGTCTGAAAGGAATTTAGCCTATCGATGGGCTAGGTCGTACGTTACGGCTGCCCCTGAGGCGCCGATGTTGAGCATGGAGACGGCGCGTTCCAGTTTGTGATGTCCGGTCTTGTGGAAGAAGTAGCTGAGCCCGACCACGCCAACGGTTTCACCAGCGAAGTTCACTGCAAGTCCCGCGGTACTGCCGCTGAAGACGCGGGTTACCGGGTTCAGTTCCTGTCCACCAGCGCGCAGGTTGTCCCGGGTGATCACGAAATCGGCCGCGCTGAAGGCGGCACTTGTCGCAAATAGGAGGCTATTCTCGCGGTCCCAAAATCGATGGCTGCGGGCTTCGGGAAACGTTGCCGGCTGGAACGCCTGAACCATCGGGGCCGCTGCTATCGGAGCGGGTTGTATCGCTTCGGGGCGAAGCAAAGCGACAGAGACTTCTTGTGACAATGCCGGCCGGCAGAAACCAAGAACTGCCAGCAGAATGACCGCCCTGTACTTGAGAATGGCGCCAATCCAGTTTGTCATGACTTTAGTGGGGGCCCAGCATTGGCCACCTGTACCTGTACTATCGCAATTGCCGGGCCGGGGGAGAATGGCCCCTAAGTGCCACTAAGGTCTTTAGAATGATTACTTTGTGATCCGGAAGGAGTTACTGAAGTTACTTCCAAGTGTGCAAGCGGCTGCACACTTCAAGCGCGTGCTTCTTCTAGTTGAGCACTGGAGGATGGGGATAGTAGGTCCGTTGCCCGGAAGATGTAGATTAAGAAGCCTATCGATTCCGGTCAGAGTCTCACGGCTGTTCTAACGGGTGGGGGATAGTAGCCCTTCCGGCTCCTATCCCCGAATTGCCCCACAGAGCTGAAAGCTGCTATGGGATCGCAACCTGCACCGGCGTCGAGCGGGCACTCTCTTGTCCGCTGGAACTCACCGATGTGGCAGCGTAGTAGTACGTCTGGCCGGAGACGACGGCGCCGTCGGTGAACGCGGTGTTCGAATCCACGGTGGAATTGATCTTGGAATATGTGCCGTTAGTAGCGGTGCTGCGATAAACGTTGTAGCCCTCCACGCCCGAGCTGGGATTCCAAAAGAGGTTCACGCTGTACGGCGTCACTATACCAGTACCCGTGAGAGGTACGGCCAGCCGGAGACCAACAACAAACAGGCTGCCTCCATTCGTGCGCGCCGCTTGTGGGGCGAAGGTGACGTTCACCGTAACGCTCTGCCCGGGGCCCAGAATCAAAGGAAGGGTGGGTCCACTGAACGAGAACCCGATGCCCATTGTCTGGATTGCCGAGAGAGTTACCTTCTGGGAAAGAGCGTTCGTAAGTACGACAGGCACTGTGGAACTGGTTCCCCTCAGTACCTGGCCAAACGACACAATCGAAGGGCTGGCGGTCATGGCCTCGCTGCTCACGCCCGTACCCTCAACCCCAAGTCCAAGGGCCGCGTTGGAAGCGTTGCTGGAGAAGTTGATCGCTCCTATTCCCGTCCATCCCTTCGCCGTGGGAGCGAACGTTACGTTCAGATTGACACTCTGTCCGGCAGCCAAGACCAGCGGCAGGTTCAAACTGGAAGGGGTGAATTCGGAGTTGCTAACCGCCATTCCAGAGACCGTCACGCTCGTCTGTCCATTGTTCACTACGGTGACCAGCAAGGTTTCGGTTTGACCGACAACGACAGCGCCAAATCGAAGGCTCGCGGGTGCGCACGTGAGTTGGGGGGTAGCGGCGCTGGCGCTCACGGGGAACATCCCGAGGAGCGTGATCGCTACACCGGTTGTTAGAAAGTGGACTGTTTGGGCGGAAAGATACCGGAGGATGGACTGGGGGAGTCTCATACCGTCTAGTCTGAAACACAGACGGCGTTTGGGCTAGATTCCGAGGGTACAGCAACCCCTTGTCCGTTAGGCCAATGGTTCCAAATGGGGATTTCCTGAGACAGTCGGACCATATTCGCACATGCGCAGTCGCAACGCTCGTCCTAGAACGCGCCGAGATGGCGCCCATTTTCCAGGCGCGTTATTGGAGCATCTGATGGGGGCTATAAGAAATATGAATTGGACTCAGTGGGTGCCTGCCTTTATCGTCTGCGGATTAGGGAGAGGACTGTCGATTGAACGCACTGGCGCTCGTCGGGGTCGGCTCACTTTCCCGGGTCAGCCCTTGTTTCCAGGTATATGAAAGCGCGGCCGTATCTGCAGTTGCGGACGCCGTTCCAGCGCAGGTACGATCGCCAGAGAATTGCCCACCCTTTCGAAACAGGAGCAACAGACATGAGAAAGCGAGCCGGCAGGCACTCTCTGCGCCTGTCGTTATTATGGGCGACACTAGCGGCCAGTGCCACCATACTCTTAGCCGCCGGACTGTTCGCGGGGCTGGCCGAGCCCTGCTTTGCCGACGACGGGCCCAAGCCAGATCCATCAGGCACAGCTACTGGGGACAAAACTGCCGCCGTGGACGCCGCCGGCAATTCCTTCGTGGTTGCGGAACCCACCGACAAAACGGCTCCGGACTACGCCGCGAACAAGAAGGCATTCGACGACTATCAGGCGCAGTCGGCGAAAGAGCCTCTTGCCGTAAAGCTCGCTGACAGCGTGGGCCACGTCCGGGTGGCGACTAACTTTGCCTGGACTTTGAATACCGGTTACCTCGTCTTGTTCATGCAGGCTGGGTTTGCCCTGCTCACCTGCGGGCTGGTTCGAAAGAAAAACGCCGCTCACTTGATGATGCTGAATTTCGCCGCCTACGTCTTCGCCTTCCTGGCTTACTACGCGGTCGGATATGCGTTCCAGTTTGGAGCTGTTGCCATCAACGCGGCGCCCACGAACTTGGGCGGGATCCCAACGCTCAATCACTTTCTGCTGGGAAGCGGTCAATGGGGCTTTATCGGCGGGAAGGGATTTTTTCTCACCGGTCCGGCCTATGACAGCGCCAGCAACTGTCTAACGTTGTTCGAAGTCGTGTTTATGGAGACCGCCGGCTACATCATTGTCGGCGCCGTGTGTGAGCGCATTACCTTCTGGGCATTCCTGCTGTGTGAACTTTTCATCGGCGCAATTCTTTACCCGATTTCTGGTTGCTGGACGTGGGGCGGCGGGTGGTTGTCGCAAGTCGGTTCCACACTGAATCTCGGCCACGGCTATGTCGACTTTGCCGGATCGACCGTGGTGCATGCCGTTGGCGGTTTCTGCGCCATGGCTCTCGCCATCATCTTGGGTCCACGTCTCGGTAAGTACGGCCCCGGCGGCAAGATCCGTGTCTTCCCCGCTCACAACATCGTGTACGTTGTGACCGGCACGTTCCTCCTGCTTTTTGGCTGGATGGGATTCAATCCCGGCTCCACTCTCGGGGCAACGGATCTTCGCATTTCCGTAGTTGCAGTAAACACCAATCTGGCTGCCGTCGCAGGCTCCGCGGCTGCGATGCTCTTGTGGTATCTCTGGTTCGGCAAGCCCGACATAACCATGGCCTGTAACGGAATGCTGGCGGGATTAGTTGCGATCACCGCACCCTGCGCCTTTGTGTCTCCCACGTCAGCGGTAGTAATTGGAGTACTGGCGGGATGCCTGGTTTGCGCTGGCGTTCTTTTCAACGACCGGGTGCTCAAGATCGATGATCCCTGCGGAGCGATTTCAGTACACGGCTACTGCGGCTGGCTCGGGGCCGTCAGCGTGGGCATCTTTGCCGACGGCGCCTACGGTGCTGGATGGAACGCTGTCGGAGCAACCTCGTACCTGGGAAGACCCGGCCAGGGCGTGACCGGCCTGCTCCACGGCGATACGCGGCAGTTCCTCTGCCAACTCATGGGGGCAACTCTGTATGCTGCTTGGGCTTTCGGCGCAACCTACGCCGTCTTCTGGTGCGTCAACAAGGCGAAAAGCATGCGGGTCACGCCAGAGGTGGAAGAAGAAGGCCTCGACGTTCCCGAGTTTGGCATGCCGGGCTATCCGGAAGATGCAGTGGTTACTCCTTACTGAAAGC
>Ga0209415_10015534_pt1 | contig 12330 bp, 11 predicted proteins | sample PeaSoiSIISIP2007_FD_187696 | JGI IMG/M metagenome (GOLD analysis project Ga0209415, IMG submission 187696) | Peat soil microbial communities from Weissenstadt, Germany - SII-SIP-2007 (SPAdes) (version 2) | ecosystem: Environmental > Terrestrial > Soil > Wetlands > Peat | place: Germany... | reverse complement strand
TACTTCCAATCGCATTACGCGGCGGACCAGATGCCCGACACCCTGATCATCCACCCCCACTGGGCGCGAATCCAGCCAGGCCGCTCTTGGGTCAAATGGGTGGACACGATCAAAAACCAGCTCGTTTCGAATGTCAACGGAGGAAAAATTCTGACAACCGAGACAAAACTCCTTCGTTGCCTTGTCGACTCTTCCTGCAGGATCGATACGATCTATGGCCGCATCGAGGCGGTGTATCCCAACCCATACCACTTCAAAGGAGTCTACTGGAATACGGGAATTTCCGTGAGTTTTCCGGATTCCCTGGTTCCATACTTTTCCTCGGTATTGGACAGCAACGGAAGCAAGGCGTCCACGGGCATGGCTCAGGGAGTCCGGGTTGGCGATTCCGGAAGTACGGTCGTCGGCACCTTCGTGGTCTGGACCTCGAATTCTCCCGCCATCCCTCCATATTCTTGGCAGAACTTGCCCAATTTTTATGACATGGAAGTTGCTGCTATCTGGATCTTCAGGATCATGGGTACGGCGGATTCCATAATCTCTCTCGGAGTCATTCCAACAGGAGGGTATGAGGGAATACTACCCCGCAATGCAGCTGCTACTCAAACGACAACCTCCCTCCACGCCGTCGACCCCGCGGGGCGGCCTGTTCCGCTAGGCCAGGCTCTGCCGATCGGTCCGCATCTGGCAACCTTGGAGGGGCGCTTGCAGACGGTGATCGTCCGACCCTAACGTGAACTCCTAACGGGGGAGTGCGAAGGTCCCCTCCAGCCAAGATCTGATCCGCGGGAGTTCCTCCTCCTCGTCCAGGTCGTGGGCCTTGTCGAAGTCCTCCATGGCGATGGGGATGCCCAGCGCGGCCAAAGCTTCCGACTGGGACTTGGAGAATTCGTGGGGGATCACCGGATCCCACCGCCCGTGGGTGCACAAGATGCGCCGGGTGGTGGCCAAGGCGCCGAAGGCCGCGGGGAAATCCTCCAGCAAGGGGACGTAGCCGGAGATGCAAAGCAGTCCAGCGAAGGATCGCGACGAGCGCAGTCCGGTGTCCAAGGCCATGACCGAGCCCTGGCTGAACCCGCCCAGAACGACGGAATCGGCGGGACGCCCCAGTTCCCCCAGGAAGGATTCCAGCAGCGCGCGGCTGCTGGAGATGTCGCTGCGGGTGGTGGAAGTCGGACGGAGCGACTGGCTCAGGTCGTACCACGCCCAGCCGGAGGGCCCGTAGCGGATGGGAGCCTGGACCAGGACGATCTCCAGCCAGGGAAGCTCCAGGGCTTGGGGAAGGAAGCTCCAACCCGCCAGGGAATCGCCCAGGCCGTGCAGGAAGACCAGGGTGCCCCTGCGTGCTGCGGTGGACGGAACGGTTTGGTGGACGAGAGATGTCATTCGGCGGCGCTCCCGGGGGAGAAGAGGTCGGTCTGGCGGGAGAGGTTCTCGTGGAACACGCCGTCCACGAACTGGCCGCTCTCCAGGTACTTCCGCGCCACGCGGCAGAATTCGTCCACGAGTCGGAAGTGGCGGTACTTCTCGCAGAGCACCATCCCCGCCTCGAAGACGTGCTCGAAGTAGCGGTTCCCCATCTTGATCTCGCGCGTGGCCACGATCACCAGGTCCATGGCGTCGGCGGCACCCACCACCTCGCCCTCGCGTTCGCGCTTGGAGTCCTTGGCGTCGGCGGCGTAGCGGCGCGCCATGTCCTCGGGGAGTTCGTGGAAGGCCTCCGTCTCCAGGACGGACTCCACCATCTCGGCCAGGAGCTTGCCCAGCCGCCCCCCCTGGAAGCGGTGCTTGATGGGGTGGGGGATGTCGGAGACGATGGTCTCCTCGAAGTCGTGCCAAAGGGCCTTGCGCAGGATCTTCTCGACGGAAAGTGTCGGATCGCCTTCGCGATCGGCGATCATCATGGAGAGCACCGCGACGTCGAAGGAATGGTTGGCGACGCTGTCGTGCTGCGCGGAAGGAAGGGTGCCGAACCGCCGGATGGCGCTCATGTTCCGCAGCCTCTCGAAGAAGCCCGGGAGGTCGTCCGGAGACCAGTTCACGCCGGCTGTCCCGCCGGTGCCAACGGGATTTTCATCCGCGTGCGCAACCCCCCGTCGATGCGGACCTCGGCGCAGAGGGTCCCGCCCGCGCCGCGGAACGAGGCCAGGGCGTTGGCCAGTTCCCGGTCCAATCCCATGCGCTCGCGCACCCGCGGTCGGGCGAGGTCCAGGATCGCCTGCACGCTGCCTTCGTCGGGGGAACTCGCGGTGTCTTCGAACACGATCTCCACCGACACGGGACCGGTTCCCATGGCGATCAGGATCTGGCCACCCTCGGCGCTGCGGCGCGCGTGCAGTCGGAGCATGGTGGAGAATGCGTCCCCCAGGGACTCAGGGTCCACCGAGAGCGACGGCGGGTTGTCCGGGAGCCGCAGGGACACGGCGGGAAAGGCCGGGCCGACCTCCTGGGCCACCTGTTGCAGGCGTTTGCGCAGGGTTCCCGACAGACCCGCGGTCTCGGGGACGGGGACCGCCGAAGGCCGGCTATAGGCGGGAAGCACGACGGAGTAGTTGTGGTGCGGACGGCGGCGCACCAGCAATGCCAGGCCCAGAAGACCGCAGACTCCGACAAGTCCCCCCACCGCCCTGGGGATCCACGGGGGGACTCTCCCGGCGAGGCGCGCCTCCAGCGGAACGCTGCGCACGCAGGTGGAATTCGTGTCGCAGGCGAGCACTTCCAGGTGGTGGATGCCAGCCAGCACCGGGATGTGGTCGGAAAACTCGAAGGTCACGCCTCCCGTCCGCGGTGCAGGAAAGGCCCGCGGAGGCAGATCGTCGGCGTAGAGTTCGATCCGGGAAAGGCCGCAGGGGGCGTCGAGGCGGATCTTGACGTCCAGGATTCCGGTTCCGCCCTGGGAGACGGACCGGGATGCCGGCTCGATCCAATGGAATCGGATGGCGGGGCAACTGGTGCGGGCGGGAACCGGAGGGGGAGGCACCTTCACCGGTTGGAACAAGATGGCCGGAGCGACGGGGGGCGATGCGGAATCCGGCGGCGGCGGGGCGGAATCCGCGAGCATCCGGGTCACGACCACGGGCGGTTTCCGGACGGCCCGCGCGGAATCCACCGCCCGCTGGGCTCGCTCGGCGCGGAGTTGGTCGAGCTCGTCGAGCCTGAGCTGCGGAATTTCCGGGGCGGAGTCCGCGACCATCCTCTGGTGGGCGAGGACTTCCAGCAAGGCTTCGTCGGAATCCCGCGCCTCCAGGCGACCGGATTTCTCGTGATTCAGTGCGGCCAGTTGGAGGCTGTCCAGCAGTGCATCCGACGGCAGAGCTGAGACCGTCCCTCCGAACAGGCCGGCCAAGGCGCACGCGCGCGCCACGGTGTTCATCGTGTTCAAAGATACCACCCGCGAATGCGCTGCGCCCGCGCCCGGGAGAGGGCGACGGGAAACCTCAGCGTTCGAGGGGAACCAGTTCCCCGCCGTGGATGGATCGCCGCGCTCCGGTGTCGGTGTGCTCGACCTCCAAGGACCCGTCTTCCCGCACCGACACCACCCGCACCACGGAGGGGGACCCGCCCGCACCGTCCAACCGGAAGAGTCGACCTTGCAGGTCGGTGAAACCGCGGTACTCCGCGACCAGGGCGGAGAAGCCCGAGGACTCCAGGATCCCGTCGATCTCCGTCCAGATGGACAGGAAATCCCCGAGGATCCCTTCCGGATCCAAGTCGCGTCCGGAAGCGAACGAGAGGGACGTGGCGGGTTGCCCCACCTTGGAGAGGACCTCTTCGGGAATGGAGACGTTCAGACCCACACCCACCAGAAGGCGCGGGATGCCGGGGGCTGGACGGTGCATCTCGGCGAGGATCCCCGCCGCCTTGCGTTCGGAGAGCAGCAGGTCGTTGGGCCATTTCAGGGTGATGCGGGGACACCCGAGACGGCAGGCGAGTCGCGCCAGGGCCAGCGCCGTCCCCATCGAAACCAGCGGGGCCTGGGAAAGAGGCCGGGTCCAAGGGATGCTCGCCGTCAGGTAGAGTCCGCCTTCGGGAGGGGATGTCCATGCCCGATCGAAACGTCCGCGACCGGAGGTCTGGGAACGGGCCACGACGGTGAAGGGATCCGGGTCGTCGAGGTCGCGCGCCACATCCATGGTGGATCCCACCTCGTCGTAGCGGAAGAGGCGTCCTCCCCGGAATCCTTCAGCCATGCCGGCGTTCGCGGACCAGGCGCATGGTTTCGCGGGCCCGCAGCGCCGCCGCTCGGACGATCTCGTCGTCCCGCGCCGGTGGATGGACCTCCGCGTAGTCGGGGAACACCTCCGCGCCACGCTGGTCGTCCCGCTCGCGGCTCTGTCGGACGCGGCGCAGCCAGAGCCGCTCCAGACCCGGGAGGCGGGCCAGGAGGGCGTCCGTTCCCAGGTTGGGGAATTCCGCGGAGAGGAAGCCATCCGCCCACTCCAGGAGTTCGCCTTCCGTTCCCGCGAGCAGGGCGCGCAGCGCGGAAAGGGTGAGGCATTCGGTGTAGGCGGCGATCCCCTCCACGCGGTCGGAATCCGTCATGTGGCCGGGTCCGAAGGGGAGGGCCGGTTCGCGCAGCACGTTCCGGGCGCGACGCACCGATTCCAGCACCGGGAGATTGAGGACTGGGCGCAGGCAGACCCGGTTGCGGGTGTGGTCGCGGGAGGCGAGCTTGGATTCGGCCCGTTCCAGGGCGTAGGCGTTCTGCAGCCACATCCATCCCGGTTGGACCCTGGGAAGATCGCTGCCCGCGACGCTCCGGATCAGGGAGAAGGGGAGGAGCCAGCGCCCCGCGGGCACCCGCGTGCCGGCGCCCACGAGGCTCCATGGAGCTTCCGAGAAATTCGAGGGAAATTGGATCTGGCAGGACAGACCGAAGAACTGCCCTTCTCCCGGGCGCAGTTCCTGATCGGCCCTGCGTCCCGTGTGGTTGGAGCCCAGCGCCGCTCCGTGTCCCACGTTGCCGCGCCCTTCGGGCCAGAGGCAGGCGATGAGCAGGGATTGGTGGTGGAAACCGACCAGGGGACCGATCAGCGAACTGGTGACCTCGCCCTCCTGGATCTCCGTGTTCGGTCCGATCACCGCGTCCAGGATCTTGGCGTGGCGGGACGCCCCGGAGGCTTCGGAAAGGAGGGCCTTCCGGACCACAGCCATGGTGCGGACCTGGACGGCTCCCTGGAGGACGGCATGCTCCACCACCGCGCCGTCGCGGATCTGGGTGGGAGCGTCGATGGAGGAGAGGACGGCGACGTCGCGGACCAGCAATGCGCCGTCCACACGGGCGTGGGGTCCGATCCACGCGTTGCGGATGGACGCGGTGTTGCAGAGCAACGCGCCTTCGCCGACCCACCCCGCCCGGTGGCGCACCGACTCCGCGTGGGCTGCCAGCGCCTCCATGAAGTCCTGGCGTTCCGGACTGTCGCCGGGATGCATGGCGAGCCATGTGGCGAGTTCCATGTCCATCTCGGCCACCAGCGGGATCTCGCGGCCCCCCGATTCGAGGCCCACCTGCACCCGCACGCCGGTGGCGAAGGACGAGGTCCCCGAGGCCACCAGCGATCCCACACGGAACACGACCGCGGTGTCCTGGATGACCTGGCGGGCCACGAGGCCCACGTCGTGGATGCAGCAGTTTCCCACCACGGCGTCCCGGATGTGGGCGTGGCGGATTCCGGTGGGCAGGCTGACGTGTCCGGGGAGCATCACGGTACCGGTGAACCGGGCCAACGCCACCTCTCCCTCGAACGTCGCTTCGCGCACGCTGGAAGTCTCGAAGCCCTCCTGCACCCGGACCCGGGTCCAGTCCGCGCAGATGCAGCCCTGGCGCTCCAACTGCAGGGTTTCCTGCGCGTTCAGGGACCGGGACCGGAAGGGCGTGGCACCTTCCCGGAGCTGTGCCGCCGATGCCAGGAGCGGAGATCCGCGCACCAGGCGACGCAAGGCGGCCGCGGGGAGGTAGGGCCGCGCGGCGGCCATCAGAACCGGAACCGGATTCCGGCGAGCCGTCCCGCGAACCGTTCCATGTAGGCCCTCTCGTCGGACTCCGTGGGCGCTTCGTAGGTCACCGAGAAGCGAAGGTGCGGCCCCACGTCGTCGAAGGGCACCACCACGATGCTCTTCTCGCGGATGAGCCATTGGCTGGCCGCCTCGGCGTTCTCGAAATCGGGCCCGCCCTCCACGCCTTTCGGGGCCTTGGCATAGAGGAAGTAGGTGCCCTCGGGCATCGTGATGGAGAAGCCGAGCTTCCGCAGCTCGGCCACAAGCATTTCCTGTCTCCGCTGGTATTTCCGTTGCGCCGCCTGCCATAGGGAGTCGTCCGCCAAGGCCGCGGAGGCCGCCATCTGGATGGCCTTGAATTGGCCGGAATCGGAATTGTCCTTGACGTCGCCGAAGGCCTTGACCACCAGCGCGTTCCCGGCCACGAACCCCAGCCGCCAGCCGATCATGTTCCAACCCTTGGACATGGAGTGGACTTCCACGCCCACGTCCAGGGCTCCAGGGATCTCCAGGAAGGAAAGCGGCTTGGCCCCGTGGGTGAAGGGAAGGTGGGCGGCGTCCTGCACCACGACCACGCCGTGCCTCTTCGCGAAGGCCACCACCTTCTCGTAGAAGGCGCGGGTCGCGGTCTTGCCCGAGGGGCTGTTGGGGTAGTTGATCACCAGGAGTTTGGCCTTGGCCAGGACGTCCGCGGGGATGCCGTCCAGATCCGGAAAGAAGTCGTTTTCCGGAAGCAACGGCAGGTTGTGGACAGTCCCGCCCAGGTACCTGGTCCAGGTGCTGGCCACGGGGTAGCCCGGGACCGTGAACAGGGTCACGTCGCCGGGATCGATGAAGGCGGCCGGAAGGAGCGCATAGGCCGGTTTGGAGCCGATGCAATGGAGGATCTGCGTTGCGGGATCCAGGTCCACGCCGAAATTCCGCTTGAGGTACGCGGCGGCGGCCACCTGGTAGTCCAGGATCCCGTTGTCGGCGTAGCCGCGGTTTTCCGGACGGTCCACCTCGCGCTTGAGCGCTTCGCGCACCGGTGCGGGAGCCATCTCGTCGTTCTCGCCGATGCCGAAGTCCACCAGCGGGCGGTCCGGAAAATCGGCCAACGCGGCGCGCTTGGCGCGCTTGATCTTCTCGAACTTGTAGATGGCCGTGGATTTGCCGTAGTTCTCGCCCCCGATGCGGGCGGCGAACAGCTTCTGGATGTAGGACTCGCTCACGTTCTCCTCGGTGGGGCTGAAGGCTCGCTTCGGCGATCCCGGACGGACTCCGCGCGGATCGAAGATCCCAAAGATAGGGAAGTTCGTTGGCATCTTTGTCCGGACACCGATATCCAGAACAGGGAGATCCAGCCGATGTCGCAAGGAGAACCGGGCGTTCCGTTCCGCCTCCGGATCGCCGCGCCGCAACGACCCATGGCCGTGCGGGGCGGGATCCTCCCCACCGCGGAACTCGAAGTCCAGGCGTGGGGGAATCCGAACCGGGACCGATCCAACGCGATCCTGCTCTGCCATTCCTTCTCCGCCGACGCCTTCGCGGCGGGGGCGGATCCCACCGCATCGCCCTCCCACCGCCCATGGCGGATCGGAGCCCGGGGCTGGTGGGACGACCTCGTGGGACCCGGGAAGCCGTTGGATTCGGACAGATTCTGGATCATCTGCTCCAACGTGCTCGGCGGGAGCGCGGGAAGCACCGGCCCCTTCGCACCGGCTGCGGACGGCGAGGCCTGGGGCACCAGGTTCCCCTTCCTGTCCATCCAGGATCTCGTGGAAGCCCAGACGCGCCTGGCCGACGCCTTGGAGGTGGGGAAGTGGCGGCTGGTGGCCGGAGGCAGCCTGGGAGGGCTCCAGACCCTGGAGTGGGCGACGGCCCGGCCCGACCGCGTCGCGCATGCGGTGGCGGTGGCGGTGGCCGCGCGACCGAGCCTTTCCGGCATCGGACACTTCGCCGCGGGGTGCGCGTACATCCGCAGGGAGCTGGAGTCCGGCGGATCCGGATACGAGGGTCTGCTCGCGAGTTTCGGCACGGGCAGGCGGTATTCCGGACCGGACGAAGGTTCGCGCAGCGCCCCCGATTGGAGAAACACCTGGCCTCCCGAGCGCTACCACCCCTGGACGTATGTTCGGCTGGCCGAAGCCCTGATCACCTACGACCTGGCCCAGGATTCGGGGAACGGAGACCTGAGGACGGCGGTGGCGGCGATCCGCTGCCCCGTGGATCTGGTGTCGTTCCAGGGCGACACGCTCTTCCCCCCGCACGAGGTGGACATCCTCGCCGACACCGTCCGCCGCGCCGGAGGGGTCGCGCGCCACCACGCTCTGGCCGGTTCCGCAGGCCACGACACCTTCCTGGAGGAGCCGGCGATCCTTGCCGACCTCTTCCGGCGGATCCTGGCGGACTAGGCTCCTCCCGAGATCCAGGCCGCGACTTCGGCGGCGACGGAATCCGCCTGGACGTCGGGGCGGGGCACGTCCCGGGACGGGCGTCCGGTGGAGACGGAGGCAGCACCCAAGCGGTGGGGTTCCTCGGTGTCGTGGCCGGGCGACACCCACGCCGATGCGCACCCCGGCAGGAGTTCGGCGACTTCCCCGAACCGGGCAGAGACGTAGACCTGCCCCGGCCCGGGAGAAGCCGTCTCCACGGGGCGCAGGCCAGAAAGTCGGGCGCACAGGCGGAACGCGGGAGCTTGCCAGGGGCGCCTGGGGAACCACAGCCACCCGCGACCCTGGCTGTGGCGGACCAGGGCTCGCAGGGTGGGGAGGTCCTTGAGGTGGATGGAGATCGCGGCATCGGGCCCCTCCCCGGTCGCCTGGGGAAGGGGGATCCCGGCCCACTTCAGGGAGGTGCCGGGTCGCACCCGGCGGAAGCCGAGGGACAACGAAGTCGCGACGTCCTCCGGTCGGTCGGTCCAGACGGTGTCGACCGAGTCCGTCCAACCGGGAAAGACCTTCCCCAGCGCCCGCCAACGGGACATGGACCTGGGCGAGGTGCGAAATGCCGCGAAGGCCGTGGGGATCCCGGATCCGCCGAGGGCGTCGAGGATCGCGGGCCAGGCTTCGGCCTCCAGGAACAGGGCCCGGCGGATGCGACGGGCGGCCAGGAATTCCCGCACCGTGCGCCGGTCGTCGCAGGGAAGGAGGAACGCCTCGATCCCCCAATCGCGCAGGCGGTCCCTTCCCGGCACCGTGGTCGAGGTGAGGGTGACGGCGATGTCGTCCGGGAGGAACCCGACCAGGGCCAACGCGCCTTTCGCCTCTCCCAGCGAGGCGCAGTGGATCCAGACGGAATCCGACAAGGGCGACGGCCACGGACCGGTCCTTTCCGACCCGGAAAGGCGAAGGAGGATCCTTGCGAACTTCCCCGCGGCGGCGTACCAGGCGGGAATGCGGATCACAGGACCGCCCGGAGCCACAGCGCCAACGGGGGGAGGAAGGACGCCCACTCGGAGGACCATTTTGCGGTGCGCGCATCCACCGCGGCCGTCCGGACGGGAGGATCGCGGATCTCCAGCAGCCTGGACTCGGTCCGGGCCAGGACCAGGTACAGGCATGCCGGACCCGACAGGACTGCAGCGAGCCGGAGCGGCTCCGGACCCAGCGCGCAGGAGCCGAGCCCCGAGAGCACCAGGAGATTGGCGATGTAGAGGGGGTGGGCCACCCACCGGTAGGGACCTCCGACCACCCGCTCCGGACAAGACAGGATCCGTCCACGACTGTGCCCTCCGATGAATCGACGGGACCAGGCGCGCAGCGCGAGCCCGAAAAGCAATGCGGCGCCCGAAGGAGCCCAATGGCGGGAGGGGAGAACCACAGGCAGGCAGCAGAGGCACCACAGGACGACGATTTCTCCCCTGAACCGGTAGAGGAACGCGTTCACGCCCGAGATTCCGCCAGGGAGACCACGGGTCCGCGTCGTTCGCCCCCGGGCTCCCACAGGCGTTCGATTTCGGCGAGATCCGGCCCCGGTTGGGGAACAGCCAGGATCGCGGTGGCCCTTCCGCGCCGCGCCAGGACCTCGCGGAGGATCCGGATCCCATCGCCGGGGGGAAGGGCGGAGACGGGTTCGTCCAGAAGCCACAGGCTCCGGGGACGGGCGGCGGCGGCCAGAAGGCACAACCGGGCGCGTTGGCCCCGCGACAGTTCATGACCACCCTCCGGAATGTCCGCCTTCCAGTCCAGGGAGGGGGGTATTCCATCGGGGAAGAGGAGTCCCAGCAGGCCGTCCAGGGCGTCGGGGGACGGATCTCCGATGCCGGTCCAAAGAGCCGGGCTGATGGGCGGCAGCACGGGCTCCTGGGCCATCCAGAAGATCCGGCGCGGTCGGGTGACCGTGCCGGAGAGGGGGAGGGCGGCGCCCGCGATGGCCGAGAGCAGGGTGGACTTGCCGCAACCGTTGGGACCGTGGGCCACCACAAGGGAGCCCCGCGGCACGGACAGTCGGAGGCCGGAGAGGACGGCGGGAGCGTGGGGCCAGGCCACGCGCAGGTCCAGGATGCGCACCTCGGAGTCGGAACGGAAGGTCGGAGGCGTCGCAAGTGCGCTCCAAGCCTCGCGGGCACGGCGCAGATGGGGCAGAAGTCGTCCCGCCTCGCGCACGGGCCGGTAGGCGAGCAGGCTGATCCCGAGGAAGGCGAGGAGTGAACCCACCGGCATCCTCCCCGTGGCCCACGACAGAACCGCCGCCGCTCCCACGAGCCAGCCCGCCACGTGCGCGGAGGCCTCCCCTCCCGCTCCCCAGGCCAGGTGGCGACGAGCCCGTTCCATCCGATCCCACAGAAACGCGAGGAAGGCGCGGCGCCTTGCGCGGGCGACCAACGGGCTCCATCCCGCCGGGCGCATCTGGGGGATGGAGCGCCAGGCCCAATCTTCCCCGGTCGCCATCCGCTCCGCCGAATCCCTCTCGGCATCCGCCAGGGATTTCCAGGTCCTGGATTTTTCCCGTGCCCAGCGGCCGAGCAGGACGGCCGCGGCCAGGACGGCGAGCGTGATCCAGGGGGCGAGCCAGACCAGAAGGGGGACGGAGAGGAGCAAGGTCGCGGCGGCGGTGCGCCACTCCAAGGCGGCGCGGGTACCGGACTCGATCCATTCGCGCCCTTCGCGGGAGAGCCAGGAAGGATCCTGCCCTTCGTCGGATCCTCGGGCCCACAATCGGCGATGGAAGGCGTTCCCGGTCTCCAGCGCCAGGCGTTCGCGGTCCAGGTCGCGCCGCCAGGAAAGGACCACCCGCGCGGCCAGGAGCACCGCCATGACGCCGAGCCAAAGGGCTTTCCCCACGGGTTCGGTGAGTTCGCGGAGCCACAATCCGATCCCGGATTCGGCCGCCGCCGAGGCCAGCGACCAGGCCCCGTGGCGGTACCATCCACCCCGGTCCGCGATCCAAGGGGGAGGCCGCAGCAACATGGAAGGCAAAGGTATGTAGGAGGTCCCGCGAACGCGGTGCAGGACTAGGACGCCGCGGAGCGCAGCTCCTGGGCCCGGAAGAACTGGCCCCCCGCCGCTCCATCCGGAAGCAGCACCGGCACCATCGCCCCGGGCAGGACGGTTTCCGGCGCGTGGTCGGCGTTGGGTCCGCCCAAGTCGGTGCGAAGCCACCCCGGGTCCATGCGCGAGACGATCACTCCGGTGCCGGAAAGCTCCGCCGCGAGGTCGTCGGTGTACTTGTCCACCGCCCACTTGGACGCTCCGTACGGCGCGAGCTGGGGCGTCTTGTCGATGCCCGAGGTCACGTTCACCACGCGCCCCCATTTCCGTTCCACCATGCCCGGGATCAATCGGGCGCACAGGCGCGCCAGAGCGAAGACGTTCACCTGGAAGACCGGTGTCCAGTCGGACAGTTCCTGGAAGCCGACGGATTCCCGCCACGGGGACATGATTCCGGCGTTGTTGTAGAGGATGTCCACCTTGCCGAAGGCCTCCAGGGCCTGGGAGGCGATGCGTTCCACCTGCGAGGGATCGGACAGTTCGCCGGCCACCGCACGGCCCTGCGCGCCGGCCTTGCGCACCAGTTCCAGAGTGGCGGCGGTGCCCGGGACGGTGCGACCGTGGACGATCACGTTGGCACCCTCCTTTGCCAGTGCCTCCGCGACCAATTTTCCGACGCCCCGGCTGGATCCCGTGACCAAGGCCGTTTTTCCCTGCAATCGTCCCATCCTGCACTCCTTCTCTCGGTGTAGCACGAGTGGTCGTCGAAGACGGGCCCTCGGTTCACGCATTCCCCAAAAACGGCAGCGCCTCTCTCCTGGAAGTCCCGGAAAGAGGCGCCTTCGAAGCGGAAAATGGGACTCGAACCCACGACCACCTGCTTGGGAAGCAGGAGCTCTACCAACTGAGCTACTTCCGCGAT
>Ga0209415_10015532_pt1 | contig 12331 bp, 6 predicted proteins | sample PeaSoiSIISIP2007_FD_187696 | JGI IMG/M metagenome (GOLD analysis project Ga0209415, IMG submission 187696) | Peat soil microbial communities from Weissenstadt, Germany - SII-SIP-2007 (SPAdes) (version 2) | ecosystem: Environmental > Terrestrial > Soil > Wetlands > Peat | place: Germany... | reverse complement strand
TCATCCACCGACCGCGTGTTCATTCTCACCGGCGCGGGAATCAGCGCCGAAAGCGGCCTTCCGACTTTCCGCGGCGAAGGCGGCCTGTGGCGCAACAGGCGCGTCGAGGAAGTCGCGACACCCGAGGCGTGGAAGCGCGATCCGCAACTGGTCTGGGAGTTTTATTCCATGCGCCGCCGCGCGGCCGCAGAAGCCAAGCCGAACCCGGGACACACCGCGCTCGCGGCGCTCGAACGCACGCTCGGGGATCGCCTCTTCATCTGCACGCAGAACGTAGACAATCTCCATGAACAGGCTGGCACGCGCAACGCCGTCCACATGCACGGCGAACTCTTCAAAAGCCGCTGCGAATCTTGCGCGCTTCCGCCCTTTGACGACGCGAACACGTACGAGCCGTCGGCCGCGCTACCCCGATGCGAATGCGGTGCCCGGATTCGCCCGGACATCTGCTGGTTCGGCGAGGTGCCCTACGACGTGGACCAAATTTATCGCGCGCTCAACGAATGCACGCTTTTCGTCGCCATCGGCACGTCGGGCGTGGTCGAGCCCGCAGCCAGTTTCGCCAGCCACGCACGCAGCCGCGGACGCACATTTTACGTCGGCCCCGAAGAGCCCGCGAACACATCCGCCTTCACCGAATGTTTTCTTGGCAAGGCGGGCGCGCTATTGCCGGACCTTTTTCGTTACGAATAGGATAATGTCGTCAGCCCGAAACGCCGGTGCGCTTCATCAGCGCCTCGAACCTCGGGTCCTCTCGCATACTGCTGCGGAATTGACCAAACCCCGGTAAGAACACCATGAAGGCCGCGCGTTCTTGAAACGCTTTCTCGAGCCATTCGAAGGCGGCGTCATTCTCGTGCAGGCACGCATGAACGACCGCGATCCAAAACGAAGACATGCCATCCGGCTTCCAATTCTTTTCGATCTCGTCCAGAATTTCACGCGCCTTCCCGGTATCACCCAAATCCGCGTATACAGCGGCCGTCTCCAATCGAATGAAATTCCCCCCTCGGGAAAGCGCCATGGCCACTTCGCACTCTTTAAGGGCATCCTCGCGTTGGCCTGCCGCGGCGAGCGCACCCGCCAGAACACAATGATTGTTCGCATCGGCGGGATCGATTTCCACGGTCTTGCGCCCTCGCTCGATGGCGTTCTCGAACTGTCCGGCGTGGGAATATGTGACGGTCAAGCAAAAGGACGCCAGATTATAGAATGGCGCCAGCTCGACGGCGCGCATTCCGGCTGCGATCGCATCGTCGGCGTGTTTTTGGCTCAATCGAACCAGATCCAACAACACATATCCGTCCGCAGAATCGGGGTTCAGCTCCAGCCCGCGGCGCGCTTCCCGTTCGGCGCCCTGCCGATCCCAGTTTTGATATAGCAGACTCCAGCCCAGGCTGATGTGCGCCTCCGCGAGAGTGTCATCCAGTTCGAGGGCTCTTTTCGCCGCCGTCATTCCAGGAAGGACTTCGGAGGGCTCCCCGTATCCGTAAAACCGCATAAAGCAATAAGCCAAACTCAATCTGGCGTGAGCGGCTGCGTACGTGGGGTCGATCTCGATGGCCTGCTGGCAGAGCGCCACTCCCTTGCGCAGCACCTCGGCGGAGCTTCCGCCGAGGTAGTGCTGCGCCATGAGCACCAGCCGGTAGGCCTCGTTGTTTTGCGTCGGACGCTTGCGGAGTTTCTTCTTTTCCTCGCCGGTGAGTTGCAATCGCAGTTTGTCGGATATCTCCGTGGCCAATTCTTCCTGCAACGCCACCAGGTCCGTCATCTTCCGGTTGTAACGCCCGCCCCAGAGTTGCGCCTGCCGCTCCACGTCCAGCAACTCCATGGACACGACCAGATCGCTTCCGCGCTGCACCATGCGCCCCGCGAGTACAGCCCTGACTCCCAGCTCGCGCCCCGCCGCCAGCGGATCCATGCCCGCGCCTCGATAACGGAATGAAAGCGTTCGCGGCACCACGCGAATTTTGCGCAGCTGCGCGAGGCTGTTGATCAGCGTCTCGGCGATGCCGTCGCTCAAGTAGTCGTTCTCCGGGTCACCGCTCGCGTTTTCCAGCGGCAGCACAGCCAGCGAATCAATCACTTTCGCTTGCTTCCCCGACGAAGGCTTGTCCGCGCCCTTCGCTCCGCGCGCAGCCGGCGCTTGCGATGGCTGAGCCGCGACGACGCGCCCGGAATCTGTGTCGCGCTTCAGCCGCTGCAGATCCGCGCGAAACTCCGCCGCGGATTGATAGCGCAGGGCGCGATCCTTTTCGAGCGCCTTGTTCAGAATGCGCTCGAGTTCTTGCGGCAGACCGGGATTCAGCCGCACCGGCGATACCGGCGCGCGGTTCAGGATCGCGTCGAAGATCGCGGCCGACGTCGGTCCGGAAAACGCCTGCTGTCCCGTCGCGAGTTCATACAGCACCACGCCGAAGCTGAAAAGATCGGTGCGCGTGTCGAGATCGTGGCCGAGCGCCTGCTCGGGCGACATATACGCGACCGTGCCGAGCGCGACGCCGGGGCTGGTTAGATTTGGATCGGGATCCTCCGTCGTTTCCTCTTCCGCAGCGGCCGCGGAACGCCGTTGCGGCATCTGCTTAGCCAGTCCAAAATCGAGAATCTTCGCCTGGCCCCTCTCGGTGATGAAAATATTCGCAGGCTTGATGTCGCGATGCACGATGCCCTTGGCGTGCGCGGCATCGAGCGCATCGGCGATTTCCGTCCCCAGGCTCAGAAGAGTGGCGAGGCCCGACGCCCCTCCGGCAATCTGGTGTTTCACCGTGCGGCCCTCGAGCAGCTCCATGGCGATGAAGCGCTGGCCTTCGTGCTCTCCGATTTCGTAGATCGTGCAGATATGCGGATGATTCAACGCTGCGGCCGCGCGCGCCTCGCGCAGAAATCGTTCGAGCGCTTGCTTGTCGCGCGAAACCTCAGCGGGAAGAAACTTCAGCGCGACGGCGCGGCCGAGCGTGGTGTCTTCGGCGCGGTACACCACGCCCATACCACCGCCGCCGAGCTTCTCGACGACGCGATAATGCGAAACGGAGCTGCCGATAAAGGGATCCGCGTGCGGCATGGAGCACGAATCTTATGGGGTGCCGGGAGGAGTGTCAACGATGTTACGGAATCGCGGAGGCTACTGCGTGCGTTCGTCTTTTTCGACTTTGCCGTCGCGCACGCGGATCACGCGGTGGGCGCGCGCGGCGATGTCGGGCTCGTGCGTGACCAAGATGATCGTGTTGCCGCTCTCGTGCAGCCGCGCGAACAGCGCCATGATTTCCTCGCCCGTGCCGGAATCCAGGTTCCCGGTGGGCTCGTCGGCGAGCAGGATCGAGGGATGGTTGACCAGCGCGCGAGCGATCGCCACGCGCTGCCGCTGGCCGCCCGAAAGTTCGTTGGGCTTGTGCATCATGCGGTCGGTCAGGTCCACTTGCGCGAGAGCCTTTTTCGCGCGATCGATGCGCTCTACGGAGGGCGTGCCGTTATAGATCATCGGCAGCTCGACATTGTGCAGCGCCGTCGCGCGCGCCAGCAGATTGAAGGTTTGAAAGACGAAGCCGATCTCGCGGTTGCGGATGGCGGCGAGTTCGTCGTCATCGAGCTGGCTGACCAGGCGTCCCGCGAGCCAATAATTTCCCTTGGTCGGCGAATCCAAGCAGCCGATCAAGTTCATCAGCGTGGATTTTCCCGAGCCCGAAGGCCCCATGATCGCGACGTATTCGCCCTTGCGTATGATGATGTTCACGCCGCGCAGCGCGTGCAGGTGCTCGGTCCCCATCTCGTACGTCTTCCAGAGATCCTCGGTCTGGATGACGACGCCGGAATCCACCAGGTCCTGGCGGAAATTCTGCGACCCGATTTCTTCGACGGCCATGGGCATTGGGCTCCTCGAACGGATACGGCTCAGCTGCTGGACGACGAAGATGAATCGTCGTTCTTGGGCGCGGAATTGTCCACCTTGACCGACGTGCCGGGCTTCAGGGTGCGCAGCGCCTTGTAGCTTCCGGTGACGATGACGTCGCCTTCGTGGAGTCCGTCGGTGACCTCGATATCTGTCGTACCGCTGATGCCCGTCTTCACAGGCACGAACTGCGCCTTCCCGTCGCGCACCACGAAAACTCCCTGTATATCGGTCTTTGCGCTGGCTGATTGGGCCGTAGATGCCGCGAGCGTCACGTTGCTGCTCGTGCCGTTCTTCGCTTCATCGAGCTCTTTCTGCGAGCGTTCGGCCAGCGCCTGAATTGGAATGCTCACTGCGTTCTGTTTCTGCGCCGTTTGAATCTTTGCCGTGGCGGAAAGGCCCGGGCGCAAGGATTCCGGGGGATTGTCGAGCGTGACGACAACCTTGAAGTCCCGTGCTTCTTGCGTATTGGCCGTCGTCTCGGTCATCGACGCTTGGCCGGAAGTGCGGAGGATTGCAAGCTCGCCGACCTCCGTGACGTGACCCTTGAAGACCTTGTCCGGAATAGCATCAATCGTGACGTCCACCGGCTCGCCGTTCCGGACACTGGTGATGTCGGTCTCATCCACTTTCACTTCAGCGGTGACGATGCTCATGTCGGATATCGTCAATATGGAGCTGCCCGCGGTTCCCTGAATGCCGGGCACCACGTTCTCCCCCACGCGCACCGCGATGTAACTCACGATGCCGTCAATGGGCGCCGTGTAGGTGGTTTTGCGCAGAATATCCTGCGTATGCCTCAGCACCGCGCGGCCTTGCTCGAGATTCGAGCGCGCCTGCTCCCGGGATGCGCGCGCCTGATCTACCTGCGCGTTCGCCGACGTGGCGGCCGCGGACGCGCTGTCGTAGGTTGCTTTCGCCGTATCGTAATCCTGCTTCGAGATCAGCTGTTCCTTATAGAGTAGCTGTGAACGCTGCCAATCGAGTTGCGCCTTTGTGAAATCGGCCTGGCGCTGCGCCGCAGTGGCCACCGCCACATCGAAATTGGAACCCGCGGCTTTCATTCCGGACTCCGCCGCCTCGATGCTCGCCACCTGGGCCTGCACGTCGGCTCCAGGCTGGATGTTCTCCAGGTGAAGGAGGATGTCCCCCTTCTTCACGTGGTCGCCTTCTTTAACCACGATGTCCGTGATTTTCCCAATGCCTTCGCCCAGGACGTTCGTATAGTTCTTGGGCCGGACTTCACCCGAGGCAGTGACCAGCGAGATCAGGTCCTGCCGGGCGACGCGCCCCGTTTGCACCGTAACCACGTTCTGGTTCGCCTTGTAAATGCTGTACCAGACGATGCCCCCTATAACCAAAACCACGGCCACCGCGATCGCTGCTTTTTGCCAGATCTTCATTGATTGACCCTTGGATTTGACGGTCGTGGTTGACAAACTCGCCCGCCACTTGATACATACGCTTGGACGGGACGGAAAGTTTCTCGGCTCAGCGGCAGTGGAGAAATAAGTCTAAGAACGGGACGGGATGGCCTGGACCATCCTCACTCGAAATCTCCGGCTCCCAGCGCACACCACCCCACGCTCAAGTCCACCAGGACGACGCTCGCCCACTATTCTAGTTCGATTTTGTCCGACGGGAAAAGGAAATAGTTCCGGATGCGCAGCCTTCGTTCGCCGCCAGGATTGCGAAGGCAACCCCTTGGACGGCCCGGCATTCCAACCGCTAAAGGCCAGCCAAACTGGCGGAAAGTTAGGTTGACCTGTACTTTGGGACAGGTTAAGATTTCTAATCGGAAAAGGTGCCACTATGGATCGGTCCGTTAGGACGTTCCTTTTGTCTCTTCTGGCGGGGGGGCTGACACTAGCATCGGTTGGCTACGCTAGAGCCGCGCAAGAACAAGACCAGCAGCAAGATCAGAAGTCCCAATCTCGCAAGGCCTCCAAAACCAAGCAGCGGAGCGACAACCAGCTCAAGAAGGAGCTGGAATCCCCATACAAGAAGTGGCTGGACGAAGATGTGATCTACATCATCTCGCCCGAAGAGCGCCACTCCTTCCTGAATCTGGCCACCAACGAGGAACGGGAGCAATTTATCGAAGCGTTCTGGCAGCGGCGCAATCCCGATCCCGATTCGCCCGAAAACACATTTAAGGAAGAGCACTACCGCCGCATTGCCTACGCCAACGAACACTTCCCTTCCGGCATTCCCGGTTGGAAGACCGACCGCGGCAAGATCTACATCATGTGGGGACCGGCGGACGAGGTTGACGCACACCCAACCGGCGGAAACTGGGACCGGCCGATGGATCAGGGCGGCGGCTCGACTACCACCTATCCCTGGGAAACCTGGCGCTATCGTCACCTGGAAGGCGAAGGTTTGGGCGAAAATGTCGAGCTGGAGTTTGTCGACCCCACTTCCACGGGCGAGTATCACCTGACCATGGACCCCAGTGAAAAGGACGCCCTGTTGCGCGTTCCGGGCGCCGGCTTGACGATGGCGGAGTCCATGGGCATGGCCGACAAGTCCAGCCGTTTCTCAGGTACCGACGGAACGAACGTGGCGGCCGGCCCAGGCGGCCGAAGCTATGGACAGGGCCAGGACGAGTTTAGCCGCATCGAGTTGATGGCCAGCATCATGCGGCCGCCTCCGGTCAAATTCAAGGACCTGGAAGCACTCTCGACGTCCCGGCTCGTGCGCGATCAGGTGAAATTCCAGTACCGCTTCGACTTTTTGCGCATCACCTCGGATACCGTGCTGGTGCCCATCACCGTCCAAATTCCCGTGCGTCAGTTGAGCTTCCAGGAAAAGGACGGCGTGGATTCGGCCTCGATGAATATGTTCGCGCGGATCACTACGCTGAGCGGCCGCGTCGTGCAGACGTTTGAGGACACCCTGCGCGCCGATTTTCCCGTCGCCTTGCTGCAAAAATCGCTCGGCACTTCCAGAATCTATCAAAAGGCCGTGCCGTTGAGCCCCGGTCTCTACCGCCTCGATATCGTGATCAAGGACGTCAACAGCGGCAACGTCGGCGTCGAGAACACCCGGCTGGCCGTCCCGCGCTTCCAGGACGACCAGCTCAGCTCCAGCTCGCTGATCTTGGCGGACGACCTTCAGAAGGTTTCCTCCAAGGACATCGGACTGGGACAGTTCGTTCTCGGCGACGTCAAGGTTCGGCCCAGGCTCGATCAGACCTTTGCCGTGGACGACAGCATCGGAATCTTTCTCCAGGTCTACAACCTGAAGGTGGACGATAAGACCCACAAACCCGACACCTCCGTGGAATACCGCGTAACCAGGGACAAAGAGACCGAGCCCACGCTCAAGTTCAGTATTCCCGCGGACAAGCAACCCCAGCACGGCGAGGAAATGACCCTCGAAAGCAGGATTACGCTGACGTCCCTTCCGCCGGGCAAGTATCAACTGGCCATCGCGGTCACCGACAACCTCACCAAGCAAACGATTACGCCGACCACCGACTTCACGGTCAAGCCGGTTCCGGCGGGGGCACCTCAGGGGAGGTGAAGCAGTTGAGTCTCCGAGCGATTCGCGTGCTGGGTCTCAGTTGCTTTGTGTGTCTGTGTGCGCTGCCCGGCGCCGCCGCGCCTAATGCCAGCAAGATTTCCGGCGTGGTCGTGGATCCGGCCGGAACTCCGCAAATGGGCGCGACGGTTCTGGTTTCCTCCGAGCAGCTCCTCAGCGCATCGCCGGTCCAGCTGCTAACCAACGATCGCGGCCGTTTCTCAACGTCCATGCTTCCCGCGGGACTTTACTCGATCCGCGTAACCCTGGCGGGGTTCCTGCCGGCGATCGAACAGCACGTGGAAGTCAACGATCAGCATGCGACCCTGCTCGAGATCGTTCTGGGATCGGTGTTTTCGTCGTTCGAAAAATTGCGCCGCCAGTCCGACGAGCCCGTCTCCATGGACGACTGGACCTGGGTGCTGCGGACTTCGGCTGCCACGCGTCCGGTTCTGCGGTGGCAGGACGACTCCATTTCCCTCGACCCCGCTGCCGGCATCGCAGCGATGCAAGATTCCAGCGATTCTGCCCAGGCCCAACAGCTCCATGGACGCCTCGAGCTGACTTCCGGCGCGGATCATCCCGGCTCGATTGGGGACCTCGCTGATTCGCCCGCCACGGCATTCGTCTACGACGTCGGGTTCGGCGGCAAGAGCCGCTTCGTTATGGCCGGCCAGTTCAGTCACGAAGACGGCTCGGCGGCCGGTGGCTTTGCGGGAGAATGGCTGCCTTCCGGCCTCGCCGGCGTCGGTCCGGTCACCACCATTCTCGTGCGCGAATCGCGGCTGGGCCCCGGGGGACCGACGTTTCGCGGCTTGCGCCTCTCCCACGAAGATCAACTCGCGCTGGGAAAGATCGTCAGCGTCCGTTACGGCGCGGACTTCGTCGTGGCCGGATTCAACGGCACCACTTCCGCGCTTCGCCCGCGCGCCGAAGTCGCCGTTCAAATCGCGCGAAATTGGCAGGCTTCCGCCACCGTGGCGACCCATCCGTGGCTGGATGATGCTGTTTCCGCGGGCGCACTGCAATCGACGCTCGATACGCTCGACGCGTTCCCGACCATGCTGATTCGCAATGGCCGGCCCGTGCTGGAAAATGGCCTGCATGAGGAAATCTCTATTGACCGCGCGCTGGGCCCCCACGCGGATCTGATCGCGTCGGTTTTCCACGATCTCGCCAGCCACACGGCGGTCATCGGCCGCGGCGGCTCCGGCAGCCCCGATTACCTCCAGGATTATTTTTCGGACGCATTCGCCTACGATGGCGGCTCCTCGAGTTCCGGCGGCGCTCGACTGGTCTACCGCCAGAAGTTCTCGAATAACCTGAGCACCACGGTTGTATATGCTTACGCGGGAGCGCTTGCGCCCAACGGCATCACGTCAACCGACCTTCGCGAAGAGCTCGCGACCCGCTATCGCCAGAGTCTGGCCGCGGCTTTCTCCGCCACGCTCCCGCGCTTCGGCACGAAATTCACCACCAGCTACAAATGGCTCAGCGGGCCCACGGTCTCCCGCCAGGACGCCTATGGCGAGTCCCTTTACCACGTTGATCCATTCCTCAGCATGGAGATCCGCCAGCCCCTCCCCAGCGTTTTCCCGTGTCATATGGAGGTCCAGGCCAACATGGGCAACCTCTTGGCCCAGGGATACGTCCCAATCTCGGGGGGTGATGGCTCAGTGATCCTCGTCCCTTCCTACCGCTATTTCCGAGGCGGCCTGAGCCTCCAGTTCTAAGACGGTAGCTCGCTACAGGAATTGGGAATGCATCTTCCACAAATGGGATTGGCTGCGAATCCTGCTCTCTTGCTCCATGCAACAGATTGAAAATAATCTAGTTAGTTGAGTTGCAATTAATGATTCCCTGGAAGCTGGCGTGCTAGCGTAGAATCTCAAGTAGGGCCACGGGTGGAGTTGGATGAACGACGGTCTTCGATTTCGGCTGGGTGCGGTTTCCCTGGCGCTTCTCACGCTAACGGCGATGGTCTTCGCCGTTCTGAATTTCCAGCAGCGCTCGCGTTTTGTCGTCCCCGATGACGGCGTCACTTGGATGGATTCGGCGAGCGGAGTCATGGCCTGGCACGTTGCTCCCGGTACACCTGGCGATCGAGCCGGAATCAAGCAGGGCGATTACGTCGAATCCCTCCATGGAACCAAGATCCACCGCGCCACGGACGTCACCAAACTGCTCTGGCGCGCCGGCCCGTGGACCGAAGTCCGCTATGGAATCCGTCGCGACGGCGAGTCGTTCCAGGTGCCGCTGGTTACCGCGCCGCAGGATACCTCCTCTTCGATCGAGAACTACCTGCGGATCACCGCCTTGCTGTATCTCTTCATCGGACTTTTCATTTTCGCGCGCCGCTGGAACGCACCGCGGGCCATTCATTTTTACGTTTTTTGCCTCGTCTCGTTCGTTCTCTACAGCTTTCATTACACCGGCAAGCTGAATTCCTTCGACTGGACGATTTACTGGGGCAACGTGGTCGCGCTGCTGCTGCAGCCGGCTCTGCTCGTCCACTTCGCGCTGGTGTTTCCGGAGCGCCGCGGCTCGCTCTGGCCGAAGCTCGCCGCTGTCTACAGCATCCCCGTCGCCCTGCTCGCGCTGCACCTCTCCGTGGCCACGGCGACCCTCGATTTCTTGCCCGCGATCAGCAGCCGCGAATTTCTCGACACGATTGAACTCCTCTATTTGGGCGTCTATTTCCTGGTCGCCGCGGGCATTTTCCTGGCCAGCTATTTCCGTGCTCCCAGTGGAGTGCTGCGGCAGCAATTGAAGTGGATCACTGGCGGAGCGTTCGCCGGCATTCTTCCGTTCCTGCTGCTGTATGTTCTGCCGCGTTTCGCGAGCACCGTGCCGCAATCATGGATGAAGCTCTCCGTTTTTTCGCTGGCGTTGATCCCGCTGTGCTTCGGCTACGCGATCATCCGCTACCGGTTGATGGACGTGGACATCATTTTCAAGCGCGGCTTGGCCTACACGTTCGCGACCGGTGCCGTCGTCGCCATCTATTTTTCGGCCATCGCGCTGATCGGCGAGCTGTTCCATACGCAGATGACGACCGGGCCCGCCGGCGCTGTGATCGCCATCGTGGTCGCGGCATTTCTGATCCAGCCGCTTCGCGATTGGGTGCAGGTGCGTCTCGATCACTTCTTCTACCGCGACCGGCTGGACTATCGCCGCACGCTGATTGAATTCGGGCGCGCTCTCGCGAATGAAGTCCGCCTCGAGCCTCTGCTCGGCTCGGTGCTCGATCGCATCTCGCAGACACTGCTGGTGGATCGTCTCGCCGTTTTCCTCGAGGATCCTGCGCATCCCGGCCAGTTCGTGCTTTCGCGCTCGATGGGTCTTCGGCCCGAAGGCCCGCTCGATTTGAGCTTTCTCGATCCCGCGCGGCCGGCGCTCGAGCGCGGCTGCCTGTTTTTCGAATCGGCGCGCGCCGCAACGGACGAGACCGAATCCGTTCGCCGCACCATCGAAGAGCTCGACCTGAACTATTTCATCGCCTGTCGCTTCCACGACCGCACGGCCGCCGTGATCGGCCTGGGCAAGACGGTCGATGGCGATTACCTCTCGAGCGACGACCTCGAACTGCTCTCCACCATCGCTGGCTACGTCGCCATCGCCATCGAGAATGCCCGGCTTTATCAATCGCTCGAACAGAAGGCTCTGCAGATCGAACGCCTGAAGGATTTCAGCGAGAACATCGTCGAATCGCTGCGCATCGGCGTGGTCACCGTGGATCTCGAGGACCGCATCGAATCGTGGAATCCGCAACTGGAAGACTTGCTCGAAATTCCGCGGAGCGAAGCGCTGCGCCGCAAGCTCGACGAAGTGCTCCCGCACGATCTCGCCGCGGAAGTCAGCGCGCAAGCGGCCAGCGACCATGTTTCCGGCATCTACCGGTTCCACTTGAACACGCGCAGCAACCGTCACCTGGTGGTCAACGCCTCGATCGCTCCTCTTCTCGCGAAGAATGGCGCGCGGCTGGGCCGCCTGGTTCTGCTCGACGACATCACCCAGCGCGTCCGCCTGGAAGATCAGATGGTCCAGACCGAAAAACTGACTTCGCTTGGCTTGCTGGCCGCGGGCGTGGCGCACGAGGTGAACACGCCTCTCGCCGTGATTTCGAATTACATCCAAATGCTCGCGAAGCAGATTCCCGAGGATGATCCCCGGCAAAGAACCATCGAGCGCATCGTGAAGCAGACGTTCCGCGCGAGTGAGATCGTCAACAACCTGCTGAATTTTTCGCGCACCGGCGGCACTGCGCCCGTCGAAGTGGATCTGAACTTCGTGCTCGAGGAAACGCTGACGCTGGTGCAGCATCCGTTCAAAACCGCCCAGGTAAACGTCGTCAAGAATTACGCGGAAAGGCTGCCCGTTATTCTCGGCTCGACCACCCGCCTCCAGCAGGTGTTCCTGAATCTCTTCATGAATGCACGCGACGCCATGCCCGGCGGGGGAATGCTCGAGGTCCGCACCGGCGCGCGCAACGGCTCGGTCGAAATCGAAGTCACCGACACGGGCGCCGGAATTCCGCCCGAGCACCTGCATCGCATCTTCGATCCTTTTTTCACCACCAAGGCCACCGGCCGCGGAACTGGCCTGGGCCTCTCCGTGAGCTATGGGATCATCAAAGAACACGCGGGCAAAGTGGACGTGCGCTCGACACCCGGCAAAGGTACGTCGTTCCGGCTGGAGTTCCCTGTGGCCAGGAAAGCGGTTCATGCCTAGAGGATCGATTCTTGTTGTCGATGACGAGCTGGAAATCCGCGAGGGTCTCCAAGCCCTGCTCACCTCGGAAAATTTCCGAGTAACCCTGGCGGAAACCGGACAGGCAGGCCTTCAGAAGCTCGAAGACCAGCCGTTCGACCTCATGCTGCTCGACGTGAGCCTGCCGGACCGCAACGGCCTCGACATGCT
>Ga0209415_10015531_pt1 | contig 12332 bp, 11 predicted proteins | sample PeaSoiSIISIP2007_FD_187696 | JGI IMG/M metagenome (GOLD analysis project Ga0209415, IMG submission 187696) | Peat soil microbial communities from Weissenstadt, Germany - SII-SIP-2007 (SPAdes) (version 2) | ecosystem: Environmental > Terrestrial > Soil > Wetlands > Peat | place: Germany... | reverse complement strand
CTTCGCCGGCTTCCTCGCGAGCCACGCAGGCCGCCTGAGGCAGGCCGACTTCGTCTACCTGTCCGACACCGCCCTCCCGAACGAGAACCAGGTCGTCATCACATGCGGGCTGCGCGGGCTCGCCCTGCTGGACCTTCACGTGACGGGGGCAAGGGTCGACCTGCACTCGGGCCTTCACGGCGGCGTGCTGCGCAACCCAATCCAGGCCTTGGCGGAGATCTGCGCCACCCTCCACACGCCGGACGGCAGGGTCAACGTGCCCGGCTTCTACGACGGCGTCCTTGACGTCCAGCCCTGGGAGCGCCAGGAGCTCGCGAAGCTGGCCGGCGACGGAAAGGCGTACATGGATTTCCTGGGGATAGACGCCTTTTACACGCCCCCCGGCTTCTCGCCGTTCGAGGCCGTCCGGTTCCAGCCGACCCTGGAGTTCAACGGGATCGGGGGCGGCTACCAGGGCGAGGGGACGAAGACCGTGATCCCGAGCAGGGCGTTCGCCAAGATCAGCTGCCGGCTCGTGCCGAACCAGGAGCCCGACAGGATCAAGGGGATCGTGATGGACGCCATCCGGGCGCGGGCCCCGAAGGGCGTAAGGATCGACTTCGTGGACCAGCACAAGGGCGACGCCTACGTGGTCGTTCCGCCGGGCCGGCCCAACACGCCGAAGGACCAGTCCCCCGTGCTTGCGCGCGCCTTTCGTGCGACGGAGGCCGCCGTCAAGGCCGTGTGGGGGCGCCCGCCCCTGTTCCTTCGCGAGGGGGGCAGCGTGCCGATAATCGCCGAGATCAAGCGCGCGACGGGCCTCGACTCGGTCATGCTCGGGCTGTTTCTGCCCGAGGACAACCTTCACGCCCCCAACGAGAGCTTCAACCTCGACGTGATGAGGAAGGGCGTCGAGACGGCCAGGCGTATCCTGTCCGGTATTACGTTGACTTCTTGAGGATTACGAGCTCGGCGCGCCGGTCGTGCGCCATCGTCGCCTCGTCTGCGTTCTTCGCCGCGCCCTCGAGGCCCTTGGAGAGGGTCTCGAGCTTGTCGGCCGACACGCCGATCGAAATCAGGTACTTCTTGGCCGCGCTGGCCCTGCGGTCCCCGAGGCCGAGATTGTACTCGGCGGTCCCGCGCCAGTCGCAGTGTCCCTCGAGGAGCAGGCGCTGTCCGGGGTTCTTGTCGAGATAGTCCTTGGCGGCCTGGAGCTTCGCGCGCTCGGCGGGCTTTACGTTGAAGCGGTCGAGGTCGAAGTAGACCGACTCGAGGAGACCGCGGATCGTGTCCTTGTCCTCGATCACGCCCGGGGGCCTCGCCTGCAGCGCGGTCGTGTTGTCCGCCGTCGTCGGCACCTCCGTGGGCGCCAGGGTGCCCGCTCCGCCGGCCTGGGGCCCGAGCGCCGTCTCGCTGGGGTTGGGGCGAACCGGCTTCTTTGAGCAGCCGGCCAGGAGCGCGGCGCTGGCGGCAATGATGCAGAGCGACTTGGAGGATAGTTTCATGTTGTGGTAAATCGGCCCTATTCGAGTAAAAATGGTGTCTCGTAGCCTCTAACATCCTTTTGGCCGCCGCAAGGAAGAAGATTGGCCGTCAGCTTCTGTCCTTGGTGCCGATCAGGCCGAGCTCGAGCGCGTGCCGGGTGAGGCTGGCAATGTCGTGGATATTGAGCTTGCGCATCAGGTTGGTCCGGTGGTTGTCGACCGTCTTCGCGCTTATCCCGAGCTTGGCCGCGATCGCCTTGGTCGTGTTGCCCTCCGCCACCAGCTGCAGGACCTCGCGCTCGCGCTCCGTCAGAAAGTCCGGCGAGCCGCTAGTCTCGGGGTGCGCCACCACGTCCCTGAGCACGCCGATGATCTTCGGGCCGAAGTACGTGCCCCCCTGGGCGATGGTCGCGAGGCCCTTCTTGAACTCGACGATCTCTGCCGTCTTCTCCACGAATCCGCTTGCCCCGGCCTCGAGCATCTCGCGCACGACGACCGGGTTCTCGTGGCCGGAGAAGACGAGTGCCCGCAGTCCCGGCAGGCGCTTGGTCAGCCTGCGCAGCAGCTCCACCCCGTTCAGCCCGGGCAGCATGGCGTCAAGCACGAGGAGGTCGGGCTTGAGCTCCAGGCACATCTGCAGGCCCGCGTGGCCGTCGCCGCACTGGCCGACCAGCTTGTAGTTTTTGTCGGAGGCGAGAATCTCGGCCAGCATCTCGCGGATCGCGGTCTGGTCCTCAATTATTACTAGCCGATGCATGCTGTGCCGTTTTTAGTATAGCGTGGGCGAAGGGCTGGCTGGATCGAAGCCCGACACGCGCTTTTCTAACAACCATGCGGACAAGTTAAAGCATGAAGTCCGGATTCCTGTCATCGTGCGCCTCCTCGGGCCGCGGCGAGAGGCGGCGGGCGCCGGCCTCGAATCGGCGGATCGCGCCGCGAACGGCGCCCTGGCGGGGATCGCTCGGGAGCGCCCAGGCGGGGGACGCCGAGTCCCCGATCAGAAGGCCGCGTTGCCCGGGGTCCGGGCGAAGGGGATCACGTCGCGGATATTCGACACGCCCGTGGCGAACATCAGGACGCGCTCGAACCCGAGGCCGAAGCCCGCGTGCGGGACGGTGCCCCACCGGCGCAGGTCCAAGTACCAGCGGTAGTCGGCGGGATCCAGGCCGTGCCGCCGGATGCTGGCCTCGAGGAAGTCGGGGCGCTCCTCGCGCTGGCTGCCGCCCACGATCTCACCGATCCCGGGCACGAGGACGTCCATGGCGGTCACCGTCTTGTCGTCGTCGTTCAGCCTCATGTAGAAGGGCTTGATCTCCTTGGGGTAGTTGAAGAGGGTCACCGGGCACTTGAACACGACCTCGGTCAGGTAGCGCTCGTGCTCCGACTGGAGGTTGGTGCCGTAGGCGACCGGGTGCTCGAACGCCTTGCCGCTCTCGGCCAGGAGCTTGACCGCCTCCGCGTAGCTCACCCGCTGGAACGGCCGCTCCAGGACGAAGTCGAGGCGCGCGATAAGCTCCTTGTCCACGAATTTTGCGAAGAGTTCGAGGTCCTCCGCGCTGCCTGTCCTTGCCTCGCGGATCAGGGCCTTCACGAAATCCTCGGCCAGATCCATGTCGCCCGCCAGGTCGCAGAAGGCCATCTCCGGCTCGATCATCCAGAATTCGCTCGCGTGCCGGGACGTGTTCGAGTTCTCGGCGCGGAACGTGGGCCCGAAGGTGTACACCCTGGACAGGGCGCACGCGAACGCCTCGGCCTCCAGCTGGCCGCTGACAGTCAGGTATGTGGGGCGGCCGAAGAAGTCCTTGGAGAAATCGACCGAGCCGTCCGGCGCCTTCGGCGCGGCGGCGGGATCGATCGTCGTCACGCGGAACATCTCGCCCGCGCCCTCGCAGTCGCTGCCTGTGATGATCGGGGCGTGCAGGTAGACGAATTCCCTTTCGTTGAAGAACCTGTGGACGGCGAACGCGAGGCGGCTTCGCATGCGGAAGACGGCCCCGAATAGGTTCGAGCGCGGGCGCAGGTGGGCGATCTCCCTCAGAAACTCCGGCGTGTGCCCCTTCTTCTGCAGGGGGTATGCGGCGTCGGACGGGCCGACTATCGTGACCTCCTCGGCGCTGAGCTCCCACTTCTGCCCCTGGCCCTGGGAGGCCACGAGGCTTCCGCGCACTGCGACCGAGGCTCCGGTGATGAGGTGCTGCACCTCGGCGTAGTTGGCCAGCGCCGCCGGGGCAATCACCTGCAGGTTGCGCAGGCACGAGCCGTCATTGACCTCCAGGAACGAGAACGCCTTGGCGTCGCGCCGCGTCCGCACCCAGCCCTGGACCAGGGCGCTGCCGAGCGGGGCCGTGCTGGCGAGGGCCGCCCTGACGGATATTGGTTTTTGCACGTTTTCATGCAATGCCTCCGCGACGAAGCTGAAAAGGAAATTTGCGCCGCCGTCGTCCCGAGCGTTGATTGAACCATAACGGGCCGCAATCCCGCGCCGGTTGGCTGGGATCAAGGCCCGTCGGAATCAGTTTTTATGCAGGCCTTGGTTTTCGACATAGCGACGGATGACAGAGAGGGGGGCTGCGCCGGCGGACAAGAGGCAATAGGATCGGGACCAAAAAACCGGTTTCCGATAGAAGCGACGCACATGGGCGCTAAACTCGCTGCGGACGATGCGACTGGTGGCGGTCTTGATCGAGCAGACAAGCCGCGAAGGCTGCACGGACGGGGCCAGATCGAGCAGGAAGTGCCGGTGGTCGGCCTCGCCATTGACCTCGGCAAGGCGCCCGCCATGCTTTTCGACGATGGCGCGGGCGACCTCTTCGATTCTGGCGCCCACGCCGGCGGTGATCGCCCTGCGCCGGTATTTCGTGACAAGAACCAAATGATACCACAGACGGAACACACAGTGGTTGCCCGGACGAATACGAGTGTCGCCGCTGGTGTATTTGTCTTGCATAACCAAATGTGAGGCGGGATTAATATTGCGTCAACACCGATGCTGACCGGCCGCCGCTACCGCCTGTACCCGACCCCGGGCCAAGCCAAGACGCTTGCGCAGTGGATCGGCTGCGTGCGCTGGGTGTACAACGCGAAGGTCGAGGAGGAACGCTACCTTGCATGGCTGCGGCGCTGCTCGATCTTTTCTGCGTCGTGGACGGGTGTGCCCGCTGGAAGGAACCCCTGGAGCGTGGACCAGTCATTCGGCCACCTCAAGGGCGGCAAGGGCGACCGGCCATGGCTGCACCTGGTCCCGTCCCAGCTTTACCGCAATGCGATAGTCCAGTGGAAGCAGGCATGGGCCAGCCATTGGCAAAATCCGGAGCATTTCGGGCGGCCGCGGGAGCGCCGGCGCGGCGAGGATGACTCGATCTGGCTGACGCGCGAGCTGTTTGCTATCGCGGAGAAGGGGCGGATCCGGATCGGGACGAAGACCAGGGCCGTGGGAGTCGTGAGCTTCAGGCAGCATCGCAGATTCCGCGATCCAGCGTCGGTCACGATCGCCTGTGGCCCGGACGGCCGCTGGTGGCTGTCGCTCGCCTTCGAGGACGCTCTTGGCGCCAAGGACGAGGTGACGGTCCTAGGCGAGATAGCGGCAGTGCCCGCCGAAGAGCGGGCCGCCACGGTCGTCGGCTTCGACCGCGGGATCGTCCGCGCCGTACAGAGCTCCGAGGGAGCGTGCTTTGCGCTCTGCGAGAAAAAGCGTCTGAAAATGGCCCGGTGGCGCCGGCGAATAAAGGCCCTCAATAAGAAGCTCGCCCGCCAGAAGAGCAAGGCCTCCCGGCGCCGGAAAAAGACCCGGGCGAAGCTCGCCCTAACCAACGGCCGGCTGACCGACCTGCGGCGGGATCATGCCCACCAGGTGTCCCGGCGCCTGGTGGACGGGAGCCAGGGCAGGGTCCTGGCCTTTGAGGACCTCAGGCTCGCCAACATGACCCGCCGGCCGAAGCCTTTAACAGACCGGGCCGGGTTTGTCCCCAACGGAGCAAGGGCCAAGGCACGGCTCAACCGCTGCCTTCTCGACCAGGCACTCGGCAGGATCCTGCTCTTTACCCGATACAAGGCGGCCCGCGCCGGCAGGATCGTTCTCACGGTGCCGGCCCACCACTCCTCGCAGGAATGCTCCTGCTGCGGGCACACCTCGCCCGCTAACCGCAAATCCCAGGCCCAGTTTCACTGCGAGGCCTGCGGGTTCACCGAAAATGCCGACGCCAACGCGTCGGCCGTCATCCAGAAGCGCGGCCTTGCCGCGCTCAATCGGCTTCTTTCGGCCCCGGGACGCGGGGCCGCAGAACTGCCCGTCGAGGCGACCAGGCCCCGGAGATCTTCTCCCAGCCAAGGCGCCGACGAAGCGGGTTTCAGAAGCACCCACCTCGCAGCCTAGCAGGCGGCACGGTGGGTGTACGTTCACTTTGGCTGCGGCTGGCTTTTGCCCATTCTCTCGGCATGTTCCCGCGAATTCCCTCTGTCGGCCGGCGCATGGCGCCGGCGCTGATCGCAGTGCTGTGCGCGATCAGCCCGCGCCCGGCCGTCGCCGCCCCTCTGCCGCTGCACACGTCCGCAGGCACGCTGTGCGACAGCGCAGGGGCCCCGGTGGTGCTGAAGGGGATCGACATCTGCAGCCTGGAGTGGACGAACGCCGGGGACCACCTGATGGCCTCAGTCGGCCAGGCCGTCGATGTCTGGCGCGCGAAACTGATCCGCCTGCCGATCGCCCAGGACCGCTGGGCGGGCAGGATGCCGGACGACAAGTCGGGTCCCGACCGGTCGGACGGCGGTGCCGCGTACCGGGCGGTGGTGGACGCGGTCGTCGCCAGGGCGTCGGCGTCCGGATGCTACGTGCTGGTCGACCTGCACTGGTCGGACATGGGCGTCTGGGGCTCCAGCCTGGGCCAGCACAAGATGCCCGACGAAAACTCGGCGATCGTCTGGCGCGACATCGCCGCGCGCTACGCGAACAACCCGGCCGTGCTCTTCGACCCCTACAACGAGCCGCACGACGTCAGCTGGCAGGTGTGGAAGGGCGGCGGCACGGTGACCGAGGACGCGGCCAGCTACCACAGCCCCGGGATGCAGGGCCTGGTCGACGTCATCCGCTCGACCGGCGCGAACAACGTGATCGCCGTGGGCGGGCTCGCCTACGCCTACGACCTGAGCGGCGTGGCGAAGGGCTACGCCATCTCGGGGCAGAACATAATCTATTCGTGCCACATCTATCCGGCGCAGCCCTCCGACTGGGACTCGTCGGTGGGCGCGGCGGCCAGGATGGCCCCGGTCCTCATCGGCGAATTCGGCTCCGACGCCACCTCCGACTACGCCCGCTTCATCCCGCGGATGATCCACTGGATCGACGAGCACCGCTACAGCTCGGCCGCCTGGTGCATGCACACCGAGGCCACGCCGTGCCTTATCGCCAACTGGAACTACGACCGGACCTACTGGGAGGGCAGCTACGTCTTCAGCTGGATGACCGGCGGCCCGGCGGCGCCGGCTCGGCTGCAGGCCGACGGTGGGGCCGGCCGCATCTCGCTCTCGTGGGCCGCCGTGCAGGGCGCTACCGGCTACCGGGTCTACCGGTCCACGAAGCCGGGGCATGAGGCGGACGGGGCGCCGCTCGTGGCGAGCAGCGGCGCGTCCTACGTCGATTCGCCCCTGGCAAGCGGCGCCACCTACTACTACCGGGTCGCCGCGGTGGGCCCGGCGTGCGACTCCGGCTTCTCGGGCGAAATGGGGGCGACCGCAGGGGTGGCCGGCGGCTTCGAGGCGCCCCAGCCGGCGTTCGCCTTCGCGGCGACCGCCTCCCCGCAGACGGCGGCGCCCAACCGGCCGGTGGCCATTACGGCCAGCGCGACGGACGTCGGCAGGGCGGGCGGGGAGGGCGTCATGGTCGTGGTCGCGATCCACGACGCGCAAGACAAGGACGTGTACCAGCACGAGTTTCCCCATCAGAGCATCAGCCCGGGCCAGACGCTGAGCTTTTCGCTTTCCTGGTCCCCGCCGTCGGCCGGCTCGTACCATGTCTGCGTCGGGGCCTTTGCGGATGGATGGTCGCCGAAGTACGGCTGGGACGAGCACTGCGCGAACATCGTTGTGCCGTAAGGCACGGACCACAGGCCTGCGGAATGCGGATCGGTGCACTCACGCGCCGCCTGGTGCGGGCGGCCGCCGGCTCCCGTCTCACCGGGGTGGTGGGCTGGCTGGGATTCGAACCCAGAACCAATTGCTTAAAAGGCAACTGCTCTACCGTTGAGCTACCAACCCGTCACGGTGGTCCCAAACTCGTTGCCGAGGCGACGTGGCCTTTCGCCCGCGCTCCACGCAACCGGCTCGAACGCTTCCGCCGAGCCGATCCGCTTCACCCAGAGGCCATGTGAAGCCGAACGAGAGCCAATTCTCCTAAGGAACGAGTTGCGTTGGAGGTTGTACGGGTGATCCGGCGCAGGCGGCAAGACCAAATGGACCCGCAGGAGGGTAGCGACGCGCCCCGCACGCGATCCCGGGTTTCGGGCGCCGGCGCCTGGAGTCACGTGTCCGGGGCGCTCGCCGCCGAGGGGCCGCCTCGCCCCCCGGGGCATCCGCCGCCCGGTCGTCCCGGCCGAGCGTCCTTAGTACGCCAAAGGTCGAAGGCATTGACCTGCGCGCCCTAGCGCATTTGTTTCGTTGGCCCCTCTGCAAATCCTTGGGAACAATTCACAAATACGCCCGTCAGAGCACGGAGGACCGGATGTCGACCAAGACTCACGAGATGGCCATGGACCGCGTGCTTGTAGACCGCTTCAAGAGCGGGGATGCCACGGCTTTTGACGAGATGGTGTCGCGCTACTGGGACCGGATATACTCGATGGTCAACCAGCTTCTGCGGAACCCCGAGGATGCGGAAGAGGTTACGCAGGATGCATTTATCAGGGCCCACCGGGGCCTCGCAAACTTCCGGGGAGAGTCGGCCTTTTCGACGTGGCTTTATCAGATTGCTACAAACCTTGCCCGCAACCGGTACTGGTACTGGTGGCGGCGCAAGCGCGACAAATCCGTATCCCTCGACGCCCCAATGGGCGCCGGAAATGAGACTACACTAGCCGAGATCATCCCTGCCGAAGTCGAGACGCCGGACGACATCACGGTCACCCGTGAATTCGTCGCGCGGATCGGAAGCAGCATGGAGCGACTTGGCGCCAAACACCGCGAGATTCTCATCTTGCGCAACATCAAGAACCAGTCCTACGAGGAGATCGCCAAAATCCTGGGCATCTCCGTGGGCACCGTAAAAAGTCGCATAGCCAGGGCGCGCGAAAGCCTGCGCTCGAAGCTCGGCGACGACTTCAAATGAACGACCGCGAATTCATCGAGCTCCTTAACCTTTACGTCGACAAAGAGATAAGTCATGAGGACGCGCTTCGGCTCGAGGCCGAGGTGGGGGCGAGCCCCGAGCGGCGCAAGGTTTACGACCAGTACTGCCGGATTCAGCGCGCCTGCTGCGAGCTCGCCGAGCAGATGGCCGAGTCGACCGCCGAAAGGCCGGCTTCGCTCGGCGCCGAGCTGCGCGCGCCGATCGCGTGGCGGATGGCTCCATTCATGGTGGGCCTGGCCGCTGCCGCGTGCGTCGCGGTGCTTTTCGGGCTTCGCGAACGCGGCGCCAGCGCCGTCAAGGCCTCGCCCGGCGTGGCCGTCGAGTTCCCAGTCGCGCGCCCGGCGGCGGTTGCCGCCGACACCTCGGGCGCAGACGACCCGATGACGGCGGTGTTCAGCTTGCGGCTCGCCGCGGGCCAGCCGGAGCGGACCGGCGCGCGGGCGCTCTTCGCCATGGACGAAGCCTCATCCCAGATGCCGCAGCTCAGCTGGATCGAGGACATTCACATGGCGCCGGTCCTCGGCGCGGCGCACTCGCAGTTCCTCTTTTCCGAAAAGCCTGACCTCAAGGCGCCGATCTCGAACGGCTCCCAGAACAGGCCCGGCTCCCAGCAACCTGCGGAGATGGCGGCGTTCCGATTCCAGCGCTGAGCCCCGGCCCTCAGCCGAGGGCCCGCTTCACCAGGGCCTCGGTCGTCGCCGCGGCGCCCAGCGCCAGGGCGGCCCGGCGGACAGCCTCGTCGGCGTCGTTCACCCTGTAACCCAGGGCGACCAGCGCGGCGACCGCGTCCCGGTGGATCGTGCGCCCGGGCTGGGCGCCGTCACCCGAGACGGGCGCCTCTGCCGCCCCGGGCCCGCCGACCCTCGCCCTCAGCTCGACCACCAGCCGCTCCGCGGTCTTCTTGCCGATCCCGGGGCACTTGGACAGCACCGCTATGTCGCCGGAGCGAATGGCCCCCGCCAGCAGGGGCAGCGACAGACGGCTCATGATCGACAGCGCCACCTTGGGGCCCACGCCGGTCACGTTGTCGATCATCAGGCGGAAAAAGTCGCGGTCGTCCGCGGTGGCGAACCCGTACAGGGTCTGCGAATCCTCCCTGTAGACGACCAGGGTGTGCAGCCGCACGGCCGATCCCGGCCTGGGCAGGCGCTCGGCCGTCGTCACGGGCACGTTGACCTCGTAGCTGATGCCGTTGACCTCGACGACGGCGCGAAGGGGCGTCGCCTCGACAAGGACGCCCTGGATCGAGGTGATCATCCGGGGGGTCTCACGCGAGCCCGAGCACGTCCTGCATGTCGTACACCCCCGGCGGCCGGGCGGCGACCCACTGCGCGGCGCGCAGCGCGCCCCGGGCGAACACGGCCCTGTCGCTGGCCCGGTGGACGAGCTCGATGCGCTCGCCGCTGCCCGCGAAGATCACGGTGTGGTCGCCGACCACGTCGCCGCCGCGCAGCGAGTGCACCCCGACCTCGGCCCTCGCGCGCTCGCCCGTGATCCCCTCGCGCCCGTGGCGGATGGCGGCCCGGTCGAGCTTGCGCTCCTCCAGGATGATCTCGAGCAGGCGAGCGGCGGTGCCGCTCGGAGCGTCCTTCTTCATCCTGTGGTGCATCTCCACGACCTCGACGTCGTAGTCGGCGCCGAGCGTGCCCGCCGCCCTCCTCGCAAGCGCGAACAGGACGTTCACGCCGATCGAGAAGTTCCCGCTCCAGACGCAGGGGATGCGCGCCGCGAGCTCGAGGAGGCGCGCCTTCTCCTTCGGGGAGTGCCCCGTCGTTCCGATGACGACGGGCTTGGAGCTGGCGGCGGCGAGCTCGAGCAGGCCCCGGGTCGCCTCGTGCGAGCTGAAGTCGACGACGACGTCGACGGACCGGATTGGCTTCGCCAGGTCGTCGCCCACGTCGGTTGCGGCGGCGATCGAGACGCCCATGCCCGGGGCCGCCGCGGCGATGGCGCTGCCCATCCTACCCCGCGCGCCGTTTAGGAGGATGCTTAGGGCCATGGAAGCATCAGCGCCTGAGGGCGGACAGCGCCCGGGCAAGGACCGCGCGGTTGGCGGGCGCCATCCGGCAGAGCGGGAGCCGCACATCCTCGCTCCCGATGATCCGGGCCATCGCGAGCGCCGCCTTGATCGGCACGGGGCTCGGTTCGATGAAGAGCGCCTTGAAGAGAGGGTAGAGCCTGCGGTGGAGCCTCGAGGCCCGGGTGACGTCGTTCGCCTGCATGAGGCGCACCAGGCGGGTGACCTCCCTCGGCACCACGTTGGAGGCGACGCTGATCACGCCCTGCGCGCCGGAGGCCATGAACGCGAGCGTCAGTGCGTCGTCGCCGCTCAGCACGGTGATGTCGTCGCCCATGGCCCTCTTCAGCTGGTCCACGCGGTCCACGGAGCCGCCCGCCTCCTTGATCCAGCGCACGTTCGGGTACCTCGCCCTCAGGCGCTCGACCACGGGCACGCCGATCTCGATCCCGCAGCGCGACGGTATGGAGTACAGGATGACCGGCAGGTCGGTCGCCTCGGCGATCGCCGAGTAATGCAGGAACAGGCCCTCCTGGCTGGGCTTGTTGTAATACGGGGCGACGACGAGCACGGCGTCGGCGCCCGCCTCGTCGGACAGCCGGGTGAGCTCGAGGGCCTCGGCGGTCGAGTTTGAGCCGGTCCCCGCGATCACCGGGACGCGGCCCCGGACGAACTCGATAGTCGCCCGCACCACGTCCATGTGCTCCTCGTGCGACAGGGTGGGGGACTCGCCGGTCGTGCCGACCGGCACGACGCCGTCGATGCCGCCCCTAAGCTGGTGATCGACCAGCCTTTTCAGGTCCGCATAGGAGACGGCCTCCCCCCGGAAGGGGGTGGCGAGCGCGGTGATCGCTCCTGTAAGGGCGGGTGGCTTCATGGGATGGGGCTCCGGACGATGGCAAAGATGCCTTGCCGCGTGAAGCAGGCCAAGCTACAAAATCCAGAGCAAATCTTTTCTGTCCATGAACCTAGTTACGCCCCACACGGAGATCTTCAACGATCTGCTAAAGCTTGCCGTCGACAGCGGAGCAAGCGACGTCGTCATCAAGTCCAACAAACCCGGGTACGTGCGCATCGCGACGAGGCTAAAGGCCGTGGACATGGACCCGATCTCGAGCCCGGAGGCGCAGGCCTTTGTCGACGAGCACGTGCCGGAGGTCTTCAGGAAGAAATGGGAGGAGCTGGGGCAGATCGACTTCGCCTACGCCGCCGAGGGGATCGGCCGCTTCCGCGTCAACGCCTTCCACCAGCGCGGGCTGGTCAGCGTCGTCTTCAGGCACGTCAAGAGCCGCGTCCCCAATTTCGAGGAGCTCAGGCTCGAGGCGGAGCCGCTGCTCAGACTCGCGAGGGCCAAGGACGGGATCCTGCTGTTCTGCGGCGCCACCGGCTGCGGCAAGAGCACCACGATGGCGGCCATGCTCAACTGGATCAACCAGACGATGGACAAGCACATCATCACGATCGAGGACCCGATCGAGTACACCTTCCAGGACGACAAGTCGGTGGTGCAGCAGCG
>Ga0209415_10015529_pt1 | contig 12332 bp, 11 predicted proteins | sample PeaSoiSIISIP2007_FD_187696 | JGI IMG/M metagenome (GOLD analysis project Ga0209415, IMG submission 187696) | Peat soil microbial communities from Weissenstadt, Germany - SII-SIP-2007 (SPAdes) (version 2) | ecosystem: Environmental > Terrestrial > Soil > Wetlands > Peat | place: Germany... | reverse complement strand
AACTCGCGCAAAACGGCCGCGGCGCGATCAGTTCCTGTGCTGTATGGTGCCGCGCCGCGGCCTTTGCGCTTCAGAGGGGACGATCTGGCCTCCAGTGGCCATGTCCTCCAAATCGGAGGCAGTGCGCTCCAGGATGCGCGTGACACGCGCACGATCAAATGGGACGTATTCGGTTTCTGCATCCGTGTCGAGCCGGAGGTTGACCACAACGCTCTCGCCCCGTTCCATCCGTCCGAGCCAATCGATACAGCAGAGCAAAACCTTCACCTCTGCCGCCAATCGGCTGCGCATTTCGGCAGTGGATCCCACTCGTTCGGGCTCTTCATTCACGACCGCGAGCCTATCGGTCTCGCGGAGACGGCTGAGCCATGCCGGCATGTCCGTGGCTTCGGCGCTGTTGAGCACTTGGTGCACCCCGGCTGGGGGTCAGGTTGGTGGCTGTGGCGATCCGCGGAATGGAATAGTCCGGATTGATGGGCCGAGCCGATGGCTCAGGCCCGTTCGATCAGAGCATCCGCGAAATGGACTGTCGCCGTTCGCAGGCGGTCCAAGAGGTGTTGTTCACGTCTAACGCGCTCATTGAACGCCTCACGCGCTTCCATTTGCCTACTATAGACGGAGCTTTTAGGTGCTGTCCAGAAACTGGACAGCTTAGGGCGGTTGGCCGTTCCGTTGATCCCGAACACCCAAAGACGGGCAGATCACAGTGAACGAAAGAGACGGGTAGTGGTTCCCTGGGGCATCATAGTATTCGATGAACTACGAGCGAGAACTCGAATTCGCCCGCCGTCTGGCTGCGGCGGCGGGCGAGAACGCGAAGCGCATTCGCGCGGGCGGTATTACGGCCGAGACGAAAGCGGATGCCTCACCGGTCACCATCGCCGACCGGGAAAACGAGCGCCTCATCCGCGAAGCCATCGAGCGCGAGTTCCCCGGAGACGGCATCCTGGGCGAAGAAGGCTCCAGCAAGGCCGGCTCGAGCGGCCGGCGGTGGATCATCGATCCCATCGATGGCACGCGCGACTTCGTTCGCGGCAACCGATTCTGGTGCGTGTTGATCGCGATCGAGGAGGCGGACGAATCGCTCGCCGGCGTGGCGCATTTTCCCATGCTCGACGAGACCTATTGGGCGGTGTGCGGCGGCGGATCTTACGGGAACGGCGAGCGCCTGCACGCCTCCGCCATCGATTCGATCGGCGCCTGTGCATTCAGCCCCAACGGGCTGCATCTCAGAGAGGTTCGCCAGTACCTGCCAACCATCACGGAGCTGATGCAGCGTTCGTGGGTGGTTCGTTCTTATGGAGGGGCGCTGGACGCGTGCCTGGTGGCGGCCGGCAAGGTGGAGATCTGGTTCGAGCCCAAAGTCGAGGTCTGGGACCTGGCTGCGCTGAAGCTCATCATGGAAGAGGCGGGCGCCCGGTTCTTCGCGGTCGATGGCTCGCGGCGCATCGACCGTGGCACGGCGATCGGGTGTGCGCCGGGCGTGGCGGCCCAGGTGCGGGAGGCGTTCGGAATACCTGGTTGAGTCCGGGTGCCGCCTCGCGTTTGTCTATATCCAATCGGATATAATTGAGCCATGCGGCCAGTGCGCTTCCTGGGCGATTCGCTCAAGTGCTTGCGAGACTTTCCTGAGGGCGCGCGGCATGACGCGGGTTATCAACTTGATAAGGTGCAGCGAGGCGACCAGCCGGACGATTTCAAACCGATGCCCTCGATCGGCAAGGGTGTCGAGGAGATACGCGTCTTGGACTCGAGCGGCGCCTACCGTGTGATTTACTACGCCAGACGCCCGGCGGCTGTGTACGTCCTGCACGCTTTCCACAAGCGGACAGAACAGACGCCGAAGAAGGATCTTGAAATCGCGAGAAGACGATTTGGGCAACTGTTGGGAGGCAGGATATGAGCAAACCCGAAAGCTACGCGAGTGTTTGGGATGCGATCGCGGACACCCCCGAGCAGGCCGCGAATCTGGGAGCACGGGCCGAACTGATGCAGAAGATCGCGGCTCGCCTCAAACAACATGACTGGACACAGGACGAAGCGGCAAGACGCTGCGGCGTAACGCAGCCACGGATCAACGATCTGCTGCGCGGCCGGGTCTCGCGCTTCTCGCTCGACGCCCTGGTCAACATCGCGACGGCGCTGGGTTGCCGCGTGCGCGTTGATCTCGATGCTGCCTGAGCTGTCCCGCCTGGAAGCAGCGGCGACTGGGTGTGCGCCGGGCGTGGCGGCCCAGGTGCGCGAGGCGTTTGGGATTGGTCGCTGAGGTTGGCAGGCGGAAGCGCCTGCCCCACCTAAATCCAATCTAGTTGAACCCGCACATGCCCGGGTTGCTGCATCTCCCGCTGGGGCAGACCGGCATCTCCGCCGATTTCGTTCCCCCGTTGGCGTGCGCCGCAAACGTGGACAGCTCCTGCTTCAGATGCTTTTGCCCGCAGGATGGGCACTCGACTCCGGGCACGTCCGCCGTCCGGCGCACCAGCTTCTCGAACTTCGTTCCGCAGTCTTCGCAAAGGTATTCGAATATCGGCATAAAGGACCCTACTCCAATATTAGATTACAAATCCGGTCCATGACGCCGCGCACGTCCCCGTTGCGGGTGTTGTAATTGTTCACCAGGATCGAAAATGCGACCCACCCGCCATTCAAGCGCTGCACGTACCCCGAAAGCGCGCTCACATGCGAAAGCGACCCGGTCTTGGCGTGGACTCGGCCAGCCGCGGCGCCCTCGCCGAAACGCGTGCTCAAAGTCCCATCCTGGCCGCCTACCGGCAGCAGCGAGATCCAGTTTTCCCGAGCGCTGTTTTCACGCGAGGGCGAACCGTACATGTAGCGCAGCAGCTTGACCACGGTGGCGGGCGTGACCAGGTTGAGCCGCGCCAGCCCCGACCCGTCGTGCAGGTTGTAATCCTCCTGCGCGATGCCGGCTTCCCCTAGAAACACTTTCAACTCCTCAAGGCCGGCTTCGAAGCTCCCGAGGTTCCGGCGCGCCCGGCCTACGGCGCGCAGGGCCATCTCCGCGTGAAGATTCTGGCTCACTTTATCGGTGATGCGCAGGTCCTCGATTAACAGCGCCGAGGTCCGCTGCGCCAGTTCCGCGCCGGACGCTACCGTGCCTGATGGCGCTTGCCTGAGGTCCGCGACTTCGTTGGGATACTGGTGCCGCGCGGTGGAATCCCCTTCGACTACGATTCCCCGTTCCTCCAGGGCCCGGCGGAAAACCTGTGCCGCATACAAAGCCGGGTCCTCGATCCCCACCAGCATGTCCTGGCCGCGGTCGCGCAACGGAATCGTGCCCCACAGCCGCGCTTCGAGACTGCCGGGGATCCGCGAAAAATGGATCCTGCGCTCTCCGCCCACGGCCACCGTCCGGATGCGGTTGTCGAGGCGGTAATATTCCACCGGCGGATTGAACAGCACGGCCGCCAGGTCGCCTTCGCGCGCTCCCGGGCCCACATTGAGCGAGAGAGTGTTGTCGTGGATGGTGAGGGCCGATACCGGCGGGCCGTCGTCGGACTGCGGATCTTCGATGGCCCAGCCCGATGCGTAGGGCTGCCACAAATACCAAGTGTCGTCGCCCACCACGCCACCCTCGACGCGCTTCACGCCGCGCGCGGCCACCTGGTCCGCCAGGTCTTCGATGGCCACCAGCGGATTGCCGGTGACCGCGCCCATCCGGTAAGGGATGGCTCGCGCCGAGAGGTTGGGATCTCCGCCGCCCACCAGGCGCAGCGCGCCGTGAATTCTCCCGTCGCGATCGGGCGGGCTGTCCGCGAGGACGCGCGTCTGGAAGGTGAAGTCCGGGCCGAGGCGCGTCAGGGCCATGGCGGTCGTGAAGAGCTTGGTATTGGATGCCGGGATGAAGAAGTGATCCGGGTTCAACTCGTACAGCGTCTTGCCGTGGGCGAGATCTACAATTTGGATCCCCCAAAATGCCGTCCGCGCGCCGGGCGTGGTGGCCAGCAGCCGCTCGATGCTCTCCGGCAGGGATGCCGCAGATGCCAGAGCGGCCGTCAGGAACGCGAGGGCGAGCCGCCTCATCTTCCGGTCACCTTGGTCTCCAGCCAGATCAGCAGGATGAGCACCATCACGGTGCACGTTCCAATGAGGGGAATCCCCATCACCACTCCCACCCCCTGGGACACCGCCAGGTATCCAAGGGTTGCCGGGGCGATCAGGCCGCCCACCAACGCGAAGGAGAAAATGCCGTTGAAGAATCCGGGATGGTAATACGGAAATCGCCTCCCGATCGCCTCGGCCACCAGGGGATACATGGGGGCATATCCGCAGCCTACGAACACAGCACCCATGGCGGCGCCGAAGCCGTTATTGGTGGAAAACAGGATCAGGCAGCCGAACAGCGCCAGCAGCACGCTTCCCACCAGCAGGCGGCCGTGGCGCACGCGCGGGAGAATCGCCACCGCGCCCAGGCGCCCGGTCATGAGGCAAAACCAATAAAGGGCGAGGGTCAGCAGGGCCGCACTGGGGCTCAGTCCTACGCGGCGGATCAGCAGCAGGGGCAGCCAGCCGGCAATCGAAAATTCGTTGCCGAACTGAAAGAACAGCAGCAGCGCGAACAGGATGGCGCCCGGGCTGCGGAAATCGGCCAGCGCCTGGCGCAGGGAGGGCTGCGTTCCGGCGGGAGGTGCGGCGTAGGAACTGCGCGCATAAATGGCCGCAAAAACTCCCGGGACCGCCGCCATGAAGAGCAGGATGCTGGGCACCGCATAGTACGCGGAGAAGGTGCCGGCCACCAGCAGGGTAGCGGCCAGGCAGCCCAGGCCGTACCAGATGCCTCCCAGGTTCACGGTGCCCGCGGCATCGGCCTGGTAGCTTCGGGAGATGGCGTAAAACAGCCCCATGTCCAGCAGGCCGGCGCCGATCCCCAGTGCCAGGAGGCCGGCCACCCGCCACCATTGCGAAAGCGGCGGAGACACCAGCGCCAGGTACGCCAACGCTACGCAGGAGAGCGCGCAGGCCGACACCAGCAGGAAGGTCAGGCCCCGCCCTGCCATGATCCGCGGCGCCAGCCGGGCCGCAGCCACGATTCCCACCGCCAGGCTCAGGAAGTAGTTGCCTACCGCGGTGAAGTCCGGCGGGTCGCGGTGGTACCCCCAGGCCGGCAGAATGGCTCCCAGCAGCGCCAGCAAAAACCCGGAAAGCAGAAAGCCCGCCAGCGCGCGTCCGCCTCCGGATTCGGCATCCGCGGGGACAATTGCGGCTTTGGAGGGCGCGGGAGTCACTGAGTCCGATTGTACCCCTCGGGGGCCAGGGGCCGGGGATGCTTAACCGATTTGGGGATTTCGGGGCCCGGTCCAGGAAACCGCTCCCTGACGGTCGCGGCTCCGTTGAGCACCCTGAACCGGGCGGAGTGTGGAAAACCGTAGCCGGGATCTACGGAATTTGGGAGGAATGAATCGGTGAGCCCAACGGAATCAATGGATTGCGCCTGGTCATAGACGTGCTTGTGCGCAGGTGGGTTTGTTCTTTAGAGGACTTTGGGCCTTTGGTGCGTTGCCTCGTCTGTGCTTTTGCAGGCCCCGCCCCGGATTCCATCTGCCGGCGCGGGGCTCTTTTTTTGGTCGCAGGCCGCCTCAGGGACACTTGTCGGTGTGCAGCAGTTCCTGTTCCACCGTCAGCACCAGGCATCCCGGGGCGTCGATCTTCTCCAGCGAAAGGCCGTTCCAGAAAAGCTTTGAACCCATCGCCCAGTGCAGCGGAATGCTCACGCGCATCTCCTTGATGGTGCGGCTCACGATCTGGATCTCCTTGTCCTCCGCCAGATACTGCGCCTCCACGCGCGCCGTAATCGCCGCGTCGCGCCGCGGCAGCACAATGCGGGTTTCCACGCGGATGCGGTCCTTGCCCCGCTGTACGGTCGCCACTATGGGCTTTTCCTCCACGATCTTCGACATGGTCTCCACATACTGGCGCGCATTCTCCACCGGCTTGCCGTCCAGCGCTATGATTCGGTCCCCGATCTTCAGCGGGCCGCTGAACTTCTCCGGGAGAGACGACACCAGCACGCCGGGACCCGGATCGTCGCCTTTCCACCCGAAGGCGCCCAGATCGAGCGCCGCGCCCGACCCGCCCTTCAGGCGAGTGGAAGGCAGCACATCGTTGCGCTCGTTCACATCGAATTTGGTCATCTGGATCCAGTAACAGTGCGCGAAACTGGGTGAGTTCGTCTCGCAGTCGATCTCGGCGGGAAACTCGTCGCGCCGGTGGCTGGCGAGCCACTCGAAAATTGCTCCGTTGGAGACGCCGGCCGCGCCACGCCACTCCACGTTGAGCCCCGCCGATTTGAGCTGCCTGGCGAAAGCCTCGTCATTCGCCCCCGCGCTCACCCATAGCACCGGTACGTTCGTGAAGTTCGCGGTGAAGATGCGGCCGGTATCGATGGCCGCCTGGGGCGACCCGCCGAGCGCCACCGCGGCGGCCCACAGGTCCGGCACCCGCGAGATGGTGTAAAAGACCGCGGCTGCGGCATCGCCCCGGCCCGCCAGGTAGACATGCCCCGCATCCACTCCGGAGTTCTGAATCGCATCCTGCACCGCGGCGGCCAGTGCTTCGACCCGCAGATCGATGTTCGCCGGGGCGCCTGAGAACGTGACGACGCGCCACCCCACCGCCTGCGCCCAAGTCTGCCATTGGGGCGCATCCGCGGCATCGATCAGGGCGATGGCCGGCGTCTTTGCTTGGGCCTGGGGTTGGGCCTGGGCGGTGATCCAACCGCACGCCAGCAGGCTAATTGTGCCGCAGGCGCGAACGGATTTTCCGAACCAGTTTTTCGATATCATCCGTCTTCTTCACGGTGGACATGGACACCACGTAGCGGTCGTTCTTTTCCAGCTCTTCCTTCAACTGCTCGGACAGCTCCACCAACTGGGCCGCATCCTTCAAGTTCTGCTCGTGCTCGGCCTTGAGGATCTCGTCGCGCTGCAGTTTGCCGTTGGGCAGGCGGGCGTCTTCCTGCTCGGCGGCCGTCGACGGCGGGCCGACGCCTGCACCGCCCCTCTGCGCATCCACCGCCCGCGGAGTCAGTGGGAGAATTGCCGCGATCGAGAGCGCGAGCGCCCAACGGCGCGCCCTGGTGAGCCCCAGTACAGTAGCCAGCCTGGTTTTCATGGAATAACCTGCTTTCATGATATCCCCTCTTGCATTGGCGATCGGATCATGCTACAGTCTGTAACGTGACAGTGCGTAACGCATCCCCTCGCGCCTTGACCGTGCTCCAGCAGGCCATTCTCAATTTCCTCTGGTCGAAGGGCCCCGCCACCGCGGACCAGGTGCGGGAGGCGCTTCTGCCCAAGCATCCGCTGAAAGACTCGAGCGTGCGGACGCTGCTCCGGCGCCTGGAAGCGCAGGGCTACCTGAGCCATCGGCTGGACGGCAAGGCCTTCGTGTACCAGGCTGCGATGCTGCAGCGAAGCGTTGCCGCGCGCGCGGTGCGGAACATCATCGACCGCTTTTGCGCCGGGTCGGTGGAGCAGTTCCTGGTCGGTATGGTCGACGAGAAGGTGCTCTCGGTCGAGCAGATCGAACGCCTGGCCAGGAAAGTGAGGAGTCAAAAATGATCGCTCTCCTGCAAACCGTTTTGGATTCGTCGATACGGGCGATCGCGGTGGCCGCCGTGGTGGCGGTCGTCTTGCGGATCGCGCGCGTCCGCATGGGCGCGGTGCAGCATGCCGCGTGGACGGCTGTGATGTGCGCCATGCTACTGATGCCAATCCTGCCTTATTGCGTGCCTTCCGTGCGGGTGCGAGTTCCGCTGGCATCCGCGGAGACGGCTGCCGCGGACCTGGGGAATCAGCCAGAGCCATCGCCTATTCCTCCGCGGCCGGCCGTGATACCGGGGGCGATTCCCGACGTCGCTCCAGCGCGTAGCGAGGCCCACGGCTCACCGTGGCCGTTCGCGCTGCTCGCGGTCTACGCGGCCGGCCTGGCTGCCATGCTGTACCGGTTGCTGGCGGGCTGGCGCGCCGCGCAGCGCATCGTGGGTCAAAGCCGGCCGGTATCCGCATCGGTCCGCGAAACTTCGTTGATTCGCTCGCCCTTCACCATCGGTGTGTTCACCAGCAGGATCATCCTGCCGGCCACCTGGAAAGACTGGTCCCACCAGAAACTGCGCGCCGTACTGGCCCACGAGCGGGCGCACGTGCGGCGCCGCGACCCATTGGTCAGCTTGGCCGCGCACGTCAACCGCGCGATCTTCTGGTTTCACCCGCTGGCCTGGTGGCTGGAGCGGAAACTCGCGACCACCGCCGAGCACGCCTGCGACGATGCCGGCATCCGCGCCATAGGCGAAGGCCGCAAGTACGCCGAAGTTCTGCTGGACCTCGCCGATACCGTGCGCCGCAGTGGCGGACGCGTGTCGTGGCAAGGCGCCGGCATCGATGGCGCCGGCCTTCTCGCCGAACGAATCGACCGCATCCTGCGCGGCGATCTTCCGCGCCGCGTGTCGCGCACGCGCAAGGCGATGGTCGCGCTCGGTTGCGCGGCGGCCATTTTGCTGGCGGCCGCGTGCCGGCGTCAAACGGCGGTTGCCCCGCTGCAGGACGATCCCAAGATCGCGGCCGACCACGCCGGCGAGCAGGCGTTGCTCGCCACTGTCGAGACCCTGACTACGGAACAGGTCGCGGAAATGGAAGCGGGGTTGAAGCGTCACCCTGACGATCTCGACGCGCGGAAGAAGCTGCTGATTTTCTACCGGAGGCACGGCCAGGCGAAGCTCGGCGAGTTGCCCACGATTCAGGCGCGGCGCCCGCACGTGCTCTGGTTCATCGAGCATCACCCCGAGGACCGGATGGCGGGCTCCGCCGAGACACTCCTCTCGCCGTCGCAGCTCGATGCCCTTCCCGACCCTATCGGCTATGCCCAAGCCCGGAAGGCATGGACCGAGCAGGCTGGGCGGCCCGATGCGACGGCCAAGATCCTCGCCAACGCCGCGGCCTTTTTGGGCCTGACTGACAAACCGATGGCCGAGAAGTTGTTGCTTCGCGCCCGAGCGCTTGAACCCCAGGGCCGCTGGTCCTCGAGCCTGGGACGATTGTACTATGAGGCGCTCGTGGGTTCCAACGCGCGCATGCCCATGGGCGTGGTCCGCTCGGTCAGCCTGGGCGATGCGCACGGCGCTTACGCGAATGAGGTTCGGCGGAAGTTGGGCGAGTCCCAAGATGCCGAGCTGCTCAGTCGCGTGGGCGACTCGCTGGTGACTTGGGGGATGCAGCAATATCGCGCGCACCACCTCGATTTCGATCCTATGCCCTTGGGGAAGTCGTACCTGGAGCGGGCTCTGCAACTGGACCCGCAATCCATCCCGGCGCACCAGGGGATGCTTCGCGCCCGCGTGATGGAGCGAGTTGAGCAACGGAGTCAGTTGCTGATCCCCACGCCGCCGGGTGGCCTGCTTCCTGGGGCGCGCGGAGGCTTGGTCGCAGTGCGGCCTCGGCCGCCGGAAGTGAAGATGGAAATATCCCCCTCCGCCGAGCAATTCATAAGCTTGGCGAGGGCCGCGGAAAACATGTACAACCTGGGCGAACATGACGAGTATTACCGGCACGATCCGCCCGCGGCGAAAGCGGATTGGGAGCGGGCCGCCCAATATGCCCGAGAGTCCCTGCAAATGGCGCCGAAATTCCGCGCCAACCCCGATTACGGCACCGCGATCTTCAAAGCCAACATGACCCTCGGCATGGTCGCGATGCGCAACGGCAAACAGAAGGACGCGGTCCGCTACATGCTGGATGCGTCGCGTGCGCCCACGTCGGAAGAACTCGCCTATAACATGCAGTTCTTCACGTTCAAGCTCCCCGAGGTGCTTCTCAAGTACGGCGAGCGCGACTCCGTGATCGAGTTTCTGGAACGGTTCGCGAAGGTGAATATCTCACAGAAGACTTACTTGCTGGAATCGGCGAACCTGATTCGCAACGGGAAAAAGCCGCTCTGGTACCGGGATTAGGCGCTATCGCTGGGTTGCGGACGCGGTTTCTCCGTTCAAGTCCTCGGCGGCCACCGGCGGGTTGTAATAAAGGATCCGCTGGCAGCTCTCGCAGACCAGAATCTGCTCGCCCTTCTTCACGTCCTGGTAAAACTGCAGCCGCACCGTCATGTTGCAGGCGGTGCAGCGCCCGTCCACGGCCTCCGCCACGCCGATGCCCCGGCGCGCCTTGCGTGCGCGCTCGTACCGCTGGTAGGCGGCCGGCGTGACCTGTGCGACAATTGCGGCGCGCTCGGTCTGCAATTCGCTCGAAGCCTGCTCGTCGGCGGCGGTGCGCTCGCGCGTCACCGTCTTTTCGGCCTCCACCTCGGCCTTCTCGGCCTTCAACGCAGTCTCCGCGGACTTCACGTTCTTATCCAGCGGCTCGGATTCTCCCATCAATTCCAGGATGCGATCCTCGGATTTGCGAATTTCGGTTTGGCAGAATTCGATCTCGGTCTGAAAGGCCCGATATTGCTCGTTGGTCTTCACCTGGAGCATCTGGTCCTTCAGCTTGGAGATCTTCTGCTCCTGCGCCTGGATGTCGGTTTCGCACTTCTTCCGTTCTTTCTGATTGGCAACCAGAGCGGCGCGGTCAGCTTCGAGTTTGCGCTCGTGGGAGACGAGCCGCTTTTCGATTTCGGCGATGTGTTTCGGCAGGGCAGCGATCTCGCGCGCGAGGTCCGTAAGACGACTATCTATTTCCTGCAGGCGGATCACCAACTTCAGGTCGGGGAGCATTTCTTATCGAAGTGTAGCACGCGGCCCTTACCGCCTCCAGTTCCTCCACCCCGAGCGCCCGTGCGGTGGCGTAGAAAACGGCGACGCCCAGCGGAATCGAAATCGCCACGTCCGCAAATTGGGCCAGCCTGCCCGCACCAGCGGCAAGGTGGATCCCGTAGCTCGAAGCGCGGCACACCGCGCCCATCAAGGCGGAGGCCGCCGCGATCCGGAAGGCGCTCGACCGCAGCCTGCCTCCGTGAAGGCCGTGTACCCGGACGCGCAGGATAGCGAAGAGCGCGGCCGCTGCGAACAGCGCGACCACGGACGTGGACAGCGCCAGGCCGGCGTGGCCCATGCCGGCGAATCGCAGCAGCGCCAGCGCGGCGGCCAGGTTGACCGCGATGGACGCCAGGCTGACCAGCATGGGAGTCCGCGCGTCGTTCAACGCGTAAAACGCCGGCGCCAGGATCTTGGTGGCGCCGTATCCCGCGAGCCCCACGCTGTAGCACGTCAGGGCCACGGCGGTCTGGTGCGTATCGAATGGCTGGAAGCGGCGTCCCTGGTAGACAATGCCGATCATGCTTTCACCCAGCACGGCCAGCCCCACGGACGAAGGAATGGTGAGCAGCATTACAGTGCCCAGCGAGCGGGCTATGGTGTCGCGGAACTCGTCCATGTGCCCGACTGCGGCGCTGCGCGAAATCGCCGGCAGCGTGGCCGAAGCGATGGCCACGCCGAAAACGCCGATGGGGAGCTGCACGAAGCGAAACGCGTAGCCCAGCCAGCTTACGGGACCGTTGATCACGTGGCCCGAGGCATCCGTGATGCTGGAAGCCAGATTCGTGTTCACGATCATGTTGATCTGCACGGCGGCGCTTCCCAGCACGGCGGGCAGCATCAGGCGCAGGATCTGGCGCATGCCGGGATGCCCGAAGTCGAAGCTTGGCCGGAACGAAAAGCCAACTCGCAGCAGGCTGGGTACCTGCCACAGCAATTGCAGAATCCCGCCCGCCAACACCCCGTAGGCCATCGAATGAATCAGATCCAGACCTAGGGAACGGCCGACTGTGAAGCCGAGCGCCAGTCCGAACGCCACCGACCCCACGTTGAAAACCGCCGAGGCCATGGCCGGGATGCCGTAGCGGTCGCACGCGTTGAGCACTCCCATGGCCTGCGCCGCCAGCGCCACCATCGCCAGGAACGGGAACATGATGCGGGTCAGCGTGACGGTCAGTTGGAATTTGCCCGGCACCTGCTCGAATCCCGGCGCCATCAAACGCACCAGCTCCGGACTGACGATCATGCCCACGATGCACACCGCGCCCACCACCACGAACAATGCCGTGGCCAGGACGTTCGAAAGCTCGGCCGCCTCGCGTTTCCCCTTGGTGGCCAGGTATTGCGACAGGATGGGGATGAACGCCGAAGAGAGAGCGCCTTCGGCAAACAGGTTGCGCGTGAGATTGGGAATGCGGAAGCCCAGCAGAAACGCATCGTACACCGCGCCCGCGCCAAACAGGCGCGCCATCGCCATTTCGCGAACCAGTCCCGTGATGCGGCTCAGCGACACCGCGGCCGAGACGACGCCCGCCGAGCGGAAAAAGCCGTGTGTCTTGGTGGGGCAGGCGCT
>Ga0209415_10015528_pt1 | contig 12332 bp, 11 predicted proteins | sample PeaSoiSIISIP2007_FD_187696 | JGI IMG/M metagenome (GOLD analysis project Ga0209415, IMG submission 187696) | Peat soil microbial communities from Weissenstadt, Germany - SII-SIP-2007 (SPAdes) (version 2) | ecosystem: Environmental > Terrestrial > Soil > Wetlands > Peat | place: Germany... | reverse complement strand
CGCAGCCGATGCCGCATCCGCAGAAGCCCTCGGGGTAGACGCACGTCACGAAGGGGCACCTGAGAGGTCCCGCGTCCACGGACATCGCCTCGGCCCACGTCGCGGGGCAGGGGCCGCTCGCGTCCAGCGGCTCGGTGCACTGTCCTCCGTCGAACTCGACGGACCACGCCCAGGTGCCCTGCGGGTTCGTGGGCAGGCACTGCACCGCGACGTTGCAGCTGAGCCACCAGCTCGAGCCGTACTCGCACACCTGCGCCCCGGAGCAGGGAGAGCTCGCCGCGGGCGGCTGGACGGGGCAGGGAGGCACGGGGGCGTCCGCGCCGGCGTCGTAGCAAGAGAAGCCGCACTCGGTGTCGGCTCCGGCGTCCGCGATCGAGGTGCCGTCGATACTGCCGGATCCGTCGAAGCTGGTCGTCCTGTCGGCCGACGCATCCGAGGCGGCTCCGGCCGCGGTCGCCCCGCCGCAGCCGCACGCCAGGGAGGCCACGACGAGCCAAGGGACGAAGGAGCCGCTGCCCACGGACCCATGATGGCACCTCCCCGCCGGATCCGTCACACCTCGAGAACGAGCTTCCCGAACGTCTCGTTGTCCTGCATGGCCCGGTGCGCGTCCGCCGCCTTCGCCAGCGGCAGGACGCGGTCGACGACGGGCCGCAGGGCGCCCGACTCGAACAGCGGGACGAGGTGCCGCTCCAGCGCCCTCGCCGCGAGGATCTTCTCCTCCAGCGGTCGCGCCCGCAGCACCGTTCCGCGAAGCTCCGCCCGTTTTCGCATGAGCAGCGACAGGTCCAGCTCTGCGCTGGCCCCCGCCATCGTCCCCACCACCACGATGCGACCGCGAGCCGCGAGGCACGCCAGATCCTCCGCCACGTAGGCCCCTCCCACGAGCTCCAGCACCACGTCGACCCCGCGTCCCGCCGTGCGCGCGAGCACCTCCTTCGCGAACGCGCCGCGCTCCACGACGATGCCGTCCTTCAGCCCCAGCTCGCGCGCCCGCGTCAGCTTGTCGGCGGTGCGCGCGGTCCCGATGGGGCGTGCGCCGATGGCCAGCGCGATCTGGAACCCCGCCGTCCCCACGCCGCTCCCCGCCGCGTGTACCAGCACCACCTCGCCGGACGTCAGGCGGGCCTGCGCGATCATGGCGTCCCACGCCGTCAGGAACGCCTCCGGTACCGCGGCGGCATCCGTGAACGACATCCCCTGCGGCATGCGCGCCAGCGTCCGCGCGTGCACGACGACGTGCTCCGCGTACGCCCCCCCGCCGACGATCCCGAAGACGCGGTCCCCGGGCGCCAGCTCCGTCACGCCCTCGCCGACCGCGTCGACCTCCCCGGCCAGCTCGAGTCCCGGGATGTCGCGGGGCGAGCCCGCGGGCGCCGGGTACATCCCCATGCGCTGCAGGACGTCCGCGCGGTTCACGGCCGTCGCCCGCACGCGAACGCGCGCCTCGCCCCGCGTCGGCTCGGGCGTGGGCACCTCCTTCAGCTCGAGGACCTCGGGACCTCCCGGCTCGCGGATCACGATGGCGCGCATGGGCGGGAGAGTAGCGCTATAAGCGAGCGCGCCGATGCGCGTCGTCCGTCCCGTCGTTCGCAGCTACCGGTGGCCGCACCTCGAGGAGGCCGCCGCGTGGGTGCGCTCGGGCGGCCACGCCGTCGTGTGGATCTCGCCGCGCAAGGCGCGCCTGGTCTTCGCGCGTCCGCGCGAGGGGGACGAGAACGACCTCGGCCGCTGGTCGGTCCTCGACATGGGCCTCAGCGACCATCGCCTCGTGAAGAACGGCCCCTTCGAGGGCATGGCGTACATCCCCGTGCCGCACGACTGCTACGCGATCATCCGCTTCCGCGTCGTGCGCGACTCCATCCACCCCGAGCCCACGCGCGCGCTCGACCTCGACTGTCTCGAGTGCGGCGCCTGCTGCAAGGACAACCGCGTCGCCCTCGACGACGTCGACATCGAGCGCTTCGAGAAGGCCGGACGGGGAGAGCTCGCGCGGCCTCCCTACGCCCGGCGCGAGGACGGGACGGTGATCCTCGTCCTGCGCAAGGACAGACGCTGCAAGCACCTCGCCGACGACAACAAGTGCGGCATCTACGCCATCCGGCCCGACGCATGCAGCACGTTCCCCGTCGGCAGCGAGTGCTGCCTGTCGTCGCGCGAGGAAGAGATGGAGATCGTGGACGGGGCGGTGAGCTGACGCCGGCGGCATCGTCACGCGCGGCGCGACCTGCCCGCACACCGCGGCCATCGCGGCTCCTCGCCGAGCCATCGCTCCTCCACCTCGAGGAGCCGCGTCTCCTCGAGCGGCAGCCCGCCTCCGTTTGCTTGGGAGCCCGGCCTCCTCGTCGGCCTGCCCGTCCTCCTCCTCGAGGAGCCACGGCTCCTCGAGCGACAGCCCACCTCCGTTCACTTGGGAGCCCGGCCTGCTCGCGCGGCTGCCCGGCCTCCACCTCGAGCCATCCCGTTAGCCGCTCGCGGAGCCCGGCCTCCTCGGCGGTCGGTCCGGCCTCCTCGACGGCCTGCCCGGCCTCCTCGACGGCCTGCCCGGCCTCCTCGGGCATCCGCTCGTCCTCCACCGCGAGCCATCGCGACGGCTCGCCCAGGAGCCGCCCTCCCCAGCTCACGAGAGCTGCGCCCGCCCCCGAAACGCCGCCGGCGTCTGCCCGGTCCAGCGCCGGAAGGCCCTCGTGAAGTTCGCGGTGTCGGAGTAGCCGAGGCGCCCCGCCACCTCGTCGAGCGCGAGGCGGCGATCCTCCAGCAAGAGGAGCGCGCGCTGCCGTCGCACCTCGTCGAGCACCTCCGAGAACGACGCGCCTTGCTCTGCGAGCCGGCGCTTCAGCGTCCGCGGCGAGAGGTGAAGCCTCCTCGCGACGTCGTCGAGCGACCGGAACCCGTCTCCCGAGCGAAGGACGAGGGCCCCGCGCACGCGCCCGAGCACCGTCCCTCCCTCCGTCACGGCCTCCGCCTGCGTCGCCAGCTCGCGATCGCACTGCGCACGCGCGAGCTCCATCGCCGCCGGGTCCGACGTGACCACCGGCAGATCGAGGATCGCCGCGTCGAAGACGAGGCGGTGGGCGGGCCGGTCGAAGCGCATCGTGCCGGCGCCCAGCTCCTCGGCGCGGGCGAGGGGCTCGACCGCGTACGCCGGCTGGGGGAAGGCGCACTCGGCGACGCCGGTCAGCTCGCGCCCCCCGGTGAAGTCCTTGGCGATCTGCCCGATGCCCACCAGCAGCATGATGACCGTGAACTCGCGCAGCGGTCCCAGCGACACGCGCTCCTCGAGCACGAGCGACGCGACGTCACCCTCGACGTAGGTGGACAGCTCGAAGGCCGTGGTGCGCGTCCGGATGAAGCGCTGGGCGAGCTCGAGGGCCTCGCGGACGGTGCCCGACGTCATCGCCGCGAAGCCCAGGAAGCCGTGCCACGACAGCCGCATGTGAAGCCCCATGGCGAACGCGAGGGCCGGCTGGTCGGTGAGCTGCCGCGCGCGCTCCACCACCGTGGCGCACAGGGGCACCCGGAGACGCGTCGCGGGGTCCTTGAGGGCGGCCAGGGTCAGGCCGGTTCCCTCCAGCAGGGCGTCGGCGGAGACACCCCATCGAGCGCACAGCGAGACCAGCTCGTAGGCGTAGGCGCCCGGGAGCTCGGCCGCGTCGTCGGCGAGGTTGGCCCGAAATGACAAGACGTCGGCACAAGCTAACCTGGCCCGCGCCGACGGACCAACCCACATTGCCGGGCATGAGACGGACCCCTGCGCCGCCGCAGATGAGGCGTGTCGACTTCGACTTCGATCCGCGCGCCGTGCCGCGCGACTGGTATCGCGGCGACGCCCACCTGACGACCTTCTGGAACGCCCTGTCGCTGCTCTTCCCCGAGGGCGAGCGCTTCTTCGTCGAGTCGGTGCGGCGCTTCCGGGACGGCATCGACGATCCGTCGCAGCGGGCCGCGATCGACGGCTTCATCGGGCAGGAGGCGATGCACGGCCGCGCCCACCGCGCGTTCAACGACATGGTCCGCCAGCGTCACGCAGCGGCGTCGGCCGACGCGGAGGCCGAGCTGCGTCTCCTGCTGGCGTCCGCGCGTAGAACCCTCTCGCCGAAGGCGCAGCTGGCGGTCACCTGCGCGCTGGAGCACTTCACCGCGATCCTCGCCGAGCAGCTCCTCCAGCGCGACGATCACCGCGACTCGGGGCACCCCTCGGTGCAGCCGCTCTGGACGTGGCACGCGCTCGAGGAGAGCGAGCACAAGGCGGTCGCCTACGACGTCTACAAGTCGGTCGGCGGCACGTACCCTCTGCGCGTCGCCATCATGCTGCTCACGACCGCGATCTTCTTCGGCGAGGTGGGCCGCGTGCACGTCCGCTTCCTCCGCGCCGACGGAGAGCTCGGGAACGTGCGAGGATGGCTCCGCGCGATGAATTACTTCTGGTTGCGTCCGGGCCTCTTCCGCAAGCTCGCCCCCGCGTACCTCGACTACTTCCGCCCCGGGTTCCATCCGGGCGACCGCGACACGACGTCGCTCCTCGCCACGTGGCGCGAGCGCCTCTTCGGCCAGGAGGGCGAGCTGCGCGACCGCCTCCAGGAGGGAGCCGCGGCGTGACGGAGACGGCGGTGCGCGTGCAGATGGACGCGGAGGGACGACCGCGCGGCGCCTCCGCCGAGGTGCGGATCGAGGCGCCGGTGGCGCGGGTGTGGGCCGTCGTGGCGGACGTCGGCGGCTACGCGCAGCGCATCCCCATGATCCACCGCGTGACCCTCGACGGCGATCGCGTCACCGTCGACCTTCGCTTTCGCGTCTCGCTCCTCTCCGTCGGCTTTCAGTTCGTCGCGGCGGTCACCAAGGAGCCGGAGCGCTGGCTGGAGCTCCGCGGCATCTCCGGGGAGCCACGCGGGATCCGGCTGCGCTTCGATCTGACGCCGCTCGACGAGGGCCGCGCCTGCATGCTGCGGGGTGACGGCGAGTTCGACGTCATGTCCCTGGGGTGGCTCGCCAAGTACTTCCTGCGTCATCACCCGGAGATCGAGTACGGCATCTTCCCGGGGGTCGCGCTGGCGCTGGTCGAGTCGATGCGCAAGGCGGCGTGAGCGCGGTCGCCCCGGGGCGATTTCATCCGCCGTCCCACGGAAGCTCCTCCGGCGTACCGAGGATCTCGACGTCGTGGAACGCGCCGTAGTCGATGGTGCGCGTACCGTCGTCCGCGATGCTGAGGACGTCGACGTAGCGCGCGTTGTAGACGACGTCGTCGAGCTTGTACGCGTGACGCGCGTGGATCTGCTGCCCGCTCGTCTCGTCGAATCCGCTGAAGGAGAGGAAGATCTCCGCGCGCTGAGAGCGGAGTCGCTCGATCGCCGCGGCTCCTCCCCAGAAGGGACTCGCGCCGTCGATGCGGTGCATGGGGATCCACGTCAGCGCAAAGAGCGCGGTGCGATCGCGCACGAGCGGCAGCTCGAACGGGATGCGCACAGCCTCCCCTTCGCGCGTCTCGCTGAGGAGCAGGACGAGCGCGCGCAGCTGCCCCTCGACGACCATGTTGCCGCGCCAGTTCGCGAGGCGAAAGACGAGGTGGGGGACGCCGTCGCGCAGGGTGACCACGGCCTTCGCGCTGAACAGGACACGCGCCGTCGGGCGGGCGAACTTCGCGAACGTGACGCCCGTGACGAGCGCGACGCCGAGCGTGCCGACGAGGGCCTCGACGACGACCACCGCGTGCCCGAAGCGCGTCGCCGGCGACATCGCGCCGTACCCGATGGTCGCGAAGGTCTGCACGCTGAAGTAGAACGCGTCCTCGAGGTCGCCGGGCCGGGCGCCCGCGACGGACCCCGGGGCGGATGCGTAGAGCGCGGCGAAGACCGCGTTGATCCCCACCCAGGCGGCGGCCACGTACACGAAGAAGCGCCACCACGGCATGGAGAGGACCTTGTGATAGACGTCCTCGAAGAAGGTGATCCTCTGGCCGCGCGTGACGACCGCCAGCGTCGAGCGGGCCGACGGCTTGAAGCGGATCTTCTTTCTCTGCGCCGCGCCCTTCGCGGTCACTTCTTCTTCTTGCCCCCCGGCTCGGTGGGCGCCGGCGTGCCCGGTGGAGGAAGGGCGGCCACGAGCGCCTCCAGGCGTTCGCGCGCGTAGGGCACGGTGCTCGGGTCCTTCGCGGCCGCGGCGACCACGCCGGGGTCCTCCAGCTGGGTCAGCGCCTGACCGACGCTCACGACCGCCGCCGCGATGTCGTCGTCGGCCGCGCTCGCGCGGTACATCCCGAAGAACTGCCTCAGCGTCGGCAGCTCCGCCGGTCCCGCGAGCACCGCCAGCGCCGCCGCCGCCTGCCTCACGTCGTCCTCGGTGTCCGCCGGATCGAGCAGATGCGACGCCAGCAGTGGCGCCGCCCCCTTCTCCTTCATCGCCCCCAGCGCCTGCGCGATGGGGCCCACCGGGGGCGCGCGCAGCACGTCCTTCAGGAAGTCGTAGTGTCGGGCCAGCGCCGCTTCCATGTACGTCGCGCCGTTGCGCCGGTTGCCGAGCGCCGTCCGGGCCTCGACGAGCAGATCGGGGCTCGTGCGCGTGTCGCTCGCCAGGTCGACGAGGGTCTTGGTCGCCAGCTCGTCCTCCGCGGTCGCCAGCTCCCGGAGGAGCAGCTTCTGCGCGACGACCAGCTGGGGATCGTCGGCCCTCACCACGGTCGCGAGCTGCTGCGCCAGCGGCATCGCGTCGGTCGGCGTGCCGTTCACGCGGCGCGCGTCGACGTTCACCACGCACGCTTTCACGGGCTCGCCGAGGTCCATCTCGCCCACCGTGCCGCCGGTCTTCGCGTCCAGCTCGACCACCTTGCCCTGCTCGTCGCAGAGCACCACGCCACCCGAGGCGGCCGCGCCGCCCACGAAGTCCGCGTGCCCCAGGTGCGCCCACGCGAGCTTCCCCTTGCCCGCGCCGAACCCCATCGCCACGCGGAAGTACGTCGCGTACCAGCGGTCGTCCTCGATGGTCGCGCCCGAGTCCGTACCCCGCGGGCGGGCGTAGATGTGCACCTTGTCGGTCGCGTCGGCCACGGGGGAGAGGGCCTTGTCCCCGGACGGCATCAGCTTGGGAGAGCCGGGAAGCTCTCTGGCGGGCACCGTCACCATGGTGGCCTTCCCCTTGGAGGCGTCCCGGATGTGCTCGTCGAAGCGGATGTAGCCCGCCTCTCCGAACCAGAGCGACCCGCCTTGCGTCCACGCGCGGCTCGTCTGCTGGCGAAGCGTGACGCGCGCCGTCTCGTCGCCGTTGGCCAGATCGATCACCGACACGTACTGGTCGGCCCAGGGGACGAACGCGAGGCGTCCGAGCACGGCCGGCACGCCGAGCGGCTTCTCCGTCTCGATCTGCCGCACCACCTGTCCGTCGTGCGCCACCGCGAGGAGCACGTTGCCGACGGCGCCTGCCTTGCGGAACGTGACGACGGTCACCGTCCCGTCGTCGCCGGCGCCGAGGAGCGGGATGCCCCCTGTCGGCCGGCGCCAGAGGACCGACCCGTTCTTCGCGTCGAGGGCGAACGCCTCGTCGGCGCCCGATCCCACGACGACGTTCCCCGTCACGACCGGGCGCGAGTCGAGCGGGTGCGCGAAGGTCCACTTCGAGCCGCCCCCGATGGGAGCTCCGACGAGCTTGTCGTTGTTCCCGGTGACGCCGACGACGACGTCCGCCGACTCCGGGATGGGCGCGCTGCCGACGCGCTGCCACACCCGGCCGATCGACGCTCCCCCGTCGTCCTCCCAGTTCGTCGAGAACAGGCTCGACCGCGTCTGTCCGCCCCCGCACGCGCCGATCGCCGCGAGCGCCCCCACCACCCAGGCACGTCTCACTGTGTGTCCCCCCCCGAGGTCCCGGGCGAGCCGCTCGTCGCGAGCACGGCCTGGTCGATGGACTGCTTCACGCGTTGCGACCACGTCTTGGGCCACTTGCCCTGGACCGAGCGGAGGAAGCGATTCGCCTCTCCCGTGCCGAGCTCGCGCACGCGCCCCACGATCTTCACCTTGATGTCGTCGCTCACGTCGCTCGGCGGCCGGAAGAGGACCTGATCGAGGCCGCTCGTCACGACGTCGAACGGGACGCTCCCCAGCTTGCCGGCGAGCCGGTCGCACTCGTTGCCGGCGCAGAGCTGCCCGATGGAGGCGGCCGCCTCGGCCACCTTGTGGTCGAGCGCGACGAAGAGATCCCCCACGGTCTCCTTCGCCTTCATGCTCCCGAGGCCGGTCGCCGCCAGGCCGCGCACGTTGGGATCGGGATCGGACAGGGCCTGGCGCAGGGCCTTGACGGCGACCGTCCCGCGCGTGCGCGACAGCGCCTGCACGGCGGAGCGGCGCAGCTCGACGTTGCGGTGCTGGGCGTACCACCCGAGCGCTGCGCTGCCCGCCTCGCTCTCGGTGTCGCCCAGGGTGTCGATCGCCGCCTGCGTCAGCGACGGTGTCAGCCCCTGCTGCAGCAGCTCGGCGATCACGGGGGCGGCGGGTGCTCCGGCGCGGGCCGACGTGCGCACCTCGTCGAGCGCGCCCTTCACCTGCGCGGGGTCGCCGCTCCGCAGGCGCTTGATGGCGTCGGCGGGGAGGGGGATCGCCTTGGGCGCGTCGGCCGCCGGGGGTTTCGCCTCGGCTCGAGGGATCCCCGCAGGGTACGTGACGAGGACGGCGGCGACTGCGCAGCAGGCCGCAGCGGCCGTAAGTGGTCCAGCTCGCATCCCGCGGATGCTCGCGCCGCCGCCCGTCCGAGTCCACGCGTTTTTCGCTCAGTCCCCGCAGGCGAGGCGGATTGCGATGGCCTTGCTGCCGTCCAGCGTCAGCTCCGCGGTCGGCCCGCCCTCGTACTTGATGTCGATGGAGTCGCCCTTGTCGAGGTTCTTCACCGTGATCTCGCTCCCGGCCTGGGGGCACGAGTCGGCGCAGCGCTGCCAGCTGACCACGCTGGTCTGCAGGTTGGCGCCGAGGATGTCGCCGCTGGACTGACCGCTGGCCGAGAGGCACGCGACGCCGACGGTCCACTGGATGCTCTTCTGGTTGGTGCGGTTGAACTGGCGGCCGTTGCCGGTCGTCCCGCTGAGCTGCGCGTTCCAGGTCATGCTGCGCTGGCTGCCGTTCGACGTGATGACGGCGGTGGCCTGCCAGTTGTCGATGGTGGCGCGGTTGACCTGGAAGCCCGTCGCCGAGAAGTCGAGCGTGAGCTGCGAGCCGGCGACCTGCCAACCGACCGTCACGGTCCCGTTCAGCTCGACGAGGCCGAGCGGCCCGGTGCAGCCGTTGAACGCGTACGTCACCGTGGACTTGACGGTGTCCTCGGTCTCCGTGAGACACCCGGCCGGCAGGAACGTGAAGCCGGGGACGCCGACGGTCGTCGTGTCACCGCCGCTCATCACCTTGAGGTTGCCGCCGCCCAGGAGAGACTGTGTCGCCACGGACTGCCCGTCGCCGCCGATGAACGACGTGCCGAGCGACTCCACGTCGGACTCGGTGCCGTTGACGTCCTCCGCGCCCGAGCTGTCGCTGGCGAGCTGGGCCTGGTTGCGCGCGGCGCACCCGGCGGCCACGGCGGCGAAGGTGGTGAGGGCGAGCGCGGAGAGGATGGTCTTGGTGGAAAGCATCGGAGGAACCTCCTGTGGGGGTTTCGGTCGGGAGGAGGTAGAGCAGGTCGCGTGCCGTGATGGCCGAGGTCGCAAGTGCTTGAAAAGACGTCGGTCTCAGCGGAGGGAATGCTGGACGCGGCATGGACCACGTGTGGTCCGGGCAGTTCATCGCTGGTACCGTGGAGGCCTTGGAAGCGCACGAGCCGACCCGGCAGCGGGAGGTGCACTGGGTGGTCCGCGGAGGGACCGCCCGGACGCCCGACGGCAAGGCGCACCCCATCGACGTGGACGCCGTCGTCGTGGGACGCGAGGCGGGCGCTCACATCGTGGTCGACGATCCCGAGGTGAGCATGGCCCACTGCGAGCTCCGCGCGGTGAGCGACGGCATCCTCGTGCGCGACCTCGGCAGCACCAACGGCACGTACGTCGGCGCCTTCCGGGTGCGCGAGGGGGTCGTGCGCACGCCCACCTCCGTCACCGTCGGTCGCACGACGCTGCTGGTGGAGCCGAGCGCCGAGCACCGGGTCGACGTGGGGTGGGCCGACGGCTTCGGCATGCTGGTGGGCCGGAGCCCCCGGATGCGTCGCGTGTTCGGCGTGCTCGAGCGCATCGCGCCGACGCCCCTCTCCGTCCTCATCCTGGGCGAGACGGGTACCGGCAAGGAGGTGGTCGCCAAGGCGATCCACGAGGCGAGCCCGCGCGCGAAGGAGCCCTTCGTCGTGGTCGACTGCGGCAGCATCCCGCCGACGCTCGCCGAGAGCATCCTCTTCGGCCACGAGAAGGGCGCGTTCACGGGCGCCGACCAGCGGCGCAAGGGGGCGCTGGCCGAGGCCGACGGGGGCACGCTCTTCCTCGACGAGCTGGGCGAGCTCCCGCTGGATCTCCAGCCGAGGCTCCTGCGAGCCCTCTCGGAGCGGCAGATCAAGCGCGTCGGGGGCAGCGCGTTCGAGCCCATCGACGTGCGCGTCCTCGCCGCGACGCGGCGGGACATCGCCGCCGAGATGAACGCGGATCGCTTCCGGTCCGACCTCTATTTCCGCATCGCGCAGGTGCGCATCGAGCTGCCGCCGCTGCGGGAGCGTCCGGGCGACATCCCCCAGCTGGTGGAGGACGTCTGCAAACGCGCCGGGAAGGACGGCCACACGGCGGCGGTGGTCGCGTGGATCGAGCAGAACCTCTCGGCGCACGACTGGCCGGGCAACGTGCGCGAGCTCGTCAACGTGGCCTCCGTCGCGGCGACGCTGGCGGACACGCCCGGCGCCATCGACGACGTCCTCGCCCTCACGCGCGATCCGACGACGGACGAGGCGCGCGCTCCCATCACCGCCTTCGCGGAGGCCAAGCGACTGGCCCTCGTCGAGTTCGAGCGGACGTACTTCGGCGCGCTGAGCGACGCCGCGGCGGGGAACATCAGCGAGATGGCCCGCCAGAGCGGGATGGAGCGGCACCACGTGCGGGCGTACCTGCGAAAGCACAAGATCGCGACGAAGGCGTAGACGGGGGAGCCGTCAGCCGCAGTGGGCGGTCTGGCTCGCCCCGCCGGGGACGCAGCTCTTGCCGATGGTGGCGCAGTCGTAGGACGAGGGGACGCCGCCGATGCAGACGGAGATCTTCGTCGTGCCCGTGCACTGGTTCTGGTCGGCGTCGAAGGGCGTGCAGGTGTCCGTGGTCGCGACGCAGCGCGCGTCGCCCGCGGTGGACACCGAGCAGGTGCGCCCGACGGCGAAGCAGTCGAACTCCGTCTGCGCCGTGAGGCCACCGGCGCACGCGAGGACCGACGTGCCGTCGCAGGCATCGCGCCGGTCGTGCAGGGGGCACGGGGCGGTGTTGTGGCCGGGGAGCACGCAGTCGGCGAGGCCGCTCTTGGAGAGGACGGCGCACGACCGGGCCGTCAGCGTGCAGTCGTAGGACACGAAGCTGGCGTTGGTCGGGGGAAGGCAGTCGATGAGCGTCTGCGCTTCGTTGGCGCAGGACAGCCCCGTGGTGCACGCCCCGGTGCTGACGCAGAGGGCACCGGCGTCGTCCGCGAAGCAGGCGCCCGTCTGGCCGAAGTACGGGGGAGTGCAGGGCACGAGGAACGTGCCCGCCTCGGCTGTGCACGACGCGAGATCTGTGGGGTCGGCGCAGGTCAGGCCGCAGGTGGCGCCGGCGTCGGCGGGCTGCACCGGGAGAGCCGCGCCCGCGGCCTGGCACGTGGTGGCGGCGGCGACGGCAGCGAGGAGCGCGCGCTGCTGGGTGAGGCCGATGCGCTCGGGATCGATGGGGCCGGCGACCCAGTCCATGCACGCCGAGAAGCCGAGGGGCGACGGGGTGTCGACGGGCAGTGCGATGGAGAGCGCGATGGCATCGGCGAGGCGCGGGCACTGGAAGAGCTGGGCGCAGAGGCGAGCGGCGTCGTTCGTGTCCAGGTAGGCGGACAGCGTGCCGGCTTCGACGGAGGCGTCGGGGAGCGCGGTCTCGGGGGCTGCATCGGAGGAGCTGGCGGTGGGAGGAGGGAAGTCGAAGGCGGTGCACGCGGCCGCGACCACGCCGAGGAGGGCGAGGAGGGCGAGCAGGGCACGACGCATGGGGGAAGGGTACTTCAGTGGGAGTAGGGGTTGCTCTTCAGCTCGGGGGGCGGGGCGCTCGGCTGCGGGTGGGGCCTGGGGTGGGGAAGTGCGGACGAGGGAGCGAGCGAAGGGGAGGGCGCGAGCGAGGGCGTGGGGGTGAGCGAGGAGGTCGGGGTCGGGGTCGGGGTCGAGGTCGAGGT
>Ga0209415_10015527_pt1 | contig 12332 bp, 12 predicted proteins | sample PeaSoiSIISIP2007_FD_187696 | JGI IMG/M metagenome (GOLD analysis project Ga0209415, IMG submission 187696) | Peat soil microbial communities from Weissenstadt, Germany - SII-SIP-2007 (SPAdes) (version 2) | ecosystem: Environmental > Terrestrial > Soil > Wetlands > Peat | place: Germany... | reverse complement strand
CCGTTCCGGATCCCGTCCGACTCGATGATGCCGACGCTGCTGGACGGCGATTTCATCTTCGTCAGCAAGTTCAGCTATGGACTCAGGCTCCCGGTGCTGAACGTCAAGGTGGTGCGCACCGGCGAACCGGCGCGCGGCGATGTGATCGTGTTCAGAAAACCGAGCGAACCCTCGATCAACTACATCAAGCGCCTGGTCGGGCTGCCGGGCGACCGGATCGAGGTGCGCGGCGATGCGGTGTGGGTCAACGGCGAGGAGATGAAGGTTAAGGACGACGGCGTTTTTACCGAGGACACGTGCTACCGCAACTTCCGCCAGGGGATCGAGCAGCTCGGCGCGCATCAGCACCGGATCATGTACTGTCCGGTCGAGCCGCGCCGCTACATGCGCGGCTGCACGCCGAAGCGGGACGCCAACGAGTGCGGCGCCGACCCGGCGCGCGCCGCAGGCCCGGCAGGCGATGCCGCGACCGCGCCGACCGGCGTCTACACGGTGCCGGACGGCCAGTACTTCTTCATGGGTGACAATCGCGACAACAGCGCCGACAGCCGCTTCCCGGAGCTCGGCTACGTGCCCGAGGCCAACCTGGTGGGCAAGGCCGTGCGCATCTGGCTCAGCTTCAACGGCTCGGCGGGACCCGCGTGGGGCCGGATCGGCAAGGCGATACGCTAATCACATCGAGGGGTTCATACATGCGTCACACACAACGCGGCATCACTTTCATCGGGCTCTGCATCCTGGTCGCCTTCTTGGGAATATTCGTCTACGCCGGCATCCGGCTGTTTCCCATCTACGTCGAGTACATGGGGATCGCCAGGGCGATGGACAACCTGAAGACCGGCGGGATCGACGGTGGCTTGTCGGAGGATTCGATCCGCAAGTCCCTCGCGCGGCACTTCGAGATCGAGGACGTCAAGTCGCTCAACTGGAAGGACGTCGTGATCAAGCGCGACGGCGCCGCGTACAACGTGCACGCCGAATACGACGCCGCGGCGCCGTTCGTCGCGAACCTCAGCTTCGTCGCGCATTTCGACAAGACCGTGATCGTAGGCGCGGCCACAGGCATGTGACGGGACGCTTGAGCTCCGACGTCGACTGGATTGCGGCCCGACTCGGCTGGCGCTGCGGCGATGCAACGCTGCTGGCAACCGCGCTGACCCATCGCAGCGTCGGCGGCATCCACAACGAGCGGCTCGAGTTTCTCGGCGATGCGGTGCTGTCCTTGCTCGTCGCCGAGCGCCTGTACCAGGAGTTTCCGGCCGCGACCGAAGGCGAGCTCAGCCGGTACCGGGCGAGCCTCGTCTCGGGCGAGTCGCTCGCCGACATCGCCGAAAGCCTCGAACTCGGCGAACGGCTGCGCCTCGGACGGGGAGAGCTGCGCTCCGGCGGCTTCCGGCGCCGCTCGACGCTGGCGGATGCCTTCGAGGCGCTGCTCGGCGCGATCTACCTCGACGGCGGCCTGGCCGCGCTGCGCCAGGTGCTCGAACCGCTGCTCGCACCGCGGCTCGCAGGATTAAGGGAGATGCCGGCGGTCAAGGATGCGAAGACCCAGTTGCAGGAGTACCTGCAGGCGCGCGGCCTGCCGCTGCCGCACTACACCGTCGAGACAATCACCGGCGAGCCGCACGAGCAGACCTTCACCGTGCTGTGCACGATCGATGGCGAGGCGCTTTCCGCCGAGGGCGCCGGCACCAGCCGGCGGCGCGCCGAACAGATGGCGGCCGACGAGCTGCTCGCGCTGCTGACAGCCGGAAGCGGTGCACCGTGAGCGGGCAGGCGCCCCACCGGGCCGGGTTCGTGGCGCTGGTCGGCCGGCCGAACGTCGGCAAGTCGACGCTGCTGAACGCGCTCTTGGAGCGCAAGCTCAGCATCGTCTCGCCCAAGCCGCAGACGACCCGCCACCGGATCGTGGGCGTCCTCAACCGCCCGGGCTACCAGATCGCGCTGGTCGACACGCCGGGACTGCACGTCGGCGCGCGGCGGATGCTGAACCAGTACATGAACCGCGCCGCGGCCAGCTCGCTCGCCGACGCCGACCTGGTCGGTTTCGTGGTCGAGGCGCTCAGGTTCACGACCGAGGATGAGCGCGTGCTCGAGCGGATCAGGGGTGCCGGCCGGCCGGCGATCCTGATCGTCAACAAGGTCGATCGGGCGCGGCCGCGAACGCGGCTGCTGCCGTACCTTGAAATGCTCGCCAAGCGCCACGCGTTCGTCGACATCGTGCCGGTATCGGCACTCAAGGCGGACAACATCGCCCGCCTCCCGGACATCTTCGCCGCGCACCTGCCCGAGTCCCCCGCGCTGTTCCCGCCCGAGCAGCTGACCGACCGCTCGGAGAGCTTTCAGGCCGCGGAAATCATCCGTGAGAAGCTGACCCTGCGCCTGCAGCAGGAGCTGCCATACGGGCTCAGCGTCGAGATCGAGCGAATGACCGAGACCGAGGACGGCCGGCTCGAGATCGGCGCGGTGATCTGGGTCGAGCGCACCGGGCACAAGGCGATGGTGATCGGCGAGGGCGGCTCGCTGCTGAAGGAAGTGGGCCGCACCGCTCGCTTCGACCTCAACCGGCTGTTCGGCCGTCGCACCCACCTCGAGCTGTGGGTCAAGGTCAAGGAGAACTGGGCGGACAGCGCCAACGCCCTGAAGGCGTTCGGCTACGAGGGGCCGTAGCCGGCGCGCCGGCACGGCACTGATAATGAATCCGGCGCGGCGCGTGCTGCTCGAGCCAGCGTACCTGCTCTACCAGCGCGACTTCCGCGACTCGAGCCGGATCGTCGAGTGCTACGGACGCGACCACGGGCGCGTGTGCCTGTTTGCGAAGGGCGTGCGCCGCTCGGGGAGCTCGCTCGCAGCGCTGTTGCAGCCGTTCGTCCCGCTGTTGCTGTCGTGGTCCGGGCCTGGCGACGGCGGGACGCTGACGGCGGCCGAGCCCGCCGGCTCGCCGCTCGCGCTGCCCCGGTCGGCGCTGATGAGCGGCTTTTACCTCAACGAGCTGATCCTGAAGCTCCTCGCGCGCGAGGATCCGCACCCAGGCATTTATGAGTCCTACGCGCAGGCGCTCGCCGGGCTCGCCGCGCCCGATGGCGAGAGCCGCGCGCTCAGGCTGTTCGAGAAGCAGCTGCTGGAGGCGCTCGGCCTCGGACTCGACTATGCCCGCGAGGCCGGCAGCGGTGAGCCCGTCCGACCCGGCGCGTACTATCATGTCAGGGCGGAGCGCGGGGTCGTGCGCGCCGCGGCGGAGCCGGACCCGGCGACGGACTACCGTGGATGCGACCTGCTGTCGCTTGCGGCCGAGGAACTCGCCGATGCAGCCAGCCTCGCCGCCGCGAAGCGGCTGCTCCGGGCTGCGCTCGACGGGCCGCTCGAGGGCCGCGAGCTCACGACCCGGGCGGTGGCGCGCGCCGTCAGAGCCGGCAGGGCGCCGGCCGGCGCGACCGACGCCACAGGCACCGCCGATCGGGCCGGCAAAGAGGGTTCGTGACGATGACTCAGTATGCGAGCGGCGCGCGGGATATCGCGCTCGGGGTCAACATCGACCACATCGCGACGCTGCGCCAGGCGCGCCAGGGCCGGTATCCGGACCCGCTGCTGGGCGCGCTGCTGGCCGAACAGGCCGGTGCCGACAGCATTACGCTGCACCTGCGGGAGGATCGCCGCCACATCCAGGACCACGACGTCGAGCGCCTGGCCGCTTCGCTCCAGACGCGCATGAATCTCGAGATGGCAGCGACCCCGGAGATGCTTGCGATCGCGGCGCGCCTCAAGCCCGCCGATGTCTGTCTCGTGCCGGAGCGGCGCACGGAGCTCACGACCGAAGGCGGACTCGATGTCATTGCCCAGCGCGCCTCCTTAGCTGCGGCCGTGGCGCTGCTCGCGGCCGCGGGGATCCGCGTGTCGCTGTTCATCGATCCGGAACCCGGACAGGTCGAGGCAGCCGTCGCGGTGGGCGCGCCGGCGATCGAGCTGCACACCGGGGCCTACGCCGACGCGACCGGCGAGCGCCGCGCGCACGAGCTGCACCGGCTCGCGAGCGCCGCCCGCAGCGCTGCGGCCGTCGGACTCACCGTCAACGCGGGACACGGGCTCGACTATGACAACGTCGGCCCCGTCGCGGCGCTGCCGGAGGTGGTCGAACTCAACATCGGCTACGCGATCGTCGGGCGCGCGCTGTTCACCGGGATTGCCGCCGCGGTGAGCGAGATGAAGCGGCTGATGCGCGAGGCCAGGAGCGGATGATCTTCGGGATCGGGACGGATCTGGTCGAGATTGCGCGGATCACAGCCACCTACCGGCGGTTCGGGCGACACTTCGTCGAGCGGTTGCTGATGCCGGTGGAACTGCAGGGCTTCGAGCGGGTCGGCAGCACCGAGGCTCGCGCGGTGCGCTTTCTGGCACAGCGGTTCGCCGCCAAGGAAGCGATCGTCAAGGCGCTGGGCACCGGCTTCGCACACGGCGTGTGGGTGCGCGATTGCGGCATCGCCCCGAACGCCTGGGGACGGCCCGAGGTGGTGTGGTCCGAGCGCGGCGGCGAGCTCAGGAATTCGCTCGGCGCCGGACGCGGGCACGTGACGCTGTCGGACGAGGCGGGCATGGTGCTCGCAGTGGCGGTGCTCGAATCGGCCGCGCCGGTCGCAACGCCCTGATGGCCCGCGGTGCAGCGTAAATGCCCGGGGTGACCAGCCTCACCCGGGCCGGGCCCGGATGCGGCACCGGGGCTGTGGACCTGTTCCGGGGCGGGCCCTGGCGCGTCGTGTATATTTCCCGGCATCGGGGCGGCCCGGCGCGTTCGGGCATCCCCGCCCACGAACACCGGTTCCGACTGGTGGCGGCCGGAGTCATGGACATGTTTCCGCACACCGCGCACGCCGAATCAACCGCATTCCTCAGGACCGGCAGATGACGCTCGGCTGCCTGATGGTCGACGTGCCCGGGCGCTCGCTGCTGCCCGAGGATCGCGACGTCCTCGAGCATCCGCTGGTCGGCGGCGTCATTCTGTTCAGTCGCAACTTCGCCGACGTCGCCCAGCTCGCCTCGCTCGTCGCCGAGATTCACGCGATCCGCCAGCCGCGGCTGCTGGTTGCCGCCGACCATGAGGGTGGCCGCGTGCAGCGCTTTCGCTCCGATTTCACGCTGCTGCCGCCGATGCATCGCATCGGCCGGGAATACGACATGGACGCGGCGCGCGGCCGCGAGCTTGCGCGCCAGGCCGGCTGGCTGATCGGCAGCGAGCTGCGCGCGATCGGACTCGATCTTGCGTTCGCGCCGGTCGTCGACCTCGATTTCGGGGTCAGTGAGGCCATTGGCGACCGCGCGTTCCATTCCGATGCGGCGGTCGTCGCGCTGCTGGCCGGCGCGCTGATGTCCGGCATGCGCGAGGCGGGCATGAGCGCGACGGCCAAGCATTTCCCGGGGCACGGGGCGGTCGTTGCCGACTCGCACGTGGCGTTGCCGTTCGACCGGCGCGAGTTCGTGGATCTCGGGCCCGAGCTCACCCCATACCGGCTGCTGATCGCCAACGGCCTGCCGTCGGTGATGATGGCGCACGTCGTGTTCCCGGAAGTCGACTCGCTGCCGGCGAGCCTGTCGCGGCGCTGGGTTACAGACATCCTGCGCGGCGAACTCGACTTCAGCGGTGCCGTGTTCACCGACGATCTGAGCATGGCGGGCGCTGCGGCGTTCGGCGGGGTGACAGAGCGCGCCGCGCTCGCCCTTGCGGCCGGCTGCGACATGCTGCTCGTCTGCAACTCGCGGCCGGCGGTGCTCGAGCTGCTGGGCGCGCTCGATCCGGCGCCCCGGCCGGCGTCGGCGCTGCGGATCGCCCGTCTGCACGGCCACGGGCCGCCACCGGGGCTTGCGACGCGCGAGGCGCTGCTGGCCTCGGAGACCTGGCAGCGGGCGCACGCGGCGCTCGAGCGCTGCCGCGAGGCTCGGCCGGAGCTGATGCTCGACGGAGAGGCCTCGTGAACTCCCTGCCGCCGAACCTGCAACTCGCGCTCCTCGACCGGTTGCCGGAGGCGATCGCCGTGATCGACGTGCGCCAGGCGGGGTTCCCGGTGGTGCTCGCCAACGGCGCGCTCCAGCAGCTTCGCGGCCTCTCCCGCGAGGAGCTCGTGGCCCTTGGCCTCGCGGGCCTGCTCGGCGAGGCCGCGGGCGCGGTGCGCCTGACGGAGCTCGAGGGCCATATCGCGCGCGGCGAGTCGGTCACGCTGCGGATGACGAATCCGCGCGGGTCGCAGGGCCCGGGCAGCGTCGACGTGCGTTTCGAGCCGCTCAGAGACGCGGCGGGCGCCGTGTCCCACTACGTCAGCTTTCACCAGCCGGTCGCAGAGCCATCGTTTGGCGAGACGGCGCCGATCGTGCGCACGCCGTTGCCGCGGGACGATCGCCTGACGGGCCTGCGGCACTCGGAGTTCTTCCAGGAGTTGTTCCGGCGCGACTTCGCGATCGCCCAGCGCGAGGGGCGGGCCCTGACGATATTCGTGGCCGACATCGACGCTCTTGGCCTCTACAACGAGACCTTCGGGCGTGGCGCCGGCGACTCGGTGATCCGGCGCGTTGGGCGCACGCTGTTGGCGAGCATGCGCCGGGCGAGCGACCTGGTGGCGCGGATCGAGGGGGGCCGCTTCATCGCGCTCTCGACCGGCATGGACCTCGCGCAGGGCCTGCGCCACGGCGAGACGCTCGCGGCGCGGGTGCGTGAACTTCACATGCACCACCCACATTCGCCGGTGGCGCGGGTGGTGACCATCAGTGTCGGCGTGACGCACCTGCAACCAGGACCGCAGTCGACGCCGGAGCAGCTGCTCAAGACCGCTCACAGCGCCCTTGATGCGGCGCGGGCCGCCGGCCGCAACCGCGTGGCGGCGAGGCAAACGCCCAAATAGCGGCCGGCGTCAGCCTGGTTCTGAGGCAGCGCGCGCCGGCGTGACCTCGACGATGACACCAAACGCCGGGTGGTCGAAGTAGTGCCGCTCGCCGAACTTGATCCGGCGCCGCTCGCGCAGCGAATACGTCGCGCCCTCAGGCACCGCCCCGCTCGGGGGCCGATAGTCGATGTCGACACCGAGGAACAGGTGCTGGCCGCGCTGCACGGCGACGGCGCCGGCAAGCAGCAAATTCCCCGGCAGAACGTCCTCGAGGTGCGCGGTCGTGCGGCCGTTCGTCGGCACGATCGCATCCCAGGCCGCGTGCGCAAGCAGCACGTAGCCGCTGCGGCGCTCAAGCGCGGCGGCGACGCTCGCGAGGTGCCAGTCGGAATCGGGGAGCGGCGTGACCCGCCCGGGGATCGCCGCCGTCACGGGCAGGGGCCCCGCCGGCACCGCGGTAGGCGCCGGGCCGGGCTGGCGAAACACGATGATCTCGACGTGGTAGCGCGCGCTGCCCGGAGGCGGCGGAGCCTCGGCGAGCACCTCCGGCACGGCTGACAGCGCCGCGAGGCCGAGCACTACCTGCCGGCGGGAGACACGCTCAAACCGCATGGCTGCGAGTGTAACGCATCAGGCTGCGCCGAGCGCCGCAAGGACTGCACCGGCGGTCGCGAGCCGCTCGGCATCGCTCGCGCCACGACGCGTGAACCTCAGGCGTGCCGGACCGTCGAGCCGGTAGATCCGCGGCTCCTTCTGCACGAGCTTCAGCACCGTCGCCGTCTGGACGCGGTGCTCGCTGCCGAAGTCGACGAGCCCGCCCAGCGGGCCGACGTCGAGGCGCGTGAGTCCGAGCGAGGCCGCGCGCAGCTTCAGGCGCGTGATGCGCATCAGGTTCTGGATCGGAACCGGAAGCGGCCCGAAGCGGTCGATCATCTCGGCCTCGAGCTCGGCGAGCGCCTCGGCGTCGGCCGCGGCCGCGATGCGTTTGTAGAGCACGAGCCTCAGGTGCACGTCGGGCATGTAATCCGACGGAATCAGCGCCGGGATGTGCAGGTCGAGCTCGGGTCCGCCGTACAGCGGCTTCTCGAGGTCCGGTTCCTGCCCGGCCTTCAGCGCCGTGACCGCGCGCTCGAGCAGGTCGAGGTACAGGCTGAAGCCAATCTCGGTGATCTGGCCGCTCTGCTCGGCGCCCAGCAGCTCGCCGGCACCGCGGATCTCGAGGTCGTGCGTGGCGAGTGCGAAGCCGGCGCCCAGGTCCTCGAGCGACTCGATCGCCTCGAGACGCTTGGCTGCATCGCCGGTCAGCGCGGCCTTGGGCGGCGCGATCAGGTAGGCGAAGGCCCGGTGGTGCGAGCGCCCGACGCGGCCCCGCAGCTGATGCAGCTGCGCGAGCCCGAAGCGGTCGGCGCGGTCGATGACGATGGTGTTGGCGGTCGGCACGTCGATGCCGCTCTCGATGATGGTGCTGCACACCAGCACGTTGAAGCGGCGGTGGTAGAAGTCGAGCATCAGTCGCTCGAGGTCGCGCTCGCGCATCTGGCCGTGGCCCACCCGGACATCGGCCTCGGGCACGAGCGCGCGGATCTCCGCGGCGCGACGCTCGATGGATTCGACGGCGTTGTGCACGTAGTACACCTGCCCGCCGCGGCGGATCTCGCGAATAATTGCCTCGCGGACGGTCGCGGCATTCCATTCGAGCACGAAGGTCTGCACGGCGAGGCGCTCGGCCGGCGGCGTGGTGATCAGGGACAGATCCCTAAGTCCGCCGAGCGCCATGTTGAGCGTGCGCGGGATCGGGGTCGCGGTCAGCGTCAGCACGTCGACGTCGGCACGCAGCGCCTTGAGGCGCTCCTTGTCGCGGACCCCGAAACGGTGTTCCTCGTCGATGATCACAAGCCCGAGGTTCTTGAATTTGACGCCGGCCTGCAGCAGTCGATGGGTTGCGACCACGATGTCGAGCGTGCCGTCGGCTAGTCCGGCGAGCACGAGGCGCGCTTCCTTGGCGGAGCGGAAGCGCGACAGGTTCTCGATGCGGACCGGCCAGTCCGCGAACCGGTCGGTGAAGGTCTGCTGGTGCTGCTGGGCGAGCAGCGTCGTCGGCACCAGCACGGCGACCTGCTTGCCGGCCTCCACCGCGGCGAACGCGGCCCGCAGCGCCACCTCGGTCTTGCCGAAGCCGACGTCCCCGCAAACGACGCGGTCCATCGGCTTCGCCGTGGCGAGGTCGGCGAGCACCGCGCGGATCGTCTCGGCCTGGTCGTGGGTCTCCTCGAACGGGAACGCGGCCGCGAAAGTAGCGTAGTCGCGCGCGGCCGGTGCCATCGCCGTGCCCTGCCGGGCTGCGCGCCGGGCATAGAGGTCGAGCAGCTCCGCCGCGACGTCACGGATCCTGGCGGCGGCGCGCTTCCTCGCCTTCGGCCACTCGCTGCCACCCAGCTTGTGGAGCGGGGCGCTGTCGGCCGGCGCACCGGTGTAGCGGGTGACGCGGGCGAGCGCCGTCACCGGCACGTACAGCTTGTCCCCGTCGGCGTACTCGATGACCAGGAACTCGTGCGGCTGGCCGTCGACGTCGAGCGTCTTGAGGCCCTGGTAGCGTCCGACCCCGTGGTCCTCGTGGACCACGGGCGCGCCGGTCGTCAAGTCGCGCAGGTCCCTGAGGATCTGCTCGGGGTCGCGCTCGGCGCGGCGCCGGCGGCGCTCCTGTCGCGCGCGCTCGCCGTGCAGCTGCTCCTCGGCCACGATCGCGAGGCCCGCCGTCGGCAGCACAAGGCCTCCGACCGCGGCCGAGACGGTGATCGCGAGCGAGGCGTCGCTCGCCACGAACGCCGGCCAGCCGGTCATCGCCTGCGGGAAGCGCTGGTGGAGGTGCAGCAGTTCAAGCAGCGCCTCGCGCCGTCCCGCCGACTCCGCTGCCAGCAGTACCCGGCCGGCAAAGCCATCGAGGAAGCCGAGCAGCGCGCCGGCGGGCGTCTCGGCACGCGGATCGACCCTGAGAGCCGGGGGGGCGATGGTCGGGTAATTGCGAAACGGCACGCCGCTGTCGGTCGCGGCGACCGGCTCGACCTTGAGCGCCGAGGCCGACACCTGCGGATAGACTGCGAGCCGCTGCTCGAGCTCGGCGGGCGGCAGGAAGACTTCGGCGGGATCGAGCAGCGGTCGTTCGAGATCGTGGCGGCGCTGCTCATGGCGCCCGGCGATCTCGGCCCACACTGCCGTCGCGACCGCGCCAGCGCCGCAGGTGTCAACCAGCAGCGCGTCGGCCGGCAGATAGTCGGCGAGCGTCGCGAGGCTGTCGAAGAACAGCGGCAGGTAGTACTCGATGCCGCCGACCGGCATGCCGTCGCTGACGCTGCGGTAGATCTGCGAGCGCGTGACGTCGCCCTCGAACCGCTGCCGGTAGCGGCGCCGGAACTCCCTGATCGCCTCCGGCGTCAGCGTGAACTCGCGCGCCGGCAGCAGGCGTATCGCGGACAGGCGCTCGCCCGAGCGCTGGGTGTCCGGATCGAAGACGCGGATGCTGTCGATGTCGGTGTCGAACAGGTCGATGCGATAGGGGGCCGCCGCGCCCATGGGGTACACGTCGATCAGCGAGCCGCGCACGGCGTACTCGCCCGGTGCGACCACCTGCGTCACGCTCGCATAGCCGGCGGCTGCGAGGCGCCCGCGGAAACCCTCTAGGTCGAGCCGTGTTCCGGTCGCGAGCACCAGCGTGTGCGCGGCCACGAACCCTGGCGGCGGCAGGCGCTGCAGCAGCGCATCGACCGCGATGACGAGGATGCCGCGCTCGAGTGCCGGGAGCGCGGCCAGCGTCGCGAGCCGCTGCGAGGTGATGTCGGGGTGCGGCGAGAACACGTCGTAGGCCAGCGTCTCGTAGTCCGGCAGCGACAGCGCTGGCAGCGTCGACGGCGCGAAGAACGCGAGCTCGCCGGCGAGGCGCTCCGCGTCCCTCGAGTTCGCGGTGATGACGAGCACCGGGCCGTGGCGCGCCATCGCCGCCTCCACGCAGGCGAGGGCGAGCGCCGCGCCGTACAGCTGGCCCCAGCGAACCATGCGGTCCGGTGGGGCAGGCAGCAGCGGATCGAGGGCGCGGGTCACCGGGTGCACGCAGTTCACGGCAATGGGCGGCCTGCCGGCGCCGTGGGCGTCGGAGAGCCTCGTGGGGCGCGAGGATACCGGGCGCCGGGCCGTCCGTGTGCAGCGACGGGCGGGCCGGGGCCGGCTCCGGCCGGTCAGGCCGGGATCAGCCCGCGTGGGAGATCAGGACGGCGTGAATCAGGCGGTCGTGCTCGAAGTAGACGACCATCGTCGGATAGTCCCAGCGGGTGATCGGCGGCTGCCCAACGGCGGGATAGCGCGCGGTCGGCGCGCCGTACTGCTGCTCGATCGCGCTCATGCGCGCGCCATTCGCCGGCCGGTCGCCGGGAGGCGCATCCGCGGCACGCACGGGCGCTGCCGCAAGCACGGAGCCGAGCACGAGCGCCACACCCAAGAGCCGGGCCGGGTTCGAAGCTATCGGGGCCATTGCAACACCTCCAGATGTTAAATATAGCACTGCCACCGCTCGCGGGAGCCGTCGCACCGCTGGGCGACGCGCCAGGACCATGACGCGGTTCGCAGTTCTGAGCACCCATGGTCTAATCGGGGGATGATCCGCCCCCTCGAGCTGTTCGTCGCGCTGCGCTATGCGCGCTCGCGCGAGGCGGGATATTTCGTCTCGTTCATCACCTGGGTGTCGCTCGGTGGCGTCGCGCTCGGCGTCGCGGCGCTGATCACGATCCTGTCGATCATGAACGGCTTCGAGGCCGAGCTCCGCGAGCGGCTGCTGAGCCTGTCGGCGCACGCAACCGTCACGCGCTCCGACGGGGCACCGCTCGATGGCGCCGCCCTCGCGGCCCGGGCCCGGACGCTGCCCGGAGTCACGGGCGCGGCCCCGTTCGTCGAGCAGCAGGCGCTGATCACGCACGGCGAGGACATGAGCGGCGCGACGCTGCGCGGTATAGACCCGGGGCGCGAGCCGTCGGTGTCGACGATCGACCAGGCGCTGCTGTCCGGGCGGCTTGCCGACCTGGTGCCCGGTGCGAACCGGCTGCTGCTCGGCCGGGTGCTGGCGTTCCAGCTGGGCGCCGCTGTCGGCGACGAGGTCACGGTGATGGTGCCGGCCGGTGAACAGGACGGCGACATCACGCCGCGGATCCGCGTGTTCACGGTCGCGGGGCTATTCGAGGTCGGGCTGCAGGACCATGACAGCGTGCTCGCGCTCGCGCATCTCGATGATGTGGCGGCGCTGCGCGGAGTCAGCGGCCCCACCGGGCTGCGGCTCAAGTTCGACGACGTGTTCGCGGCACCACGGCGCGCGCCGGCGGTGGCGGCTGCCCTCGGCGCGGGACTCAGGGCGCGCGACTGGACGGTCGAGAACGCGAGCTATTTCCGCGCGATCCGCATCGAGAAGACGATGATGACGCTGAT
>Ga0209415_10015525_pt1 | contig 12333 bp, 12 predicted proteins | sample PeaSoiSIISIP2007_FD_187696 | JGI IMG/M metagenome (GOLD analysis project Ga0209415, IMG submission 187696) | Peat soil microbial communities from Weissenstadt, Germany - SII-SIP-2007 (SPAdes) (version 2) | ecosystem: Environmental > Terrestrial > Soil > Wetlands > Peat | place: Germany... | reverse complement strand
ATGCCTTCGCCTCCGGCTGCGGCAGGCTCAAGCGCCGCTCGGGCTATCGTGGCACCCTTCATTTAAGATGAAATGTGTCACTAGTGATCTGCGGATGATTTTCCAATGTCGGCAGGATTTCACTCACCCCTTGCTGAGCCACTCCTCGATCAGCCGTCGGGCGATGGAATCGGGGTTGGGAAGGCTGCGGCCTTGTTCGGCGAAGTGGGCGATGTCGTCACGGGTGAACCACTCCGCCGTTTCCAATTCGGTCTCGTCGATCCGCAATGGCACGCAGCGTTCGGTTTCGGCCATGAAACCAACCATCAGGGAACTGGGGAACGGCCAAGGTTGGGAGGAGTGATAGCGTAGCCGGGAGATCGGGACGCCGCTTTCCTCCATGACTTCGCGCGCCACCGCTTCTTCCAAAGATTCGCCCGGTTCGACAAAACCGGCAAGGGTGGAAAACATCCCCGGTCGCCAACGGGCCTGGCGGCCCAGAAGGCAGTGCTCGCCGGCGGAAACAAGGACGATCACCGCGGGGTCGGTCCGGGGGTAATGCTCGGTGGCGCAGTCGGCATTGGCGCATTGGCGGACATGTCCGCCGTGGCGGCTTATCGTCGGGGCTCCGCAGCGCGGGCAGAACCCGTGGGTTCGGTGCCAATGGATCAGGCCGCGGGCATAGGCGAGCAAAGCGCCATCGTCTTGTGACAAGAGAGGGCCGACGTCGCGCAATTCGGCGAACTCCCCCAAGCCGGTCAGGGCGGGCAAGCGGGCTGGATCGTCGAGACCGGTCAGGTCGAGAGCGAAATGAGCACTTTCGCCCTCCATTCCGAGGAAGAGCGGCGTCGCTCCCAATTCGGTCAGCCAACGGGTCGTGACATAAGGCGGTCTTACCGCGCGAACAGCCGTATCATCACGGCATATCAAATGTTGGGTCCGCCAAACCGGCACCACGCGGGTCTCGGGGTGCGTGAGCTGGCTTGCCAGCCACGCGCTGTCGCTTCGCCGCTCGCCCGCTCGGTCGAGGGAGCCGCCGCTATAAATATTGAGTTTCATCATCATAACCTGACACAAGCGTGGGTTCGGCGACAAAGGAAAGAGATGTCGAAAAAAAATGCAAGGCGGGAACGCTGATTTTCCGACCTCCGGAACGGAAAGGGGCGCTTTTTTGGGGTTCGCTTTCGCGGTCTTCCGCTTCAGGGCTATCCATGCGTATGATGGTGCTCCTGGGCTCGATTGGGTAGAGTGCTTATCCCATCGAACCGTCGGCATGATGTTCCCCATCCCAATCCTGCAGTGGCCCGTCTTTTGAAAACCATGTTTTTTCAATGGGTAACGGTTCTCCCGTGTGGGGGGCGATTCGAGGGGGTGACAAGATGCGGACATTTTGTGAAATTGGTCTGGCCACTTGGCCCAATTACATCCTATAGTGACGGCGAACGATAAGCCGGGGTCAATCCGGCGACGGGGAGGAGGGGCTCAGGACGAATTTCCAAGGCATCCACGTTAGGCTCGGCAGCGGCGGTTCTCTTCGACTTGCTGCGTCGAGGTGTTATGCCAAGGGCGGTTTGAGGATTTTCGACAGTAGCTTCGAGAACGCAAAGAACCAGACATGGAGACAGGACCGATGAAAGCCACCACGAAACTGATCATTACCGCGTTTGCGGGCACGCTGCTGTGCGGCGTTCAGGCCCAGGCGCGCGAATTCCGCTCGTCGGACGTGCAGCCCGAGGATTACCCGACCGTCAAAGCGCAGAAGTTCATGGGCGAGGAACTCGGCAAGCTCACGGGCGGAAAATTCACGATCAAGGTGTATCACTCCGGCCAGTTGGGCAGCGAGAAAGACACCATCGAGCAGCTCAAGCTTGGGGCGATCGACCTCCTGCGCGTGAACACGGGCGCGTTGAACGAGGTCTGTAAGGCGACCATGTTGCCGGTGCTGCCCTATGTCTTCAAGAGCATCGATCAGATGCACCATGTCGTCGATGGACCGATCGGCGAAGAAATCCTCAAGGATTGCGAAAAGGAAGGCATGATCGGTCTCGCCTACTACGATTCGGGCGCGCGAAACTTCTATACCAAGAAGGAGGTCAGATCGATGGCCGACCTGAAGGGCTTGAAGATCCGCGTCCAGCAGACCGATCTCTGGGTGGCCGTGATGAAAGCGCTGGGCATCAACGCCACGCCGATGCCTTATGGCGAGGTGTTCACCGGCCTGAAGACCGGCTTGATCGACGGCGCCGAAAACAATTGGCCGAGCTATCAGTCCACGCATCATTACGAAGTGGCGAAATATTACATTCTCGATGAGCATTCCATGGCGCCGGAAGTGCTCTTGATGTCCAAGAAGGTTTGGACCAGCTTGTCGCCGGAAGAGCAGGTGGCCGTTCGCAAGGCGGCGAAGGATTCCGTGCCCTATATGCGCAAGCTGTGGCAGGATCTGGAAGTCACTGCGGAGGCCGAGGTCGAGAAGGCTGGCGTGACGGTGGTCAAGGTCGACAAGGCCCCCTTCCAGGCGGCCGTCAAGCCGGTTTACGACCAATTCATTACCGATCCGCATCTGAAGGATCTGCTGACCCGTATGCAGGCCGTCGAATAACAACCCCATCGGGGAGACTTGACGCGTCGTTCCTCGCTCGGGGCGGCGCGTCAATTGTCCCGGAACTTTCCTGAGGAGCCTCTCGAATGGCTGTACAAACGGAAGACGCTGCTTCGCTACCACCTGCGGCAGCGCCCTATGTCTCGCAAGCGTGGGACAAATATTTTCGCTTCAACGGCTGGCTTTCGAAGCAATGCCTGCGGATCGCGGTGGTGGGGCTTTGTGTGATTCTGGCGGCCGTGCTCACCCAGATCTTCGGGCGCTATGTTCTGAATGACTCGCCCACCTGGACGGAGATCTTCGCCTTGGTGTTGATCCTCTATGTCACCTGCCTGTCGGCGGCGGTCGGGGTTCGCGACCAGCGGCATATAGGCATGGAATCCATCGTGATCTTTCTGGGCCCCAAGGGACGGACACGGATCGAAATCTTCGTCTTTCTGTCGATGATCACCTTTGGTCTGGCGATGTCCTACGGTGGCGCGATCCTGGCCGACGGGGTGTGGGATTATATGAATCCCGGCCTGCCGATTTCGCAAGGCTGGAGCTACATCCCGCTGTTCGGTGGCGGCCTTCTGATTTCCTATTTCGCACTTGAACAGATTATTGCGCGGCTGCTGAATGTAAGGGTTGTTCCATCATGGCATTGACCATTCTTTGCCTGACTTTCGTGGTCGGGCTGCTTCTCGGCATGCCGGTGGTTTTCGCCATTGGGCTGTCGTCTATCGCCACCGTTGCCTACGAAGGTCTGCCGATGGCCATCGTCTTCCAGCGCATGGAAGCCGGCATGAATGTCTTCGCCTTTCTGACCATTCCCTTCTTCATCTTCACCGGTGAACTGATGATGTATGGCGGCATCGCCGACCGGCTCATCCGTTGCGCCAAGGCGACGGTGGGGCATGTCCGGGGTGGTCTGGGCATGACCAACGTGCTGGCCTGCACCATGTTCGGCGGCGTGTCCGGCTCGCCGGCTGCCGACGTCTCGGCGATGGGTTCAGCGATGATTCCTCTGATGAAGAAGGAAGGTTACGACGGCGACTATGCCGTCAATGTGACCACCTATTCTTCGCTCGTCGGCGCCCTGCTGCCGACCAGCCACAATATGATCATCTATTCGCTGGCGGCCGGCGGCGTGGTGTCGATGACCTCGCTGATTCTGGCCGGCGCCCTGCCGGCGGCGCTGCTGACCATCGCCAACGTTCTGACGGCCTATTTCGTTGCCGTGAATCGCGGCTATGCGGCGGGCAAGTTCCCCGGGTGGGGCGAAGTCTGGCGGAGTACCGCGGCGGCGGTGCCGGGCCTGTTCATCATGGTCATCATCACCGGCGGCATTCTGTCGGGCGTCTTCACGGCGGCGGAAGCCGGCGCCGTGGCGGTGGCCTACGCCCTGTTGATCACCGTCTTCCTCTATCGCAGTCTCACCTGGGCCAATTTTCTCAAGGCCGCGGCGAAGGCCTGCAAGACGACCGGTATCGTGCTGCTGCTGGTCGGCATCTCGACCATGTTCGGTTATCTGATGAGCCTTTACGGCGTGGCGGAACTGGCCGGCGAAGGTCTGGCCAAGATCAGCACGACGCCCTGGGTGATCTTCATCATGGTCGATCTGGTGCTGTTCTTCTTCGGCATCTTCCTCGACATGGCGGCCCACATCCTGGTTTGCACACCGATCCTGTTGCCGATCGTCGTGCATTACGGGATGAACCCGGTGCAGTTCGGCATCATCGTCCTCTTGAACTGCTGCATCGGGCTGAACACGCCGCCGGTCGGCGTGTGCTTCTATCTTGGTTGCGCCATCGGCGAGGTATCGGTCGGCAAAGTGGTCAAGTCGATCTGGCCCTTCATGCTGGCCTTGTGGGTGACGTTGCTCATCATCACGCTGGTGCCCGAAACCACCATGTGGCTGCATGACTTGCTGATGCCCAAGTAATAGGGCGTTCTAACACCTCTGTTTCCCACCACTTCGGTTGCTCGGCCGGGGTGGTGGGATTTTTTTTGAGCGCGGATCAGTCCGACTCGGGAAGATGTCGCGCCTTTGAACCTAAAGAGAGCATTTCACCACAGAGACACAGAGAACGCAGAGATTTTTCAAAGTGCTACGGAAATCCGAGGGCTCACCCGAAAGGTGACGAGAGCTATTCGACAAAGTCTTTGTTTTTCCTCTGCGATCTCTCTTGTCTCTGTGGTTCATCTGCCGAATTTAGGTTGAAACAAGGCGGAATGTGTCAGGAGCTCCGCGATGGGTTGCCCATCGTAAACTGTTTCAGGGCTAACGTGACGGCGGCGACGACAGAGTCCCAGTCGCCCGGTTGCGGTTGGCGGAATTGGCGGAGCGTCGGATACCAGGGGCTGTCGTCACGGTCCTGCATCCAGCGCCAGCAACTGTCGAAGCGGTTGAGCAGCCAGACCGGCTTGCCGAGCGCCGCCGCCAGATGCGCCACGGCGGTATCCACCGAGATGACGAGGTCGAGATTGGCGATCAAGGCCGCCGTGTCGGCGAAATCGGTGACGTCCGCCATCATGTCGACGATGGGGAAATCGGGCGGCGGCGGTGGTCCGGCCTTTTGCAGGCTGAAAAAGATCGCGGTGGAACATGCCGTCAATGGCTGGAGACGGTCGGGTGCGATTGACCGGCGGCGGTCGAGGGCGGCGAGATCGGGCATCGCCCGACGTGAACTGCCCGCCCAGGCCAGGCCGATCTTGCAGTGCCCATCACGGTTGCCGAAGCGTCGGTGCCAAGCGGCCATCCCTTCGGGATCGGCGAAAAGATAAGGACTTTCGCGGGGAATGCTGGCCATGGTGGTCGAAAAGGCCAAGGGCAGACTCATCATCGGACAATGCAGATCGGCGCTCGGCAGAGCGTCATCGTCGGCCAGGACGCGTTCGAGACCAGGGAGACCGCCGAGGAGGCGCCGCAACGGCGCCGGAACCGCCAGAGTCACGCGAAGGCCGCGCGCCGCGAGCAACGGCAGATAGCGGCAGAACTGAAGGCTGTCGCCAAAGCCTTGTTCGGCATGAATCAAAATGCTTTGTCCCGCGGCCGGCTCTCCCCGCCATTGCGGCATGGCAAAGGAACGATGGGCCGATGCCAGATGCGGGGTGCGCCATCGCCATTCCCGTTCGCGCCATCCCTCGTCGAAGCGACCCGCGGCGAGCAGAACCATGCCGCGGTTGTTATGCGCTTCCGCAAAATCCGGCCGCAACGCGATGGCCGCGTGGTAGCAGGCCAGGGCATCGTCGAGCCGGCCCTGGGCCTGACAGGCCATGCCCAGATTATTGAGACTTTCCGGTCGTTGGGGCGACAACAGAAAGGCCGCCGTCAGGACGCTTTCCGCCGCGGTCGCACGGCCCGCGCAGGTCAGGGCGAATCCTAAATTATTGTAGGCGTCGGCATAGTCTGGTTTGAGGGCGATGGCGTTCCGGTAGGCTTCGCTCGCCCGGTCATAGGCGCCATGGAGGGTGGCCAGAACGGTGCCCCAGTTGTACCAGGCTTCGGCAAATCCGGGATGGCAGGTCAAAGCATGATGGAAACAAAGCAGAGCCTGTTCCGGCCGTCCGGCGGATTTGTGCAGGATGCCGAGATTGTTGAGGGCTTTCGGGTGATCGGGGAGAAGGCGCAGCGCCTGGCGGTAACAGAGCGCGGCGTCGGACGCGCAGCCGGTCATTTGCAACAATGCGCCGCAATTGAAAAGAGCCTCGACAGAGTCCGGCCGTAAGAGGAGCGATCTGCGATAACTTCGCTTCGCCTCCGCCAGGCGGCCTTCGGCACGCAGCAGATTGCCGCGGTTGACATAGGCCTCGGCGAACGCCGGTTCGAGGGCGATGGCTTGATCGATCAGCATGCGCGCCTCGGCGCGCCGGCCGGCTTGCAGGGCGACGACCCCAAGTCCATGCCGGGCGTAGGCGTGCTCGGGCGTGAGGGCGAGGATCCGCCGGTAAAGGTCGGCCGCTCCGGAAAGCTGTCCGGCCTGATGAAGTGCCATGGCCTGGTCGAAGGTGGACGCGTGCATCGGTTTTTTGGCCTCAGCGTTTGTTTGGAAATAACTGCGCCATGATAATGCGAGAGTAATATATTTTCCGCAGATGGACACAGATGAACGCAGATTCTAGAATCGTTCCGGGGACGCATCCCCATATAACGGACGGCAGATCTCCATCCTTGATCTGCGTTCATCTGTGTCCATCTGTGGATCAACGCCTTTTTTCGACGCCGTGCTTCCTTGCCGTGTGAGCCTCCTAATGATTCAACTGCCGAAAACCGCGACCGCCCCCTTTTGTCCCTCGGAAATTCGGGGAACGGTGGATATCGCGCCGACCGCCAGCTTTCGCGCCAAGATCGCCCGCTTTTTGGGGCCGGGCCTGCTGGTGTCGGTGGGCTATATGGATCCCGGCAATTGGGCGACCGATATCGAGGCCGGTTCGAAATACGGCTACGATTTGCTGTTCGTGGTCGTCCTGTCGGGATTGGCGGCCATGCTCCTGCAGGCGATGTCCATGCGCCTGGGTGTCGTGACCGGCAAAGATCTGGCGCAAATGTCGCGCGGGCGTTACGGCCGGCGGGCCAATCTCTCTCTCTGGCTCTTGGCCGAGGTGTCGATTCTGGCCTGCGACCTGGCGGAAGTGCTGGGCGGCGCCTTGGCCTTTCATATGTTGCTGGGGGTCTCGTTGCTCGTCGGCATCGCTCTGACGGCGTTCGACACGCTGATCGTTCTCGGGCTGAAGGGGCAGAAATTCCGCGAATTGGAAGCCATCGTCCTCGGGCTCATCCTCACCATCGGCGCCAGTTATCTGGTCGAGCTGTGGCTGATCCGGCCGGTCTGGCCCGAGGTGGCCCGCGGTCTGCTGCCCGACTGGCGGCTTTTCGGCCAAAAGGATGCCTTGTATTTGGCCGTTGGCGTGCTGGGGGCGACGGTCATGCCGCACAATCTCTATTTGCACTCTTCGATCGTGCAGACCCGGGTGATCGGCCACAGCGAACAGGCCAAGCGCCAGGCGATCCGCTTTCTTGGATTCGATAGCATCTTGTCGCTCACCTTTGCGATGGCGATCAACGCGGCCATTCTCATCCTCGCCGGCGCTGCTTTGCATGCCAACGGTTATCTGGCGGTGTCCGATATCGAGGACGCCTATCATCTGCTCGACCCGATCGTTGGGACGTCCTTGGCCGGCGTGCTGTTCGCCATCGCCTTGCTGGCCTCGGGGCAGAATTCGACCTTCACCGGAACGGTGGCCGGTCAGGTGATTCTGGAAGGCTTTTTGGATATCACGATTCCCTGTTGGCAACGCCGGCTGATCACCCGGGGCCTCGCCCTGATTCCGGCCTTTGTCGGGGTCGCCTGGTTGGGCGAGCAATCGGTCGGCAAATTGCTGGTCTTGAGCCAGGTGGCTCTCAGTCTGCAGTTGCCCTTCGCGCTTTATCCGCTGATCCGCTTCACCTCGGACCCCGGCGTCATGGGATCGTTGGCCAATTCGCCGCTGGTTCGCCTCGTCGGTTGGGTTTTGTTCGTCGTGATCGGCGTCGCCAATCTGGCGCTGCTGGCCGAAATGGCCCTGTGACGGGGCCAATATTCCCCTGCCAGGCAAGGGCGTTTCGGTGTTAGACTATAGGCCTGATTGATGGGGTCCTGCGCATGACGTCGTCCGTTTCTTCCCTGGGAACCGCCATCCCCACGCTGACCTCGGCGTTGCAAGGCTATGGCACGCAAGTCGCGACGACGGCGAACAATATCGCCAATGTCGACAGCACCGGTTACAAGGCCGAGCGCGCCGATGCCGTCTCCACGGCGCCGGGAATGCGGGTCGTCGTTCAACCGACGTCGCAGGAGGTCGATCTGTCCCAACAGATGGTCAACCTGACGACCGCGGCGGAAAGCTACCGTGTCGCGGCCAGCGCCATGGGCTCCATCGCCCGAACCGAAAAACACGCCCTCGACGTCATCGGCTGAATGCCCAGGGGTGGTCGGCGTGAGGTGTCTTCTGTGGGAAATTGATTCGGCACAGATGAACACAGATAAACACAGATGAAATATTCAGAGAACCAAGCGTTTGTATTCCAGACGAGGTCTCCCAAAGTTGATGATAAGACCTTTTTTCAATCCGCTGGCGCGCAGGTAGTTAAGACATTGTGCTATCTGCGGATCTAAGATTTTTCCATCTAATGCTTTTAATTCGACGATAATCTTTCTTTCGACAATCATGTCGGCGATATAGAGTCCGACGGTGTGTCCTTTATAGACAACATTGAAACGGACGTCGCGTTCGACATCCACACCCCGTGTCAACAGCTCGTAGGCTAAGGACCGCAGGTAGACGCGTTCCAAAAAACCATGACCAAGTGTGTTGGAAACCTCAAAAGCCGCACCAAGAATGACCCCGGTGAGCGGATCTCTCCCCTCGTCAAGGCCATCTGTGTCCATCTGCGCCCATCGGTGTTGATCTGTGATCAAAAAATACTGCCCATGGCGCAATATTTCCTAATTGGAAAATAAAGTCAACATATGCTATATCTCTGCATGGAACGTCACGATCAACGTGGAGAAAGCTCATGGGTGTGACCCTGTTGGCCGATCGACGGTCGCCACGCGGGGCGGCGCGGTGTTCGCTGGCCAGCCGCCATCCGGCGCAGGCCGGTGCGATCGGCGGTTTGTCGGACACGGCCTTGGCCGTGGTCGTGGGAACACTCACCTTGGTCGGCGTCGTCGGTTTTTTCCAGACCAGCTCGGTCAATGCCAAAACCAACAACGAAGTCGCCAATTTCACCGCTTTGGTCGGCAATATCCGCTCGGCTTATTACGCCGCCGGGTCGAATTATGTCGGAATGACCGACGTGACTCTGGCGTCCAGCAAAATCGCGCCGGGACCGTTGATCCGTGGTGGAAACAGTTTGATGTCGGCGTTCAATCATCCGATTACCGTGGCCGGGGCGGCGGCGCCTGGGGCGACCTTTACCATCAGCTATGTCAGCATTCCCGATGACGCCTGCGTCAAATTTCTGACCACCGTATGGAACACCATGTCGGATTCCACGGTGGCCGGGGCGACCAGCGTCAATGGCGTGGCGGCCACCACTTTCTCGATGACGGGCGCGACGGCGGCCTGCAATGCGGGGGCGGCCAATAGCATTCTCTTTACGCTGAGCTAAGAGGTTCGGCGTGGCGGGCGGTCGAAGTCTCTCTGGCGCAAGACGCCGCGCCGCAATGCGGCGGCGCGCCCAGGCCGGCGTGATCGGTTTGACCGACGTTCTGCTGGGCCTCGCCGTGACCGCCATGGTCATGCCCGCCGTGGTCGGCATCGTCCATCAGCAGACGCGTGAAACCCAGGATCAGGTGGCGGCGCGGCAGTTGAAAGCGGTGGGCGAGGCCACCCGCGCCTATGTCAAAGATCATTTCGCGGCGCTCTATGCCGGCATTTACGGAGACACGCTGGGCGGCGATTTCCTGCAGATTGCCGATCTGACCGGCGGCGGCTATCTGCCCGCCAGCTTCGCGCCGCAGAATGCCTTCAAGCAGAGACCCGTTGTTTTGTTGCGCATTATCGCCGACAGCAGTCCGACCTGCGCGACGCCGCATTTGATCCCGTCGCCCGATGGTGTCTTGTGCAAGGCGCTGCTTGAGGCCGTGGTGGTGACCACCGGCGGCACGGCTCTGGATCCGGCGCACGCCAGCCATATCGCGGTGTCGGCCGGGGCCAGCGCCGGTGTTATCGCCGATGCCGGGACGGCGCGCGGATCCTATGGCAGCTGGTGCGCAGATCTCGCCCTGTTCGGTGGTGGGACGCATTCGACCTCTTGCGCGCCCGATCCCAGGGACAGCCGCAGCAATGCGTTGAGCGCGCCGTCCTACGGTTATGGGGCGCCGGTGGCGGGCGGTCTGGCGCTCGGCATGTTCTTCAACGGCGGCGAACTGATGAGCGAATATCTGAATCGCTTCAATACCGGCAATCCCGAAGACAACAGTATGCACACCGCCATCATCATGAATGGCAACGATATTACGTCGGGCGGCAATGTGACGGCCAAGGATGTCACCCTGACCGCCGGCGGCAATGTCAAAGCCAGCCAGGGCATCTATTGGGCGGGTCTGGTCGCCAACGGTGATTCGGTCGCTATGCCGACGTGCCCCAGCACCAGCAGCGGCCCCGAGATCGTCCTCGCGCAATCCGTTGGCTCCGACAACGGCACGGGTGGCGCCATTTCCGCCTTTCAGGCCTGGGCGGCCGCCGGCGCCACGAGCTGGACCGTCTCTTACCGAGTCCGCACCCAGGCCGGATGGGTCTATCCGACCAGCGCTTACGGCAAGGTCCTCGCTTTGACGAAATGCGGTTAACGCAAGAAGACAGGAGGTTTTTCGATGTCGATCACGTCAACGCTCCGCTCGCTGACGGCGGGGCTCGCCATGCTCGCCTGCGGTTCGGCGCTCGCCGCCGATTCGTCCCGCGTCAGCCCGCTCGACGTTCCTTGGCAAAAACCGGCGGCGGCCAGCGCGGACAGCGCCACCTATGCGGCGAGCGCTGGATCTGCGGATTCGGCCGCCACCTCCGGTTACGCCACAAGCTCCGGCACGGCGTCGACCGCCAACGCCTTGTGCCCGACCTGCACGATCTCCGGCGGGCAGGTCTCGGGTCAAGTGGGGAGCGCCGGATATTCCGACAGTTCCAATTATGCGAATTCGGCTGGTGCTGCCAGTTCATCAGGATATGCGACGACTGCCGGCTCTGCCTCTTCAGCAAGTCGCGCCGATTCGGCCGGTTATGCGGATAGTGCCGGTTACGCAAATAGCAGTGCAGCGTCATCAGGGGCAGGTTGCCCTGATGTTCCATGGTCATATGGCGGTGTAGTCTACCCGGCGTCACCTAACGGAACTGTCTTTACTTCATATTCTAATGGCACCGTGACCAACGTTGTTTGCATCGCTGGAACATGGTCTTTCATTAGCGGTGGCGTTGCCAACTCCAGTACGAACTAATACCAAGTCCGGGTAATCACAACCCATGAGCCCACTGGCGAAGTCCGATAGACATGATTGTCCATGGCTGGTCGATGAGCTTGTTCCAGGCGTAGCAGCAATGATCGAGGATATCTTCGTAGGATTGGAAGACCCTATTGGAGAGCCAATTGTCTCGGATGAACTGCCAGACGTTTTCGACGGGATTGAGTTCGGGGCATTTTGGCGGTAACGGCAGTACTGTGATGTTGTCGGGGATCTCCAGTTCGGCGGAGAGATGCCATCCGGCCTGGTCGAGCAACAAAACGGCATGGGCACCAGGGGCGACGGCTGCGGAGATTTCGTTCAGATGCAGGGCCATCGCCTTGGTATTGCAGAACGGCAGAACCAGACCGGCTCCTTTTCCTTCAGCCGGACAGACGGCGCCGAAGAGATAGGCCGATCTTGTTCTCTGGTCGTGTGGCGCTGATGGCCCCTTTGCCGGGGGATACTTACAGAGGCGGCCGCTGTCCGGGATCGGCCATCGTAAATTTCGGCCAGCGCAAGGAGCCGTCGCGTTTGGTCCGCAAATTTCGCCGCTTTCGCCAAATCGCGAAGCTGTGCCGCCTTAAAATCCTCTCGAAGCCGAACCACAGACCCCATGGCAAACCTCCTGTTTGCCATGTTGAATCAAATTCTTCCGCTCTTGGGAAGCCTCATAATGAGTCTCAGTTACCCGGACTTGGTATAAGAGCCCAGATCAATACTACGACGTTCCTCAGCACTCAGATTTTTCTGACAAAACGTTATCATTCTGGCAAGTTGCTTTCCAGAAAA
>Ga0209415_10015524_pt1 | contig 12333 bp, 9 predicted proteins | sample PeaSoiSIISIP2007_FD_187696 | JGI IMG/M metagenome (GOLD analysis project Ga0209415, IMG submission 187696) | Peat soil microbial communities from Weissenstadt, Germany - SII-SIP-2007 (SPAdes) (version 2) | ecosystem: Environmental > Terrestrial > Soil > Wetlands > Peat | place: Germany... | reverse complement strand
AAGCCGTTGGCGCCCACGTTCATGTCGCCGAGCAGCAGAAACCGCACGTCATTCATTGACGTCACACCGAGCAAGCTGTGAAACGGCCCTTCGGCGCCGATGATGGGCGTCGCGGCCGCCATGTTGGTGCCCACCGTTACCGCCCAGAAGGCCAGCTGATCCCACGGCAACAGGTACCCGGTGAAGCTGAGCAGCAAGGTGAGCACCAGCAGCGTGACACCGACGCCCCAGTTGAACTCTCGTGGCGGTCGATAGGAGCCGGTCAAGAAGACGCGCAGCATGTGCAACATGACGCAGAGCACCATCAAGTGCGCCCCCCAGCGATGCAGGTTGCGCAATACCGTGCCGAACTGCACGGCGTAGGCGAGCGTCTTCATGTCGACGTAGGCATACTCGGGCACCGGCCGGTAGTAGAACATCAGCAACAGGCCGGTGATGGTTTCGACGAGGAACAGGAAGAACGTCAGCCCCCCCAGACAGAACGTGTACGCGACTTTCAACGCGTGGCGCGGAATGCTGATCGGGTGGAGGTGCAGGAAGATGTTGCTCGTGACCTCGAGGGCGCGATTGCGGACCGAGTCGACATAGTCGTGCCGAAAGATGGAACGGTAGAGCTGCGACGAGGTGACCGCGCTGGCGAGCCGGTGCAGCCCGGCTTCAGTACGGGAGCGTGCCATTCTCGGCCTCCCACGCCGGGGTCGCGATCATCCGGATGGCATCCCAGGGACACCCGTCCAGGAACACGTTTGCCGGTCCACGGGTCACACACTTCTTGCAGCCGACGCATTTGAGTGGATCGACCCAGATGCGCACGTACGGAAATGCGTCCGCGGCCGGTACCAGCAGCATGCACTCATCGACCGGGCAGTAGATCTGGCAGACCGGCGACCCGGCGCAGCCGGTGCACTCATCGGTGATTACGGCCAGCAGCTTCGGCTTCACCTTGCGGCGGCCGATGAACTTGCCGTCGGCGTTTTTGTTGGCGGACCGGGGAGCGCGCGGATCGGCAGGTCTCGCGTCGCTGCTTGCTCCCGACCCTGCGTCGTCCATGCGCCGCTCTCACCCGGCCGTCAGACGCGGACAAAGGCGCCGTCCACGTCGAAACGGTCCGGACCGTAGACGATGGCGGTGTCGACGACGAGGTCGCCGTCGACGTTCAGTGTGATGTACAAGCGATCGAGCGGGCGGGGAGCGGGACCGGCAAAGTTGGCGCCATTGGCGTGATACTCGCTGCCATGGCAAGGGCATTTGAAGGTGTGGAGGTCTTGGAACCAATTGACGGTGCAACCGAGGTGGGCACAACGCGCTGACAGTGCATAGACGCGATCCCGCTCCCGAACGACGAAAAACCGTTGACTCGACTTCCAGTGATCATCGACGAAGATCACCCCGTAGGCGTCGGGCCGTTCACCACTCCCACGGTATGCTTCCGGCGTGCCGATGCGGAACGTGCTGGGCGGGTGAAAGAGCACGCGGGGATAGAAGAAGCTGACCGTTTCCAGCGCTCCGGTCCCGAGTACAGTTGCGAAGGCTCCCCACCCGACGATGCTGAGGCCCCGCTCCATGAGCGCCCGTCGCGAAATCTCGACCAGCAGCGGCGATCTGATGGTGTGGGCGGTCGGCGCCATCGTTCCGCCCCTTCCCTACCTATCGTTCGGTAGGCTGGGGATGATCGAGGTCAGGAAGAGACCTGATGCGCATCACCCTCCGCTCGCGACCATTGCGCGTGCTGCGTGATCCGTCCGACGCCAAATTCCCGCAGGAGGAGCACGTGAGCGGTTGCACGAACAATGTCCCCCGGCGTCTCCATGGGGAACGGCGCCATGGCGAGGTACGGCGCGGGCCAGGGGGATGCTCGGATTGGTCCTGACAGCTGGCGGCGCGCGCGGCGCCTATCAAGCCGGCGTGCTCAAGCGGATTGGAGAGCTGCCCGCATTTCGCCGCTCGCTGGCGATCAGTACAGCCCCGCTCCGCCTCCCCGTGCGCGTCGCCGCGCCGCGTCTGTACCCACCGATCCGCAGTGAACCGCCGCAACGTTCGGTGCCCAGGTCGGCGCTCCAATCCGCCTCCCGGCGGCGATGCTACGGTCGCTCACTGGTGCCCCCAATCAGGGGGTAGACGACTCCGGCAGCGGCTGCACCGATGAGCGGCGCCACCCAGAAGAGCCACAGTTGCACGAGCGCCCATCCGCCCACAAAGACCGCGGGGCCGGTGCTGCGTGCCGGGTTCACCGAGGTGTTGGTGACCGGAATCCCGATGAGATGGATGAGCGTCAAGCCCAGGCCGATGGCGATCGGCGCGAACCCTTGCGGAGCCCGCGCGTCAGTGGAGCCCAGGATGATCATCAGGAACATGAACGTCAGGACGACCTCGGCGGTGAATCCGGCGACCAACGAGTAGCCACCCGGGGAATGCTCGGCGTAGCCGTTTGCGTCGAAGCCCGCGCTGACGTCGAAGCCCGCCTTTCCGCTCGCAATGAGGTACAGCACGCCGGCGCCGAGGATGCCCCCCAGCACTTGCGCCACGACGTATGCCGGCAACTCGGCCGCCGGAAACCGCCCGCCCACCGTCAGTCCCACCGACACAGCCGGGTTGAGGTGGCAGCCGGAGATGTGACCGATCGCATAGGCCATGGTCGACACCGTGAGGCCGAAGGCGAGTGCTACACCCAGAAAGCCGATGCCGAGGGCGGAAAGGCGGCGGCGAGCACAGCGCTGCCGCAGCCTCCGAAGACCAGCCAAAACGTTCCAATCAATTCTGCCGATGCCCGTTTGCCGATAGGCATGTGGGTCTCCGGTTAGCCGCCCAGGCTCGACTTGACCTTCTTCAGGACGTCGATGTTCTTCTGGAGGCCGTCGACGTGCTGCTGCATGTCCACGATGGCTTCGCCGAGCTTCACCGCTGATCCCAGCATCCCGCCCGATTCGCCGGCTTTCTCCACCGCCTGTTTCCCGAGGTCGCCGAGCTGTGCGTCGGCGCGCCGCTGGCTCACCGAGCCGCAGAGGAATCCCACCGCGAAAATGATCAAGACCACGCTCACCCGCATCGCCTGCCCACGCGTTTTTCGTGACATCGCTTCCTCCCTGTTTTGGCGGTTACAGTTGAGATGAATGTTTTGCCCGCAGCGTGACGGTTGTCAATGACCCTGGTGTCCGCCCTACTATGCATTGCGCCGCGGCTGGTATACGAAGTCGACTGTATCGCTGACGGAGGCGGCTCACGATCGACGACGCATGAAACCGTCCCGTCGCGGCGCCGTGAGACATACACGAGAGGAGGAGGCAACATGTTGAAGCTCTATGGGGTTCCTGGTTCGCGCGCGATGCGCTGTCTGTGGATGCTCGAGGAGCTGGGTGTGCCGTACGAGAACATCAAGACGAGCTTTGTCGAAGACTCGCGGCAACCGGCGTACATGAAGATCAACCCGAACGGCCACATTCCGGCGCTTCAGGACGATGGCGTGACGCTCTGGGAGTCACTGGCGATCAACCTCTATCTGGCGCGCAAGTACGACAAGGGGCTGTGGCCGAAGACCGTCGCGGACGAAGGGCACACGTTCAAATGGAGTATCTGGGCAATGACCGAGGCTGAGGAGCCGGTGGTGACGGCGCTGTTGCATCGGGCCTTCTTCCCGGAAGACCAGCGTGACAAGGCCAAGGGCGACGACGCCGCGCAACGCTTCGAGACACCGCTCCGGGTCCTGGATGGCGAGCTTGCCGGCAAGACGTACTTGCTCGGGAGCGACTTCACCGTCGCGGATCTCAACGTCGCTGCGGTCATCGGGTGGGCACCCCTGGCGGGCATCGACCTCGGCAAAGCCCCCAACGTGGGCGCCTGGATGCGGCGCTGCACGGCGCGGCCGGCGTACGTCAAAGTGGTGAGTATGGTCGGGTAGGTCAGGCGGCACCGTCGACGCGAACCATGTCGACGGACACCTGCGGGTTGTGCTCTCCGCCGCCGAAGATCACGCCTTTGAGCGGTGTCACGTCGCCGTAGTCACGGCCCCAGGCGGTGGTCACGTGTCGCTCGGCGGGCGTCACGTTGGTGGTCGGGTCGAAGTCGACCCACCCGACACCGGGAACGAAGGCGGCAAACCAAGCGTGCGAGACGTCGGCGCCACGCAGGCGTGGCGCACCGGGCGCGGCGCGCGTTTCCAAGTAGCCGCTGATGTAGCGCGCGGGCACGCCCCTCGAACGGAGGCACGCAATCGCCACGTGAGCGAAATCCTGGCACACCCCACCACGCTGCGCCAACACTTCCGACGGTGGCGTGGCCACGGTGGTAATTTTCGAGTCGAACGTGAACTCACGGTGGATGCGTGCGCTCAACGCGCTGATCGCCTCCAGCAACGGTTGGCCAGGGGCGAAGCAGCTATCCGCCCACGCTGCGACGTCGGGTGAGACGCTCGCGAACGGCGAGTCGAGCGTGAAGTGCCGCGCTTCGCGCGCCTCCGGATCCGTTTCAGCGTGCAAACGGGCCACTGCGGCTTCCCACGGCTCCGTGCTCGCCACGGCTGGCGATGCCGGGGCGTTCACCTCGACCACACTCGTCGCGCTGACCAGCAACTGCTCGTGCTTGTCCTGCACGGCGAAGTAGAGCACGCGGTTGCCGAAGATGTCCTCGCGTTCGGCACGCTGCGCGGGCACCGGCTCCACGGTTACCTCGCTGCGCTCGCAGCGCTGGTACGCTGTGGAGCGCGGCTGCAACCGTGCCTCGTTGTGGCAGAGCACGACGGGGTGCGCGTACGTGTAGCGCGTTTCATGCACGATGCGATATTTCATCGCCCCAGCGCCACCAGCTGTTGCGGCCGGTCCGGCCGGCTGAAGTAGGTCTGCATCAGCTGGTCCGACAACGTCGCGAGTTGCGCCGCGATCCGCTGCAGGAGGTTGTCGAGATCTGCGCCCGGCTGTCGTGGCGCTTCTCCCGACGCGCCGCCGGTGCGCCGCAGCTCGTCGAGCGCGTCGGCAACCAGGCGTTGCTCCGCGGTGCGTTGCGGCGTCGTTCCACGGATCGACAGTCCGGACAACAGCGCATCCAGTCGGAGCAGCTGGTGCACGACGGAACGCGGATTGGTCTCGTCATCGAGCAGGAGGTCGAGCACCGGGCCGGCCTCGGCCGTGGCGCGATAGCGGCGTCGATGGGTCATCGAGGCGTCGGCAATCCCCAGCAGATCGTCCCACGGTGTACCGCGCGCGTCGTTGAGCGGGGAGAGGGCCTGCACCGTGATGACCATCCCGAGCGCCCGTTCCAGCCGTCTGCCGATCTCGAGGAAGTGCCAGCCCTGCCCGCGGCTCATGCTGTCCGCGGTGAGACCGCCGAAGGCCGCGAGCATGAGCAGCACGCGCTCCAGCTCCGCCAGCGCGTGACGCAGATCGCCGTCGGCTGCCAGCTCGCGATCGAGGCTATTGATGACGCGCCACGTATCGGCGGACAGGCGATCACGCACGGCGCGCGCCGCCCGCACCAGGGCGCTGAGGTCATAGCGCAGGCTGCCGGCGCGCCGCGTGTCGAGCAGCACGGCTAGCAGCTCGCGCTCCCGGTCCGCGATGCGCTCCGCCGCACCCGCTCCGACGAAACCGGGATAGGTCGCGGTCACCCGCGTCAGGGCCGCCAACAGTGCCGGCAGGTGACGGTCGTCCGTGTCCTCCTCGGAGTCGAGGATGTGTTGCAGCACCGCGCGGAGCACGCGCCCCGCCGCTTCGGCACGCTCTGCGTAGCGGCCGACCCAGAACAGGTTGTCGGCCACCCGTCCGGGCACGGCCTGTCCGCCGCGCACCAGCAGCGGCCGTTGATCCGCCGGCAGCAGCAGGGCGGTCTCGCGTTCCGGTTCCGAGGCCAGGACCCACACATCCTTGCTGACCCCGCCGACTTGGTTGGAGACGAGCGCGCTCTGGCGCGTCGGGGCGACGCGACAGAGGCCTCCCGGCATGACGATGTATCCATCGTTCTCCGCGGCCAGAAAGGCGCGCAACACCATAGCGCGGGGCTCCAGCTGCGCACCGATGAGCACCGGCGCCGTCGACAACGCGATCTGTTCCTGGCCGACGAAGAGGTGCGGCTGCGCGCGGATGCGCTCGGTGAGCTGCTGTCGCGCGGCCGCATCCAGGGCCGCGCCGAATACCGTGAAGCGGCTCGGATGCGAGAAAACCGGCTTCACCACGAGCTCGCCGAGGTGCTCGATCACGTACGCACGGCCCTCCGCATCGCCGCACCACCACGTGCGCACGCTCGGCAGCTTGAGATCCTCGCCGAGGAGCTGCCGGGCAAGCGCCGGCAGGAATGCCATCAACCCGGGGTTCTCCACGGCGCTGCTGCCCAGCGGGTTCACAATGGCCACCGTCCCGTGCCGCGCCGCTTGCAGGAGCCCGGGAGTCCCGAGGAGCGAATCGGCACGCAGCTCCAGCGGATCGCAGAAGACACCGTCTACACGGCGGAGCAGTACATCGACGGGCTTCAGCCCGTCGAGCGTGCGCAGCCAGAGGCGTTGGTCCCGCACCGTGAGGTCGTCGCCCTGCGCCAGCATGAACCCGAGACGGCTGGCCAGGAAGGAGTGCTCGAAATACGTCTCGTTGCCCGGGCCGGGGGTCAGCAGCACGATGGACGGCGGGTCGTCCTGCCGCGGTGCGAACCGCGCCAGCATTTCGCGCAGCCGGCGGAAGAACAGCGGCAACCGGTGCAGGTGCGAGTCGCGAACGATGCTCGGTAACACTCGAGACAGCACGACGCGGTTCTCCAACGCATAGCCGGCGCCCGAGGGTGCTTGTGTGCGATCGCCGAGGACGATGAGATCGCCATCCGGGGCGCGGGCCAGATCGGCGGCATACAACGGAAGCTGCCGCCCCCCGGGCGCGGGCACACCGGCACATGAGTGCAGGAAACCGGGATGTCCGTAGACGAGCTCGGGTGGCAGTAGTCCCGTTCGGATCAATCGGCGCGCCCCGTAGAGATCGGCTAAGATCAGCTCGAGAAGCTCAGCCCGTTGGATGAGCGCCTGCTCGATCGTCTGCCACTCCGCGCTGGTGACGAGGACGGGCAAGAGATCGAGCGGCCAGGGGCGCTCCGGCCGTTGCGGATCGTCATAGATGTTGTAGGTGACCCCGCTTTCGCGCAGCAAGCGCCGCGCCTCGCCGCCGCGCCGACCGAATTCCTCGGCGCCCAGACTCCCCAGCGAGCGCATGATGTATTCCCACTGTGGCCGTAGTGTTCCGTCGCGCGCGTACAGCTCGTCGTGCGCGCCCCCAAGCGGATGATATCCGGCGGGAAAGGACGCCGCGGGCATCTGATCACTGGCGGTCTGCACCGTCATGATGACTTCTTTCTCACAAACTCAGTTGCGGTGGTAGGGGAACCGATCAACACGGGTCGTGCCGGCGCAGATCCAATGTGTAGGGGAGTTCGAGGCTACGCTCCTCGGGCGGCGCCTTGATCGGCCCCGGCGTGTGTCCATAGGCCCAGAAACGCGCTGCGCGGCGCGCCTCCGCCTCGTGGGCGTTGACCGGAAACACGTCGTAGCTCCGCCCGCCCGGATGGGAGACGTGGTAGGTGCAGCCACCGAGAGAGTAGCCGCTCCAGGTGTCGACGAGGTCGAAGACCAACGGCGTGTGCACGGGAATCGTCGGATGCAGAGCGGACGGCGGCTGCCAGGCGCGATACCGCACTCCGGCCACCACCTCGGCGCGGCGGCCGGTCGCCTGCAGTGGCATGCGGCGGCCGTTGCAGGCAAGGACGTGTCGCCCCTCGGTGAATCCGGTGGCCTTCACCTGCAGTCGTTCAACCGAGGAGTCGACGTTGCGCGCCGTGCCCCCCGCCACGGCCTCTTCGCCGAGCACGTGCCAGGGCTCGATGGCCATGCGCAGCTCCAGCTCGACGCCGCCGGTGTGGATGCGGCCGTATACCGGAAGGCGAAACTCGAGGAAGGGTGCGAACCATCGCAGATCGAAGGGATAGCCGGCGTTGCCGAGATCACAGACGACGTCGCGAAGATCTTCCCACAGGAAATGCGGCAGCATGAAGCGATCGTGCAACGCCGTGTCCCAGCGTACCAGCGGCCGGCGATACGGGGCTTTCCAGAAACGCGCCACGAGTGCGCGGACGAGCAGCGTCTGCAGTAAGCTCATGCGCGGGTGCGGCGGCATTTCGAAGGCGCGCATTTCGACCAGACCGAGCCGCCCCACGGGGCCTTCGGGGGCGTAGAGCTTGTCGATGCAGAATTCGGTCCGGTGCGTGTTGCCGGTCACGTCGGTCAGCAGGTTGCGGAACAGGCGGTCGACGAGCCACGGCGCTGCAACCGGACCACTCGGCACTTGCTGGAAGGCGATCTCCAGCTCGTGCAGGCTGTCGTTGCGTGCCTCGTCGATCCGCGGCGCTTGGCTCGTGGGCCCGACGAAGAGTCCGGAGAAAAGGAACGACAGGCTCGGGTGGTGCTGCCAATACGTCAGCAAGCTTTGCAGCAGGTCCGGCCGCCGCAGCACCGGGCTATCCGCCGGCGTCGGCCCGCCGATGGTGATGTGATTTCCTCCACCCGTGCCGGTGTGGCGACCGTCGAGCATGAACTTCTCGGTCCCCAGTCGGCAGCGCCGCGCCTCCTCGTACAGCGTCTCAGTAATGCTCGACAGCTCGCTCCAATCGCGCGCCGGGTGAATGTTCACTTCGATCACTCCGGGATCGGGCGTGATCTGCAGGCGGACGAGCCGCGGATCCCGTGGTGGCTCATATCCTTCGAGCACGATGGGCGTGCCCACCTCAGCCGCCGCCGCCTCGATGCAGGCAATCAGATCGACCCACGCTTCCAGGTGCGTGAGCGGCGGCAGGAAGATATGGAGCCGGCCCTCGCGCGGCTCGACGCACAAGGCGGTGCGAACGACGTCGTCGGGCCACTCGCTCAGTGTGGTCAGGTGCGCATCGAGTTCCGGGGCCTCGCGCGCGACGTCGTGACCGTTGCCGTCCGGACGCTGGCGCCGCCGCTGCTCACTAGGTTCGCTCATCCTCGAACGTGGGTCGGCGAGCTCCTCGCGTGGGGCGAACGTGCAGCGGTCGAAGTCCGTCTCGCGCCGTCCCGGCGTCACCCACGGCAGGGAATCGAGCGGCAGACGGTAGCCCATGGGCGAGCTGCCGGGAATCAGGTACATGCGTCCGCGGCGGAACTCCCAGCGACCGCTGTTCCAGCTCCCGCCGTTGGTGCGCGGTTGCCAACGCAGCGGCAGCGCGTACCCGGTGACCGTCCCCAGGCCGCGGCGGAGGAGCGCCGCGAGCCGCCGGCGCGCTTCCGGATCGTCTAGATCGGTGCGCAGTGGATCCACGTTGATCGGCAAGGTGCCTTCCTTCCAAAGATAATAGAAGACGTCCTCGTAACCCGGTACGGCCAAATCGGGCGGCACTCCGAACGTGGCCGCCAACGCGGTCATCAGACGCGCCGCTTGCTCGATCCCGGCGGCGCCGCTGCGGCTCTCGTCGGCGAGCAGCGCGGTGTCGCGCCACAAGACCGTGCCGTCGCGGCGCCAGAAGCACGACAGCGCCCAGCGCGGCAGGATCTCACCCGGGTACCACTTTCCCTGGCCGAAGTGCAGCACGCCGTGCGGCGCAAAGCGCTGGTGCAACGCGCGCAGCAGATTGCCGGCCAAACGCTTCTTGGTCGGTCCAAACGCGGCGGTATTCCATTCGTCGCCTTCCATGTCGTCGGTCGACACAAAGGTTGGCTCGCCTCCCATCGTCAGGCGGACATCGCTCGCTTCCAAGTCGGCGTCGACCCTCTCTCCCAGCGCGTCGATGGCCCGCCACTGCTCGTCGGTGTACGGCTTGGTGACGCGTGGATCCTCCCGCACCCGCCGGACTGTATTGTAGTAGGTGAAATCGACGCGGCCGTCTTCGGCGGAACCCGTCACGGGTGCGGCGGCGCCGGGCTCGGGAGTGCAGGCGAGCGGAAGGTGGCCCTCGCCGGCGAAGAGCCCCGATGTCGGATCGAGCCCGATCCATCCGGCCCCCGGCACGTAGACCTCAGCCCACGCGTGCAGATCGGTGAAATCCGCTACCGGCCCTGGCGGCCCGTCAAGCGCCTTCACGTCGGCCGTCAGTTGTACCAGGTAGCCGGAGACGAACCGCGCGGCGAGCCCGAGATGGCGCAGGATCTGAACCAGCAGCCAGCCCGTGTCACGGCACGAGCCGTGTGCCAGCGCGAGCGTCTCTTCGCACGTCTGTACCCCGGGCTCCAATCGAATGACGTAGTGGACGCTCTGCTGCAAGCGGCGATTGAGGTCGACCAGAAAGTCGACCGTGCGCCGCCGCGAGCGGTCGACATCAGCGAGCCAGCGACCCAGCAAGGGCCCGCGCTCGCGGATCTCCAGATAGGGAACGAGCTGCTGCGCGACCTGCTCGTCGTAGCAGAACGGAAAGTGCTCGGCCGATTCCTCGAGGAAGAAGTCGAACGGATTGATCACCGTCAGGTCCGCGATCAGGTCAACCTCGAAGGACAGCTCAGCGGTCTTTTCGGGAAAGACGAGGCGCGCGACGTAATTGCCGAACGGATCCTGCTGCCAATTGATGAAGTGATTACCGGGCGAGACTTTGAATGAGTACGCAAGCACGGGAGTGCGGCAATGCGGCGCCGGCCGCAGGCGGACAATCTGTGGTCCAACAGCGACCGCGTGTTCGTAGCGGTAGCGCGTCAGGTGATTCAGCTTGACGTGGATGCTCATGCCACACACTCGTCCGACACTCGTGTAGCCAAAATCCGTGCCGGACGATGCCGCAACTGGTCTCTTCGCCCCTGTATCACGTGAAGGACCCGGGGACCCTTGGCCCTGCCCGGTTCTTCACCAGCTGCCCAAGGCGAATGCGACCCGGAGCGGCATTGCGCGCCGGCGAGTATCCGGCTCGGTACTTGCGATTTCTCGGGCGGGATGCTGAGAGAAGGATACCAGGCCGCGGGAGGAGCGTATGGATGTCGGCGTCTTGATGTTCGTGACTGAGCGTGCGCTGCCGGTCACCGATCTGGCACGGGAATGCGAGGCGCGCGGTATCGAGTCGCTGTGGGTGCCGGAGCACCCGGTGGTTCCGGCGCACTACGAGACGCGCTATCCGCTGTCGGCGGACGGCAAGCTGCCACGGCCGTACGTCGAGCTGCCGGACCAGTTTGCCGTGCTCGCGGCCGCCGCGGCGGTCACGCGCCAGCTACGGCTCGGCACCGGCATCTGTTTGGTGCCGGAGCGCGACCCGGTGCTGCTGGCGCATCAGGTCGCCAGCCTCGACTGGCTGTCCGGTGGACGCTTCTTGTTCGGCATCGGTGCCGGCTGGCTCAAAGAGGAGATGAACCTCTTCACGCTGCACTTCCCGTATCGCTTTGCCTTCATGCGCGAGGCGGTGGCGGCGATGCGCGCCTTGTGGACCGGGGAGCCGGCGCCGTTTTCCGGCAAGTGGATTCGTTTTCCCGCCGCCGTGTGCCGGCCGCGTCCGGTACAACAGCCGCATCCGCCGGTGATCCTCGGCGGCATGGGTCCGAACGCGCTCAAGCGTGTCGCTGCCTGGGGCGACGGCTGGATGCCGATTGCGCTCCCACCGGATGAGCTGCGGAAAGCGCGACGCGAAGTCGACCGCCTTGCCTCCGATGCGGGCCGCGATCCACGCCGCATCTCCTTCACCGTGATGATCGGCGCGCCGCCGGGAATGGAGACGCCGATGCTCGACACGATGCCGGATCGCGATCTGCTCGCCGCCTACGCGGAGGCTGGGGTCGACCGCGCGGCGGTGTCGATTCCCACACTGGGTCGCGACGACACGCTGCGCCATTTAGACCGCATCGCCGCGAGCCTCCGCGCCTGAGCGTTCGTCGCGTGGCCATTGATCCGGTGCATCGCCGTCAATCAGGCTCTGGCAAAGAACCCATCCGCCTTCCTGTCCGCACGTCGCCCCCGCAACATTCAAGCCAGACTCAGCCGGCGCGGCGACCGAACTGCTGCAGCGACCAGATGTAGCCTTGGTCATTGATCGCGCGCAGGACGACGATGCTGTATGCCGCGAGCGGCGTTTCGAAACGAATCCATTCCCACGGCACCGGCGGAATGCCGAGCAGATGCGTGAGAAGCACGCCGTTGGTGCCGCCGTGCGCGACCACGCCGATCCGCAGTGTCTGTGCCCGGGCCGGCGCGGACCACGCGGGGAATCCGTCGATGCTCTGCGCGCGCACACCGTAGTGGGCGAGAACCTCGCTGAGCGCGCCCGTGACGCGCGCATGGAACGCGCGAAACGGCTCGCCGCCGGGGAAGCCCTCCCAATGCTCGCGAAATGGGCGCTTCGCCGCACGCAGGAAATATGCGTCGACGTCCGTTTGCGACGCGTTCT
>Ga0209415_10015523_pt1 | contig 12333 bp, 12 predicted proteins | sample PeaSoiSIISIP2007_FD_187696 | JGI IMG/M metagenome (GOLD analysis project Ga0209415, IMG submission 187696) | Peat soil microbial communities from Weissenstadt, Germany - SII-SIP-2007 (SPAdes) (version 2) | ecosystem: Environmental > Terrestrial > Soil > Wetlands > Peat | place: Germany... | reverse complement strand
AAGGGTGGGCAGTCGAACCCGACCTATCTCCTGGAAACCCCGGCGCGCCGCTATGTGCTGCGCCGCAAGCCGCCCGGCAAGCTGCTGCCGTCGGCGCACGCGGTCGATCGCGAGTTCCGCGTCATCTCGGCGCTCCATCGCCGGCATTTCCCGGTGCCGGAGCCGATCGCCTATTGCGGCGATGCCGACGTCGTCGGCACGCCGTTCTTCGTCATGAGCTTTGTCGAGGGCCGCATCTTCTGGGAGCCGCATTTGCCGGGATCGAACCCGACCGAGCGCGCCGCCATCTACGACGCCGCCAATGCGACCATCGCGCAGCTGCATTCGTTCGATCCAGCCGCCATCGGGCTCGCCGACTACGGCCGCGGCGAGAACTACGTCGCCCGCCAGGTCGAGCGGTGGTCGAAGCAATACCGCGCCTCGGAGACGCAGACCATCGACGACATGGAGCGCCTGATGGCATGGCTGCCGAACCACCTGCCGCCGGCAGGCCCGGTGCGGCTCGTCCACGGCGATTTCCGCCTCGACAACACCATCGTGGCGCCGGACGCCCCGGTGGTGCTGGCGGTGCTCGATTGGGAGCTGTCGACGCTCGGCGATCCGCTGGCGGACTTTTCCTACCACCTGATGAAATGGCACATGCCGCCGACCGATACGGGCGGCGGCACCGGCTCGCTGGTCGGCCACGATCTCGCGGCGCTCGGCATTCCGTCGATGGCGGAATACGTCAATGCCTATGCGGTGCGCACCGGCCTCGATCCGCGCCCGCATCTCGACGCCTACCTCGCCTACAACTTCTTCCGCATCGCCGCGATCCTGCAGGGCATCGCGGGCCGCGTGCGTGACGGCACCGCGACCAGCGAATACGCCGCTGCCCGCGCCCTGATGGTGCGCCCGCTGGCGGCGGCGGCGTGGTCGTTCGCCCGCGCGGCGGGTGGCTAGAGCGTCATCGTTTCAGCCTGAATCGATGACGCTCTCTATATTTTTGTCTTGACGCATGATCTTATCCGAAAAGTCTGCAACTTTTCGGGATCATGCTTTCATGAAAAGCCTCGCGCTCGCGCTCGGCGCCGGCGGCGCGCGCGGGCTCGCCCACATCGCGGTGTTCGAGGCGCTCGACGAGCTCGGCGTCAAGCCGGTCGCGATTGCGGGCGCCTCGATCGGCGCCGTGGCAGGCGCCGTCTATGCGGCCGGCATGAGCGGCAAGGCGATCCGCCGCTACGTCATCGATCTCGCCCACAATCGCGCCGAGGTGTGGCGCCGCCTGATGCTGGCGCGCGCCGGCACCTTCGGCGACATGTTCAGCGGCGATTTCACCGCCGCCATGCGGCTCGACGCCGAAAAGCTCATCGAGCAGTTCCTGCCCGATGTCGTGCCGGACGATTTCGGCGCGCTCGGCATCCCGCTCTCCGTGGTGGCGTCCGATCTCTACGGCCGTCGCGAGGTGGTGTTCGCCAGCGGCCCGCTCAAGCCGGCGCTCGCGGCCTCGATCGCGCTGCCGACCCTCATGCGGCCGGTGGTCGGCCCGTGCGTGATGATCGACGGCGGCGCCACCAACCCGCTGCCGTTCGACCTCTTGCGTGGGCGCGCCGACGTCATCGTGGCGGTCGACATCTCGGGGCCGCCGAGCGAGGAGAAGAAGACCGTGCCCAATGCCATCGAGGCGATGTATGCGACCGTCCTGGTGATGACGAGCGCGATCATCAACGAGAAGCTCAAGCATGAGACGCCCGACCTTCTGGTGCAGCCCAATGTGGGGACATTCCGGACGCTCGATTTCTTCCAGGCGAGCTCCATCCTGCGCGCCGCCGAGGCGGCGAAGACGGACTTGAAGGCGAAGCTGGAGGCGCTGCTGGGGTGAGCTTCACGCGACAACCAATCAGCGCCGTTCGGCGAAGAAGCCGCGCAACAGCGCCGCCGCCTCCTGCTCGGCGATGCCGCCATAGACCTCGGGCCGGTGATGGCAGGACGGCGAGGCGAAGAAACGCCCGCCATTGTCGACCGCGCCGCCCTTGGGGTCGGCCGCCCCGTAGTAGAGCCGGCGGATGCGTGCGAACGACAGCGCGCCGGCACACATGGCGCAGGGCTCAAGCGTCACATAGACATCGCACTCGGTGAGGCGCTCGGTGCCGAGCACGGCGGCCGCGGCCCGGATCGCCAGCATCTCGGCGTGGGCAGTGGGGTCGCGGTCCGTCAGCGTACGGTTGCGGGAGCGAGCAATCACTTCGCCGCCGTGCACCACGACGCAACCGACCGGCACCTCGCCTTCGGCCGCGGCGGCGCGGGCCTCCGCGATCGCCATATCCATGAAAGACGCCACGCTCGTTCTCGCCCGCGATCTCTGCTATCAGCCGCCAAGCTTATCAATGAAATGATCGAAAGAACGCAACAGCCATGACCCGCAAACCGAAACGGGCCACGAAGCGGCCGGGAGGGGGTGACGCCGCCGCCACATCTACGGCGTGGCCGGACCACCCCACCCCGGATCGCCTGCGGCGATCCGACCCTTCCCCTGCAGGGGAGGGTGAAGCCGATCGCATTGCCAAGGTGATGGCGCGCGCGGGGCTGTGCTCGCGCCGCGATGCCGAGGAATGGATCGCGGCAGGCCGGGTGGCGGTCAATGGCGGCACCATCTCGTCGCCGGCCGTGAACGTGACGGCGCGCGACCGCATCACGGTGGACGGCAAGCCGCTGCCGCGCCGCGAGCGCACCCGGCTGTTCCTCTACTGCAAGCCGGTCGGCCTAGTGAGCACCAATTCGGATCCGCAGGGGCGCCCGACGGTGTTCGATGCGCTGCCCAAGCACCTGCCGCGGCTGTTGAGCGTCGGGCGGCTCGACATCGGCACCGAGGGGCTGCTGCTGCTCACCAATGACGGCGGGCTCGCCCGCGTGCTGGAGCTGCCGGACACCGCGTGGGTGCGCCGTTACCGCGTCCGCGCCCACGGCCGGGTCAGCCAGGGCGAACTCGACGCGCTGCGCCACGGCGTCAGCATCGAGGGCATCCATTATGGGCCGATCGAGGCGACGCTGGAGCGCGAGCAGGGCGCCAATATCTGGCTGTCGTTTGCGATCCGCGAGGGCAAGAACCGCGAGGTGCGCAACGTGCTCGCCCACCTCGGCCTGCGGGTCAACCGCCTGATCCGGGTCGCGTTCGGGCCGTTCGAGCTCGGCGAGCTCGCCGAGGGCACTGTCGTGGAGGTCGAGACCAAAAATCTGCGCGCGCAGCTCGGCGATCGCATCATTGCGCAGGCGGGCTGCGATTTCGCCGGCCCGGCGGCCGAACTCCCGGCCGGCCCCTCCCCGAACCGGGAGCAGCGCCGCGAGCTGCGCTATGCGCTTCGCGACCGGGATCGCTCCCGCGACGATCGGGGCGAACGCGCGCCGGTGCAGCGCGACCGCGACGATCGCCGTCCGTTCCGTAAATCCCGCGGCGAGCGCGAGGAGCGCCCCGAAAAGCCGTCCGGCCGCCCGCGCCGCGGCCATGCCTGGCGCAAGGACGATGCACCGCTGCGCCGGACCTATCGGGGCTCGCGGCGAGGGGAACTCAAGATTGCGGACGAAGACAGGCCCGACAAGCGCGCCGGCCTCCTCACCGACAAGAAGGGCCGCCGCGTCCTGGTCGAGCGGTTCGGCACCAAAAAGGAAAAGCCGGAACCCGCGGCGGCGCCGGCTCGCGGCCGGCCGCCTCGAAGTGGTCCGCCCCGCGACCGCGCGTCCGGCCCGCGCCCGTCGCGGCCCCGATTTTCCGAAAAGCGATCCGCCGAGCCGCCCTCCGCCGAACCGCGCAAGTTCGGGTCACGAACCGAGCGTCCCCGCACCGAGGGTCCGAGAAAATTCGCGCCGCGTGTATTCGGCATCGACGGTTCGAGCGAGGACCGGCCCGAAAAATTCGGACCGCGAAGGTCCGAGCCGGATGCTCGCGGTCCCCGCAAGGGCGGGCCGGGAAAATTCGGATCGCGTCCGCCGCGTCCGCCCGGCCCCCGTCCATCGGGGCCGCGGCCGCCGCGAGCGCGCTGAATGCGCATCGTCGGCGGCCGTCTCGGCGGGCGCACGCTGGCGGCGCCGAAATCGCAGGCGATCCGGCCGACCAGCGACCGCCTGCGCGAATCCCTCTTCAACATCCTGGCGCATGGTTACGGCGACCCGATCACCGGCGCGCGCGTCCTCGACCTTTTCGCCGGTACCGGCGCGCTCGGCTTGGAGGCGATGTCGCGCGGCGCCGCCTTCGCGCTCTTCATCGATGACGGCGCCGAGGCCCGGGCCCTGATGCGGCAGAACGTCGAGGCGCTCGGACTGGGCGGCGTCACGCGGATCTTCCGTCGCGACGCGACGCGGCTCGGCGCGGTGCATCCGAACGCGCCGTTCGGGCTGGTGTTTCTCGATCCGCCGTATCGCAAGGGGCTCGCGGAAAAGTCGCTGGCATCGCTGCGCGACGGCGGCTGGCTCGCGCCCGACGCGCTGGTGATCGTCGAGGAGGCGGCGGATGCGGGGTTTGTGCCCCCGCACGGCTTCGAAGAGGTCGAGCGACGGCGCTACGACGACACGGAGTTCACGTTCCTGCGGGTGGCGTAGCGCCGAAACCATGGCGACAGACGCCGCAACGGTCGCGCCTTGGCGTCTTCGCGCACCATCCGCCCGAGCCGGTCGGCGTTGTGGATCAATTGCGGAACTTCGCGCATGCGGATTGGCACTATTATGTACCGATTGCCAAATATATATTTGCAACCGACTATTGACAGTAGTTTCGGTTTCTGAGAAACCGCTGCACCTCGCCGCCGTTCCGTAAGTCGGTCGGTTTTTGTCAACTGAGGACACGATGAGTTCAAGACGCACCATTGCCGCGCTGAGCGCCGTCGACGTCCGGTCGTTCGTACGACCGAACGGACGGCTGTGCGCGCGCCTCATGGGCAGCGGCTATTCCTCGCAGACAATTGCCAAGCCCGAACAAGGGCTAGTGAGACCAGACTAACCGGCGGCAAGGGCCAAACCCCTCCCGCCAAATAGGCAGGAGGGCGAGATGGCCCGATACTTCAGCCAGAACGTAAACGAACGTCGGCACGCCGCCGCAAACCTTGCGTTTGCGGTGCTCGCTGCCGCGATCTCAGCGCTTCGACATCTCTTGGCGCAGGTTGAAGCCGGCTGTGCCGCAGTGAGTTTGCGTCAATCGGGGCTTCGAAATCGCGCGGTGGTGGATGACTTCCGTAGCCGGGAACTTCAGCCGATATTGAAGCAACCCGGCGCTTCGCCGCGTGGCCTTTTCGACCCGCTCTTTGCGGGTCTCTCGGCTGATGCTGCCGCGATCGATGCGGCGATCTGCCGACGGGCGCACCTGCGGTAGTGTGCGCCGCTTCGAGTGCTCTGGACGGCGGGGAATTCTCAATCTGCCGAAATCCCCGCCGCCCGGATCGGCTTCGCCCAGCGCTCGATATCCTCCGGCAAAAACTTCGCCAGATACTCCGGCGTGCGTTGCTCCGGCGGCATGATCTCGAGGCCCAGCTCTTCGAGCCGCTTGCGCAGCGTCGGATTCTCCAGCGACTGGTTCACGGCGGCGTTGAGCTTGCGCACGATCGTGTCGGGCGTGCCTTTCGGCAGGAAGAACGCGTTCCATACGCTCGCCTCGACGCCCGCCAGACCCTGCTCGCCGGAGGTCGGGACCTCCGGAATGATGGCGACGCGGTGGGCGGACAGCACCGCAATGGGCTTCAGGGCGCCTTGCTTCGCGAGCTGCGCGCCGGTTTGGATGGTGTCGCACATGTAATCGATGCGCCCGCCCATGAGGTCCTGGATCACCGGGCCGGCGCCCCGATACGGCACGTGGGTGATGTTGACGCCGACCGCGAGATTGAACAGCACGCAGGGCAGATGGGTGCCGGTGCCGACGCCGGCGGAGCCGAACTGCGCCTTGCCTTCGTTCGCCTTGAGCCAGGCGATGAATTCCTGCAGGCCGTTGACCGGCAGGTCCTTGCGGGCGTTGAGGATGCGCGGCGATTCGGAGACGAGACCGACGGGCACGAAATCGGTGACCGAATTGTAGAGCGGCTTCTTGTAGAGCGACTGGTTGTAGGCGTGGGTGCCGGTGTTGCCGATCATGAAGGTGTAGCCGTCGGGCGCCGCGTGGGCGACGCGCGCGCCTGCGGTCATGCCGGCGCCGCCGCCGATGTTCTCCACGATGACGTTCTGCCCCAGAATGTCGCCGATCGCCTGCGCCTGTAGGCGCGCCGAAATATCGACGCCGCCGCCGGGCGTGAACGGCACCACCAGCGTGATGGTGCGGGTCGGCCATTCCTGCGCGGCGGCGGGCGTGAGTGCCGCCAGCGCGAGAATGAGGCCCGTCAGGGTCCGTCGCATCGGTTGTCCTTTGCGTTGCGGTTGATCGTTGCTTCGTCGGTACGCACTATAGCACTTGCCGTGAGATCGGCGACGCCCGCGGTCCCAGCGTCACGTCCCGGCGCTACTTCCGCCCGAACAGCCGCTCGATGTCGGCGAGCTTCAATTCCACGTAGGTCGGGCGGCCATGGTTGCATTGGCCGGAGTTGGGCGTCGCTTCCATTTCGCGCAGCAGCGCGTTCATCTCCTCGGGCCGCAGCCTTCGTCCCGCCCGCACCGAGCCGTGGCACGCCATGGTGGCGGCGACGTGCATCAGGCGGCGCTCCAGCGGCAACGCCTCGTCCCACTCGGCCATGTGCTCGGCGAGATCGCGCACCAGCGCAGCGCTGTCGACTTCACCGAGCATCGAGGGCGTTTCGCGTACCGCCACCGCACCCGGTCCGAACGCCTCGATGGCGAGGCCGAAGCGGGTGAGCTCGTCGGTGCGGGCGACGAGGCGCGTGACGTCCGCCTCGTCGAGCTCGACGATATCGGGGATCAGCAGGATCTGCCGCGCCACGCCCGACCTCTCCAGCGCCGCCTTCATGCGCTCATAAACGAGGCGTTCGTGGGCGGCATGCTGGTCGACGATGACGACGCCGTCGCGGGTCTGCGCCACGATGTAGGTCTCGTGCACCTGGGCGCGCGCGGCGCCGAGCGGGCGATCGATGAGGTCGGGCGCCTCGTCGACCGTCGCGGCGCGAGCGTCGGCGGACGGCGCGCCGACATCGAACGCCGCCTGCGCGGCACCTTCGTAGGCCGCCTGCGCGGCTTCCGCGAATCCCGCGGGCGCGCTCGCCAGTGCGGTGGCGCCTTGCGTCGCCGGCATTGTGGCGCGCGACTGGGCATTGCGCCAGTCCCACCGGTTCCAGCGCGGCGCATTGGGGCGGAATGCCTGGACGGTGGCGGCGCCGCCGGTCGAGGCGGCACGTCCGCTGCCGCGCAGCAGCGCCTCCTGGAGGGCGCGCACCATCATGGCGCGCACCAGGCCGGCGTCGCGAAACCGCACCTCGGCCTTGGCGGGGTGCACATTGACGTCGACCTCGCGCGAATCCAGCGTGATGAACAGCGCCACCACGGGATGGCGGTCGCGCGGCAGGTAGTCGGCGTAAGCCGCCCGCACCGCGCCGAGCATCAGCTTGTCGCGCACCGCGCGACCATTGACGAACAGATAGAGGCCGAGCGCATTGGCCTTGCTGTAGGTCGGCAGCCCGGCAAAGCCTTCGAGCGAAAATCCGTCGCGGCCGGCCGCAACCGCGATGGCATTGGCGCGGAACTCGGCCCCCAGCACGTCGCCGAGGCGGGCGAGGCGGCCGGTGGTGTCCGGCAGCGCTGGCGCCCAGGTCACCGGCGCGCGCTCTTCGCCGGCGAGCGTAAAGCCTACATCGGGGCGGCTCATGGCGAGGCGCCGCACCACGTCGCGGATCGCCTCGGCCTCGGTGCGGTCGGTCTTGAGGAACTTGAGGCGCGCGGGCGTCGCGTAGAACAGGTCGCGCACCTCGACGCAGGTGCCTTCGCGCAGCGCGGCGGGCTTGACGTCGGATTTGACGCCGCCATCGACCGTGATCGCCCAGGCATGGGGTTCGCCCGCATGACGGGTGGTGATGGCGAGCCGCGCCACCGCGCCGATCGATGGCAGCGCCTCGCCGCGAAAGCCCAGAGTCGTGATGGCGAGGAGATCGTCGCCCTCGAGCTTCGAGGTGGCGTGGCGCTCGACCGCGAGCGCGAGGTCCGCCCGGGTCATGCCGGCGCCGTCGTCCGCGATGCGGATGAGCCGCCGCCCGCCGCCGTCCGTGAGGACGTCGATCTTGCGCGCGCCGGCATCGAGCGCGTTCTCGATCAGTTCCTTGACGACGCTCGCAGGCCGCTCCACCACCTCGCCGGCGGCGATGCGGTTGATGGTTGCGGGATCGAGCTGGCGGACCGGCATCAGGCACTCGGATTGCGGCGACGCGGATTTGGAGCGACTCAAATGGGGATGGCCTCCATCATAGACGAGCGCGGCGCGCGTGGGGAGCGTGGGCTATTCATCCGGCAGCTTCGCGCCCCGCAGCGCCTTGACGCCGCTGCGGCGCTTCTTGCCCTCGAGGCGCCGCACCTTGGAGCCGAGCGTCGGCCGGGTCGGCCGGCGCGGCGTCGGCCGTACCGCGGCGGCGCGGATCAGCTCGACGAGGCGGTCGACCGCGTCGGCGCGGTTGCGCTCCTGGGTGCGGTGGCGCTGGGCAGTGATCACCAACACGCCGTCGCGGGTGAGCCGCTTGCCGGAAAGCCGCTCGAGGCGCGCCCGCACCTCGTGGGAGAGCGATGGCGAATGACGCACGTCGAAGCGCAACTGCACGGCGGTGGCGAGCTTGTTGACGTTCTGCCCGCCGGGGCCGGATGAGCGGATGAAGCTCTCCTTGATCTCGCCTTCGTCGATCGAAATGTGGTCGTTGATACGGATCATGAGGCGGGCTCGCGGGGCGAATCTGGTGCTTTGGTTATAGCGCAGGAGGTGGCCGCGCCCCATCCATCTGACTGCGTCATTCCGGGGTGCGCCAACGGCGCGAACCCGGAATCCATAACCCCTGGCCGTGCGGGTTATTCCGGCTTGTGGTCATGGATTCCGGGTTCGCGTGCGGCGCACCCGCCCCGGAATGACGACCTCACATCCCCAAATATGCCTGCCGCACGCGGTCGTCCGCCAGCAGCTCCGCGCCGGTGCCCGACAGCGTCACCCGGCCGTTTTCCAGCACATAGGCACGGTCGGCGAGCCGCAACGAGACGGCGACGTTCTGTTCGACCAGGATGCAGGTGAGGCCGTCGTGGTTGAGCTCGCGGATGGTTTTCAGCACCTCTTGCACGATCGCGGGGGCGAGGCCGAGCGAGGGTTCGTCGAACATCACGAGGTCCGGGCAGCCCATAAGGCAGCGGCCGATGGCGAGCATCTGCTGCTCGCCGCCCGACAGCGTGCCGGCCGCTTGGCCGGCGCGTTCGGCGAGAATCGGAAACATCGCGAATACCCGCGCGAGGCTGTCGGCACGCCGCGCCCGCGCGCGCGGCAGCAGGGCGGCGACATCGAGGTTCTCACCCACCGTCAGGGTCGGAAACACCTGGCGGCCCTCGGCGACCTGGCCGATGCCGGCGTTGCAGACGCGGTGGCTCGGCCAGCCCGCGATGTCGGAGCCGCGAAACGTGATCCGGCCCCGCGCGGGGCGCTGCATGCCGGCGATGGTGCGAATGAGCGAGGTCTTGCCGGCGCCGTTCGCCCCCACGATGGCGACGATTCGGCCTTCCGGCACGTCGAGCGTGACGCGGTCGAGCGCCTGGGCGTCGCCATAGAAGACGTCGAGGTCGGACACGGCGAGCATCAGCCGACCGCCTCCGCGCCGAGGTAGGAGGTGATGACGGCGGAGTCGCGCACCACGGCGGCGGGCGTGCCCTGCGCGATGGCGGCGCCGTGATGCAGCACCAGCACGCGGCCCGCGAGCGCCATCACGGCCCGCATCACGTGCTCGATCAGCAGGATGGTGACACCGGTGTCGCGGTTGAGCTTGCGCAGGATCGCGACCATGCGGTCGGTTTCAGTCGGGCGCAGGCCCGCCATGACCTCGTCGAGCAAGAGGAGCTTCGGATCGGTGGCGAGCGCGCGGGCGACTTCGAGGCGCTTGCGGTCCGGCAAGGTGAGCGACGCGGCGGGCGCCGCGTGCTTGTCGGCGAGGTCGAGCGCGGCCAGCACGTCGCGCGCGTGCGCGCGTGCGGATCGCATGTCGGAGCGGCGCAGCAGCGCACCGATCACCACGTTGTCCTCGACCGAGAGCGCGGGAAACGGCCGCACGATCTGGAAGGTGCGGCCAACGCCGCGCCGGCACACCGCATCGGGCGGCAGCCCGTCGATGCGCGCGCCCGCGAACGTCACCGTGCCGTCATCGGGCGTAAGCGCGCCGGCGATCATGGCGAACAGGGTGGTCTTGCCGGCGCCGTTTGGACCGATCACGGCGAAGATCTCGCCCGCCGGAACCTCGAAGCTCACCTGGTCGACCGCGACGAGGCCGCGGAACCGCTTGCTCAGGTTGGCGACGGAGAGCAGCGCCGTCATGACGCGCGGCCCTTGAGGCCGAACAACGCCGCGATCCGCGGCCACACCCCGGTCGGCATCGCGGAGATGATGACGATCAGGATGACGCCGTAGAACACGGCTTTGACGCCCGGCGCGTTGATGCCGAAACGTTCCGTGATGGCGATCAGGCCTTCGCCGAGCGGCGTGAGGATGAAGGCACCGATCACCGGGCCGAACACGGTGCCGAGGCCGCCGACGATCGGGGCAAGGATGAGCTCGATCGAGCGCGATATCTCGAACACCTGCGACGGAAACAGGTTGTTGTAATAGAACGCGTAGAACACGCCGCCGACCGCCGTCATGGCGGACGAGATGACGACCGCCGCCATCTTGACCGCGAAGGCGTCGATGCCGAGCGCGCGCGCCGCGGTCTCGTCCTCGCGCACCGCGATCAACCGATAGCCGAGCCGCGAGCGCGCGATCACGGCGACCAGCAGCACCGCGCCGGCGGCCAACGCCAGTGCGAGATAATAGAACAGCAACTGACCGCCGCGTAGGTTCCACCACTCGCCCAGGCGCTTCTCTTCGAACGGCAGGAACAGCCCGGCGGCGCCGCCCGTGAAGTCGAGGTGATCGAAACCGATGCGGGTGAACTCCGCGAACGCGATGGTGAGCAGCGCGAAGTAGACACCGGCGATGCCGAACCGAAAGCCCAGCCAGCCGATCACGGCGCCGAATGCGGACGCGACCGCGACCGCCGCGAACACGCCGAGCCACGGGCCGATCCCAAGCTTGAGCCACAGCAGCGCCGCCACGTAGCCGCCGAGCCCGACATAGAGCGCATGGCCGAGCGAAAGCTGGCCCGCATACCCCATCATCAGGTTCCAGGCTTGGCCCACATAGGCGAAGTAGAGGATGAGGGTGAGCACCGAGAGCACGTAGCGGTCGGCAAACAGCGGCAGGGCGAGCAGAGCCGCGAGCGCCAGCGCGATGACGATGCGGCCGCGCGCGCTGACGCTGCCCCACAGGTCGCTCATGTGCGCTGACCCATCAGGCCTTGAGGCCGCAGCACCAATACGGCGATCAGCAGGGCAAACGAGAACATGCTCTTCATCGACGGCGCGAACAGGAAGCCCGCCAGCGCCTCGGAGACGCCGATCAGCACGCCGCCGATGAGCGCACCCGCCATCGATCCCATGCCGCCGATGATGACGATGATGAAGGCGAGGAGCGTATAGGCCGGCCCCAGCACCGGCGTCGGGTCCGCGATGGTGACGAGCAGCGCGCCCGCGGCGCCGACGCAGGCGAGCCCGAGCCCGAAGGTGAGCGCATAGAGCCGCTTGACGTTGAGCCCGACGACGCCGGCGCCCACCAGATTGTCGGCGCAGGCGCGGATCGCCGCGCCGGTGCGGGTGCGACGGAAGAACCAGAACAACGCTGCAGCAACCGCGATCGCGGCCGCCGCCGCGAAGACGCGCGGCTTGTCGATCAGCAGCGGGCCAATCTCGTAGGAGTCGAAGCCATAGGCGAGATTGACGGGCCGGGCGTCGGGCCCGAATCCCATCAGCAGCACATTGACGATGATGATGCCGACCCCCACCAGGAGGATGAACTGCTCATGCTCGGGCCGCCCGACGAACGGATTGATTAGCGCCGCCTGCAGCGCATAGCCGACGACAAAGAACAGCGCCGCGACCGGCAGGAGCGAGAAGAGGGGATCGAGCTTGAGCACCGTGAACAGCACATAGGTCGCATACATGGCGACCACGGCGAATTCCCCATGGGCGAAATTCACCACCCGGACGACGCCGAAGATCACCGACAGGCCGAGCGCCATCAGGCCGTAGACGAGCCCGGTCAGCACGCCCTGGATCACCACGCCGAGATAGATCGACCACATGGGACGTTATTCCGGGGCGCGGGCGCAA
>Ga0209415_10015522_pt1 | contig 12334 bp, 8 predicted proteins | sample PeaSoiSIISIP2007_FD_187696 | JGI IMG/M metagenome (GOLD analysis project Ga0209415, IMG submission 187696) | Peat soil microbial communities from Weissenstadt, Germany - SII-SIP-2007 (SPAdes) (version 2) | ecosystem: Environmental > Terrestrial > Soil > Wetlands > Peat | place: Germany... | reverse complement strand
CCGCTGCTGGTGGCCCCGCTGCTCGTCCCTCCACCGCCGTCTTCGCTCCCGCCTGTCTGGTCGCCCTGGAAGCCGCCGCCGGTCGATGGACTCGCGCTGCAGGCGAAGAGGGCGACGGCAAGCGAGCCAAGCCCGATCAATCGAATCGTGTTCATGGGCGTCCTCAAAGGATTCTTATCGTGGGGGCGTGCAGCGATCTCGAGGCACTCATCGACTCGGTTCGCGAATGGTCACGCACGTACGGCACGCCTGGTGCACTGGACGTGCCTACCTGCACATAAGGCGTCCACCCGCGCAGCGCCGCGATATTGCTGATCGACTCTGGGAAAGACATGGCGGCCGATGTGCGGGAGCATGCGAGAATATTGCATCGAACGCTGCGCGATGAAGCGCACGAGGATGCGCACGATGGGCACTCTAGCGCGCAAAACATGGGACGCCATTGGCGCACCCTGATGCAATTTTGCGCAGCCACGGGATGGCGCGCAGGTTGCCTTACATCCCGACGTCGCTCACTCCGTACCGGGCCTCCGGTCCTTCAGCGGCCGCGCGAAGCCGTATTCCGTGAGGCGTGCGACGAGCGTGCGGCGCGAGATGCGCAAGAGCTGGGCGGCCCGCGTCTGATTGCCCCCGCACCGCTCCATCGCCTCCGCGATGCGCCGTCGTTCGAGCTCGCGGGTCGCGCGTCGCGCATCCTCGTGCAGGCCCAGGTCGGCCGATGAAAGGTCGGGCAGCGTCGGCGAGCTCGGAACCGGGAACGTGAGGTTGTCCTGCGTCGCGTGGGCCGTGGCAGGGGCGAAGGTGCTCTCGCTCGGCGCGAGGTGATGGATGTCGATAATGTCCCCCGTGCACAGCGTGACCGCGCGCTCGATCGAGTTCTTCAGCTCGCGGATGTTCCCGGGCCAGCTCTGGCCCTCGAGGAACGCGAGCGCCTGATCGGTCATCGCGAGCTCGGGCCGGTTCACGCGGCGGCAGGCCTCACGTATGAACTCGCGTGCGAGAGGCTTGATCTCCGAGCGACGCGAGCGCAGCGGCGGGATGGTCAGCGTGATGCCGTTCAGCCGGAAGTAGAGATCTTGCCGGAACGCGCCCGCGCGCACCTGGGCCGCGAGGTCGCGGTTGGTGGCCGAGACGAAGCGGACGTCGACGTGACGTGACCGCAGCCCGCCGACCCTCGTGATTTCCCGATTCTCGAGGACGCGCAGGAGCTTGGCCTGTACCGTCAGCGGTAGCTCGGCGAACTCGTCCAGGAAGAGCGTCCCGCCGTCGGCGATCTCGAGGAGGCCCTGCTTGGCCGTGACCGCGCCGGTGAACGCCCCTCGTTCGTACCCAAAGAGCTCGCTCTCGAGCAGGTTCTCCGGCAGCGCGGCGCAGTTGAGGCGGACGTACGACGAAGCGGCCCGCGGCGAGCGACGGTGGAGGGCGTCGGCGAGGATGTCCTTGCCGGTTCCGGTCTCGCCGAGCAGCACGACCGAGAGGTCTCCCTTGGCGACGAGATCGACGATGCGATGGAGCTCGCGCATCGCGTCGTCGGCGATGACGATGGGGGGCCCGCCTTCCGGAGCGGGACGGCCCGCGGCCGGCGTGAGCGGCCGGCGAGGAGTCGGCGGGACGACGGTCTCCACGGCCCCGTGCACGACGAGAACCGCGGCGCCGATGGCCACGACCTGACCGCGCTCGATAGCGACCCGCGAGCCCTTGGGGACCCGGACACCTCCGACGGTCGTCCCGTTCGTGCTTCCGAGATCCTCGATCTCGATGGGACGGCCGCCGTGAAAGACCGCGTGCTCGCGCGACACCGAGGGGTGGTCGATCGTGATGTCGCACGTCCTCGAGCGGCCGACGGTCACGCGACCGTTGTCCGGGAGCTCCTTGGCGACCGTCCCACCCGGCCACATGGCGACGACGTGCGGACGCCCGGTATTGAGGAACGCGTGTTTCTGCGTGCCGGTGAGCTCGTCTTCGCGCGATCGCATGCTCGAGTGGGGGCCGCTGGGCGGAACGACGGGAGACCGGCCCGCGCTCGTCCCGAATGGTTCCACGGAGCGCCTTTCTTAGCAAGCCGCGGCATCGCTTCCTGTGGAGCTGGCTGGAGCTGGCGAGCTGGCTGGAGCTGGCCGCCTCTCTCTCCCCCTTTCTCTTCTCTCCCGCGTTGCACCCCGCTGCGCGGGCCGCGGGCGTAAGCTCGAGGAACGGATGATCGGCCTCCAGAGGAAGCGATGAAGCGCGCCGGGCGCAGTCCTCGTGTGGTGGCGATGGTGGGCGCGCTCGTCTGCGCCGGCTCCGCGGCCGCGTGCTCCCTGCTGCTCGACTGGAACAGCTTCAGCGACGGGATCGTCCAACCGGACGGCGGCTCTGGCATCACCGACGCCGAGGCGGTCGACGACGGGGACTCGGCGGTGGTGTCTGTCGCGCTCGAGAGCTGCGGTACCGGCAAGCTGTGCAGTCCGGCCGTGCCCGGCGACGCCTCCGGGTGGAGCGGGCCGTTCGCGCTCTTCTCGGGGACTACCGCGAGCCTCCCGAGCACGTGCGACCCCACCCTTTACACCCCGGCGGCCGCGTTCCACGGAAACAAGGGCCTGCTCGCGCCTCCGGCGGAGTGCTCGTGCACGTGCGGCGCACCCGAGGGGAGCGCGTGCGATCCGCCCAGCCTGACATTCTCGCCTGCGAACAACTGCGCGACCGCGTGCAGCGTTCCTGCCGTCCCCACGACGTTGCCCGTCGATGGCGGCTGCGTGGTCGTGCCGCCGGCGTGCCCCAGCTTCGCCGTCGGGTCACTCATGCAGACGACGGGCGGCAGCTGCACGCCCGACGGGGGCGTCGTTCTGGCGCCCCTCGCATGGTCGACGGCCGCAATGGCATGCAGCCCGGCAGGGGCGAGCGCCGGGTCTTGCGGGTCGGGTGAGCTCTGTCTCCCGTCGGCCGCCCCCTTCTGCATCATGCACGCGGGCTCGCTGTCGTGTCCCCCCGGCGAGTACTATGTCGCACAGCACGTCTACTACGCCGACGCGGGCGACACGCGCGGCTGCAGCGGATGCTCGTGTGGCGCGCCTGCCTCGGGTTCGTGCTCCTTCATGGTGGGCGCCATCTTCGACGCGGCCAGCCCTCCCGGCGGTGTTTACATCGACACGTCGTGCGGCACTCCGGGGGGAGTGCTCTTCGTGCCTGAGGCTTGCACGCTCGGCGTCAAATCGTTGAAGCTGATCGCCCCGACGGCGGTCGACGCCGGATCGTGCACGCCGTCGACGGCCACCCCGACGGGGGACGCCTCTCCCGCGACTCCGACCACGTTCTGTTGCACGCGCTGATCGTGCGCTTCAGAGCCGCCCGCGAACGCCCAGGGCAAAGCCCCCGGGGATCGGGCCGCCGATCAGGGTCGCCTGGTCCTCGACCCGTGGAGCCATCACTGTGGGTCGCGCGAGATACCAGATCCCCGCGGCCACGACGAAGAGCGCCCCGACGCCGAGGGTGATGTCGCCCGTGCGCACGGTGTCGCGAGCGCTGTTCACGCTCGACTGCGAGCAGAAAGGCGCGCACTTGGCGAGACCGTTGCGTTGATTCAGGCCGGTCCCCTCGAAGTAGGCTCCCACACCCAGCCCGGCGATCCCGATCGCGCCCAAGACGTAGACGCTCGCCGGCGTCGGGCGCGACGGCTCGGCAGGGGGCGGCGAAGGCGAGGTCGAGAAGGACCTTTGCCACGAGAAGGTCACGACGCGCGCCTTCTCTCCCTCGCGGACATCGACGTTCTGCTCGAGCGTGGCGAAGCCGGGTCGCTCGAGGCGAATGTGGTGCTGGCCCGGGTCGATCGGGATGGGCGCCGGGTCCACCTTGTCGAGGACGATGGCGCCGTCGATGATGGCGTGGGCGCCGGTGACGTCGCGCGTCCCCTGCGCCTCGTTCACCTCGCGCGCCGCGATGACGATCGACGGCTGCACGCGCGCGACGTCCGCGAGCCAGTCCCGGCAGTCCGTCCGGGCGATCCGCGGGCACACGTCGCGGGCGCATACCTCGAGCTCCGCGCGTGCCTCGCGCAGCCTCTTCTGCTTGAAGAGCGGCTGCGCGCGCTCGGCGGCCGTGAAGCAAGCGTCGGCCTCGGCCGGGTTCTCCTGGGCGGACGCGAGCCTGGCGCCGGAGGCCGCGTACGCCGCCGCCGTCGCGACAAGGACTGCCGCCAGCCGGCACCTCGTCGAAGAGGCCATCAATCGGTACCCGTCAATGCCCCACGCAGTGCCGATAGTATCGCTTGTTGCCCTCGGCGTCGTACCAGAAGGGAGGGTCGCAGCTCGGGGCGGTCGCAGCCGGAGCGGCGGTGGTCGGCGGGGTGGCCTCGGGGGCCGTCTCGTCGAGCGCGGGCAGAGAGGTTCGCGCTCGCGGGGGCCCGGGGGCGGGGAGAGGCACCGGCCCTTTCTGCAGGCGCGGGGACTTCGATCCCGGTTGCGCGATCGCGGGCCCGCTCTCGTCGGACACGGGGGCGGCGGGAAGAGACTGGACGGACACCGTCGGCGGCTCCGGAGACTTCGGCGCGGCGGAAGGGATGGCCGAGGCGGTGTGAGTCTGCGTCGCCTGCGGTTCCGCGGCGACCGTGGGTGCCGGCGAGGCCACCTGCCGGAGACGAGGGCCGAGCCTGAATGCGCCGAACACCGCGAGGCCGACGATGGCGGCGGACGCGATGAGCAGCACGCGACGGGATCCTCCTTGCGGGACCCCGGCGACAGCGGCGAGCGAATCGTCGGGCGTCGGAGACACGGCCTGCGAGGTCGGACGACCCCGGCTCCCGTTCTCGACGCGCGTGACCGCGTGGAGGCGGGGGTCGTCGGGCCGCGTCGGCGCCGTTCGTTCGCCCGGAGGAATCGTCCTCGGGCGCGCGTCACGCCGACGGGCCTCGGCCTCGCCTGCGTCGCGCGAGACGCGCAACGACGACGCCGATTCCCCGGGATTGGCGCCCGTCGGGCCGCCCTCGATATCGGCGATCTGCTCCTTCCTCTCGGTGAGGGCCTCGCCCGCGAGGGACTCGACCCATGCTCCCACCCGAGACGGAGGCGCCAGCGGCATCACGGCCTCGATGGCGAGCGCCATTTCTCTCGCCGTCGGATACCGGTTGGCGCGGTCGCGCGCCAGACCGCGCAGGACGATCGAGTCGACTGCGCTGCTGAGCCCCGCGACGTGCATGCTCGGCGGCTCGACCTCCCCGTGGAGAACCCGGGCATAGATGTCGCCGTCGTCGATCCCCTCGAACAGCCGGCGACCGGTGAGGGCCTCCCAGAAGACGATCGACGCCGCGAAGACGTCCGCGCGGTGATCGAGCCCCTGCCCGAGGAGCTGCTCGGGAGGCATGTAGCTCAGCTTGCCTTTGATCTGTCCGTCACGCGTGACCTGTACGCGGCCGCGGGCCTTGGCGATGCCGAAGTCGATGAGGTGCGCGGCGCCGTCGATGCCGACGAGGACGTTGTGCGGGGAGACATCGCGATGCACGATGCGGAGGGGCTCCCCCTGCTCGTCCCGCGCCTCATGCGCGGCGTGCAGGCCGTGAAGGACCCCGACCATGATCGCGGCGACGATCGGCACGGGCACTGCTTGCTGCTGAGCGCGGGCAATGCGCATGAGCCGCGCCAGGGATTCGCCCTGCACGTACTCCATGACGACGAACAGCTCGCCCTCGGTCGCGACGATGTCGAGCGTCGACACGACGTTCGGGTGGCGGATGCGCGCCGCGAGCCGCGCCTCGTCGAGGAACATGGCGACGAACTCGGGGTCTTTCGCGAGGGGCGGGTGCAGGCGCTTGATCGCGATGGTCCGTGCGAACCCCACCGGCCCGAGGAGCCTGCCGATGTGGACTGCGGCCATCCCGCCGGCGGCGATCTCGCCGTGGAGTGCGTAGCGTCCGACGGTGCGGGTCGGGCCGCTGAGGGGCGGCAGGCCCTGGGCAAGCAGAGACGGCACCGATGTCGCACTGGTGGCGCCATCGGTTCCTCCCTCGAAGACCCGCAAGGGCTGTCGCCCAGGGCCCCAAGAAGAGGATAAGCTCCGCTCGTCGCGACGACCGTGCTCCAACCCGGACTCCTCCTTACAAGGTTAAGCTAGAACGATCTTTCAAAGCACGCCCCGAATCCAAGCGGACGCAGCGACGGGCAGGTGCCCGGACGCTTCCCGGAAGATGCGTCGATTCGGGCGCCTATAAAATTCCACGTTTGTATCCGCGCAGCTCAAGACTCGCATCGAAAGCGCTCATGCGCAACCTGCGCAAGTCCGTGCAGCGTGATTAGGCATGGCTGATTTGTTGCAAATTCTTGCACGGTTGCGTGGTTCTGCCGACGTTCGGGCTGGGCTCGCTGCCGCCGTCGTGGAGGACGTGGTCGAGAGACCGCTTGGCGATCTCGTAGATCCTTACGTCGTCGCAGGTGCGCTTCGAGAAGTGATCGTCGGCCTGACTCTCAGCGACGCCGCAACGCAGCGCATCATCGAGCGCGTCGAGGCCGTGCACGCGGCCATCGCGGCCGAGCAGCGTCCGGCGAGCGCGGTGATGCCGGTCGCCTTTGCGGTCGGGCTGCGGGCCATTGCGCGCCTCCCCGTGACGCCGCGCTCGGACGCGCTCTTCAAGATGCTCGACCGGCCGCCCATCCGGAAGGCGCTGCGCGCGCAGGTCATCGATACGCTGGCGGCCTTCGGGCGCAAGGCCGCGTCGCCGGTCGCCGAGAGCTCCCTCGCGCGGGGGCTGGGCGGGATCTCGAAGCGCGCCCTCGGACAGATCGCTTCCGGTCCGGGAGCCCTGTCGCGCGTGGCCAGCGCCGTGTCGGGGGAGGTCGAGCGGCAGGTCGAGAAGCGCGCCGCGGAGTTCGCGGACACCGCCGTGACGGGCATCCTCGAGGGGCTCGTGGAACAGGCCACGGACGTGACCCGCAGAGACGAGCAAGCGGCCCTCCGCGTCGCGGTCATCGATGGGCTGCTCGAGATGAGCGGGGCCGAGCTTGCGGGCTTCTCGCCGGGCCACGCGACCTCGCAGGTCGATGCCGTTCGGTCGGCGGTCGCCGCGTGGGTGAGCGCCCCGGAATTTGCGCCGAGCCTCGAGGCCGCCCTGCAGGCCGTGCTCGCGGACGACATGCGTCGTTCGCTGGGAGACATCCTCGCGGATTTTGCGCTCCGCGAGGCCGTGGTCAAGCACGCGACTCTCGCCGTGGAACGCGGGATCGCTCACTTCGTCGCGGGTGAAGCTTTCGAGCGGTGGTTGACCGATCTGCTCAGAGACTGAGAGAGCCGCCGGGCCTCCCTACTCGACGCGCTCGAGCACGGCGCCCGCGCCGAGCCCTCCCGCCGCGCAGATGCCCAGGAGCGCGGTGCTCTTGCCCGACCGGACCAGCTCGTTCGCCATCGTCGTGACCATGCGCGCTCCTGTCGCGCCGAACGGATGGCCGAGCGCGAGCGAGCCCCCGTGCACGTTGAGCCGCGCGCTGTCGATCTCTCCGACCGCTTCGTCGCGCCCGAGGCGAGCGCGCGCGAACGCGGCGCTCCCCAGCATCTTGAGGACGCTGAGCACCTGCGCCGCGAACGCCTCGTGCATGTCGATGAGGTCGATGTCGGAAAGCTTCATGCCCGCGCGGTCGAGCGCCTTCGGCATCGCAAGCGCAGGCCCCATCAGGAGCTGATCGGCCGGGTCGACGCCGACGTACGACCACGACGTGAGAGCCGCGAGTGGCTTATACCCCAGGGACCGCGCCTTCTCTTCGCTCATGAGCAGCACCGCCGCTGCGCCGTCGGTGAGGGCGCTCGAGTTGCCCGCGGTGAGTGTCCCATCCTTCGCGAACGCCGGCCTCAGCTTGGCGAGCTTGTCGACGCTGGTGTCGGCCCGCACGAGGCCGTCCGCGTGGATCCACTTGCCGTCCGGCGACTGGACGGGCACGACCTCGTCGTCGAAGCGGCCCGACGCGATCGCGGCCGCCGCGCGATGATGCGACCTCACCGCGAACTCGTCCTGGGCTTCGCGTGTGATCTCATTCCGCTTGGCCATTCTCTCGGCGGACTCGCCCATCACCTCGCCCGTCGTCCGCTCGGCGATCTTGGGCTGTCGCGGGAGGATCTCGCTGATCGGGGTCAGCTGGCTAAGGACGCCGAGGTAGTCGGCGGGGGTCGGCTTGCCGAGGGCGAGGGGCGCGAGCGCGTGCACGACCTTCGGCGGCAGCGCGATCGTGGCGTTGCTCGTCGAGTCGCTCCCCCCGGCGATCGCGACGTCCATGTTGCCGCGCTCGATCTCGGCGGCGGCGACGGTGATCGCCTGCAGGCCCGACGCGCACGCCCGTGTCACCGTGACGCCCTCGCACCCTGGATCGAGGCGAAGATCGAGGGCGATCTCGCGAGCGATGTTCGGCTGGGTCGGAGGCAGGATGACGCCGCCCCAGACGATCGACTCGACGTCGCCGTGGCGCAGGCCGGTCTTCTTCAGGAGCCCTGCCGCCGCCGCGACGCCCAGCGCGATCGTGTCGAGCTTCGTGAAGTCACCGAATGCCTTGAGAAAAGGGGTCCGCATGCCCCCGACGATCACCGCACGACGCTTGTTCTTCTTCTGCATGGGGTTATGGTCTCCAAGTTCACGCTCCGACGAACGCACCGCCGCAGACGCGCAGCGTGCGCCCGGTGATTCCATGTGCTCCCGGGCTCGCGAGGAACACGATGGCCTGAGCCACGTCCTCCGGCTGTCCCCCCTGGCCGAGCGCGCTCAGGCGGCGCGCGACTTCGCGGATGGCAACGGGGATCGCCGCGGTCATCCGTGTCTCGATGAATCCAGGCGCGACCGCGTTGACCGTGATCCCTCTGTCGGCCAGCTGCTCGGCCTTCGCGCGCACGAAGCCGACGATCCCCGCCTTCGACGCGGCGTAATTCGTCTGGCCCATGTTCCCGGCGATTCCGGCGATGGACGAAAGACAGACGATCCGCGCGCTGTCGCGCAAGAGCGGCTCGAGGGCGGCGGTCGTGCGGATCACGGCGCCGAGGTTGATGGTCAAGACCTGGTCCCAGACCTCCGGCTTCATCCGCGCCAGCGTCTTGTCCCGCGTGATTCCGGCGTTGTGGACGACGACGTCGACCCCCCCAAGCGATTTCAGCGCGTCGGCGATCTTCGCGGGAGCGTCCTCGTCTCCCATGTCGGCGCCGAGCGAGGTGCCGCCGAGCGATCGCGCGAGCTGGCTGGTAGGGCCGTCGTCGGCGGGGCGGTCGAGGCATACGACGTGGGCGCCTTCCTGGGCGAGCGCCCGCGCCGTGGCCTCGCCGATTCCGCGGGCGGCGCCTGTCACGAGGGCGATCTTCTTCTCGAACGCTCGAACCGTGGGCGGCTCCGCGATCGCGCGGGCCCGCGTGCTCACCGTGATGGGCTGCCCCGAGACGAACGCCGAGCGCGGCGACAGGACGAACCTCAGCACCGGCGCAACGCGCGACTCGGCGCCGTTCGCCACGATGACGAGGTTGGCGGTCGCGCCGACCCGCCCGACCTCCTTGGCCACGCTCCGGACAAATCCGTCGAGGGCGGCTCCGGCTGCCGCAGCCTCGGGGGTCGCGCCGTCCGCCGTCCGAGCCAGGACGACGACGCGGCCCGACCGGGCGAGGCGACTCACGAGCGGGTGGACGAAGTCGTACAGGGCGCGCAACCCTTTCGTGTCCTTCACGCCCGTGGCGTCGAACACGAGGGCATCCACGCGATCCTTCTCCGCGAGAGCCTCGAGGGGGCGTGCAGGTCGGCCGAATGTCTCGCCGGGCGCCGTGAACGCAGTCGCGTCGGACGCCCGGAGCGCGAGGAACGAATTGGCTCCCGCGGCGGCCAGGCACTCGGCGAGGACCGACGTGAGCTGGGCGCCGTCCGCGCCGCCGACCGCCATGCGTGTGTCGGCGAGCGGCCGTTCGCGCCAGGGTCCCCTGTCGCGGCGAAGCGCCTGCGGCAATGGAATGGGGAGACCTAGCGACTGGACCAGCGAACGAGCGCGGGGGTTCTTGCCAAGCTCGACGAGAAAATCGGTCATGATCGTGCCTCCGTCTCGAACGTTCCTTCGAGGTACGCGCCGCCTCCAGGCGCGTCCCCCACCCAGATACCGCCCCCGGTGCTCACGTACACGCCGACGCGCGCCGGCAAGACGAGCGGGCGCGAAAGGCGCGCATCGATCATCTTCAGGCGCGTCGGGTCTCCCGACAGGCGGGCCCGGTTGAGCGCCTCGATGGCGCGCGCGAACGTCGAGAACCCGTGGAGGATGACCGTCCGGAAGCCCGACGCGCGCGCGTACGCCTTCACCCAGTGAATCGGATTGAAATCGCCGGTGAGCTTCGCGAAATCGAGGCCGGCGTCCGCCCGGATGCGCAAGAACGCGATCTCGTGTGCGTCCGCAGGCACCGTCGGCTTCGCCTTGGCCGGGGGCTTCTTGCCGTTCGTCTCTTCTTTCTTCGCGAGCGAGATGAACGCCTTCAGGTCCGCGATCACCGCGTCAGGTTCGGAAGCCGTGCCCGTGACCACGCGCTGGGTGATGATCGCGCGACGTCCGTCGTCGTCGATCGACTCGATGCGCGCGCGCACGAGCAGCGGCTCGTCGGACGGTAACGGCGCGTGGTTCTCGAGGCGGCAGCCGCCGTTGATCGCGCGGGCCAGCGGGTACGAGAGGCCCAGGAGCGCCCTGGCGGCGAGCGGGAACCCCCACTGCGGAAAGAGGTGCGCGGGAAGCCGACCGCGGTACCACCCCGGATCGCCGCCGACGTGCTTGATGTATGCGCGGACGAGCTCCGGCGGGCGTGGCGACACGCGCGCTTCGATCCACGGTCCCGGCTCCTGCAGACGTTGCGGTGCTTGATGGGCCTTCTGGGTACGCAGGCCGGAGAGCGCGACGCGGCCGAGGGCGGCGACGGAGGATCCCTGGGCCAGAGCGTGACGGATGGAGACGGACATGATTACTCCGCGGCGAGGGCCTTGGGCCCGGAATTGGCTTCGGCGGCCAGTGACGCGAGGATGCGATCGCCGGTGGTGGTGATCTCCTCGTGGAGCGCCTTCGAGCGCAGCTCCGCGCGGTCGAGCCAGCGCTCGAGCACGTCGCGGCGGTCGGGGTGCGCCTTGGCCTGGTCGAGGAGCAGCTCTGACACGGCCTCGTCGGCGAGGATCCGCGTCAGTCGCTCCGCGTGGAGCATCGCCAGCGCGAAGTCGCGCTTCGGATCCCATTGATCGGTGAGCGCCGTGCGCCACTGGGCGACGGGAACGCCGGCGAGCGACCTCAGCTTGCCGGCCGCGGTGCGCGTGAAGAGGAACTGCTGCGCCGACAGCGAGATTGTCTGCAGCTTGGCGACGCGACGCTCGAGCGGATCGCGCGCCGACACCGCGTGCCACCGGGCCTGCCCCAACCGGGTCACGAACGCCTGTGGCCGCTTGATGATCCCCATGAGGCAGTCCTTCATCGCCATCAGCGACTGGATCTGGCTTGTCCCCTCGTACACCGGGAGCACGAGCGAGTCACGCAGGAGCTTCTCGGCGCCAAACTCGCGCATGTAGCCGACGCCGCCGTGGATCTGCATGTTGCGGCGGGCGATCTCCACCGCCTTCTCGGTCGCGAGGTACTTGAGGAGGGGCGTGTAGCGTCGCGAGAGCGCGCGGTGGCGCGGCATCTCGACCTTGAGGAGCTGCTGCTCGCGCGTCGACGGATTCGCCTTGCCGATGAAGCGGCCGATGAGCTCGAGTTTCTGCGCCATCTCCTCGTGGAACGCGCCCGCGACGGCGAGGGCGCGCATGCCCTGGATGTCCGTGCGCATCTCGTCGAGGTAGTCGGCGATCATCTCGTGGCGGGCGATCGGCTTGCCCATCGAATGCCGCTCCTCGGCGTACGCGCGCGCCATCGTGTACGCCGCGTGCGCCAGCCCGATGCTCTCGAACCCCACGCCCACGCGGGCATTGTTCATGAGCACGAGCATGTACTTGAAGCCCTCGCCTCGCTTGCCGATGAGGCGAGCGGGCGCCCGCTCGAACGAGAGAGCGGCCGTCACCGCCCCGTGGTGGCCGAGCTTCTCCTCGATGCGCTCGAGGATGACGTGCCGCTTCCGCGTGCCGTCCGGGAGGTCGTCGTACGTCTTGACGAAGAACATCGAGAGCCCCGCCAGGCCCGCGAAGGGATCGCTCGGGTCCTTCGCCTCTTCGGTCCGTGCGATGACGAAGTGGTACTTGCCGTGCCCCGACGTGATGAAGATCTTCTGGCCCGTGATGAACCAGTTCCCCTTCTCGTCCTGTTCGGCGCGGGTGCGGAGTGCTCCCATGTCGCTGCCGGCGTTGGGCTCGGTGATGTCCATGCAGCCCCAGGCCTCGCCGCGCGCGATCTCGCCGATCTCC
>Ga0209415_10015521_pt1 | contig 12334 bp, 11 predicted proteins | sample PeaSoiSIISIP2007_FD_187696 | JGI IMG/M metagenome (GOLD analysis project Ga0209415, IMG submission 187696) | Peat soil microbial communities from Weissenstadt, Germany - SII-SIP-2007 (SPAdes) (version 2) | ecosystem: Environmental > Terrestrial > Soil > Wetlands > Peat | place: Germany... | reverse complement strand
CTTACTTGCAGCCGGTCGTCTGTTCTACAATGAAGTCTGCTTTGGCGGTCGTCTTTTACCCCTCGTTTGCTCAGGCGCTTCGCTGGCGCCTGATGGGCCACGAAGGCTGGTGAAGGGCCGAGGATTTTCGCGGCAAATCGGCATCTAAGGATGTGACAGAGCATCTTTGGAATTGCCGCAGGCTAAAAGCCTGCTTGAGCAAGGAAAAGGCGTCCGGACGCTCGCCCTTCGACTTCGCTCAGGGCAAGCTCTGAGGGCCAGTTCTACCATGAACCTTAGCGGCTTCTCTGCGTATTCATAAACGTGGCAATCAAAGTCAAGGTACCTGATCGAAGGCCAGCGGTGCGGGCGTCGAAAAGCACTCGACCTGCACGGACCCGCCGTTTCTCGTTTCGCGACCCGTTGGTGAAGCTGTTCGTCGCCGGCTTCCTCATCGCCGGAGTCGTCTTCATGAGCATCTTCGCGTACGTGTACGTGAAGTACGAGCGAGTGGTGGACCGCCGCATGGCAGGCGGCATCTTCAGCAACGCAGCCAAGATCTATGCCCGGCCGCGCACGATTTCGGTCGGCGAGAGGCTGGACGAGGCCGACCTTACGGCTGAGTTGCGGCGTGCCGGCTACAGCGAAGGCGGCGACTCGCCCATCGGTCACTATTCCCTCGGCCGCGATGGGCTGCACGTGATGCCCGGACCACAATCGTTCCACGGCGCCGATTCCTCCACGGTGATTCGTTTTGAGCGCGGCAAGGTCTCATCGATCAGCGCGGCCGGCGGCAACAATCAGGAGTTCGCAGCTTACGAGTTGGAGCCGCAACTGGTGACCGCCCTGTTTGAGGGCCAGGACCGCTCCAAGCGCGAACTCATCAAGTTTCAGGACATCCCGCCGGTGCTGGTGAACGCGGTGCTGGCGATTGAAGACCGCCGCTTCTTCCAGCACGGCGGAGTCAATTACTTTCGCCTGATTGAAGCCGCGGCGGTGGATCTGCGCGAAGGCCGGCACGAGCAGGGCGGCTCGACAATTACCATGCAGCTCTCGCGCGGATTCTTCCTCACTCCGCAGAAGACGCTGAAACGCAAACTGACGGAGATGATGATCGCCATCGAGCTGGAGCAGAAGTTCTCCAAGCAGCGCATCTTCGAGATGTATGCCAACGAAGTGTATCTGGGACAGCGCGGCTCGTTCACCATCAACGGATTCGGCGAGGCTTCGCACGCCTACTTCAACAAGGATGTCAAGAACCTCACGCTGCCGGAAGCCGCTCTGCTGGCGGGAATGATCCAGCGTCCGAATTATCTTTCGCCGTACAAGAATCCCAAACGCGCGCTGGAGCGCCGCAATCTGGTGCTGGATTCGATGGTCGACACGGGCACCATCACGCGTGATGAGGCCGAACGGGCCAAGGCAGCGCCACTCACGCTGGCGACACCAAACGTGGAGGCCAGCGACGCGCCCTACTTCGTCGACCTGGTGAAGGACCAACTCTCCGGCCAGTTCAACGAGCAGGAGCTGAACAACCACGCGCTGCGCATCTACACCACCATTGATCCCGATCTGCAGCGCGCCGCCGCCGAGGCGGTCGATATTGGGATGAAGGTGGTCGACGAGCAGGTGATCAAGCGGCGCACACACAAGACCAAGACCGGCACCGGCAAGGACGCGAAGACGGAGATCAAGGTTGAATCGGGTCCGATGCCGCAGGTGGCGCTGGTGGCCATCGATCCCCATACCGGCGAGATCCTGGCGCTGGTGGGCGGCAGAAATTACGGTATGAGCCAGTTGAACCACGCAATCGCGAAGCGTCCCACCGGCTCCATCTTTAAGCCGTTTGTGTACGCGACGGCGATCAATACCGCGGTAACGGGACAGACGCTGTTCGCCAATACCAGTACCGATTCCGATACAGGGGTGGCGACCAACAGCGAAGGCGTCTTCACGCCGGCCAGCCTGATCGACGACTCGCAGGTGAGCATCGCCAACGGCGATCAGGTTTATGAACCTCGCAACTATCACGAGACCTTCCACGGCGAAGTCACGGCGCGCTATGCACTCGCGGAGTCGCTGAACAACGCGACCGTCCGGCTGGGGCAGGAAGTCGGCTTCGACAAAGTTGCGGCGCTGGCCAAGGCCGCAGGCATCGCCAGCGTGCGCGCGACACCGGCAATTGCGCTTGGCGCCTATGACGCGACACCGGTAGAGATGGCAGGCGCGTACACCGTGTTCGCCAACGGCGGAAGCCGGGTATCGCCACTGATGGTGACGTCGGTGCGCGACGCGCGTGGCAACGTCCTGAACAACTACCACAGCGACACAAAAGAAGTGCTTGACCCGCGCGTGGCCTACGTGATGACTACCATGCTGGAAGCCGTGGTGAACAATGGCACCGGTTATCCAGTGCGGGCGCGAGGATTCGCAGCGCCGGCGGCGGGAAAGACCGGTACCTCGCATGACGCATGGTTCGCCGGCTACACCAGCAATCTGCTGTGTGTGGTCTGGGTGGGCAACGACGACTACACCGACATCAAGCTGGCGGGCGGCGCGGCAGCCGCGCCCATCTGGGCGGAATTCATGAAGCGCGCGATCAAGGTGCCACAGTACTCCGATGTGACCGATTTCAAAGCGCCTCCGGGAGTGGTAACAGTCCAGCTCGACAAAGTGACTAACCGGCTGGCGACACCCTCGTGCCCGGAGGACTACACCGTCGCATTCATCGCGGGCACCGAGCCGAAAGACACCTGCGATCAGTCGTACGGCGATCATCGCGGATTCTTCACCAAGATTTTTGGACTGGGAGCGCCGCAGGTGGCGGCGCCACCTCCGAACACGAACGGACCGCCGTCAGCAGCAGCCGGTGCGCAAGGGCAAACCCCTGGCGGTGAGGCTGCCCAGGCGCAGCCGCCAAAGCCGAAAAAGAAGAAAGGATTCTTCGGACGTCTCTTTGGCCGGGGAGACAGCAGTGATGAACAGCAAGATACCGGGACGAACACTCTAGAAAATGGGAACAATACCGGCCCAAAATAGGTCTAATATTGAGCAAGAAAGCGCTTTTGTCCGCATTGCGCACCAGCGCCGTAAGTAATGTGGACGGAGCAAGAGGATGGCCATGGCTGGTCCGCGATCACCTCGGGTCTTGCTTCCCATCTGTAGCCTGGTAACTCTGCTGCTCATCTTCCCGTTTATGGCGTGGCCGCAGAACGGCCAGGCATCGCCGCCGGTTGAAGCTACATCGCCCGCAACGCAGCTCACGCCGCCGCCCATCCCCGATGGCAGTGCCTCCGCGGCCGTGCTTGAGGAGCAAGGCGATCAGTTGCGCGCGCAGAAGCGTTACCTCGACTCCATCGACTACTACAACACCGCGCTGAGGAAGCAGCCATCGGCCATGCTTTGGAACAAGGAGGGCATGTCCTACCTGCTGTTGCAGCGTCCGGACCAGGCTGCCAAGTGCTTCGACCATGCCATCAAGATCGACAAGCATGCTGCGGAGAGCTACAACAACCGCGGTTACGTCGAGCAGATGAAGAAGAAGTACGACAAGGCGATCAACTATTACAAGAAAGCGATAGAACTTCGCCCGACCGACGCGGTGTTCTACTACAACATGGGCTCATCGTATTTCGGCAAGCATGATTATGCGGATGCGGGAAAGCAATATGCGATCGCGTTCTCGATCGATCCTGACATCTTTACCCGCATCACGCGCACCGGGATCATGGCGCAGGCGACTTCGCCGGAAGATCGCGCCGCCTTTTCGTTCATGGTGGCCAAGATGTACGCGAAGGTGGGAGATTTCGATCGCTCGCTGGAGTATCTGCGCAAGGCCATGGAGAACGGGTATAAGCACATCAACGATGTCTATACCGACCACGAGTTCGCTACCCTGCGTACGGACAAACGCTTCGAAGAGCTGATGGCGCAGCGGCCGCAGGCGATTCAGTAAGGGATTGTGTCGTCACCGGCAACCGGCTACTGCTGTCCAGCGAGGTTCTGCGCAATCGGGCCGGCGACAGGTAGCATAAAGCGCTGTCCCGTCCCCGCCTTGATCATGCAGTAGATCCACAGGGCGAAAGTAAACAGCCCGATCAAGCCGACTAGCGCGATGCCGAATCCGAGGCTGCCCCATCCGCCATAGCCATAGCGATGGTAGCCACCGAACATCCATCCGACGCCGAAGATCATCGCCAGGACCGCGCGAATGATGTGCAGGCCGCCGAACGTAACGATCGACTGCGCGGCATGGAAGCGCACATAGGGGCGCTTATCGATGAGGAAGAAGATGATGCCGGTGAGCCAGCCTAAAGCGTAGCTCAAGGCTGCGGCGGTGTTCTCCGACATACCGGACCGCGCCACGGGAGGCGGCGCCTGCCATGACGGCGCAGCGACCGGCGCCGGAGGCTGCGGCTGCCCGCAACTGGAACAGAACTGCGCATTGACGGGAACTTCCGTTCCGCACTTCGTGCAATGAGGCATGGCGTTCTCCTCGGTTAGCAGGGAATAGTAACAGCTTCCCCCGACGAGGTGTTTACCGGCTGGGGAAGTGGTGGTGGGCCAGCTTGTTTCCACAGGGGATTACGCGGCTAGTGAATCCCGAGCTTATTTGCGCCTGGCCGAGGCGATTATTGAGCAGTCCATAAACTCACGCAGTTCCCACATCTTCGTAGGTGATTGTGTAAATCGGAGTGCAATAATACGTAATCGTTTCCATCTGCTGAAGTTGCTGAACTATTCCAAGCGCCTCAAGCTTCTTCAGATCGGATCGAGCGGTCGGGTAACTGACGCCGAACTCTTGCTTGTATCCGCTGACTGTTATCACAGGACTAGAAAATAATCTGTCGACGAGCTTGGACAGGCGGACGCTGCCCCCTTTGAGTCGGGAGTGGAAATCACGATGCAGCGCCAGCAGTTTGTCACAGCGTTTTTCTGTGTCGATAGATTGGGCTACGACACCCTCTAGGCAGAAACGAATCCACGGCTCCCAAGCGCCGTGGGTGCTCACGGCCAAGAGTAAATCCATGTATTCCTTCTTTCTCTTTTCGAAAAAGGCACTCATGTAGAGCCATTGACTGGATAGCTCGCACCATTCCGCAATCGTCAAGGAAAGGAGAAGTCTTCCGACGCGCCCATTGCCATCGCGGAATGGATGAATCGTTTCGAACTGGTAATGTACGAGAAAAGCCCTGACTAGCGGATCGAAATCGGCTGATGAATGCATATACTTTTCAAATGCGTCCAATGCCTCGTCAAGGTGCTGTGGCGGAGGAGGGACGAATCGTGCTGGCCAACCAATTTGGTTTTGTATGGTTCGAAACTCTCCTGGTCTCTGTTCCGAACCTCTCACACCATCCATCAGCACAGCGTGAAGCTGTCTTATCAGGCGGAGTGACAGCGGTAAATCGTTTTGCCCGTCCAGTCTTAACCGCAATGCACGGCGGTAATTGAACACTTCACGAAACGCGTTGTTGGGATCGTGTTTTGACGTTGGATAGCGCGGATCGGCCTGAAATAGCACCTGTTGTTGCGGATCAGTGATAGTCCCTTCCAGTTGAGAGGACAATTGCGCCTCTCGGCTCTGGAGAGGTTGCAACAGAATCTCCGGCTTTGGCAGGTGCTTTCCAGTTCCGTCAAGACTCGAAAGGGACTTCCGCGCCTCTATAAGGGGCGTCCATAAACTGCCCGGCCACTCCCACTTCGGCGGAAGTGGATTCGGTATGAAGGCGAACTTGGCGTCGGATGGCCCGTTCGGAACATCGACCAGCTTGCCTGTCATTTCATGGGTGAACTCTTGGGGATCCATGATGAGTTTTAATGTACTCTAATTGATTAAAGAAAACAAGCAAAAATTTTACTATTATTGTTATCGTTAAGATGATCAATAGCGTCAGCGTGATAGCACGGCTTCGGGGTCCATGCGAGTCGGTCTGGCCCGCCAGGCAGGGCCTTATTCTTGCATCTCGGGCGTGGCGGCCAGCAGCGTTCTGGTATAGGGATGCTGGGGCGCGGTGGTGATTTGTTGCGTCGTACCCACCTCCACCAGCTCTCCGCGCTGCATGACGGCGATGCGGTCGGCAAGATAGCGCACGATCGGCATGGAATGCGAGATGAACAAGTAGGTCAGCTGAAATTCCCGCTGCAGCTGCTTCAGCAGGTTGACGATCTGCGCTCCCACGCTCACGTCCAGAGCGGAGACGGGCTCGTCGGCGACGATGAAGCGCGGCCGTAGGATTAGCGCCCGGGCGATCCCGATGCGCTGGCGCTGGCCACCGCTGAATTCGTGGGGGTAGCGGCGCAGGGCGGAAGCGTCGAGCCCGACGGCGCGCATCACTTCAGTGGCGAGTTCGCGGCGGGTTTGATCGCTCTGGCTGCCGTGAATTGCTATGGGCTCGCAGACGGTCTGCTCCACCGTCATGCGGGGATCGAGCGAGCCGAATGGGTCCTGAAAGATGATTTGCATGTCGCGGCGCAGACGGCGCAGGTCCGATCCCCGGGCCCGCAAAACATCGTGGCTGTCGAAGGTCACCTCGCCGGAGTCGGGTTCGATGAGCCGCAGCAGCATCCGTCCAAGCGTGCTCTTGCCGGAGCCGGATTCGCCCACCAGACCCAGCGTCTCGCCGGCTTCGATGGTGAGGGAAACGTCGTTGACGGCGCGGATTCCGCCGGCGTTTTTCCCAAAATGGGAAGAAAAATGTTCCACGTGGAACATTTTGGCGAGATGATGTGCCTGGAGAAGGGGCATCGCGTCAGAGTTCCAGCTCTTCTATCCCCGCTTCTTTACCTCGGCCAGAACCTCTTCGGCGTGGCCTTCGGGCTTCACCGGAGAGAAGATGTGCACGATCTTCCCGTCCGGCCCGATGAGAAAACTGCTGCGCACAATGCCCATCACTTTCTTGCCATACATGTTTTTCTCTTTCAGCACGTCAAACTTCTTGGCGACCTCTTTCTTGTCGTCGGCCAGCAAGGTATACGGCAGGTCCTCTTTTTCCTTAAACTTGAGTTGTGCCTTGGGCGTGTCGGGCGAGATGCCCAGTACCACGAGGCTGGCTTTTTGCAGTTTGCTATATGCGTCGCGGAACCCGCGCGCTTCAATGGTTCATCCGGGGGTGTCGGCCCGGGGATAGAAAAACAGGACCACGGTCTGGCCGCGAAACTGCTCCAGCGAAACCGGGTTTCCGTTTTCGTCGGGCAGGGTGAAGTTGGGAGCTTTTGCATTGATTTCCATGACTCCATATCTATACCGCAATTCCGGCTGTCGGGCCATCGCTACTCTGTTTGTGCTTTGGTCGCTGGTCGCATTCAGCCCCGCCCAGATCCGCGACCGGACGCAGCACTCCGATCAGCAGCCCAGCCAGACCCAGGGCACCGAGAAGAAGAAAAATAAGCGCGGACCACGGGCCATCGCCGTGCTCGAATTCCTGCCGGGCGGCGGAGCGCGGCTTGTGCCGGTCGCGTTGTGGATCGACGACCGCTTCTACGATGCCAGCCTCTACGGCGCCAATCCCGAGCCCATGGCGCTGCAGCCTGAGACGGTATACGAGGCCACCGACTACGGCGAGCCCACCGGGCTTTTCACCGTCACCACTCCCGAGCAAGTCAAGGGAAGCTGGGTCGGCACGGGCCATTGGAAGCCGGAGCTCCCGTTCGACAAAAAGATTGCGCAGCAAGCCGCGAAGCAACCCAAGCCGACGCTCGCAGACAATCCCGCCGATGATCGTCCGGTGCTGCACCGCGCGGGATCAAGCGGATCATCCAGCTCGGATACTTCCGGCGACTCGGGCTCTTCGCAAACCACATCGTCGGGCAGCACTAATCCTTCGGGCAGTAGCACCGCTCCAAGTCCGAATGAACCTTCCGACCGTCCGACGCTGAAGAAGCCTTCCTCGGATACCTCCGCAGCACCGTCCGACACTACACAATCTTCGCCGCCGCCCTCGGCCAACAGCGCGCCCGCATCGCCGGTGGCCACATCGTCTCCAGATGAGATCGATCCCAATCGTCCGACCCTGCGGCGTGGCAAGCCTGCCGCTTCAGCGGCGACGCCAGAATCGAAACCGTTCAGCGCTTCGCAGTCGACAAAGTCGACGACCCCGCAGCCGCAGGCCAAGCTGATCGCTGCCTTAAACAGCCTGGGCCGGCGCTCCTATCCCGCCGTTTCTGACGCAACGCCGCATGAGGCGCGCTCCCTGCTCTACGCCATGAATACCGCCGAGCGCGAGACGAAGTCAGAGCAGCTCACCACTTTGGCGATGGACGAAATCCGCAAGTTCATCGCGCAGCGCAAGACTCCGGCGCTGCCGAAAAATGCCGCCATCACCGATTACGATCTTCGCGCCTTCGACCTGGAGTTCAGCAACTCGCCGACCTTCGTGCTTACCGCGACCCTGCCGGTCGCTACGGCGAAGGCGCTGGGTGGTGGCGACTTCAAGTACTTCGTCACCCTGGTAGCGCATGAGGACCTCAATGGCGCGCCCATCAAGATCTTCAGCTCGGTGACCGACAGCAATCATCTCGACTCCTTCGCCCGCATGGAGATCATCGACGCCCTCGACGCCGACGCCAACGGCCGCGGCGACCTGCTCTTCCGCCAATACTCCGACGTTGCCATCAGCTATAGCCTCTATCGCGTCTATCCTTACGAGATGCGCAAGGTCTTCGAAGGCGGCTCTGCAACGTGATGAACGCGGCTAGGAAAATATGACTAACTCCAATTTTTCGATGTCGCAGCACGTCTCTTATCGCACGGTGAAGGTTGACGGACTCTCTATCTTTTATCGGGAAGCCGGATCGAAGGATGCCCCAACCATTGTTTTGCTCCACGGACTGCCATCTTCGTCGCGAATGTTCGAGCCGCTGTTCGCCCGGCTTTCCGATAGCTACCATCTTGTCGCACCCGATTACCCCGGCTTCGGACACAGCGACTGGCCCGACCCGAAAACGTTCGCGTACACGTTCGATCACTGTGCCGACATCATGAATCATGTCACCGAAGCGCTCGGGCTCTCGCGCTACACACTTTACACGCAGGATTACGGCGGCCCGGTAGGCTTTCGCATGGCCTTGGCGCATCCGGACCGCGTCGAGGCTCTCATCGTCCAGGATGCGGTGGCTCACGATGAAGGCTTGGGGGCTAATTGGAAAACGCGGCGCGCCTATTGGGCCGATCGCGCGGCCAACGAAACCGCGCTTCGCACAAATCTTCTCTCGCTGGCTGCGACGCGCACCCGCCATCTCGGAAACGATCCGCACGTGGATCGCTACGACCCTGACCTGTGGACAGACGAATTCTATTTTCTCAACCAGCCCGGCCAGGCCGAGATTCAAGCCGACTTGTTCTACGACTATCGAACCAATGTGGACGCCTACCCGAAATGGCAAGCCTGGATGCGCCAGAAGCAGCCACGCCTGCTGGTGATTTTGGGGGAAGTGTGAGCTCTCGTTCGACCCCTCGGAGCCGGAAGCCTATCTCCGCGACGTGCCGAAGGCCGAGGTGCACCTCGTCGATGGAGGTCATTTCGCATTGGACACGGCCTCAGATGAGATCGCCTCACTGGTCCGCAACTTCGTCGGCTCCTCATCGTCGACACGATAAACCTTCCGTTATCATCCACTTACATCGTAATGTGAAATTAAGTTGACCTATCCAGCCGTAGGCCGCACAGTGGCCCTTGCGCCGAGATGGAACCAGCTGACCCTGCCGGGTTGGGCTGGCAAGCGGCCACGGGGAAATCAGGATGCCAAGGCAACGTCGAACTGCGCTTTCGATTTTTACGCCTGTCATAGTGCTCTTGCTCACGACAGGTATCTTGGCGACCCATGCAGTCCAGGCGCAGACGCTGACCGTCCTGCACAACTTCACCGGCGGAGGCGATGGAGCGGAGCCAGAAGCAGGCGTGACCATGGATCAGGCAGGCAATCTCTACGGCACCACTTCCAGCGGCGGCGCCGGTTTCGGAACGGTGTTCAGGTTAGCGCACGCCGGATCTGGCTGGGTATTAACACCGCTCCACAGTTTTGCCGGGGGCAGCGACGGCGCTTTTCCCGAGGCCAGGGTGGTCATCGGCAGCAACGGCACCCTTTACGGCTCAACGACATTCGGCGGTGCGGGGGCCTCAGGCACGGTTTTCAATGTCAGGCCTCCAGCCACGGCTTGCAAAACTGCACTCTGCCCCTGGACGGAAACCGTTGTCTACTCGTTCCAGGGAGGCAGTGACGGATCTCATCCTCGCTATGGTGACCTCGTCTTCGATCGCGCTGGGAACATGTACGGGACTACGTACGACGGGGGCCAGGACGATGGTGGCACGGTTTTCCGGTTGCGACCGTCCGATGGCGGCTGGACAGAGGAAGTTCTTCACCGATTCCCCAGCTCAATGGACGGCAAGGGGCCGATGAGCGGTGTGGTCCTTGACGCCGTCGGCAATCTCTATGGCACGACTTTCAAAGGCGGCCAGTACGAAGCCGGCACAGTTTTCGTATTGCATCCGTCCGGGTCGTCCTGGACAGCGAACATCCTGTACTCGTTCAAGGACCAGGCTGACGGCGCCAACCCAATCGGCGGCCTGATTTTCGACCAATCGGGCAATCTCTACGGCAGCTCGGCGGATGGCATGTCGAATGGTGGTGCCATCTTCGAGATGACGCCTCAGCTCAGCGGCAACTGGACGTTCAATGTGCTTTTTGAGTTCGCAAATCCAGGCGGCAATTACCCCTGTCCGGGACCCTGGAGCGATCTGACTGAAGACGCGGCGGGCAATCTCTACGGCACCGCAGTCTTCGACGGCGCTTATTGGAACGGCTCGGTCTTCAAGCTGACGCCCTCCAACGGCGGCTGGACCTATACCGACCTTCACGATTTCACGGGTCAGAGCGACGGAGGAATGCCTGTCGGCGGCGTAGTGCTCGACGCCCAAGGCAATCTTTACGGTACAACGTCTGCGGGTGGGAGCCTGAATCTCGGCGTAGTATTCGAGATCACGCCGTAAAGCATCATCCCACAATGTGGGATATAAACGGCGGCGAAATGCTCGAAATGTGGTTCAGAAAGGAGAATCGTCATGACGCGATCCGGAAAACCTTGGATTGGAATGAGCGGCATCGCCGCGGGTATGGCGACCGCAATGATGTTTGGGTTGGCGGCCCTGCCGGCACCATCCGCACACGCGCAGACGCTCACCGTACTGCACAATTTCACTGGCGACGCTGATGGCTGGGCGCCAACCGCCGGCCTTACGCCCGGCGGCACGGGGACATTCTATGGAACCTCGGCCGAGGGTGGATTGTACGGGTACGGCAACGTCTTCAAACTCGTCCATCACCGTGGCGGCTGGAGCTTGCTGCCCATCTACAGCTTCAAGAACGACTATGATGGCGCCAATCCGCTTTCGCCGGTGACGATCGGCCCTGATGGCAGCCTGTATGGCACGACCATCGGCTACTATGACGGTCAGGGCACGCTTTACAAGTTGCAGCCGTCGCCGACGCCTCCGCCCAGTCCGTTGACGCCTTGGCAGTTCACCTTGCTGAATACATTTACGGGCGCCAATGGCGACCAGCCTCTGTATGGGCCGCTCATCTTCGATCAGGCTGGGAACCTCTACGGTACAACCCAGTTCGGCGGTGGTGACGACGCTTGGGGAACGGTTTGGAAGGCTTCGCCCAGCGGCACCGGCTGGACCGAGACCGTCCTGACCGCCCTTTATCTACCTAGTAACGGTCCCTACTCCAACGTGGTCTTCGATACCGCCGGTAATCTCTACGGCACCACCGGCACTGGGACCGACATCTTCGAACTCAGTCCCAACGGGTCGGGCTGGACCACCACGATACTGCACACCTTCGACGGCAGAGACGGCTCTCTGGCTTATGGCGGCTTGGTACGGGACCAGGCCGGCAACCTTTACGGCGCCACCTCTGACGGAGGACCGGGTAGCAGTGGCGTGGCATACGAGTTGTCTCCCTCGGGCGGAGGTTGGACTTTTCAGGTTATTAACTACTTCACCAGTCCCGGCCAGGGTGTCTTTGGTGAGCTCACGCTGGATGCTGCCGGAAACCTTTACGGCGTGCGGATCAGCGGCGGTGCCCACGATGAGGGCGAGCCAATCATGCGCACCTTCGGTCGCGCGGCCCAACTCTGCCAGATCGTGAAAACGACAGGGCTCAAGGTCCAGAAACTTGAGCACGGCTACCAGAGTTCGCGCCTGGGAGTCCGAGGGCTCCATCACAATTACTTTAGGGTCAACCACTAGTGGGACTCCTTTCCGTCCAAAAGTGTGACGGAATCCACATATCTCTGGTTCCGTCTTAAACATATTGCGTAAGCTATTGAGATTGCTCAATCAATCTCACG
>Ga0209415_10015520_pt1 | contig 12335 bp, 18 predicted proteins | sample PeaSoiSIISIP2007_FD_187696 | JGI IMG/M metagenome (GOLD analysis project Ga0209415, IMG submission 187696) | Peat soil microbial communities from Weissenstadt, Germany - SII-SIP-2007 (SPAdes) (version 2) | ecosystem: Environmental > Terrestrial > Soil > Wetlands > Peat | place: Germany... | reverse complement strand
ACTTCCACAAATCCTGTTACAACTCCTCCTGTAAACGGTACAACAACACATGCTGTAAATACTAGCACAAATTCTACGACAACTCAAACTAGTGGAAGACATCTCACAATAAATCTAACAGAAAATATGGGCCTTGCTGCTGTAGGACATTAGTTTAAAAAATTAAAACTGTTCTTAAACATTGAAAAAGAAAATTACATCTACCATCTTTGGTAATCAATTTTTTTTATGTTATTAGTCTTCTCTGAATAAATCGTTATTCAGAAATACGTCGTATTTGTTGTATGTTTGATGGTTATTGGTAATTAAGGCTTCAAAGCGGGTTGCTGAAATGTTACTTGACATAAAAGCAGTAACTTTTAGTTTTACAAAACCATACTTGTACACTTTTGTATCTGGTATCAAAGGGCCTATGTATTGCGACAATAGGCGATTGATAAGCTATCCAAATAAGAGACGAACCGTTGTTGATGAAGTAGTCAAGATTGCAAAAAGATTGGATTTTGATATTGTTGGAGGTGTGTCCACTGCAGGAATTCCATGGGCTGCACTAATTGCTGAGAGACTTAACAAGCCTATGATATACATAAGACCTGAAGCTAAAGGCTACGGTAAAAAGAGACAGATAGAAGGTGATATGAAAAAAGGTGATAGAATTTTAGTGATTGAAGATCTTGTAAGTACAGGCAGAAGTGCAATATCTGCAATCACGGCTGTGAGAAGAAATGGAGGAAAGGTAAGTGACTGCGTCTTTATCTTTACTTATGATCTCGATATTGCAAAGAAGAACTTTGAGAAAACGAAATGCAAAATGCATCCACTGCTTATATTCTCAGATCTAATTGAAGCTGCAGTTTCAAGAAATTATGTCAGCGAAGAAGAAAAAAAAGAATTACTTAAATGGCATAAAAATCCTAAAAAATATTGGATATCTCTTTGAGATGGATGCGGTATATTTTTCATACAGCGTAATTCCGTAAAATACTTAGATGTCCTAAACCTTTTAGTCAAATCCATAAACAACCAACTTTATTTTAAATGGATTCTATTCGTAAATTACGGAAAAATATTGCACGTTTGATGGGACAAAAATCGATGGAACTTTGAGCATGCCTTGTAAATTATGCGGATATGTCTATTGTAAAGACCATCTATCACCTCAGAGACACAAATGCACGATGCTTGAGAATGTAGAGTATGTTAAAGCAGACGCTTTTTCAAATTCTATTGTATCTCAATCTCCAAACGAATTGCATATGCCCTCTTCAATAGATACTGTAAACATCAATGTGGAACCTAGTGTGAAAAATGTATCTTCGATGACCTCTATCACGGATAGTCCGTATTGGCTATCTGATTGTCTAGAAGATGCAAAAAATTTGATCGTGGAATATCATGATGAAAAACCTGATGATAAAAGCTTTGTAGACTGTGCAAATTTCTTTGCACACAAGACCTTTGATGTGAAGATACAAAATAATGGTAATGCATCAGGTGATATCAATCTGATTAGAGGGTTACTAAGTCAACCCTTGTACAAAATATGTATTCATGATATGCTCAGGGAAGATACTAGAGATAACAGAAGGATGATAACTGTTGTATTGGTACATCAATTACTGCACGCCATTCACCCATCCAGAATGCATGATTTTACTAATGGACAAAAAGGTATCAATAAACTAGAACATGAACTTGCAAATAGGGCAAGTTATCATGATGCACTTTTAAATCTGGAAAGTCTGAATCAGAGTGGAAAAATTCATCTTTGTAATATGTGAACCGTTTTCAATATTTTTTTCTTAATTCTTTCAGTTCATCGTATTCTTTTTGAGGTGTTTTTTTACTATGTTTAGTTCCAGGTTTGTTTCTAGGTCTAGATCTTACCATGCAATTGCAACAATTACAATACAAATCTACAGTTTCATCAGTTACAGGCCTATCTTCTCTGTCATGACATGCCTCTCTTGACATGAATACCCCACAGATCTGACAACGTACTTGGCCTGATGAATATCTACTAGTTCCATCTCTTGGTTTTCTAACTTTGTATTCTTTACACGTGCCTTTGCAAATGCCCTTGTCTTCATGCATGATTGATTCATGTTGTAGAAGAATAAATTTCCATGCATTATGGATTCTTCAAAAGTAACTAGATCGTTATTTTCTAATAGGAATGGATTTTTTCTTATGTCTGATTCTGTTGATTAATTGAACGCAGTTCCACAGTCTGAACATACGAGTGCAGATTCTGATATGTGAACAGTTTCACAGTTTGTACATGTAATCATTTTGTATAGTACTGTATTTTACCTTCAATTACCCTCTATGTCTAAAGAATTTCATTAATAGTTAAAATTAATTTCGGAAATCTGAGAAAGTTAGCCGCTTGAGCAAATCTGGTTTTAACAAATCTGTCCTGATATGTCTTCTTCTACTCTGACTATGAAAATCATGTTGTCTCTATATAGGCATAGAGTTAGAATTGAGACAAACCATATTGAAATGGAACGAACTACTAATCTTCTAATGTATAATACACAAATATTTTCTACGGGTTTGTTCATCTCAAATAAGCTACTAGTTTATTGATGTACTAACAGTTGACTATGCATGTATAATACGCATTCCTTTTATCTTCTTGCTGGATATGATGGTAGGTACGAAAAATGATAAGAAAATTTAGTACAAAAAATCCTGCCAAGACTAGGATTCTTATACTTGGAGGTGGCTTTGCTGGAAGCAATGTGTTACGAGAGATACAAAATAAATTCAAAGGACGTGATACGGAAATTACTTTGGTTAGTCAAGACAACTTTTTCCTTTTCACGCCGATGCTTCCCGAAATCTCGTCAGGTATGCTTCATGCAAGTGATATCACAACACCGATCAGAACTTTTTGTAAGACAGCAAACTTTTGTCATGCAAGAATTCTGTCAATTGACGTAGAAAACAAAAGTGTTTCTGTAATTAGAATATTTGATCAAAAAGAAACCGTATTAGAATATGATTATCTTGTTCTTGCTCTTGGCAGTAAGGATAATTTCTTTGGAAATAATAATATCGAAGAATTTGCATTTACTATAAAGACTCTTGAGGATGCAATAGCTATTAGAAATCATATCATAAGCGTACTGGAATGTGCTGATCAGGAAAGAGATCAAATTCTCCAAGAACAACTTCTTAGATTCGTCGTAGTAGGTGGAGGGTTTGCAGGAGTGGAGATTGCAACCGAGATAAATCATTTCCTGCAAAATGCGGCAAAAAGCTATTACAAAAATATTGATTTTAAAAAAATCCATGTCATTATTGTATCCGCAAGGGATGGAATACTGCCAGAGGTTGGGGATGAACTTGGTAAATTTGCACTTGATTATGTTAGAAAATCTGGAATTGAGGTAATTGCAAATACTAAGGCAGTAGATGCAGGAGAAGATCATGTGCTTTTAAGTGATAATACTATAGTTCCATGCGCTACCTTGATCTGGGCAGGGGGAGTTACAGTAGATCCACTGATAGCTTCACTCAAATGTGAACATGGTCAATCAGGTCGCTTGGTTGTTGACTCGTATATGAGACTAAAAGACTATCCTAGTATCTTTGCGTTAGGTGATTGTGCTAATCTGGTTGATGATAAAAATAAAGTTGTATATCCAACAACTGCACAGATAGCAATAAGACAGGCCAAATTGGTCTCAGAAAACCTGGTTGCAGAAATTACTGGCAATGTAAGTTCAATGAAGCCATTTACTTATCATAACAAAGGAGTAATGGCCACAATTGGAAAACGAACAGGTGTTGCATTGTTAAATGGGCGAAAAATCCGTGGATTTCCAGCATGGGTTTTATGGAGATCATTTTATTGGGCACACTTGCCAACACGTGAAAAGAAAATTAAAGTTGGATTTGATTGGTTACTTAGCTTAATCTTTCCTGCCGATATAATGACGGTAGGGTTCATCAGGAAAAAGACTCTTAGTAGATTAGAGACTCCGATTTATTCTGCAATAGAGAGAAGCATAGATCAAACTCCAAATGTATCATCATATCTGTAAAATTAAATAAATTTTTTGTAGTATATGTTATATACATTAAATTCTAAAAAATAGATCTTGAAGACACTGCTTGTAAAATATACTCCAAGAGAAGAGAGGTCTAGCAGTAAGAAATTATTGGATATATTTAGAAATGAAATAAAAAATTCTGAGATTGAAATTTTAGATCTTTGTGTAGATGTTCCAGATATGTTCAATGTTGAAAGCATAAATGCTTACATTAGAAGAAATTATCTACAAGAAGAACTTTTACTTGAACAAAAAGTGACTCTAGCAAAAATGGATCGTATGACACAACAAATGAAATCTGCTGATATCGTTGTAGTGGCTTTTCCAATGCATAACTTTTCAATGCCTGCTTCTGTAAAAGCATGGTTTGATTCTGTCATGCTAAAAGGTCAGACATGGAACAATGTAGGTGGAAAATATTTTGGTTTGATGGAGGGGAAGAAGGCTCTGATAATTATATCGTCTGGGGGGTTTTACACGAAAGAACCTATGATGTACTGGGAGCACGCAATGTCGCTTGCCAAAATAGAGTTTCAGTTTATGGGATTTTCAGATGTACGTGGAATTTTGGCAGAAGGTATGAATGCTGATGATGAAATAAAAACTACAAATATGCAAAAATCTATGGATGAAATTAAAATAATCACACAGGACTGGTTCAGAAAATAAGATTTGATATGAAAATATGTCTTATCTAAACCAAGGAAAGTTATCCTTATCTGATTCTTTTGGAAATTCTTCGATTATTGCTTGAACTACTTCGGTATGATTATACGTTATGTGCCGTAAAAATTTCTTGGATCCATCGTCAGTTTGTATATGAATATCATCTTTTAATTCCTTAATTATGTCCCTACATTCTTTACATGGATTGAATTCTATATAGAATTTCAAATTACACTATGCTCCTAAGACATATTGAAATTTCTTATATTAGTTGACTGTGGATTGTAAAACTTGGTCACACCTTTTTTATTCCCAAGTTAGAAAAATTCAAGAAAACGAGATTATTTATTCCCATCAAGCAACAAGATGATTATGACGTTAAAAGTTCTAGGAGTTGGATCTAGTCTTCGTGAAGGTGCGTCCAGTACAACTGCCTTGTCAACTGCATTAGATTTTGCAAAAAAACAGGGTGCGGAAACGAGACTACTTGATCTAAAACAAACTAAATTACCATTGTATGATCCAACTGAAAATCAATTCGTTTTTGAGATAAAAAAAGTCCAAGATGATGTTAACTGGTCTGACGCATTGATTCTTTCTACACCTGATTATCATGGTTCTATGTCAGGGGCTATGAAAAACTTTCTTGATTACTTTTGGGCGGAATTTGCGGGAAAGACATTTGGATATATTTGTGCATCTCATGAGAAGGGCCTCACAGCAATGGATCAGATGAGAACAGCAGTTAGACAGTGCTATGGATGGAGTATCCCATATGGAGTATCTGTAAGTGATAGTGAAGATTTTGTAAATGGAAAAATTACATCAAAACTAGAATCACGGTTAGATATGTTAGCAAGGGATCTAGTTGTCTATGGCAATCTCATAAGACAACAATTTGTAATAGATTTGAATGGTAATTCTACTAACACATTTGTATCACGATATAGAAAATAATCTAAAAACCTGCTTTACTTATATTCTTATTTGTAACTGTTATGATTGATATCGTAGAGTTTTTTGGAAAGAAGTTTGAATGTGATCAGTGCAAAATGAAATTCTCAAAAGATCAAAGATCTAATAGATCATACACTACAGTTCATCATCATATAACAAAATGTGCTGATTGTAGAAAACAGTTTATCCATAAAGGAGATCAACTTTATCATTCAAGAAAATAACATGAGAAAAAAATGTAACGTCGTCAGAAAAATTTGAATTAAAACATATTTTATTCTTTGTTATGATACCTATGAGCAGTTGTTATTATTTTACGATCAACACTGGACACTTTGAATGCTGAGATACTCCGCTTGCTACGCTTCCGAGCAGTAATTTCTTAAAACCTCCTAATCCACGAGAGCCAATTATTATTAAATCGACGTTATGCAACTCTGAATATGATATCAAAGATTCTGTAATTGATATGACTTCTAACACTTCTGTCTTAAATGGTATGTTTGATTCTCTTAACCTTGGTTCTAGCTTTGATATTGAACTAAGTGCATCCTCTCGTAATAACTTTGTAGTTTCCATGTATGCTGTTCCAAAATAAGGATCTGTAGGAACTTGAATGACCACACATGATACTATGCTTATCGTAGAATTGTATTTTTTTGCAAGATCTACTGCATATTCAAAAGCACGATTGGCAGGTTCTGATTTGTCATATGGTATCATGATGTGCTTTATCATGTGGTTGCTTGAGTATTCATTCATTTAAACGATTTTTTCAGTTCTAACTTTTACATTATGATTATTTTACAACAAGTACTGGAACTTTGGATTTGTGAACTATGTTATTTGCCACACTGCCAAGGAATACTTCTTTTGTTCTACTCATCCCACGAGAACCTATTACAATCAGATCGAATTTTTTGTATGCAGCAAACTCTGTTATCTCCCAAGATTGGTTTCCATAGATTATTTTTTCGCTGAATACGATACCATTTTGTGCACATTGCTTTTTTGCTTCTGCTAAGAATTTCTTTGCCTCTTTTTGAGATTGATTCTTTAATGAAGTTAGTAATTTTCCCAAATTGATGGTATAGATGGGAATGATGCACAATCCCGTAATTGTACTGTGACACTGTCTTGCCAAATAAATTGCTTCATTGAGAGCCTTGAATGATTTGTCCGAACCATCCATCGGAACAAGAATTTTACCAATTTTTTGTTTCAATTATTTGACCTCCTAATATTGAAAATCATGATAAATAATAAGTTCATCTGTTGATGCCTTGATCCTATTTTCATATAAAGGCAATTTTGGATTCCATAACTGAGAATCATCTATTATGTCACTTATATCAAAAATCTCCTTACTTGCCTTAAGCTTTATTAGAAATCACTTTGAATTGAGATGATGCTCTTTGGAGTTTTTGCTGTACATAGTCCAGAATTATGTCCGCTAAACAATAAAAACAGTAAAAAAATATTTCTGGAAATCCAAGGTAAACTTAAAGTAAATAAAAAAAAATTTCATATCCAAAAAATATTGGGCTTTTATATGTCAGTTCTTGAGCATGAATGGATAATAATTATGGATGCGACAAGTGCACATGATATTGAGCAGTTATGTATAACCGTGGGAATATCAGCAATAAGTACGGTGAAAATTGTTCCAATGAATGATTTCAAAAAGGCTGTAGATAGATTGAAAACTACATGATCTAGAAAAAATCATGTTGATTATGACTTTGATGATTATTGTTTGAAATTAATTATGATGTTGGATATCTTTGTTGCAAATGCAATAGGACTAATCTTTTTTGTACTTGTAATAATTGTGACATATTTATTGTATGGAAAACTAAACATCATGAAATTATCTTTGTCTGAATGATGATATCTGATAGGTCCGTACAGATTGTCAAACTTTGCTCCCATGGATATGTCAAACATGCATTCCATGTAATGGATGTCATTCCATTTCTCTATACTCGGTTGCACAAATTTTTTATGCGATATGTTATGAACCGCTCTTCCTTTTTTGTCTATTATTGTAACAGAACGTACATTTCTATCTGCGGTCATTATGGACTTGCAAAACTGATCAAATTCTATAGTCTTTGTTATACTCATATCGTATTACACTTGTAAAAATTAAAAATCAATGATCCATTTAAAAGATTTTATTGCAAGTGCTAATTTTTATAAAATATCATACTCTGATTGTAGAATAATTTGAACGTAAATTGGGAATCTCAACCACGAAACTCTCATCGCGTGGTGTGAGAAATTGTTAGATATAACAAAATCTAAGAATCTTAGAAAAAGGATAAGACCTTTTACAGGTCAGATTTTTTATTTCTTCTTTGCTTTTGCTTTTGCTTTTGGTTTTGCTTTGGCTTTTGCCATAAATATTGACGCTCTCTATCCGTATTAAGCATAATGAAATGAGTCAATGATCGAAAAAGAGTCAAAATTTTGACATCAAAAACTAATTTCGAGCATTTTTATTGAGTGTCATCTATTTCGCAATTAGAAGGAGGTGCGACGATGAGTTACAACGATAGAGGAAGTTCCTATGGTGGACGTTCAAACGGCGGATATGGCGGCGGCGGTCGAAGATTCGGCGGCGGTGGCGGCGGTAGAAGTTTTGATAACGGTCCAAAACCAGTAGAAACCGGAAAAGAATACGACGTTTCCATTACTGAAATCAGTAGAAAAGGCGACGGTATTGCAAGAGTAGAAGGCTTTGTGATATTTGTTAAAGACGGCAAAGCTGGCCAGAATGCAAAGGTAAGAATTACCCAAGTAGGCCAGAGATTTGCTTCTGCTGAACTAGTAGAAGGTTCCCAATAAAATAAGGTGTTCAGAATAATATCTGATTCCTCATTTTTCTCAATTTTTATCTAATATTTTCATTTATGGTCATTTTTTGTAATAATTTGAGTATTTTCTAATCTGTTTTTTGTTTGTTCAAAGTATCTTGACTGTTTCTTATATTGTTTTTTAGGCAAATGTTTTGTTATGGTGATGACAAGAGACATTCCATTTGAATCAAATTTGCAGCCAAATGAACAAGAACGAGTAATTGCATTACATGCTTTAGATGTGTCTATAATTAATCATGATCTCAAGTCTGCGCTTTCTCCAATTAAAATATGTGTAGAAATGTTAGAGTCTCATATCTCAGGTCCGTTAAACGAAAAACAGGAAAGAATGATTACAACCGTTCACAGATGTGCTGATAAATTAGAAGAATTGGTAAAAGATATTGTATATACATACAAACTCGAATTAAAATCATTAGAGTTTTCAAAAACAAAAGTCAACATACAAAATCTTATGGATGATTGCATGAATCTCTTAAAACCAATTATTGCTGAAAAACAAATTGAATTAAAAATAGTAGTAGGCATATGTGGGGAAATTCATGCTGATGAAAATATGCTTAAACAGGTTATTGTAAACCTTGTAAAAAACTCAGTAGATTTTGTTCCTAAAATTGATGGTAAAATTATAATAAAAGTTGAAAAAGATGGAACTTCCGATTTGTTGTTTATTGTTGAAGATAATGGTGAGGGCGTAAAATCTGAGGATTTGGACAAAATATTTGACAAGTTTTACAAGGGTAATTCTAGGCAATTTAGAAAATATGGAGGTTCAGGTCTTGGGTTGACAATCTGTAAGGGTATTGTTGAAGAACACGGTGGTAGAATGTGGGTTGACCCAAATCTGAAAAATGGCGCATCTTTTAAATTCACTATTCCATTAATGTTGTCCTGATTCTTTGATCTTCTTATTTTACTGTAGTGCTATTCACTACTTTTAGATATGGCGTTTCTTATTTCACTTGATTTTTCAAATATTGTTTTTCCAATTTCTTCAACTTCAATACCATTTGGTTTTTTCCCAGAATGGACCACAAAATAATAGGTTTCAAACTTGCCAATTATGGAACCATGGGTATATCCGTATACGTACTCTGGCTCATTTTTAATTTGAAATGCATCTTGAAATTGAGGTAGCCTAAGATTTCTCACAAGTCCGGGAATCTTGGATATTTCCTCTTCTATCATTGTATCAAGCATTTTTTTATCCTTTTTTTCTAATGCCATGTTTGTGAAATAATGCTGTCTAATAAAAATATGATTACCTAGTAAAGAATTTTCTAATCTATCTTTCTTTCTTCTCGTGGTTAGACATTACTTGTCTAATTTCTTCAGCGCGTATTTCTACCATTTTTCTAATCTCTTTGGTTTCACCTGCATCTGGTATCTTACCATGTCTTCCTACAATCATGCCTGCAATGTATCCTTCCATCTGACCAACTAGATAGCCATATATGAAATCTGAACCACTTTTGAATTTCCAAACTTTCTGTGAACGTGATTCTTCTTTCTTTAGAAGTGTCACATTGGGACACCAATTTTTAATGGCACTGTCAATTTCTTTTCGAATTAATGGATCTAGTACCATTGAATCTCTTTTTTTATTCAACTCTAAAATGCTATTGAATTTTTAATCATAATTGTACTTTTCATGAACACTATTGAAGGACGATGGGCCTTTGACCATATGCAGAAATCATATCATTAATACCATTAATCAAACTAACAATTCCTGGAAATTGGGATTTATTTTTGATTAAATCTGATTTTATTATACTCAGATGGAATGCCATCTTTTTTACTTCTTTTGTTTTCTTTGTCTTTGAAAATGACGAATTCTTCAAATCTCTGAGACTTGCTGATATGTCACATAGTTTGATTAGTTTTGCTTCAAAAGACATTCCCTTTAGCTGTTTGACATATTGTTCTTCTTGTTTGGCTCTAGGCAAACTCTTGTCTCTTGATACTGACAAAACTAGAACTGCTACTTTGGATCCAAATCTTTGATCTAGCTCATCAAAACTTGTTTCCGTATGATCGATTATATCATGTAACCATGAAGATGATATTACATCTTCATCGGCTATTCCGAGATTTTTAAGTCTAGCTACCACAGACGCTAAATGTTCATGATATGGAGTTATTCCATCCTTTCCTGTCATTCCAGAATGTCTTTCTTTTGCAAAGTTTTCAGATGCGTGTAACTTGGACAACTATTATGTTATGTTTTGAAAATGACTTAATCTTTCTGATTTTACAATGTGGTATGAGTTCAAAAAAATTTTTTTTAAGCGTTTTTCAGCCTAAAATCTTCGTGCTGGACGATGTTTTGGTAAACATTCTTTGCAATATACTGGTCTTCCTTCTGCTGGTTTGAAGGGAACCTGTGTTTCTTTTTTACAGTCTGCGCATGTGGCAGGAAACATTTGTCTGTCTTCTGTTGACATGGTTTTCGTTGCTAAATACTACATAATAACTGTTCACTCAGAGTTTTTAGACCTATGTTGATGTTTTCCTATATATTCAGTATTCAGGTACTTTTGTAGTTAGGCTCTTGTTATACTTGATCTGCTTGGCACTCTGACATTTACTTCCCTCATAAATCTGTCATCTAATGTAGTCCTCTTGTTGCCTATTAGTTTTTTATTCTAGAAATAAAGATGACTGAGAACATTCCAACTATCAGTATGACAAGAGAGGTGGGGAATTCTGGAACTGGACTAGTCTGACTTACTAGAAATGTATTTGCTGAATCTTCAAACAATTGTGAATTTTTATCAATGTTATCCTGATTGCTTGTAAGTTCTAAGGTAAACTGGTTTCCGCTGTTAAGAAAATAAAATATACTTTCACTTAATGATGTGGAATTATCTGCGGTATACTGCGTGGCCCAACTAACTGCAACCCGCATCCCGTCGTTATACCTGTCAACAATTCCGTTGTATACTATGGTCTTGGAATCTGGGCTTGGAACGGACATCTCTTGAGATATTGTAGCAAGAACATCATTATCGGTATGATTGTTTATGGCATCTATTACATTTTGACCTATATGTCTATGAGAAATTCCAAACGTGGCTAACTGACTTTTATCATTATTTGAAAATGTCACTATTGTGTGGTTTGATAAACTGGGTGGCAAGTTGGTCAAAACGCCCCAATTGAGAGGAGGTTGTATTGAAAAACTATAATTATCATTTTTATAAGCATTCGAATCTGCAAATCTTTGCGCATCTGAAAATATGGAAGTATCATGTTTTGTAGCATATGCCAAATTAGTAGAACCAAGAATTAGCACAACCACAACTATGCTTGCTAGAAATTTTTTACTCACAATGCCCCTTGACTGCACCAGTATTTATTGTTCCAGATTTTCTTTTATGTTTCTATGAAAAATGCTTTACAATGGGCAGACAATTGTCTATTATTCTGAGTACCTCAGATCGAATTACTTTTTTATCAATTGATGCCCACACTGTATTCTTACCTAGTGCAAAAGAAATAATCTGAACTTTCTCTCTCTCCTCCCACATGAATTGCACATCTCCTAATTGTCTATTAAATTGTGATCCCATTCGTGTCTTGATAGCAAAATGGGAAAACTGGTCTGACGTATTTTTTATATTTAGTAGAGGTTCATGTCCTGGCCTTCTGGCATATGCTACAACTTTGCCTTTGCTGTCTACCACACCTGCAAATCTGACATACTGACTAATTGCCCGGATTTCTTTTACTATTTCTTGAGCATCTTTTTTATTCAATTAAT
>Ga0209415_10015519_pt1 | contig 12335 bp, 11 predicted proteins | sample PeaSoiSIISIP2007_FD_187696 | JGI IMG/M metagenome (GOLD analysis project Ga0209415, IMG submission 187696) | Peat soil microbial communities from Weissenstadt, Germany - SII-SIP-2007 (SPAdes) (version 2) | ecosystem: Environmental > Terrestrial > Soil > Wetlands > Peat | place: Germany... | reverse complement strand
AGGGACCCAGCACCTGAGCCAGGAGCGAACCGGCCGCTCGCGCTTCGAACAAAACCGGCCCGTCATAATCCTGCGCCGCAGGCGCCGACCGCAGCGCCACCAACTCACGGCCCGCGGTTTCGACTTGCTGCCGAACGGCTTCCGCCATGGGAAGCTGGCTGGGACGGTTGGCGTACAGCGCCACAAAATTGTGCAGCAGCATTCCGTCATCCGCCTGGGCGCCGAGGCTGGCTTCAATCGCGGCGAGAGTGCGGCTGGAACGAATCTGCGTTCCCTCTGTGTTCACCAGATAGGTTGTGGCGTAAATCAAATGATAGGTCACGCGCGAGTTGTACAACTCGGGGTGGCTCCGCAACACGGCGGACACGGTTTTGGCTTCCGATTCCCAATTGCGATTGGTCCAGTCCGGCTCGATTCGCGGCTCGACCAGAACCAGCGAGGGCACTTTAGAAAAGTCGTCGATGGTCGGGGCGTTGGCCAAGCTGCGCAGAAGAGCCTGCTTGTTCGAGAGCGAATCGAGGGCCTGCTTGTAGGCCTGATCGGTGGCGAGCCAAAGATCCTGGCGGAGGGAATCATAATCGCGGTCAATGCCCACCGTCCCGGTCGAACCTCCCAGGAAGCCGCGAAACCCCCCGGCGGAAAGGAAATTCGAGCTGTCCAGCTTGTAGTTGCCGATGCGCACATCGACGCTCATGAAGCGGTTTCGCGAGGTCGAACTGGAAACCAAGGCGCCGAATTGTGCGCTGACGGTGCGCTCGTCGAGATCGAGCAGCCGATATTCGATGTAGTACGGGCGTTCCTGGCCAGGTAAGTCCAGGCGGTCACGAGAACGCTGCAGCTCGTCGTGCAGGGCGGCGAGGGTCTTGTCCGCATCGCCCGCGGGAACTTGGGCGATTTGAGGCGCACGCTTTGCGGATGGCGCAGTGGCAGTGGCTGAAGGGCCCGCGGCAGAAGCCGGCCAAGGTGCAAGCAGCAACGCAAGGAGAGCGCCGGAAAAAAGGCCGGCGAGAACTCGTGTGCGCACTCTCATCGCGACGCTCCCTGAGCCTGCGGATCATGACCGGGTGGCGGCAGAATGGGCGGCCGGTCGGTGGAGGTCTCTTTCTTCTGAACTTCCATTTCGGAGATCAGCAGAGCAGGAGCCGCGGCAGCAACGGGCACCGATCCGGATTCGGCGCCACAGTAGCCATTGAATACTTCGGGAGTGTCGCCCGTGGCCATGATCTTCTGGAGTGAGACCAGGGGCGTGCCGACGATATCGACGCCGCGCACCAGTTCATCAGGCCGGCCATCCGCAAAAACTCTGTAGACCACCAGCGGCTGTACTTGAAACGCCTGCGGTTGTCCCCTGCCGGTGAAGGTGAATCCGCCGGCAATGTCATCAATCAACAATCCGTAGGGCTTCCCTTGCTTGCGAACCTCGTCGATAAACATCTGGCGCAGCCGCGCGTTGGTGACCTTGTAGCTGCTCTCGACGATCAGGTTGCCCTGCCGGGAAACCGGCGGCAACCCGACCTGGCGGCGCCCGTGGCCATTCGACTGCGGAAAGCCATTCAACGGCTGGCGCGACATTTCAAAATTGCGCAGCACGCCTTGATCCACAAGCGTTACGCGCTGAGCCGCGACGCCCTCGTCATCGTACGGGTAATTCCCCAGAAGCACGCTCGGGCCCAGCTTGGGAGCGGTCGGATCGTCCACGATGGTGATGAACTTGGGCAGAAGCAGCTCTCCGACTTTGCCGGCAAAAGTCTGTCCCTCGCCGATGTCTTTCTGGCGGAATCCTTCATCGCGATGGCCGAACACTTCGTGAAAGAATACCGCCGCAGCCCGGCCGGTCAGCATGGCCGGGCCGGCATAAGGCTCGGCCAGCGGGGACTGGACCAGGGCCTCCAGCTCCTTGCGCAGAACCGCGCATTGCGCCAGCACCGCTTTGTCATCCGGGGCGGCGGAAGGATCGACCCAATCGAAATTGTAGTAGCGGTCGATGTCCATCCCGTCGGGGGCCTTGCCTTGAATAAACAGCTCCAGCCGGTAGCGCACCTGCCCGAACTGCAACCTGGTGCCTTCACTGGTGACCTGATATTGGTTCTCCGCCTGCGCGGTAAATGTGACGATGGAGTTCAGGATGGATGGCGATTCGCGGAAGGTGCGCGTGTACAGGCGCGCTTTTTCTTCCCAGGGGCGGCGATCGAGAGTAAAAGACGCCCGCGGACCATAAGAGACCTGCGGCTTCTCCTTGGAGAAATCCGGCGCTCCCTGAGCGACGGTCTGCACTTGCACGTCCTTGCCGGTCTTGACCTTGATATAGGCTTCGGCGGCAGCGCGATACTGCTCTTCGGTCTCTCGCCATATGGCGCGCCGCAGGACCGCCGCGTCGTCTTCGATAGGCACCTGCTCGCCAAAGCTTCCCGAGAACGCGGGGCCTTCATTGCCCACGTGATGCGTATTGTCGAGCTGATAGCTTCCGACGCGCACCTGGCCCTCGAGCCACCGGCTGTGCACTTGCTGGCTCGAGAGCAGCGCCCCGTTCGACCCGGTCACTTCCGCGCGGTCGGAATCGGTCACCGTGTAGCTCAGGAAGTAGGCGGCGGGCTCGGCCTTACCGAGCACGGTCATCTCGCGATCGAGTTCCTGCTGGATTGCCGCCAGCAGCGGAGATGGAGCCGCCTGCGCAGGCGGGGCGGCTTGCGCCGGAGCCGGAGAGACCCGCGCTGGCAATTTGCCCTTGGCGAGGGCCATGGAGCCGACAAAAAGCAAGGAAAGAGAAAGTAGAACCGCGGATGTAAGTTTCAAGAGACTCGCTCCCGCAGCCCGAATTCTCGGGCCGCCCAATCTGACAGTCTATGCTTGTCCCCGGTAGAGTGAAACCCTAATTCCGGGCTAATCCTCTGCTGGATGCACCTTATTGGTCAAGCCGGGCCATGGAGGCCGAGACTTCAGGCTAGTCAGATGCTCTCTTTAGAGAGCCCGAGGCCTGCCACGAACGATTTGACGCCCGGGAGACCGCCGATGGTTTCATGGCCACAAGTGTAGCGTAGTTGAAGCTGCTTGGCTTGGGCTGCAAATACGCAGAAGGGCGCACTTAGAGGGCTATTTGCGAGTTGCGAACGATGCCATCGAGGGTAGCGAGAGCCGAAAGAGCGGCCAGCCGGGAGGTGCGAGGATTGTCCGACGGGACATTCTCGAGGACGATGCGGAAACGGCCAAAGTCTCCCGTGGCCTGAATTTCGTGTACGTTCTGGCTTCCGCCGGGCACGGCGATTACGCGGACACGCACTTCGACCGATTTGCCCACGGAGAGACGCAGCGAAGCGGCGACATTCGACGTGGACGGAAATTCGGCGCAGGCTTCCTCAGGCGGGCCCTCGAACAATACCGTTTCCTCCTTCAAACTATCCAGATCCATTCGCCGGTCGGCGACGTACTTCGACCCTCGCAGCGCGGCGATGGGCTTGCGGCTGGTCAGAATTACCAGATTCAATCGACCCATCGACGCCGCCCTCAAGCCGTCCAATCCCGCAATCGCTCCTGAGGGAATGTGTATCCGGCAGTGCTGCTCTTCGGCCAGGCGGAACCAATCTTCATGCCCCAGCAGCCCTCCCACGCTCATAATCAGCAGATCCTTCCGGCTTTCGAGAGACTTGGGAACAATCTCCGGCAGCGCCGCCTGACTGGCGGCTTCCACGATCAGATCGGAGCGATCCACAAGCTCGGCAACGGAAACTACGGCGGGAGGATTCTTTAACTGGGCCGCAAGTCTCTCAGCCCTCTCGCGGTCCTGATCGGACAGGGCAACCAGAACAGCGCGGGTTTGGCCGCGGTCCAAAGCCATGGCCAGCGTTTGGCCGATGGCGCCGGCGCCCACGATCCCAACCCTTAGCATCGCGGCAGAATTCATCAGGCAAGTTCCAGCATGCGATCGATTGCTCCCCGAGCTCTGCGCGCGGTTTCCGCAGGAACCTGCACCCGAGGAGACATAGTTTCCAGCGAGCGCGCCACGTTGTCCAGGGTTATGGTCTTCATGAACGCGCAAACGGCGTTGGGGTTCACGGGATGAAAGGAGCGTTGAGGGAACTGCTTCCGGAGCCGGTGCAAGAGGCCCATCTCCGTGCCCACGGCAAATTCCTTGGCAGAGGATTCGCCGATGTGGCGCAACATGCCCTCGGTGGAAAGGAAGAAGGTTCGGTCGTGTGGAAGAGTCCCATCGAGAGCCCTGGCCATGCAAGAGCTTACGCAGCCGCATTCGGGATGAAGAAGGAGCTCGACATCGGGATGTTCCGCGAGCACCGCGTCCACATCTTCCGGGCGGATGGTCTTATGCACGTGGCAATAGCCCGGATAGGGAATGATGTTGCTTCTTCCGGTCTGCCGGGCCACCACTTGCGCCAGAAATTTATCGGGCAGGAAAAGGATCGGACGATCCGCCGGAATCGCCCGGACCACCTTAGCGGCGTTCGCCGACGTGCAGCAGTAATCGCTTTCCGCCTTTACCTCGGCGGAGGTATTGATGTAGGCGACGACGACCGCATCCGGAAAACGCGCCTTCCAGGATCGCAACTCGTCCGCCGTGATCGCGGCGGCGAGCGAGCATCCCGCTTTGAGGTCGGGGAGAAGCACGAACTTCTCCGGGCACAGGATGGCCGCGGTCTCGGCCATGAAGTGGACTCCGCAGAAAACGATCACGTCGGCATCCGTGGCGGCCGCGCTTTGCGAGAGCCGCAGCGAATCGGCGACATAGTCCGCCACTTCCTGCACTTCGGACCGTTGATAGTGGTGCGCCAGGATGATGGCGTTCCGCTCCCGGCAGAGCCGCCGGACGCGTTCCTGTTTCGCGAGAATCTCTTCCGAGCTGTCCGCCACCTGCTCGATCACCGGAAGGGTATATCGTGATTCGAACGGCGCCACGGAGACTGCTGGGCTCATGAGTATTTTCCCTTTCTAGAGTCGCTGACAGAGATCGAGCACGCGCGGCGAATGGGTCAGGGCGCCCATGGAGAGGGCATCCACGCCGGAAGCCGCGTACGCTTCGAAACTGCTTTCCGAAATATTCCCGCTGGCCTCGGTCAACACGCTGTCCAGCAGACCCTCGGAATGCAGCGCGGCCAAGATCGCGGATAGCTCCGCGGGCGGCAGGTTGTCGAGCAGCAACAAGCAGGGGCAGGCATCGCCGTCTTCCGGGTGGCGTTCCTGCATGCGCTGAAACATTCGCGCCGCCGCGAGCGCCGATTTCTTCGTGCTTACCTCCACTTCGATGAAGGCGGCCGAGCTTCGATGAGGCCACGCTCGCTCGACGGCGATTCCGACGGCTTCTTCTTCACGGTTCGCCAGCAGCGCAAGGTGATTGTTCTTGACCAAAATCGCGTCCCACAGGCCCAGCCGGTGCGTGCCGCCTCCGCCCAGGTGCAAGGCGCGTTTGTCGAGAAGCCCCCACGGCGTTTTTCTGGTCCCCACGACGTGAGTGCCGGGATTGCGGCGATGGGCCAACTCCTGGAAATGCCGCGCGGCGCTGGCGATGCCGCTCATCCTTTGCAGAACGTTCAGCCCCACTCGCTCGTGACTCAGCAGCAAGTCGCGGCGCGCTTCGAGTTCCAGCAAGGTGTCCCCGCGCTGCAAGGGATCGCCATCCTGCTTGCACCGCTTCACTTCGATGCCACTACGCCCGAATAGCCAGCAAACTTCCTCAATGCCGGCGGCGATGCCGGCCTCCTTGGCCATGACCACCGCCGTCGCTCGCTCGTCGGCCAACGCCAGGCTCCTGGCCGTCAGGTCGCCCGACTCCAGATCCGAACGGAGCAGCTCATCCAGAAAAGCGCGGGCGGAACGCAAGTAGAGCGGATTGCCGAGGTGCAGCTTTTCGCCCCGGAAAAGCGCGTTCTTGAGCTGCTGCTGGCGATCGACGAACGCCTTTTGACTTGCGCTGTTGGCCTGATTCATCTCAGTAGAAATCCGCGCGCGTGCAGCTGCGCCTTGGCGCGCTCAATGGTCTCCGGCTTGCTGGCCTCGATGGTGTGCAGATGCACGCCCCGAGTGAGCGTGGAGAGCAAACTCGCTTTCGTGCTGCGCCAGCGCTGGAGAAACTCGTCGACGTCGGCGCGGGATTCGATCATCAGCGATCCCCGCAGCTCTCCGTAAAGCGGATGTTCCACGGCCACATCAATGACGCGAACCCCATGGTCCACGAGGATATGCAGCTCCTCGCGCGTTCTCTCCGGCGCGTGCTGGCAGGCGATCACGGCCCGATGCCCCGCGGATCGCTGATCGGCCGGCAGCCGGTAGCCCTGCGGGGTCGAGAGAATGTCATTCCGGCTCGCGCGGAGAATGGCGATATCCTGGACCACGCATTGCCGGCTCACCCGGAAATGGCGGGCAAGTTCGGTGCCGAGCACGGGCCTTTTTCGCGAGCTCATCCATTGGAGCATCCGCTGCCGCCGGCTAGGGCCGGCGATGGTCCGCGCATCCCGCCCGTTTTTGGCCCTGGCAGTCATTGTCTTGTCAGCTGACTAGCCAATAGTCTAGTCAAAAGAGGAGTATAGCATGAGGCCTGCGGGACCGGTACCGATTCGCCGCACGTCCGATCGGCAGGCCGCCCGGCATCGGCCGGATGCGAGATAATTCGCTTATGCGAATGCTAGGAATCCTGTTTGCCGCGCTGATCGGCCTCGGCGCGTACGTCTACTTCCTGAAGCAAGCGGCACCCGCACCCGGAATGGTGGCGACTCAGGCCATCTCGACGACCGGCGTGGAAATGGATCTGAACTCCATCGCGCAAGCGGAACGGCTCTACTTCACGCAGAACGGGTCCTATGCGGATCTGGACCAGCTCGTTTCCAGCAGCGCATTGACGGTCACCCGGCAGGGCCGCGATGGCTACACCTACACGGTCGAAACTTCGGCGAACGGTTTCACCGCCACCGCGCAACATCCCGCGATGCCCTCGAGCGTAAGCGGAGTCGCACCACTGCACTACCCGATCATCTCGATCGATCAATCGATGCAAATCCGGCAGGGCGACTGAGCGCCAGAGGAGTCGGCGACCCGTGTGCTAGAATGACCTGCACATGCGGCCGGAAATCCAGCGTCTTGTGGAGTTGCAAGCCCTCGATGCCCGTTTAGCGGATTGGCGCACGCGCCTGGCGGCGCTGCCTGCGCAACTCTCCGCGATCGAGAAGGGGGTCAGCGAAGCGCGACAGCAGATTACCGCCGCGAAAGAAGCCCTCACAACGAGCCTCAAAGACCGCAAGAAGTACGAGATGGATGTGGACTCCTGGAAAGAAAAGGCGCGCAAGTACAGGGAACAGAGTTTCGAGGTAAAGACGAACGAAGCGTACAAGGCGCTCCAGCACGAAGTCCAACATGCCGAGGCTCAAGTGGCTGAAGCGGAGGACCGGTTGCTCGAACGCATGGTAGCCGGAGAGGATTTCGAGCGGCAGGTGAAGGCCGCGGAACGCGCCCTGGTTGCAGTGGAATCCGCCTCGCAGGCCGACCGGCAGAAGATCGAAGCCGAACAGGCCGCCCTGCAAGCGGAATGCAAGGCGAAGCAAGCCGAGCGCGACCAGGCCGTCTCCCGCATCCCGGAGGATCTTTTCAACACCTATACGCAAGTGGCTCAGCGCCGGCACGGAATTGGCCTCGCTGAAGTTCGGGACGAGGCCTGCGGGCTGTGCGGGGTGCGCATTCGCCCGCACGTTTTCCAGGAGTTGCGCCGCGCCGACTGCGAGGAGATCTTTCAGTGCGAAACCTGCAATCGCATTCTCTACTATCCGGAGCCTCCGGCCGCAGCCGCAGCGTCCGCGGAGCCCGGTCCCGGCAGGGCGCACATCTCGGCGAACGAATGACGGCGACTCTCCGGCACCTGCCACCCTCGGCATGAAAAACGTCCCAGCCGCGAAACTGGCTGCGGGGCCGCTTCTGTTCGATCCCCCGCAAAAAGCGGCCAATGTGTACGTCGCAAACGTGGACGGCGCATCCCGAGGCAATCCCGGGCCGGCTTCCTACGCGGTGATCCTTCGCGGTCCCGATGGGGCGATTCGGTTTGAAATCGGAAAATATTTGGGCCGCGCGACAAATAACGTCGCCGAGTACTACGCGCTGATCACCGCCCTCGATTACGCCGCCGCGCAAGGCATCGAGCGGTTGCTGGTGCGCAGCGATTCGGAGTTGCTGGTGCGCCAGATGCAGGGGCGGTACAAGGTGAACAGCGCCGATCTGCGGCCGTTGCACGAGCGCGCGCGGAAACTGACGCGCGGCCTGGCGCACTTCACCATCGAACATGTGCCCAGGGAACAAAACCGCGAGGCCGACCAGCTCGCCAATCGCGCGCTCGATGAGACTTCGCCTGCCGCCAGAAAGACGCCCGCGGACTCGCCCGCGGCGGGGCTAGGCCGCTCCAAGCGGTCCGCTGCGACTCCGGAGGGCGGGCAGCGCGTTCGCGCCCGCTATTCTGGCGGGGTCCTGCAGCTGCTCGATCAGATGGAACTCGCGGAAGGCGAAATCGTGGAGATCAGATTGATCCGCACCAGCCGGGAATAGCGCCGGAATTGCGGCTACAGGATATCCTCGTTCCAATCTTCCAATCGGTGCTTTACCTGGCCCATGAATTGGTGCGCCGTTGCACCATCGACCACGCGGTGGTCGTAGCTTAGTGTGAGATAAACCATCGACCGAATGGCGATGGCGTCGTCAATGACCATCGGCCGTTTTTGGATAGCCCCAATCCCGAGGATGGCGACGTTAGGCTGATTGATAACCGGCAGGCCCATCAATCCGCCGAACGTTCCCGGGTTGGTGATCGAGAACGTGCTTTCCTGAACTTCTTCCGGCTTCAGCTTTTTGGAGCGCGCGCGCTCGGCCAGGTCATTGATGGCGCGCTGCAATCCCAGAAAATTCTTCTCCTCGGCATTCTTGAGCACCGGCACGATCAATCCCCAATCGAGCGCGACCGCGATTCCGATATTGATCTCGCCGTGGAGCACGACGTTCGTGCCGTCGATGGAAGCGTTCACCGCCGGAAACTCGCGCAAGGCGCCCACGCAGGCGCGCACAAAAAAGGGCATGAACGTGAGTTTGATCTGCCGCTGCTCGAACTCCTGTTTAGCCGCGTCGCGCACCTGGACGACCCGCGTCATATCGGCTTCATCCACGGAATAAACGTGCGGGGAAACACGCTTGGAGAGCACCATGTGCTCGGCAATGCGCTGGCGCATGACGCTCATCGGCTGTACTTGGTATCGGCCGAAATAGATTCGCTCCCGCGGGACGGCCGTTTCGAGCACGGCATGGGCGGATGCGGGCGCTTGAGACGGAGGCGGGGTCAGCCGTCCGCGGCTCGGCATCGGTTCGACCGGAGCCTCAGCGGCCTTTCCGCCGGAAATGGCCGCGAGAATGTCTCTTTTGCCGATGCGGCCGCCCGCGCCGGTGCCCAGGACATTCGAAAGATCGATCTTGTTCTCGCGAGCCAGACGCCGCACCAGAGGCGAACTGTGGATGCGCCTGCCGTCGCCTCGCCCCGATTCCCGTACGTTCGTCTCGGCCGCCTCTTCAACTTCTTCCACCGGCGCCGGAGCAGGAGTACGCGCAGGTGGCGGCGTCACGGGTTTGGGAGTCGCGGCCTCGGGCTGCGGCGGCGCGGGCCGCTTTGCGGTGGAGGCTTCGGCACCGGGCACGTCAATGACAGCGACCACGGTTTCAATCGGTACGGTCTTGCCTTCCTCGACTTTGATCTCTTTGAGGATGCCGGCGACGGGCGCAGGAATTTCAGCATCCACTTTGTCGGTAGAGATTTCAAAGAGGGGCTCATCGCGCTCGATTCTATCTCCGGGCTTTTTCAGCCATTTGGTTATAGTGCCCTCGAAAATGCTTTCGCCCATCTGGGGCATGATGACGTCGACTGCCATGGCGCTCTCCTTGTCCTGCTTCGGGCGTTTTAGTACCGGGCCAGATCGCGCGCGGCTGCAGCGATGCGATCCGCATTGGGCAAAAAATGCTTCTCTAACGACGGCGAAAACGGCACCGGCGTGTCCAGCGAAGTCACCCTCCTGACGGGGGCGTCCAGATCATCAAAAGCGGACTCGGTGACCACGGCCGCGATCTCTCCGGCAACGCCTCCGGTGCGCGTATCTTCATGGACGACGAGCAACCTGTTCGTCCGCCGGACAGAATCCAGAATGGTTTCCCGGTCCAGAGGCAAGAGCGTTCGCAGATCGACGATCTCCGCCTCGATGCCTTCGCGAGCGAGCTCGTCGGCTGCCTCAATGGACCTGTGCACCATGGCTGCGTAAGTGACGATGGTGAGGTCGCGGCCGGGCCGTCTGACGACAGCCTTGCCGATCGGCACGGTATAGTCGCCGTCAGGCAGTTCCTCTTTCACGCGCCGGTAAAGGAACTTGTGCTCGAAGAAGAGCACGGGATTATTGTCGCGAATCGCCGATTTCAGCAGTCCTTTCGCATCGTAAGCGGTCGCAGGACAGACCACCTTCAGACCCGGGGTATGCACAAAGTACATTTCCGGATTTTGCGAATGGAAGGCGCTGCCGTGCACGCCGCCGCCCGCCGGCCCGCGAATGACGATCGGTACGGGAGCGCCCCAGCGGTAATGCGACTTGGCCGCGAAATTCGTGATCTGGTTGAAAGCGCAGGCAATGAAGTCGACGAACTGCATTTCCACGACAGGCCGCAAGCCCAGATAGCTCATGCCCACCGCAGCGCCGACAATCGCGGTCTCGCTGATGGGAGTATCGATCACGCGTTCCCAGCCGAACCGCTCGAGCAGGCCGGCGGTGGCTTTGAAAGCGCCGCCATAGACTCCGATGTCTTCCCCGATCAGCACGACGGCGGGATCGCGGTCCATCTCCTCCAGCATGGCCTGGCGGATGGCATCGAGATAGGTCACCACGGCCATCTTCACCTCTTCGCGGTAGTGCGCTTGCCAGAGGAAGCCCTCTTCGGGCCTTCGATCCCGCCGAAATCCGCCACCGTCCAGGCCGCTTCCGTGCTCGACTTAGGCGGCATGACTTCCGCTTTTGACCGGCGCCACTCGGGTTCGACGCTATGGCAGCCTTCGCAGTAGACGCCTTGTTCGGCAAGCTCGGGAGGAGGAAAGGGTGAGTTCTCCGCGAACTTCAGATCCTCAGCCAATTCTCTTTCGATGCGCGCGTGAATCGCTTCCCTCGCTTTTTCGTCCCACAACCGGTTCTCACCCAGGTATTTTTCGAAGCGGCTCAGCGGATCGCGCGCCTTCCAATATTCGAGCATCTCGCAGGGCACGTATTCGGCAGGATCGTGCTGCGCGTGCCCGGCCATGCGCATCGTTTTCGCTTCAATCAAGACGGGGCCGCCCCCCTTGCGCGCCTTTTCCACCGCTTCGCGCGCGGTGCGCACGACGGCAACAGCGTCGTTACCGTCCACAATGTATCTGGTGATGCCATAGGCCTTGGCGCGGTCCGCAAAGTCGCGCAGCGGCGCCTGCCGGCTCACGGGCGTGGAGTAAGCCCACTGATTATTCTCCACGACCGCGACAAACGGGGCCTTCTGCACCGCCGCGAGATTCATGCCCTCGTGAAAGGCGCCTGTCGAAGTGCCCCCGTCGCCGATCCAGGTCATGGCCACGATTTTGTGCCCCAGGTAGCGACCGGCCATGGCCACGCCGGTCAGCACCGGGATCAGGTCCCCCAGCATGGAGATCGGCGAGATCACGTGGCGCTCCTTCAGGTCTCCGAAATGGCTGGTGCCGTCTTTGCCCTGAGTCGGGGAGGTGTAGCGCGCCATGTACTGAGTCAGGATGTCGCGCGGTTTGTAGCCGCGCACGAGCAGAGCGCCGACATTGCGGATCATGGGCGCGATCCAGTCGCCTTTCGCAAGGGCGTATGCGGTGCCCACAGAGATCGCTTCCTGCCCGAGACTTCCGTAAAGCCCGCCGACCAGCTTGTTCTGGCGGAACAGGCGCACGAGAAGTTCCTCAAGTGAGCGGTTGAGCCGCATGTAGTAGTAAATCTCGAGCGACTCTTCGCATGTGAGGTAGGCTTTCACGAATTTTCCTTCATGGCCAATGCCGGAATCGGAGAGATCCACTCGTCAAGTTCCTCGGGCGACGAAGCGACCATCTCCAGCGCAAAGGTGTTGCCGAATTCTTCGACCAGTGCGGCGCTCACCTCGGGCGCCGGCACCGGGCGCGCGAGCAATTTTTCAAGCGAGGTCACACGGCAATGCCTTATGCCGCAAGGCACAATCCATTCGAAATAGTTCAGGTCGGTTGAAATGTTGTAGGCGAAGCCGTGCGAAGTCACCCACCGGCTGATGTGCACGCCGATGGCCGCAAGCTTCTCGTCGTGGCCGGCCGG
>Ga0209415_10015518_pt1 | contig 12335 bp, 8 predicted proteins | sample PeaSoiSIISIP2007_FD_187696 | JGI IMG/M metagenome (GOLD analysis project Ga0209415, IMG submission 187696) | Peat soil microbial communities from Weissenstadt, Germany - SII-SIP-2007 (SPAdes) (version 2) | ecosystem: Environmental > Terrestrial > Soil > Wetlands > Peat | place: Germany... | reverse complement strand
TACGTGCTGGAGGAAATGCAGCGCAGCGGAGCGAACCTGGGCGGCGAGCAGTCCGGGCACATCCTGTTTCTCGACGATGCCACGACCGGCGACGGGATGCTTACCGCGGTAAAAATTGCTTCAGTGGTCTCGATTGCCGGGCCGCTCGACACGCTGGTGGCGGACTTGAAAACTTTCCCGCAGAAGATCGTCAACGTGCCGGTGCGGTCGAAGCCGGCGCTGGAGTCGCTGCCCGAGGTGGTTCGCGCGCTCAAGGAAGCGGAAAGCGCGCTTGGAAAATCGGGGCGCGTGGTACTGCGCTATTCGGGGACCGAGCCGCTCGCGCGCGTGATGGTTGAAGCCGAACGCGAAGAGGATGTTCGCCGCTGGACCGAGGCGATGGCCTCCGCTTTGCACGCCGCTATCGGCGCTTGAGCCGCAGACGTACACCTAAACGTCGAAAATATAGCCGATAGCCGCTCGTTGTCATGGCGATAGGTAGAATCGATTCTTCCAAAGAATGTAGAATCCTATGTCGTGACTTTTCATAAACTGGATTCATTATTCATTGCTCGTTCGGAGTTTTATCGGCTTGTCGCCTAACTCATTTCCCGACAATGAGATAGGCGTGCGTCGAAATACGAGCGGGCGTGGCATTGCGCGTGCACATTATCTGGTTGGCTGTCTCTTATCCCGGGGTGGGCCGGTTTCGCCGCGCCGAAATCGGAACTTGGGGATGGAGCAAATGGGGGCCCGGGTGGGCCCCTTTTTTTATTTCCCCGCGTGTTTTTTCAAGTTTCATCTCCGGAATCCGTCCAGATCACTTACCACTGCCTGAACGCACGGTACACAAACATCAATTGCTCACCTAGTTTGCCTGTGCTGTAATACGGCATCTCTTACCGGTCCCGTGGCCATCATGGAATCAGGCGCCGCAATAGCAATTCTGCTGGTCGTATTGTTCCTGGCCGCTCCCGTCCTGGCCATCGTGGCAATAGTGCGCGTCTCGGGCCTGCGGAACAGCGTAGCTCGAATCCCGACGCTGATATCCCGAATCTACGATCTCGAGCGGAAATTGGATGCACTCGAGCGACAGTTTCGAACCCCGGCAAGCACTCCCGGTGAGGCACAACCGCAGGCAAAGCCTGCGCCGCCGCCTGCACTGAGGCCAGAAACCGCGCAGGTAACGCCGCTACCTACCGCTCCCCCGCCGACACCCGCGGCTACCTCTTCGATACGTTCTGTTCCGCCGCTGGTACGGCAGGAAACGCCACGCGAGGCGCCCGCGATATTTGCAACCCATTCGTCCACTCACGCGGCAGCTGAAACCGACGTTGAGACGATAATCGCTGGAAGGTGGATGTACTACTTCGGAATCCTAGCGCTGGCCTTCGCGGTGACATTCTTCCTGAAATACGCGTTTGACAATAACTGGATTGGACCCACGGGGCGCGTGGCAATCGGGCTGATTGTGGGCAGCGCCATGTTTCCGCTGAGCCAGAAGATTCTGGAGCGGGGTTACCGGTACTTCTCGGAAGGAATTGCCGGGCTGGGCGCGGCCATTCTCTATCTTTCGATCTGGGCCGGATGGCATTACTACCATCTGTTCGCGCAATCCACGGCGTTTACTCTGATGATCGTCGTCACGGTTGCTACCGTCGCGGTGGCGCTTGGTAGAAGTTCCGAACGCATCGCGATACTGGCCTTGTTGGGCGGCGCCCTGACGCCGAGCCTGGTGAGCACCGGACGGAACGAGGAAGTGGCCCTCTTTACTTACCTGGCGGTGCTCGGCGCAGGAATGCTGGGAGTTGCGTGGAAGCGAGAATGGAAGTCGCTGCCCCCGACAATGTTCGTATCCACACTGATCTACTTCTGGGGCTGGTACGCCGAGTTCTATAACGCGCGAGAACTTTGGACGACAATTCTATTTGCCACCGGATTTTTCGTTCTCTTCGGGGCGCTGCCGGCAGTTCGCAGTACTCGCGAAGGTGAGCTGCCCGTAACAGAAATCTCTCTGGTGCTGGGCAATGCCTTTCAATTCCTGATCGCGCTGCGCCTGATGCTCTGGCCCGATTACCTCTGGGGGCTCACGCTCGGGGTGCTGGCGCTTTCAGCCGCGCATTTGCTTGCGGAAAGAGCGCTGCCGACCAAGCAAAGTCAGGCCAATCAGCTGGCGAGAACGCTCTACGCGGGACTTGCGCTCCTGTTCGCGACGGTCGCGATTCCGATTCGACTAGACGGCCACTGGATCACCATGGCGTGGGCCATTGAAGGGACTGTGCTGATCGCGGGCGGATTTCGGATTGCGTCGCAGGCGCTGCGAGTCAGCGGCTTCGTGATGTTTGCGATCGTCGCGTCGCGGCTATTTGCGTTCCCGGTCGAAGCGGGCCCCACATTTTTGCTGAACGCGCGGTTTCTGACGCTGGCAGTTTGCGCGGCGTCATTCTTCGCGGCGTATTGGATGGCCCAGCGCTCGCCGATCGAGCTGAACGAGACAGAGTCCAAGAGCTATTACGCGCTGGCGATTGGAGCGAGCCTTTGTTTCCTTGTCGCGATTTCCTGGGACGTATGGGATTTCGTGGGCCGCATGCCTTCGCTGGGCATCGACCGGAGCCGGGCTCAGGAGCTGGCGCTTTCAGTTCTTTGGCTCCTCTATTCGTTAGCGCTGATGGTTCCGGGAACCGTGCGGAAATCGGCGATATTGCGCTGGCAGGCACTGGCGTTGCTAGGAGTGACCATCGTTAAAGTGTTTTTCTTCGATCTCTCATTTCTGACGGGCTTCTACCGTATTTTCTCTTTCTTCGTGCTCGGGCTGCTGCTACTTCTGGTGTCGTTCTTCTATCAGCGACGGCAAACCGGGACCCAGGCGGCGAATAAATGAACGGCAAACCGAAAAATCCCGTTCCGCGCCGATGGGCTGCAGCCGCGATTCTGCTCGCCGCCACTCTGACGCTGGCTGCGAGGCCGCTGCCGCACGCATGGAGGAATTGGCGATACTCCCGCGCGATCGAGTTGCCTGCGACGGACACCGCGCGGCTTGCGGCGGTGGTCGTACCTCAAGATGCATACCAGCACGTTCAGCAGGGGCTGGGAGATATTCGAGTGATTGATGACGGCGGAGGCGAAGTTCCGTTCGTCGGGTACGAACACGAGGCGTCCGTGAGCTCAACGACGCTGCCTACCCAGTTAATTGAAAATAGCTTCGCTCCCGGCCATTACACGCAGATTGTGCTGGACGACGGAACAAAAGCGCCGTTCCACAACTGTATCGAAATCAATGCAGCCGAATCGGATTTCATCGAATGGGTCTCGGTCGAGGCGAGCGACGATGCGCACGTCTGGCGCATCGTGCAGGAACGCGCGCCGATTTTCCGGTTTCGAAAGGAGAGCCGCGAAGGCACGCAAACCGTGAGCTACTCCCCTAACAATGCGCGATACTTGCGGGTGCGCGTATTGGACGGCGAGAAACAGTTTTCGATATACGGGGCAAGCCTTACCTACAAAACGGTCGAGCCGGCGGAGCGCGAACGCGTTGACGCGACTATCACAACCGATCCTGCGGCGCTCGCTGGCGAGACTGCCTGGAGGCTCGATCTCGGCACCCCCGCACGGAACGTGCGAGAAGTGCGGTTCGAAGTAGGTCCCGCTGACTTCAGTAGGGCGGTGGAAATCTCGACGAGCGAAGATGGTACGGAATGGTCGCCCTTTGCACACGGCGAAATTTACCGGTTCCAGCGCGACGATACGGCAGAGGAGCATCTCACGGTCGATGTTCCCGGCTACGCGACAAACCACTACTGGCGCATCGAGGTCGTGAACGGAAATGACTCGCCGCTGCCGGGAATTGCTCCCTCGATTTACATGACGCCCACGCACATTTTGTTCGAGCAGCAACCGGGACGTAGCTATCGGCTGCTCTACGGGCAGAGCCGAGCTGCAGCGCCACAGTACGATCTCGCGCGCCGCATCGGCGGGAAGCAGGAAAGCGCAGCCGTCGCGGGCAACGCCGGGAATGAAGAAGAAAACCAGGACTACTCCGACCCGAGGCCGTGGACGGAGAAGAATAGCTACTTTCTGTGGATCGTCGTCGGGCTGGCTGTGCTGCTTCTGGGATATTCGGCGATTCGATCGCTGCGACGTACGTCCTCTCCCGCGGCGTAGGCTGGATTCACGCCCAATTGTTCGCTGCCAGAAGAGACTTCAGGTCCAACGACCTGAGCAGCTACACAAACAAAAAGGGCGGCCGTTTGCGCGGACGCCCTTTGCGATTCCCATAGACTTCAGTTCGTCTTAGCTGCAGCCCGAGGTTGAGCCGCAGTTCGAGCACTTGTAGCAGCTACCGTTCGGGGTCATGAGCATGCCGCACTCGGAGCAGTAAGGCGCATCTTCGGCTGCGGCACGCGGGCGCGTGGTGGTTTCTGTTTCGGCAATCCTTGCGGGCGCAGCAGGAGCCTGTGCCGGAGCCGCCGATGCTTCCGGCGTCGAGGCCACAACCGTTACCGTCCTGGCTTCCGATTCTCCCAGCGCGGCGTCGTTATCGAGATAGTCGGGCGAGATGAACTTCGCGCCCAGCCAGCGCCCGATGTAATCCACAACCGACTTCGCGTAGCGGATCTTGGGATTGCCGGTGTAGCCCGAAGGCTCGAAGCGCGAGTTGACGAATTTGTCCACCAGCGCGCGCAGGGGAACGCCGTACTGGAGCGAAATCGAGACGGACAGCGCAAAGGCGTCCATGATTCCGGAAAGAGTGGACCCTTCCTTCGCCATCTTGATGAAGATTTCGCCCGGATGGCCATCCGCGTACATGCCGACTGTGATGTAGCCTTCGTGGCCGCCCACGGAGAACTTGTGCGTGATCGAATTGCGTTCCGAAGGTAGCTTCCGGCGTTTGGTGCCCGGGAAAAGATCCGTCTGTTGCGGCGCTGGGGCGGCCGCTGGCGCGACAACCGGGGCAACTTGGACAGCAGAGGGAGGCGCGGCAACTTTCTCGTCCACTTTCTTACCTGCGGCGGAGAGAGGCTGCGAACGCTTGGAATTGTCGCGGTAGATAGCCACGGCCTTGAGCCCGAACTTCCAGGACTCGATGTAGGCCTCCATGATGTCCTCGACGATTGATTCCTCGGGCATGTTGATCGTCTTGCTGATGGCACCGGAAAGGAACGGCTGCGCCGCAGACATCATGCGCAGGTGACCACGCCAGGCGATCGAACGGCCCCCGCCCATGGGCGAGAGCGAGCAATCGAATACCGGGAGGTGTTCAGGCTTCAGACCCGGCGCGCCTTCGATTTTGGCCTGCGCGTCAATGTAATCCACGATCTTGGCGACGTCCTCGGGCGCATAGCCGAGCCTCATCAGCGCCTGCGGAACGGTATTGTTGACGATTTTGATTACGCCGCCGCCGACCAGCCGCTTCTGCTTGACCAGCGCGAGATCGGGCTCGATGCCGGTGGTGTCGCAATCCATCATGAAGCCGATGGTGCCGGTGGGCGCGAGGACGGAAACCTGCGAATTTTTGTAGCCAAACTTTTCGCCCAACTCGAGCGCCGCGTCCCACGATTCCTGGGCCGCGTGCAACAGAGATGGCTGGACATGTTCTTCTTTGATCGGCCGGAGCGAATCGCGATGCATGCGGATTACATCGAGCATTGCGTCGCGGTTGCGCGGATAGCCGCCGAACGGTCCCATGCGCTCGGCGATGCGCGCCGATTGGGCGTAGGATTCACCGGTCATCAGCGCGGTGATGGCGCCGCAGAAATCGCGGCCCGCATCGGAGTCGTAGGGGAGCGCGAGCGACATCAGCAGCGCGCCCAGGTTGGCGTAGCCGATGCCGAGCGGGCGATAGTCGTGCGAGTTGCGCCCGATTTTTTCCGTGGGGTAGCTGGCGTTATCCACCAGAATCTCCTGCGCGGTGATGGTGATATCCACGGCGTGGCGGAATCCCTCGCTATCGAACTGGCCGCTGGGCCCGAGGAACTTCAGGAGATTGAGCGAAGCAAGGTTGCAGGCTGTGTCGTCCAGGAACATGTACTCGGAGCACGGATTCGATGCGTTGATGCGGTCGGTGGCCTTGCAAGTGTGCCAGCGATTGACAGTCGTATCGTATTGCATGCCGGGATCGCCGCACTGCCAGGCGGATTCGGCCATCTTCTTCAGCAATTCCTTGGCGCGATATTGATCCGCAGGCTCGCCGTCGTTGACGTTGCGCGTCCACCAATCGCGATCTTCCTCGGCGGCGCGCATGAAGTCGTCGGTGACGCGGATCGAGTGATTCGCGTTCTGAAAGAAAACGGAGGAATAGGCCTCGCCGTCAATCGAGGAGTTGTAGCCCTGCTCAATCAGGACGTGCGCCTTGCGCTCTTCCTTCGTCTTGCTCTCGATGAATTCCATGATGTCCGGGTGATCCACGTTGAGGATTACCATCTTGGCGGCCCGGCGAGTCTTCCCGCCGCTCTTGATCACGCCGGCAAAGGCATCGAATCCCTTCATGAAGCTGACCGGCCCGGAGGCGATGCCGCCGCCCGAAAGAGATTCGCGACTGCCGCGCAAAGAGGAGAAATTCGTTCCCGTGCCGGAACCCCACTTGAAAAGCATCCCCTCTGTCTTGGCCAGGTTCATGATCGAGTCCATGTTGTCCTGAACGGAGTTGATGAAGCAGGCGGAGCACTGCGGCTTGGCCTGGACGCCGACGTTGAACCACACCGGCGAATTGAAAGCCATCTTCTGCTCGACGAGCAGGTGGGTCAGCTCATCGTGAAACGCGTGTTTCGATTCGGCACTGGCGAAGTAACCGCCCTCCATGCCCCAGCGGACGATCGTGTCGGCCACGCGGCCGATCAGCTGCCGCACCGACGTTTCGCGCTCGGGAGAGTTGGGCTTGCCGTGAAAATATTTCGAGGTGACGATGTTCGTCGCCGTCTGCGACCAGGACTTGGGGACCTCGACATCTTCCTGGCGAAAAATTACCTGCCCCTTATCATTGCCGATCAATGCCGTGCGGCGCTCCCATTCGACTGCATCAAAGGGATGCACCTTCCCGTCGGTGAACCGGCGAGGGAATTCCAACCCGGTCGTGCGCCGAGCGGTCTTTTCTGTCTGGAGATTTGAATTAAGGGCCATTCGAGTTTCCGCCATCGTCTGCCTCCGCGCCGGCAGTCGTGCCGCCGAATCATTGCTCCGGGCACCAGCGGGAGGGTCGCTTAGTTCATTGTACTCCCAACCGGGCCCTAGGTTTTGTTGCGTGTATCAGGGATACACGAGTATGAAGGGAACTTGCCAGCAGAGCGGGCCGCTTCGACCCCCGAAAAAGTCCGCCCAGAACCGAAAAACGAGAAAAGCGCAGCTAAGCCGCGCGAAATGCTGGTGCGCGGTTAGGGGTAAGGCGCATCCCTCAGGCTATTCGGTTGAACCCGGTCTGGCTTATCGCGAGGAGGCCGTCGGCGCTGCAGCAGGCGACCAGGTCACGCTTTTGTTGCCGAGTCTGGGTGCGAAGTATCATGGGTTGTGGAAAACTTGTCAAGAGGAAAACGGCTCGCGACCACAAAATATCAGGTTGCGCGTGTCGAAGCCGTCTACAGGTAGTGGTGTGACCGCTGGACTTCCACTACGCCTTGATGGCCGTAACATGTGCCGTTCAAAGCACACCGCGGAATTGACTCCAGCGCGGCACGCGAAAAAAAATCAATAATGAATGCCATGAGTACGCCCGCCATAGAAATCCTCGGCCTCACGAAGGATTTTCCCGTCGGCTTCTGGGGCAAGCGGATGCGCCGGTCGCTCGACAACCTCTCGTTTCAAGTAGATGAGGGCGAAGTGTTTGGCTTTCTGGGACCGAATGGCGCCGGAAAGACGACCACGATGAAGCTCCTGATGGGGCTCATCTTTCCGACCAGCGGAACAGCGCGCGTTCGCGGGAGTTCAATTGACGATGTGGAAATGCACCGCGAGATCGGCTATCTCCCCGAGCAGCCCTATTTCTACGATTACCTGACGGCGCGCGAACTACTCGACTATTACGCGCGTTTTTCAAATTACAGCGCGGCGGATCGGCGCGAGCGCGTGGAGAGATTTCTCGAGCGCGTGGGGCTCGCAGCGGCGGGCGACGTGCAACTCCGAAAATTCTCGAAGGGCATGCTGCAGCGTGCGGGAATCGCACAGGCCATCCTGCACGACCCGCCCGTCGTGATTCTGGACGAGCCGATGTCCGGGCTCGACCCCGTGGGACGCCGCGAAGTGCGCGACATCATCCTGGAACTGAAGAAACAGGGGCGAACCGTATTCTTTTCGACGCACATCCTTTCGGATGCGGAAATGCTTTGCGACCGCGTGGCCGTGCTGGCGGGCGGCAAGTTGCAGGGAGTCGGCGCGCCGGGAGCGATTGTTTCGATCAAGGCGCACACGATGGAGATTCTATTCGAGCCGCGGGAGGGCCGTGCGTTGCCAGTGGGGCTTGCCGAGCACGCCGCGCGAATCGGAGGGCGCTGCCGCGTGGAAGTCCCTGAAAATGGACTCTATGGCGCGCTCGAACAATTGCGCGGCTGCGAGGCGCGAATCCTTTCCGTCTCGTCGGTGCATCCAACGCTGGAGGATTATTTCTTCCGCCTCGTCGGCGGCCCGGCGGCTTCCCGGGGCATCGAGGAGATTTCGCGATGAGCGCGACCGTGGGACCGGTGGCAATCAATACGTTCCGCGAAGCGGTGCGCGACCGCGTGCTTTACAACCTGGTGTTGTTCGCGCTGATGATGATTGGCGCGGCGATCCTGGTTGGCGAGATTTCGATCGGGATCGAGCGGCTGGTGATCATCAATTTAGGGCTTACGGCGATTTCGATTTTCGGACTGGTGATGGCGATCTTCATCGGCGTAGGACTCGTCTACAAGGAGATCGAAAAGCGCACGCTATACAGCCTGCTGGCGAAGCCCATCCGCCGCTGGGAATTTCTGGTGGGAAAATATGCGGGCTTGCTGCTCACTCTCGCGGTCAATACCGCGTTCATGACGCTCGGCCTCGCCGTCGCCCTCTTCTACGTCGGACGGCACTTCGAACGGTCGGACGCATCCATTCTGGTTGCGATCTATTTCATCCTGCTTGAGTTTGCGCTGGTGACGGCACTGGCCCTGTTTTTTTCCTGCTTCACGAGCCCGATGCTTTCGACCCTGTATACGCTGGGAATCTACATTACCGGTGTGTTCGCGGACGATATTCGCAGCGTCGGCGACTTCACGCGGAATCCGACGATCCTGGCCGTCACGCGCACCCTCTACTATCTGGTCCCTAATTTTCACAATTTCAACGCGATTGCCGCGGCGGCGCATGGCACTGCGATTCCCTTCTCGCTGGTCTGGCAGAACACGCTTTATGCCGCGCTATACGTTGCGCTGCTCTTGCTCGCTGCGTCGGCCGTGTTTTCCCGCCGCAACCTGAAATGAACTACCCGAGTCAAACTCGCGCGCTGTGGACTGCCGTCATCAGCGTGCCGCTGCTATTCGTCGCCATCGCGGCTTTGCAGGTGAAGATTGACGCCACAACCCGCGCGTACACACCGGAAAGCGACGAACTGCTGCTGCGCTCGGGGTCCGCTGTGCGACAAATGAGCCTCGGGTACGATTCGCTGCTCGCGGACATTTACTGGACGCGCGCCGTGCAGTATTACGGCAGCCGCGCCGGAATCGACGGCGTGAAGTTCGACGTGTTGTGGCCGCTGCTCGATATCGCCACCACGCTCGATTCAAAGCTGATCGTGGCCTACCGCTTCGGCGCTATCTTCCTTTCGGAGCCGTCTCCGGCGGGAGCCGGACGCCCGGACCTGGCGATCGAACTGGTGAAGCGCGGGATCGCCGAGAATCCGGACAATTATTATCTCAGTGGGGACCTTGGTTTTCTCTACTACTGGCGAATGAAGGACTATCCGAAAGCGTCAGCAGCCTATCTCGAGGGCAGCAAGATCCCGAACGCGCCCTCCTGGCTGAAGATGATGGCCGCGCGCATAGCGGAAAAGGGCGGGTCGCTGGAAACGTCGCGCATGATCTGGTCGGAAATATACGAATCCACGAAAGATAAGACCGTCCGCGACAAAGCGATGGAGATGCTGCGCGGGCTTCGGGCGCAGGAGGATGAAGCGCAGCTCGACGAACTCGCACAGGAATACAAGAATCGCTTCGGACACTTTCCTGCCTCGACCAGCGACATGCACGATGCCGGGCTTCTGCGCGGCATCCCCGCAGATCCCGCGGGTTATCCCTACGTCTTCGGGGCAGACGGAAAATCGGGCCTCGATCCACAGAGTCCAGTCGTCATTCCGCCGAAACTGAATCCTCCTCCTGAAGAATCAAAATAGCCGGGCGAAACAGCTACAATAAAGATTACAACCGGCGGCCGACGGCAGGAATCCCATCAAGGGACACAATGAGGATCTCCAAGCGCTCTCCATTTTTATTTCTAATTGCGACGCTCACCATGGCGGGCGTGACGCCCGCGGCCGAGCTGCAGCCGGCAGCGCCTGCGCAATCCAAGCCGCCAGCTGGTTCGTCGGCAAGTACACAGGCGCAAGCCCTCACGGACGACGAACTCCGGGTCCGCGCGCAGAAGTTGCTGGCGAATCAGCACAGCGATGACGACGCGCTCGAGCTCTACGATCGAGTCGAGCGGCATATCGACCGCACCGGCGGCGCGAACCCGCGAACGATCGACGATAAGACCTATCGCGTGGTGCCCACGGGCATGGGGAACACGAAGATCCTGCTCCACGAAGAAGGAAAACCAACAGTTTCGTCCGCCTATGCCAGCCAACTGCAGACGTTGGTGGCCCTGCTCGAGACGATGGCGAATCCAGACGACCCAAAAGCGAAAGCAGCCTACGCCAAATTCCAGAAGCGCATGCGCGAGCGGGCGCAGTTTGTGGACACCGCGAGCGAAGCTTACACGGCCAAGTGGGTGGCGCGAGAAACATGGAATGGGCGTGATTGCGACGTGGTCGCGCTCGACCCGAATCCAAAATTCCAGGCACGGTCAATGTTTCAGGAAGCGTTCGCGCACATCACGGCCAAGCTCTGGGTGGATCGCGAGGCCATTCAGATCGTTCACGGAGAAGCCCACGTGACGAGCGACATTTCCTTCGCCGGGGGCATCCTCGGAAAACTCTATCGCGGCAGCCTGGTTTCAATGGATCAAGCCGAGATCGCGCCAGGCATCTGGCTGCCCACGCATTACCAGTACGATTTCGCGGGCCGGAAATTTCTGTTTTCGTTCGACCAGCACCAGATCATCGACGTGAGCCGCTACCGCCGGGTCGGCCCGCCCAAGGAAGCCCTGCAAATCGTGCAGAACGAGTTGTCGAGTGGGAAAATCTTCAGCGAAGATCCGTAACTTCCGGCCGCCTCCGGGTGTTCAATAGAAGAAGGGCAACCGCCCCAATCCAAGGAGGCTTTATGAGTCATCGGCCCCTTACTTTTCTATCGGCAGCGCTATTCGTGGTGGGCGCGGCAAACGCAGCGCGCGCGCAGAGCAGCTCATCTGGAACAGCCGCGCCGGCCGCGGGTCAAACCGCCGCCACGAACGGCTCCACGGCCACGTCTGCGCCGCCCACCGGGAAAAGAGTTTGGACCAACGACGACGTAAGCGGCCTGCGCGGCGAGTCCGTGATTTCGACGGTGGGTTCATCCGACGCGAAATCTGCCAACAAGCCGGCGACGGCTGCAAAAAACACGGACGCGAAGCCCTACCAGGCCCAGATCGCCAGGCTCGAAGCGCAAATTCCGCCGATCGACAGCCAAATCGCCGAGCTCCAAGCCGCGATAGACGGAAAGCCAACGGGTGACGCGAAGACATCACAACGGCCGCGCGGCGTGAAGGCCGACGACTGGTCAGTCGAGATGCAGGAGCTCCAAAAAAAGCGCGACGGCATTGTGGACCAGATCAGCGCGCTGCGGGACCAGGCGCGCCACCACGGCGTTCCCGCGAACACGCTGCCCTAACCGCGCGGTGTTTGCTTTCGGTTTCGCGTGCGCGGGGAATCGAGTCACTTGGCGGGCCGGGAACGAGTTGGTATTCGACAAGACCTCACGCAAGAACCGGTGATTATTCTGCCGCGGAAATGTCTGATCGAAGAAGATCAACCTTCCCTCGCAGGAGGCTTCATGATTCGACGTTCCGTAATGCTGGCGGCGGTGGGAATATTCTGCCTGGCATCAATCCCTGCGTCCTTCGCACAGGACGCTTCCGCTAACGGCCAAACTCCCGCCCAGCAGGCTGCTCCTTCTGACAAGAAGGTTTCTCCCGACACGAAACCAGCACCAAAACCAAAGAAAGTCTGGACGAACGACGATATGAGCGACCTGCACGCGAATTCGACGGTTTCCGTG